>Ga0209100_1000502_pt1 | contig 33824 bp, 29 predicted proteins | sample lystaG_FD_185480 | JGI IMG/M metagenome (GOLD analysis project Ga0209100, IMG submission 185480) | Glacier valley bacterial and archeal communities from Borup Fiord, Nunavut, Canada, to study Microbial Dark Matter (Phase II) -... | ecosystem: Environmental > Aquatic > Freshwater > Ice > Glacier ... | reverse complement strand
CAGGCGCTTGCTCGCTATCGGCACTTTGCTCGCCATCCGTCCCGTTTGGACACTTTTCGACAGAAATATGCCCATCATCACGTACACCAAATTCGTCAAGCGGCTGTCCACTTCATTTGGCATGAGTTCGATTAAACGTTCATACAGGCTGCGATATAATGGCGGTGGGGGAATGTGACGCATGGTACTCCGTGTTCGGTTCTTTTCGTAAACTAACCTTAACATAGCTTACTATGCGCGTGCAATCCCCTTTTGCGTAGGTGTCGGGTGGCTAGGCTGGTTTATTCGATCAACCCCTTTCCGTGCAGCGATCGTGACGGGAAGGGGTTGTTTGTTTGTGTATATAAGGACGCTGAATTTATGAACTTACTGTCACTTCCGCCCAACGTACAAAGTGTAGTCGATGAAGCGCTGAGCGCAGTACGTGCCGATCCTAAACATGAGATGGGATTTAAGCGGCGACAAGCGCTTTGGGCAGCTTTCAAAGCAGCCGATGAAGTTATCGGCCAAAAAGCGAATGGTTGGTGCGCGGTGCTGGCCGCGCGGCGTGTGCTGCCGATTTACGAAGAGGCGGAACTTCCAGTTAAAGCATGGCGCTCTGAGCCACGCGGGTGGCTGAACTTGGCAGAGCAAGTTTTACGTGACCAGACCGATATTGCAGAGGCGAGTCGTCGTTCCTCCGATATTCATTACGAAGTCGGCAATATGAATGAAATGGCGTACGACGATGGGTTGCAAAATATGAGCGTTGGCTGTGCGCTTCAAGCTGCACATCTGGCGTTGAGCGAATCAGTTGGAACGGATCATTTAGCTGCTCTTGGCTCATCTTTCAAGATTAGCGATGGAGAAATAACATCAGTTGAAACTACTGACGAAGCAATGGCGATACGTGGTTTTGCTGGTGATACATTAGCCTCAGCGGCTTATGCGTATGCGATCGACTATATCCCTATCGACCCGGAAAAATTCGCTGGACTTGGATTGGTGGTCATAGGCGATTGGGATGAAACCGATTTTAACCATGTTTTAGGCAACAGCGTCAACCGTCCACGTCTGCTTGAATTTTGGGAGTGGTGGTTGACAGAAGTAATTCCCGCTGCCTGGAACGCTGCACAGCGCACAACAGGACAGTAGCAAATTGACCGTCAGAGACGGCAACGGCCTCAACCGCTTGGGTGTATTCGTCCGAATGTCGTGACGTTCTATCTCGTTTCAGGAAAAGTGAACGATCAGAAAAATGACCGTGGCTGCCACCATCAACATCACACCGATCATGAAAATCGTTTGTAAACGATCACCGGGCATGGGCGGCGGCGGCATTTCTGACGGATCAGGCGGTGGCGCAGCGCCTGGACGCGGTGGCGGCGGTTGGCGGAGCATGGGCAGCCCGTCGCCATCGGGATCGAGGTTGCGCACGAGCAGTTCATCGACGGCCATTTGTCGAACGTTGGCGCTGTCATTTTCGGCGACCACTTCGCGCAGCTTTTCGATCGCCAACCCTGCCGTAACCGGATCGCCGCGATCTACCAGCAGCGCGATTTGCGCAACTGAACGGTAACGCAGCGACGGAAAGCCATTGCGCAAGCCGTCTGTTACTTCTGATGGCAGCTCCAGCGGCGCACTTTCGCGGAAGCGCATATCACCGGTTGCATCGGACAAATGGCTTGCCCACGGCGTCGCTTGCCCACCCGAAAAGCGCGGCAGTTCGTCCAATAGGTAGGCCGCCAACAAATCGCCCGTGATTGCCCCATCCCGATCGGCGGCATTGGCGCGTAAACCGTTCAAAACGTGCGCGGTAAACAGTGAAGCATCTTCATCGCCCCACCGATCGCGGCTTTGCCAGGCGTTCAGTCCAGCGCCAATCACCAACCGCGAACGGCTTTCAAAGCGATCCGCCAACGGTTCGGGGTTCACGCTGAATGGCGTTAAGAGGTTCGGCAAATTCAGCGGCTCGCGCGTAATATCCAGGATCAAGAGCACATGGCGCACGGGCAGCGTATCCAGTTGGCGCACCAGTCGATCGAGCGCAATGCCCGTAGTGGGTGCTTTCGGATCAGTGTTGTACGTCGCTAATGTGCTGCTGCCAACCATACGCCCCGCATAATAAACGATCGCCCGATCTGCCTGCGCCAAACGATCGAGTTCGCGCGTGATTGCGCCGCGCGTCGCTTGTTGGTTGAACAAGGTTGCTACCTCGAAACGGTACAGTCGCCGCAGTAGATGCGCCATTGCATCCGCGCCACGTACCGCACCGGGAAAACGGGGCAAAGCCTGATAACCGTCGAGTCCAATGGTCAATGCCAGTGAGCGTGTGGAGTGATTCAAGTGATCCATAAGTGAGCTAAAACACACAACCGATTATATATAGCTCAATTGTAGCGCGAAAGTTTGTGCGTGTTGAATCGTAAATTTGTCCTGGCCTTGACTCCCTTGCCCGCAAGTTCGGCCTTGCGCGGACGCGCATTTCGGCTTATGCTCAGCGATACTGTGAAACTTCTTTTTATCACTTCCTCACTCGATCTGACGCAGCCGTTCAGCGCAACGCCCGCCTGGTGGCAGCTGCTGAAAGGCTTATACGAGATCGGCGTGGAAGTGCTGGCGACCACTTATCAGGGGCCAGCCGTCGAGTCGTTATGGTGGCGGGCACTGCCGAATCCCGTTCAGCGTGAAGGCGATGTGTTCAAGCGCTTACGCGAAATGGTCGCGCGCCCCACTAACCGCTCAACTGATCGCCGCACTGCCAACGTGGATCGCGCAGTCAGCACTGGCGTCAGCGGTGAGTCACTCAGCGATCGGTTGCAACGACAGCTTGCGCAAACCGTGATTCGCCCAAAATGGCGCGCTTTTCTGGATCGCACACTGCGCGCACAGCCTGATATTGACGCTGTGATCTTCCTGACCACGCCGCTCAATCATCTGGTCGGCCTGGCGCATTATGTCAGCACGACTTATCACAAACCGGTGATCTATTACGACGGCGATGTTCCAGCCAGTTTGCCACAATTCGCTGGTTTCGCGAGCGGCTTCAAAATCTATCAGAATGCCGATCCGAGCGAGTACAGCGGCTTCATATCGAACAGCCTGGGCGGGATCGAAACGCTGCTGACTATGGGCGCACGCCGTGCCGATGTGCTGTACTATGGCGCTGACCCGGATGTGTTCAGCCCGTTGGATGCTACGCAGGACGTGGATATATTTTTCTACGGGCACACCCGCGAATATCGCGAACAATGGATCGACGCCATGATCAAGCGCCCTGCCGAGCAACTCCCTGCTGCACGGTTTGCCGTGCGCGGACGCGGCTTAGGCGACCTGGGGCGTACCAAAATGCTGCCCTATTTATCGTTCAGCAAATTGCGCGAATACAGCTGTCGCAGCAAGATCAATCTGTGCGTCACGCGCTACGCCCATGCGACGGTCAATGCGTCGTCCAGTTCGCGCCCATTCGAGCTGAGCAGCATGGGCGCGTGTGTCGTGTCGAACCCTTATCACGGCTTGGAAACGTGGTTCGAGCCGGACAAAGAGATCATCATTTTGGCCGATGAAAGCGAAGCTGTCGATCGCTACCGTTGGCTGCTGACACACGACAGCGAACGGCGCGCGATCGGCAGAGCGGCACGGGCGCGCGTACTCAAAGAGCATACCTTTCGGCATCGCGCAGCGCAGTTGGTCACGATCGTACAAAGTTACCTATGACACACCCCGATCCACTGCCTGACTCACCATTGAGTGCCCTGCAATTAGCGCTGCTGACGCCCTGGAAAGCGCGCAACGAGATCATGCGCTGGTGGGTATTGCCCCGCGCACGGCTTGCTTTCAGGTTGGCGGATGTGCCGTGGGGCGTTGGCTGGCGGCTGTACGGACTGCCTATTCTGCAACATCACCGCGCCAGCGAAATGCGGTTCGGCGCAGGCTTGGAACTGCGCTCGACTTATCACAGCAACCCGCTCAGCCCGGCGCATCCGGTGTTGATCAGCACGCGCCGCGCCGGATCGCGCCTGATCATTGGCGATCAGTTTGGCATGACGGGTGGCACATTGTGCGCCGACGAGTCGATCCGTATTGGCGATCGGGTCACCATTGGCGCGAATAGTACCGTTTGTGATACCGATTTTCACCCGCTCGATTCGGCTGAACGGCGCAGCGATCCGTCGAATGGGATCAGTGCGCCAATCGTGATCGAAAACGATGTGTTCATCGGGATGCACTGTCTGATTCTGAAGGGTGTGCGGATCGGGGCAGGCAGCGTGATCGGGGCGGGCAGCGTAGTTACCCGCGATATTCCGGCGGGCGTCGTGGCGGCGGGCAATCCAGCGCGCGTGCTCAGAGCGTTGACAGCCTTATCAACCGTGACCCCATTAGCACAAGCGCAGCACAATCGATCATGACGGCTTCAGCCTTGTTACAACTTCCGCAAGCCGCCCATGATCTGCTCGGCATTACGCTTAACGAGGAGCAACAGCGCGCATTTGAGGCGTACAGTGCTGCTTTGATCGACTGGAATACGCGCGTCAATCTGACCGCGATCACCGATCCGTTAGCCGTCGAGATACGCCATTTTTTGGACTCGCTATCCGTGTTGAAGGCGTTCACCTCACCCTTATCAGAAACGATTCGCCTGATCGATGTGGGTACGGGCGCGGGCTTTCCTGGCTTGCCACTGCGGATCCTGCTGCCAACACTACATTTGACTTTGCTTGAAGCGACGGGTAAAAAGACGGCATTTTTGCAGCATGTAGTGGATACGCTGCATCTGGATCATGTGGAAGTGGTCAACTTGCGCGCCGAAGAAGCCGGACAGTTACCCGAATATCGCGGGCAATTCGACGTGGTAGCCGCGCGTGCCGTTGCCCGATTGCCCGTACTCGCAGAGTATTTGCTGCCATTGTGCAAAATCGGCGGGCGCTGCATTGCGCTCAAGGGCGAAAGCGCTGCCGCCGAAGTGCAAGCATCACGACACGCAATCCGTTTATTGGGTGGGCGTTTCGGCTCGTTGATCAAAGTGGAACTGCCAACCGTCAACGAACCGCATTATTTAATTGTGATCGAAAAGGTGGCAGCCACCCCGCCGTCTTATCCGCGACGACCAGGATTGCCTGCCAAAGCGCCGCTATAAAAGAGGGCAAAGGGCGCAGACCGTATGAAACCCTGAACAGCACACTCAGAACGGCGGCGGAAACTGTGTCGCGGGTGCGAACGACAGCGCCATGACATTCTCTATGGTGTATTTGGTATAGTAGAATGCGCCGAGTCGATATTCGTACATCCCCATGATCGACGCCTTAACATTATTCATGTTGTTGTCGCTGATAAATCTACTGAGGCAAACTTCATCATGTCGAAACGGATAACTCAGTACACAGGTATCCTCAGCAGGCGATTGAATCGGGACGATGAATTTTGCAAAGACGTTGTTGGCGAATATATACAATCCAACCAGCGTCACGATGCCGACGATATTGGCGAGTGCCAACGCATATAAAGTAATGCGCGGCTGTGTACGCTGCGACAGTTTAGCCATGATTGGCACGCTGATCGCTGGCGACTCGTTGGCGGTTTGCGGCGGCGGGTTCGTCGGCGTAACGGGTCTGCGCGCACCGACGATCTGCTGAATGCTCAGCGTCAGCGCTTGAAAGCCAGAGCCAAGCACGGCGATCCAGAACATTACGGAATGAATCACATAACGGGTGCCCGTGGGCTGATTAGGTAAGATGGTGACGAACAACGCCCATCGCCCAACAGCGGCCAGCGATGCAGTGCCCACCGAGTAGGCGGCCAGCGCAAACCAGATCGATATATCGCGCCACACCGGATCGCGCCACAAGGGTAGATTTGGCTGGCGCTTCACGCGAATAATAAACAGCACGTTGGCGATAAAAACAAGGATACCGATGATCGCTATGCGCGATGAAAGTGTGATGTGCATCGCAGTGCCGCTCATGAAGGGGTTGCCGAGGAAGATCAGCACATAAAACACGAAAATGTTCGGCGTCAGCGACATGCCGGGCGGCGGTGGGATCGTGCCACCGAGCATATAGCCGGGCAGAAAAAGCACGACGATCACGAACAGTGCCGCGCCGATCCAAAAGACATAGGCTGACCAATGGCGATAACCGAGTGGCAGCAAAATCACCAGCAGGATCGGCCACAGCAGAAAACCCGATGAAAACGAAAAAGTCGTACAGGTGGCACAAAATGCCGCGACGATCAGCGCCAGCGTACGGTTTTTCCAACAGTACAGCGCCCACAATGCCAACGCAAGAAAAACAATGACGAACCATACCTGCGTTTGAAAGGCCAGAATCACGTTTGCAAAATCGCGCGGCGTGAATACCAGGTACATCAGCGGAAAAATGAACCAGGGTGCTAAACTGCGCTGCTGACGGCGAAAAACAAGAAATAGGAACAGCACCGTCAGGCAGCCCATGCCAATGCCGATCAACATCTCGACTTGCAGCTGCCAATGCGTAGTGAGCGTCACGATCGATGTGACCATATGGGTCAGCAGGATGCGATGCTCATTGTTTTGGGCCATCATGTCTGCCATTGACAACGTGCTTTGCGCCGCATTGATAGCAACCGGAGTGCTTGCTTCCCACTCGTCTTGAAGCGGGAAATTGCGCCCAATCGTCAACGCCGTCCAAACCGCAATCACCAGCGGCACGATGGATAACCCGATACACGCAATTTTCAAGAGTCTTACTGGTAGTTTCAAACGAGGCGGCATAGCAATCCTTATCAAACAGTGAGCATACAGAGGCGCACCAAACAGACCGCTCGAAAGTGTAGAGCCGAACGGTATTTTTTTCAACAGCGTTTGTAGGCATTGACCCCTAACCCCCGCCCTTTCCCCGATTACAGGGCAAGGGAGTCAAACGTTGTGTGAAAATCCTGCCCTGTCCTAGTCACTGTAAGTGGGAGGAATTTAGGGAAGGGTTAACGCACCGTTCTTACCAGGATTCGGAGCCGTTTTTTGACTTTGCAACAGCCCTACAGCGAGTCGCAAAAGCGGCACTTTCACATCGCGTCTGACTCCCTTGCCCTATAATCGGGGAAAGGGCGGGGGTTAGGGGTCAACGACTTTGCAACAGCCCTTGCGACTCGCTGAGGTGGGCATTCAAGGAAAGTCGCACGCATGATATAATATGGGGTCAGAAATTAGAGTGACCTCATGCGAAAACCAATTGTTGCCCTCGTCGGGCGACCCAACGTCGGCAAATCTACCCTGTTTAACCGCCTGATCGGTGAACGCCGCTCAGTAACTTCCGAAATCCCTGGCACTACCCGCGATCGTATCTTTGGCGATACCGATTGGAATGGCGTCGCTTTTATCATGGTCGATACGGGCGGTATCGAAGTCTATCAACCTAAAAACTCGCGCGACACCTCAGCGCTCTCCGAAGGCAGCATCGATTTTGTGCCGCAAATCCGCGCGCAGGCACTCTCCGCCGTCGAAGACGCCTCGGTGATCGTGATGCTGGTGGATGCCATTCAAGGCATTACCGCTGCTGATCAGGAAGTGGCCGAGATTTTGCGGCGCACCAACAAGCCCGTGATCGTGGTCGCCAACAAAGCCGATAACGAAAAGCGCAGTTTCGACGCGATCGAGTTTTATGGCCTTGGACTGACACAAGAAGTGATGTCCATCAGCGCGGTTCACGGCCTCGGCACGGGCGATCTGCTGGATGCGATCGTTAGTGCGCTCAAGAATGCGCCGCCGGAAGACCTGGACGCGGAAGACGAAAGCCTCAAAATCGCGATTGTGGGCCGTCCCAACGTCGGCAAATCAAGCCTGCTCAACCGCTTGCTGGGCGAAGAACGCACGATTGTCAGCCCCATCGCGGGTACCACCCGCGACGCGATCGATACGCACCTGACCTGGGAAGGCTTGCCCATCACTTTGATCGATACGGCGGGCATTCGTAAGCGCGGCTCGATCACGCCGGGGATTGAGCAGTTCAGCGTGATTCGCGCTTACAAAGCACTTGAACGGGCAGATGTGGCGCTGCTGCTGATCGACGCGGTAGAAGGCGTGGCCGCACAGGATACGCATATCGGCGGCATGATCAAAGATGCGTATCGAAGCGTGGTGATCGTCGTGAATAAGTGGGACGCCATCGAGAAAGATAACGACACGCTCAATGACTTTACACGCACTGTCAAAGATCGCTTCAACTTCATCGATTATGCGCCGATTTTGTTCGTCAGCGCATTGACCGGTCAGCGTTTGGGAAACGTTTTGCCCACCGCCGCACGTGTTCAGGAAGAACGCTTACGCCGTATTCCTACGAGCAAGCTGAACAACTTCATTCGCGAAGCAGTGCTGACCCACCCGCCTACGTTTGGCGCAGGTCGCCAGCTCAAAGTGAAATATGTGCAGCAGGTGAAAGTCGATCCGCCGACGTTCTTGTTCCACGTCAACGCGCCGGAACTGGTGCATTTCAGCTATCAGCGCTACCTGGAAAATCAACTGCGCGCGGAATTTGGTTTTGATGGAACGCCGCTGCGCTTCAGCTTCCGGCGGACGGGCAAAGAGCGGGTATCGCGGCGCTAAACATCCGCCCGATCGCGCAATGAGCGATCATCCATTATAATCATGGCAAGTCAATCTCTGCTTCTCGCTGTTTATCGCTCAGGTGGGGTTTTCATGATCGGTCAAGCGCGCAAACTCAAAAGTCTTTTGTTGATCGGGTTAGTCGGTGGCGTCTTGCTGAACGCGCTGCCGTCGCCGCTGGCACGCGCGCAAACGGCGGCAGCAACAGCCCCACCTACTACAACCTCACCTGTAACCTCGGCAGCTACAGTGGCAGCCGCAGCTACACAAAATGCAACTGTGCCAGGCGTACAAACTGCGCAGCCTGCGGCAGCACCCGGCCAGGTCGAGTTCGCAACGGGTGTCTGGCCGCGCGCGATGGCCTTTGATCATACCAACGTGTGGATCGCCAATGGCTTTGACGATACGGTCATGCGCTATGACGAGAGCACCCCACCCAAAGCAGTCGGCAAACCGTTCAAAGTTGGCGACAGCCCAACCGCCTTTGCCTGGGATGAGACCTTACAAACGATGTGGGTCGCTGGCTATAACGACTCCAGCCTGACCTTGCTCGATCCGAACGGCAACGTCAAAAAGACGATTTCACCCGCTACAGGTGGCGCTATGAGCGATCACCCGATCGCGATGACGTTTGCGGGCGCTTTTATATGGGTGGTCACACAGGGCAAAGATAACGTGTGGCAGTTCAACCCGATCGATCAGAAGCCGCTGAAAAAGATACAGGTTGGCAGCTTTCCAACGGCGATCGTGGCCTCTGCCGATGGTAAGCGGTTGTGGGTTGCCAATGGTAACGATGACAGCATTTCGGTGATCGATGTGGCCACCGCTGCGGTGATCGACACATATACCAAATCCATTCCGGCCTTCCCGATCGGCTTGACTTTTGACGGCACCTTTTTGTGGGTCGCCAACTATGAACGCAAAATCGTCAAGCTGAACGCACTCACCGGCGAACCCGTCACCACGCAAGTCAGCCTGAGCGTCAACGATCGGCCTGTCACGGTCGCCGCTGCCAGCGGTCATATCTGGCTAGGTAACGCCGACAGCGCCACCACTACCGATGTGAACAGTCAGACCAACGCCGAAAACAACATCGAGGCACGTAAAGCATTGGTTGGCAGGGATCATTCCTATGCAGGCGCAGTGCTTGCCACTGACAAATTCATTTACATGGCCGATTGGCTCAACGATCGGGTGGTGCGTATTCCGGCGCTGCCTGCGATCGCGCTGCTGCCGACGAGCACGCCGAGCGCTACGCCGCTGCCTGCCACGGTCACCGCTGTTCCGGTCGCGTGCAACCCCGATCCGAACTTTGCGCCACAGTTGAAGCCGGGCGATACCGGGCGCGTCAAGGAAGATAAGGATACTGATCCGGTGTTGGTGCATAAAGATCATCCGAGCCTGGACGCGAAAGTCGCGCCGATCCTGGGATCGTTCAAGCCCGGCGAAAAGTTCATGGTCAAGGACGGGCCGTTCCCCAACGCTGATCCTAAGACCCCGCCCGTGTGCTTCTACTTGGTGCAGGGTATCGATAACGCGAATCTGGCGGGCTATATCACGGAAGGTGGCTTGCCGACTAAATTGCTGAAAGACAAGCACTACTTCATCGAAAAGGTAAGCCCGTAGAAGGCGATTATGAGCAGCGACTCATTGCGAATATTGGTAGTTGAAGATAACGATACATTCCGCGAGACCGTACGCGAACTTTTGCAGGATGCGGGTTACAAGGTTCGCGGCGCGAGCAGTGTCCGCAAGGCCACTAAAAGGCTGACGCATCATGAATTCGATCTGGTGCTCACTGATTTCGATCTGGGCGATGCATCCGGCTTCGACGTGATCGAGATCGCCAACGCGCATCACCCTGGCGTCAAACTGGTGATGATGAGCGCCACCGATGGATTGGCCGATCAAGCGCTCAATCTGGGCGTGGTGCGTTTTCTGGCGAAGCCGTTTGGTGCGCAGATGCTGCTCGACACCGTGGCCGAGCTGCTCGATACCGTCAATGAAGATGCTCCGTTATCATTTCTCCCACCCTGAATCTGCCCCATCCCGGCCTTCCCCAATGATGACTGAGAGGGGTACAGTTTCGAAAAAGGGGTTTACAAAAGACGGTTCATGAAGTGTGAGTGTCCATAAAGCACGCTCCCAACGCAACTCTCAACGTTTCAAGGCAGTCCTTGATGACACCTTTTTCTCACGGCTTTTTGCCCACTTCTGATGTGTTTGCCGTGGGTTCGGGGTCAACGACTTTGCACGCGCCGCGAACTTTGTGGTAACATCAGGCTAAATGCACGCGCCGCGAACGACCTTCGTGACGTATAGTGGTTGGTAGCTAACTTGTTCCAGAAAGCGCAAAGACAAAATAATGAAGAAGCCTGTCGTAATCCTTTCCTTGCTCATCGTCGCGAGCCTGACGCTGGCCGCGTGCAGCCCGCCACCGCCGCTGCGATCAGACAAGTACCTCAAAGATACCGGCCTGATAAGCGATACGCCGTGCGCTGCGCCGTGTTTTCAGAATGTGATCGTCGGCCAGACAAAATTCACCGACGCGGTTGGCACAATCAAAGCGAATCCGCTGTTCAGTAACGTTCAGACGCAAGATGCACAGCAAAATCAACCCGCGCAAGCCTCCTGGGCGACTGTTGGTGGTGATGATTGCTGTCAGATGACGACCAACGATAAGGGGATCATCAACGCGATGCTGATCAAGCTGGCACCGAATATGACGGCAGCGCAGTTGATCGCCAAATATGGCAGCCCGACCTACGTTACAGGCGTTGATTACTCAGCTCAGGAAGTGGCGATTGCCTTGATCTTCCCGAAGCCGGGAGTCGTGGCCTGGGTATCGCCCGGTGATGCGAGCAGCACGCTTAAAGAAAGCGATCCGGTAGTAGTAGCGCTGTATCTCGACCCGGCAGACTTTGCGAACGGCAAGCTGATCGATACGGCCACGCTCAAAGCCTGGAACGGTTACCTGCCCTATCGCATCTACCAGACGGCAACGCCTGTCGTTACGCCGCGCATCACGGCCACTCCGCAGTAAACGTATTGCACTAATTGAAAAAACCCTCATCCCGCGTTACTCCCCTCACCATGAGGGATAGGAGACCGGGGTGAGGGCTTTAACGCAAACCCTGTACGGGTGTTCAGCAAACTAATGGGGCACGAGTGCGAGTCACTGGACGCTGATTCCCTGTGCGGGTCGTCCACCCCACTTAATTTATATTAGCACATTTCATGACTAATTTTCCAGATAATCCTCAAAATAACAGCCAAGCGCAAACCGCTTTTAACGACATCCTGCGCAGTGAATCGCCCATCGCTACGGACGAGCCGCTGCTTTTGTTTGCCGCTGAAGTTGATGATCCGCTGCATTACTTATTCGAGACGGGCGGGTGGCGCGAAACGTATGGCGCAAGCCGCCAACTGAGTACGTTAGAAGATAAGTTCCGTGCGGCATTGGTCGCATCCGGCGTAATGCCCGATGTGCTGCACGCTGACAGCGGACGGATCATGACGCTGCTACCCGCCAACACCGACGCCGCAGCACTGCTGAAGCGTATCGCGCGGATACCGCCGGAGCTGACTGGCAAGCTCACTGTCAGCGCGATGACGCATCGCTTGACCGTCCGCCAACTGCTCAGCGGACCTTATCGCGCGCCCGTCGGCGTGATCGGCATTCCAGGCGTCACCAGCTATCAGGCGCGGATCAATCGTTATTTCGGCCTGGATAGTCAATCTAGTGTACCCACCCTGGATGCAGTGGCCGCGCGCCACCATTTCGGCGAAGTGATCGCGCTTTCCCGCCAGTTGATCGGACATGAACGCGAGTCCCGCGTGATCGTGCCATTCTACGAATGCTTGCCGTTTGCTGAACGCTGCGCTGCCTGTCACACCCGCCCCGCCGAACGATTAATTCAGTATCAGGCAATATGCGGAATTTGTTGGCGCAAACGGCAAGCCGCGATTGATGCGCCGCCGATCCTCGATCAAGTGCGGGCGTTGATTGCACTGCGCGTACCGAACATGGATCGGTTGTTGGAGGCACAGCGCCCGCCCGCTGCTTATCGGCGTATGGCGGCGACTTTGACCGGAGCATTGCGCCGCGCTGCCAGCGGATCGGGTGGCCTTGCGGTGTGGCAATCCGCTGATTGTGCATGGGTGGCAGCACCTGTGGATACGGCGCTCGACGTTGCGCAGCGCGCCGCACTCACCTTTGCCGCATTGACTCGTGAGGTGATCCGCGAGCCGCTGCATATTGGCGTGTGTGCTGGATATGCTGCGCCTGAACACTTAGCGCAGGGCGCACGCGCGGCGCTTGCCGAAACTTTCCGCGATGGCGATCCGATCGCGCTGGCAACGGGTGGGCACATCACGCGTTACGCACCCGACGATCTGGATCGCCTGCAACGTGGCATACACGCCCTCGCCACAGCACAATCAGCGTTGACGCCGTTCGCTGATCTCGCCACACACATCACGCAGCAAACGGCTTCAATGTATTATGTGTATGGACGTGCGCGGATGACCGACGATCAACGCCGACCGCTTGATGCGATTGAGGGTGAATGGGGAAAAAATACGCCGCGCTTTTATCGCGCACTCAACGATATGATCGGCTTATTAGGGTCTGCTGATGCCGATTCTCACGCTTAGCCTGACTTGCCAAACACCCTTGCGTATTGCAGACGGTGACGGGTGGGCGGTTCGGCGCAATCCGGCAGGGCAGCCGTGCATTCCGGCCACGGCGATCAAAGGTCGGTTGCGCGCCACGGTTGAGCACATCGCAAACGGTTTCGATTGGCCGATTTGTGGCGGGGCGCTGTGCTATCCGTTGGACGGTGAGCCATGTGCTGTTTGCCAGTTGTTCGGATCGCGCTGGCGTGAAGGGCGTTTAGCCTTTAGCGATCTGGTCACCAGCAGCGCGCCCGTCATGCTCGATCGTCAGCGCGCGGCTCGCTCAAGAGTGCGCGGCGTATCAGGTGAAGTCGATCGCTTTAAGGGCGAAATGCTGCCCGCTGGAACGATCCTGATCGGCACGCTGGCGCATGGCCTGAGCGCTGATTGGCAGCTCGCCCTGGTCATTGCCGGATTGCACGCCATGAACACGCTCGGCAGCAGCGGCGCGTTGGGTTGGGGCGCATTCACGATCGCGATTGGCGGCGCACCTGATTATTCAACACTGGCAGATGCTTTGCGCGTGCGCGTCGGATGACCACCGCATGACTGCATACTGGCTGCGCCTTTTTCCTGAACAACCCTTGCAACTCGACGATCCGAGCTTGATCACGGCGCGTGCATTGCGGGGCGCGATCGCGTCAGTGGCGCGGCGTACTTGTCTGCCAAACGCTTTGCACGAGCACGGTCCCTGTCAGGCGGGTTGTATCTATTGGCCGCTGTTCGCAGGCGCGCGCGCTGCAATCCGCTTTGGCGACGGCTACGCCACCACCCACGATGATCTTGCGCCGTTTGCGGCCACGGTACGGACGTGCGCGCTGCATCCGGGCTTCAAGACGAACGGCGCACACGGCGTGCTGGATGTGGCGATTCGTGGCTGGACTTTCGAGCAAACTTGGGATCACCTGGCGCGTTTGCCGCTGCCATTCGAGATGCACTGCGCAGTCTGTGGTGCGCCGTTAGTCGCCTGTGAAGGCTTGTTGATTCGGCGCAGTGCGCATGATTTCGCAATCGCTGAACCGATCGCCATGACGCCAACGCGCACCGAACATCGCCCGCTGAGTCGCGAACGGTGGCGCGGCGCAAATGTTGCAGATGTCTTTGCGCAGGATGGCACATTATTAACGCGATCGGCTTATTATTGCGCAAGGCTTGATGTGCCCGATGCGCTGGATACGTTATTGCGCAGCGTCCTGGCAGAAGGCGTGTTGATCGGCGGACGGCGTACGCGCGGCATGGGGGCAGTGCGCGTTGAATTGGCAGCGCGTCCCATTCTTGGGCTGACCTTGCACGATCGGATCAACGAGTTCAACCGCGTTTTGCGCGCCGAACGACGTTTTTACACGTCGATCGATGAAACGTTGATCGCGTCCGATGAGGGCTGCTGGTATTTTATAGTGGACTTCCTGATGCAAACCAACTACGACAAACAACCCGCGCCGCTCGCTGATATTCGGGCGCTACGCCGGGTCAGCGTGATCCGCCAATGGCTGATGCACACGCTCAGCGAAGGGCGTAACACTGCTACCGGAATGCCGATCGGAGCGGCGCACACGGTCAGCGGAACGGCATTGTATCGGGTGCCACCGGATGAAGATCGGGCGGCGTTAGAGCAGGCGCTTACCTACCTGGAAACTAACGGACTCGGCCTTGATCGTGCGTGCAGCCGCCTGACAGTGTGCGATCCGTTTCATCTGGAGCTTGCGCCGTTATGAACAGCATCCCTAAAACGCCGTGGTCGCGGCTGGAATTAGTGGGCGAATATGTGACGCAAACGCCGCTGCGCATCGGTAGTGCCGAAAGTAATGGGCAAGGTGGGCTGGCGCTGGATACGAACGGCCTGCCGTGGATTCCGGCGTCCACCTTTCGCGGCGTTTTGCGCGCCACTGTCGAGTCGCTCTTGCGCAGTCTGGACTCGGAAGCGCGCGCCACTTTGTATCATTTGCAGGTGAGCGGCGCAAACGGACTGCCTTTGCCGATCGTTCGGCGGGTGAGTTTGTGCTGCGATTCGGTCGATAAAAGCGCCGCGGATGCCCATTATCAGGGCTGCCTCACGGACGCAATCGTGGCAAGCTGGCAAGCCGATCCGCTGGTACGCCCACACCTGGATCGCGTGATCGTCGGCTGTACGTGTCTGGCCTGTCGCGTGTTCGGCGCATCGTGGATCGCCGGACGGGTACGGGTAAACGATCTGCCCTTGATCCCTGACAGTTGGGATCGCTCCTTCGTGACGCGCGGCGGCGTGACGATCCGGCGTGATACCGGCACGCTGCTTGAGAACAGCGCGTACACCCGTGAGGCATTACCCGCCGGTGTGCGCTTCCGCTTTCGGCTGTTCGTGGAGAACGCTACCTTTGCCGAACAGGGTTTGATCTTGCTCGGCTTGCGCGCTTTTCAAAAAGGCATGATCGGACTCGGCGCAGATCAATCACGCGGCTTTGGGCGCGGCGTGCTGGAAATGGATTGGTGGAATTGTCGCACGATCGATGCCGCCAACCTGATCGACGCGTTTTTGAGCAGTGCGCCAACGCTCCTTACTGAAAAGGACGCGGACGCGCGCATTGCGGCATTCTCTGATATGATCAACGCCGAATGATACGCAGTCAGTAAGCCCATTATGAGCACGCCATGCACCGCACGATCCGCAACGCCTTACAACTCGAAATCCGGCTGACACCGATCACGCCGCTCGCAATTGCTTCCGGCGAAAATGGATTATTCGTACGCTATCTGCACCCGCGCGAAAATGTGCCGACTGCGTACGTTCCGGGCACAACGCTCAAAGGTGCTTTGCGGCGCGCGGCTGAGCAGATCGTGCAGGCGGCGGGGCTGGACTGCTGCTCACAGGCCGAGCCATGCAGCGCGCGCGAGTCAGTGCGGACGGCAGCGGATGGCGCGACGTTGTATCGGGCGCTGTGCAGCGTGTGCCGCATCTTTGGCAGCCGCGCCTTTGGCAGTTTGTTGAGCCTGACCGATGCCTACCCGATCGAGCCGATCAACGAACTTTCGTTGCACGAATTGCCCACTGATTCGTATGAAGCGGTCATGAACGAATCATTCTATGGCACGCTCAGCTTACGCAATTTTGAGCGCTGGCAAATCGGCCTGATCAGTTTGATCGCTGTACATCTGAACAGCGGACAGGTGACACTTGGCGCGGGGCACAGCGCGGGCATGGGGCGTGTACAGGTGGCCTATGAAGCGGCGGCGATCAGTTATTTCGGTGCGCCAAACGTGATCAACGACGATCCGCTGTACGATCGGCTGCATGGGGTGGGTCAATTTTTGGGCGCAGCGAATCCGTATGGCTGCCGCTACCCCGATCGCAGCGATACACCCGATCTGCCGACTGAGTTTGAATATGATGCGCAGTTCGGCCAGCTCGATCTATTTTTCGGCGGTGGCGTGAGCGTACACGAGTTGATCGACCGACAGATCGCTGCATGGCAAGATCGCGTGCGTGCGGCCTTGTGACGCCGAGCGTAATGCTGGCTGCGCCTGAGATGTTCGATTTACGGCGCGTGCTCGAACGTCATGCGGAACGGCTGCCGTACCTTTATCTGGAGAGCGAAACGCGCGTGCTGTTGGTACGGCTGACGGATTATCTGGCTGGCAAATTACCTGATGTGCGCTGGCAAGTGGGGCGCGCGTTTGGGCCTGATCTGGAGATGCGCTGGCGGCGCGATGATCTGAGTTTAGAAGCGCAGTGGTTGTGCGAAGATGAGTCCGCGCCGCCGGGCTGGACGCCGAGCGATTGGAATGTGCGATTAGACGCCGCTGCGCAAGCGCGCAATGTGCTGTTGGCGGGCGTGAATACGCTGACACTGCCACCCGATCACGCGCTGGCAAACGCTGCGCCCAATGGCGGGCTGTGGCTATCCGACTCGATCGGCGCGCCGCTGCGTTATCCGGTGAGCGATCCGCGTGCGGAGCGAGTGGTGCTGCGCTGTCTGGATTACACGGTGGGCGGGATCGTGGTGCTCACGCGTTTATGCGATGTCGCGACGTATGCGGGAGGCGCAAACCCGCAGCCCTTCCTGGTTGACCCCTAACCCCCACCCTTCCCCCGATTACAGGGGAAGGGAGCAAGACGCGGTGTTGAAGTTTTGGTCTCTTTAGCGTTGGGGTTCTACTTCACGGTGTCCCAGAATTTATGCGCGGTATCGGCGACCAATGCCGGAAGCTGAATAGCAATGTCGTGCTGCGCAAACGGCACGCTCTCCCAACGGACGTTCGGCTGCACATGCAGGAATATTTCGCGCATCCGGTCGAGCTGACCATGCAGCGGCGAGTCACTGCCTTGCAAAAATAAGATCGGCACTTTGATGGCCGCCAACGGTCGCAGCGGATCATCGATCGGGGCGCGCAGCAGTGACCACCAACCGCGATAACGCGCATGAGGATCGTAATAACACTCAAAAACGGTGTGCTTTTTATCTTCCGGTGCGGTTTGCTTACGTCGCCCCAAAAGATTACTGGACCACGAACGCGCGATCAAACTGCTCTTGACCATTGCCCAAAAGCCAAGACGCCCAAAATTCAGCGCTTCCAGGCCAGGGCGCACACTGTGCATCCATTGATGATTAGGTGTCATGATGGGCGCATCCAGCGCGACCACCGATCGCACTCGATCGGGATACAGCCCAGCGAACGTCAGCGCTACGTTGCCACCATATGACGCACCAATTACATGCGCGCGCTCGATTTTCAGTGTGTCCAGCAGCCCGCAGATCATTGCCGCCTGTGCAGTCAGCGCCAGATCACGCGGAGCACGGGCGCGCGTGGTGCTGCCCACCCCGATCAGATCGACGGCAACCGTGTGCAGCCGATCATGTACCAGTGGCGCGAAACGCAGCCAGGCACGGTTTGACAAAAACGCGCCGGGCAGCATCAACAGCGTATCGCCCTGGCCGCTTTCACGGATGAACACTGATCGGTTAGCGGCTTGCACCAGCCGACTTGCCCCGATTCGTTTGCTGAAAATGGTCTGTGTCTTGGTTATATCGGTCAAACGCCAGCGCCCCTAATCGTGTAATTCAATGATCTGCCTCAATCAGCCGAGCCGAAAGCCAGCCCAGGTGCCCGTCAGGAACAGCCGGATCGCGTCGATCCCGCCGATTTCGATGAACGTCACGAATACGCCCGCCGCCAGCGGTACGGCCAACCCGCGCCAGGCACGAATCGTGTTCTCCATGCGCAGCACCGACAGAAATAACACGCTGCCGATCATCGTCAACATGGCAACAACGCCTAAGGTGCTGATCAAGCCCAGAATGAGCAGGAACGTTGGCCGCTCACTCAGCACTAACAACGCCACAAACCCGACAACGGCGCACATCCCGGCCAGTTCACGCAAGCTGTTGATGCTGCGCGCGTCGGTCGGTTGCTCCCACACCACGCCGTTGAACACCGGAAAAATGAAACTGATCACCGCAAAGCCGCAATAAATGCCGGTCAACAGGCGCAGCGCATTATGCGGCGTATATGCACCCGCCCAACCCGGAATCAACGTGATGTAGCTGTTCAGGCCGTCGATCGCCATGAGTACCACGAACAGCACCAAAATCAGCATGACGGGGCGCGCTGGCAACTGGCATACTTTGCGGCGTCCGCTGGCAAACATGATCGCCAGCCCACTGACCACGCCCAGATAGATTCCAGTACAGCGTGCGCACAACGGCATAGGATCGCCGTTGATCAGAAACGAGTGGCTGGCGATGCGATGACAGATCGCGTAACCGATCGCATCCGCTTTGCCCTTGATGCCAGCAGGCGTGCCGAGTACCCACACGCCGAAAATGGCAGCAGCGGCGATCACTATCAAGAGTGCTGCTGTGCGCGAGATGCGCCGAACCGGATGAGCTGCGTCCACGTTGAAATATCCTGTTAAAGCAATGCTGCGGATAACGCGCAATTATAGCGGCAATCCGCTGAGTTGACCTTACCCGCCAGATACGCGCCTGCCAATAACTTTTTAACGGGCTTCTTGCGTTTTTCTTGCAAATCGGCGCTACCATAACCATCATACATGCTGTATCCAAGGAATAGCTTATGCAAACGCAAACACAACAATACGAGTTTCGCGCTGAAATTCAGCAGTTGCTCAATATTTTAGTTCACTCACTATACACCGATCGCGAGATTTTCCTGCGTGAATTGATCTCGAATGCGTCCGACGCCATCCACCGCGCTCAGTTCGAGATGCTCACCAACAAAGATGTGCTTGACCCGGATACTGAACTCGCCATCCGCATCAGCGCCGATGAAGCGAACAAGACGATCACCATAACGGACACCGGGATCGGCATGAATCACGATGAGATGATCGAAAACCTGGGCACGATCGCTCATTCCGGTGCGCTCTCATTTTTGAATACGCTCAAAGAGAAGGGCAGCAATTCTAGCGATATTATCGGACAATTTGGCGTCGGCTTTTATTCGGTGTTCATGGTGGCCGATCAGGTGAGCGTCACATCACGCTCGTATCGGCTCGACGATCAGGCGTGGACATGGGTATCCGACGGCGGTAATGCGTATACCATCGAACCCGCCGAAAAAACGACGCGCGGCACTGAAATCACGCTGAAACTCAAAGACGATGCGACCGAATTTCTGCCGAGCTATCGGCTTGAATCGATCATCAAAAAGCACAGCAACTACATCCCGTTTCCGATCTACGTAGGCGATAAGGTTGCCAACCAGCAAACCGCACTGTGGCGTCGCACGCCGCGTGAAGTGACCGAGCAGGAGTATACCGAATTTTATCAGCAGTTGAGCTATGACAGCGTTCCGCCATTGGCGCATATTCACGTCATCGCGGAAGCGCCCGTACAGTTCTACAGCTTGCTGTTCGTGCCCTCAAAAGCCGATCGCGGGCTGTTCAATACGGAAAGCGCCGACAATGGGCCGCGTTTGTACGCGCGCAAAGTGCTGATCCAGGAACACGCCAAAGATTTGCTGCCCGCCTGGATGCGCTTTGTGGAAGGCGTGGTTGATTCGGAAGATTTGCCGCTCAACATCTCGCGCGAGACGGTGCAAGCTAACCGCGTCATGGCGCGCCTCAAGACCACGCTCAGCGGCAAAGTGATCGGTGAACTGGAGTCGCTGGCTGAAAAGGACGCACCCAAATATGTCGAATTCTGGATTGAGTTCGGGCGGCTGATCAAGGAAGGCATTGCGACCGATTTTGCTAATCGCGAGCGGCTGAGCAAACTGCTGCGCTTTCACACCTCACGCGACTCGGAAGCATGGGTATCGCTGGCCGATTACAAAGCGCGCATGGTAGACGGTCAAAAGGAAATCTATTATGTGTTTGGCGAAGACTTGAAGTCGGCAGCGCGCAGTCCGCACCTTGATATTTTCAAGGCGCGCGGGATTGAAGTGCTGTACCTGACCGAAACGATCGACAGCTTCATGATCGGCAGCGTCACCGAATTCGACGGCGTGAACCTGCGCAATGGTGCCGATGCGGAGTTGGATTTGCCGGATGCACCCGCTGCGGAGCAAGGTGAAGCGCTCAACGATGACGCGATCGGCACGCTGATCAGCCGCTTCAAAGCAGTGCTCAACGATCGGGTGAGCGATGTCCGCGAATCGAAACTGCTGACGGAAAGCCCGGTGCGGCTGGTCACGGCGGATAAGGGAATGGGTGCTGATATGGAGCGCGTTTATCGGATGTTGGATAAGCCGTTTGAAGCGCAAAAGCGTATTCTGGAAGTCAACCGCCGCCACCCATTGATTCGCAACATGGCCGATCTCACTGATACCGTGCTGCTGGACGACGTGGCCGAACAGTTATACGAGTCCGCGATGCTGCTGGAAGGCATTCACCCCAACCCGGCGGATATGGTGCCACGCATCGAAGCGCTGATGGAAGCTGCCACCCGCCGCGAAACGAAGTAGCGCACAGATAACGCTAAGCCTCTCCCGAATCGGAAAGATTCAGGGAGAGGCTTGATAATGAATCGCATAATTAAATGGCGGGCTGCTGCAAATTGGTAATATGGCCTTTTTGCTTTTGCCCGAATCGTCGTAAGATAGCAACGCGCGCAGGTCGTTCGACGAATTCGTAACAGGCCATCGAGAGCAGCGTCGCAACCGCATAAGCAGCAATGAGGTCAGGCAAGCTGTGTACAAGATTCGGTATCCAGGCCATGAGGGGTGTCAATTGGAGAAGGTACAACGCGTAGCTAATCAGGCCAAGATACACAAAGTAACGATTGCCTAAAAAGCGCGTCAACCAATTATCGCTGGCAAGACCAAGGATCATGCCGCCTGCCGCTAAACCGATGACCATATCTTCTGCTAATCGAAAATTTGGGCGCGTATTTTCGACTGACGTGGTTTCATATACTGCTGCAAAAAACAGAAGTGTAAAACAAATTAACAATGCAAGCGGCCATTGCTTATGCTGCTTATATAAAAATGCGCATATTATGCCAACCGCAAAGATCGGAAAACGGCCAAAAATCGTAAGTATCCAAGTATATTGTACCGATATAAGGAAACCAGGAATACGCAGTTCTATTAACAGCAATCCTATCAAAAACAAGCTGACTCCCCATCCCACCAGCGTGACGGCTTCATGCCAAGGAGCTTTTAAGCATGTCCAGATTATAATAGGCAACAATACATAAAAACATTCTTCTACAGTCAATGTCCATGACGTTGGTATACCCTCAAGTACAGTTTCTGGAAAAAATCCTTGTATCATTAGCACATGTTGCCAATGCACAGTTTGCGGTGCCAACAAAAAGGTTGCAGCAAGCAGTGCATAATACAAAGGATAAATACGTGCGGCGCGGCGTACAAAGTATTGGCGCAGATTGAATGCGCTTGCTTTCAAATCACGGAGCATGGCAAGCGTGAGCAAAAAACCGGACAGCACAAAAAACACGCTCACGCCTTCATAACCGCCGCTTAAAAAGTAGGTCAGTATATTATCTGGATGATCGGCGCGATAGTTCTCGCTGAAATGCAAAGCGAAGACCATCGCCGCTGCAAACGCACGCAGTGAAGTCAGCGGCGCGATCCCTTGTGGCTCAAGCTGTCGCGCTCGCCAAACCACCAGGACGATCGCCGCAATAATCGGGATGAGCGCCATCAGATCATCGACTACCGTGTATAGGACTACTGTGCATAGACCGCGATCACATCGGGGATCGGCTTCAAGCCGCCCACGCCCTGACTCGCACCGCCCGCTGCCAGCGAAAGCGCCGTCGATCCGCCGCCATCCAGGTTGAGCGCCATGTTGATATCCAGCCCGGACGCCGCCAACCACGCTATCAGGTCGGACAGCGTGCAAGTACCTTGTGCGGTCGCGATCAGCAAGACGTTCCCCGCGTTGTCGGTGGCGATCACGCTGCGCCGTGCTGCACTGCCAGCCAAATCCGGGTTGATCGGCGCAGCTTGCCCTTGCGCCATCAGGATCGGGAAATTTTGCAGCGCTTGATCGTAGCTTTCGCCGCTTTGTAACGGTTCCAACCACAACGAACGTATGCGCGCCGTCCCCCCGCTCACCTGGAACAAACCGCTGTCGCTGCGAGTGGACGGCGATCCGTAGGCCGCTTTGTCACTGAAGATCAGCCCTAGCGCATTATTTGAGGTATCAAAATAGCCGCCGTTGATGATCACTTTGGCATCCGGCAAAGCACCGCGCCATTCATCGATCGTGTGCAGTTGACCAGCCGTGTAATAAACGCGAAAGGCGGCGTTTTGTGGATTAATGCGCGTGACGAATAGACTTACCGCACCGCTGCTGCCCGTGAAGCCAAGCTGTCGGTAGGCCATGCCGTTCGCAAAGGCGACCCATCCGGTGGACGCGTCGGGCGCTGTCGTCGGGACTGGCACAGGGGTGTACAGCAGCGCAATGCCCGTCACATCGATCTGACCGCTGAAGGTCGGCAGCGGGCTGCCCCCTACTACGGTTGGGAACATGGCCGCCTGCTGAGTCGAGTTGTTACTCAAATTGCTGTTAATGGTCAGCGCCGAACCGTTGCATCCCGCTGTAAGCAGCACGAGCAACACGAGTATCAACTGATGTTTGAAAACGAAAATGCGCATCAGTCGCCCCGATTTTTGCGGCGTTGTTCCAGCAGCCGCGAAGCAAGCGTGTTATCTGCCACCGACCGCGTACCCGTTGGCTTTCCAGACGTGTTGGAAGCTGGTGGTACGGGTGGCGTCAGGCTGGCCGCGCTGCTCGGCGTCGGAATAGCATCAATCGGCGTGATGGGTGGCGCAGTATTGGTTGTTGTATTCGTTACCGCGCTGCCAGTCACTGTGCCGCCAGTCACCGTGTTGATCGATCCGGCGCGCTCTTTGGCGTCCATGAGGCGCGTCATGCGCGGCGCTGTCACAGGTACGAGCACCGGGCGCGCTTGAATACCAAGTTTCGCAGTGGTCCAGGCGCTCGCCTTCTGCAAATCGGAGCGCGTCAGGATCAAGCGGCGAATCGCAATATCAAAGGGCAGCAGCAGTGCCGCCAATAGCAACAAATACGGCCACAGTGGAGTCGCCGCTTGCTCAGCGTGTAAATCGTGCACGAACACTTTATCGGCGTGCTCAATCACCGTTTGGCCGCCCGTAAGCTGTGCCAGATCGTCCAGCAAACGAAAATTTGTGTTGTGCAGCCGATATTCAGGCGAATAACTGAGCACCCAACCGAGCGTTTGCGCCGCCGCCGAAGTTGTGTCGTTCGGGTTGCTGCCGCCCACCCGTATGAAGTACGCCCCCTCTTTTTGTGGATCGACGGGCGTTTCGTAACGGCCCGGCGCGACCTGTTGCAGCGTGATCAACTGCGCGCCCAGCTGCGGATCAACCACTGAGGCTTGCAACGTCAGACTATTCAGGAAGCCGCCTTGCGCATCGCGCGCATCAACGACCAGCACCGATTGATCGCCGCGCTGCTCAATATGCGACTCCAGCTTATTGCCGACGCCGCTGTCGCTGACGGTGTAATGCACCACCTGACTCCAAAAGCGCCCGAATTGATCCCAGGATGTCCAGTTCTTTGCCCAACGTCCGCTGGCGTCGGACATGAACGCGACTGCTTTGCCGAGTCCGTATTGCCACGATGCCAGCAGCGGATCATCGTAGCCGGGAACTTTGAGCGAAACGGTCGCGGTATCTTTGGCGGTCACGGCAACATAGCCGAGCAGCTGCGGCAAGCCGTTGATCCCGTTGAGCATCGGCGTATCAGCAGTGAAAGACGCCACAAATGGCTTCTCGACGATGTACGAACGAGTCGCCAGCACCGTTTCGGCAGCGAAAATCTGCGGGATCGTTTGCAAATCTACCAGATTGTAGTAAATGCCCTTTCCCGCTTTGGCGATATCAGCCATGAACGGCGGCACTTGACTCCCGATGCCAACCGTGGTTACTGTGATCCCGAACTGCTGATTCATTTGCGCGACCATATCCACAATGCCGGTCGGATCAGCGCCGCCGTCAGTCAGCAAAATGACGTGTTTGAGCGTGGATGGGTCACTCGGCAGCGTTGCCATGATCTCTTTGACGGCAGCGTAAATATCCGTGCCACCACCGGGGCGCAGCGTGCCGATCTGATTATCCATCGCGGCTTGATTGGTCACGTACTGGATCGGCACGAGCCATTCCGGGTTGCTATCGAATGAGAGCACGCCCGCGCGATCCTGCGCATACAAAAAGTTGATCGAGCGGCGTGAGGCTTCTTTTGCCAGCTCCAGATTGGTGACCTGACTCGGTCCGATTTCTTCCATGCTGCCTGATCGGTCGATCACGTATACCATCGTCAGCTTTGGCACGCGCTTCTGATCTTTGATGCGCATCTCAACAGGCAGCGTCTCCTCAAGCGGCGTCTGATAGTAGCCGCCCACGCCGTAGCTGTTCGGTCCGCCGATGGTGACCAACCCGCCGCCCAAATCGCGCACATAGCTTTGCAAAATTTTCATGCGTTGTGTCGTGAGCACCGTAGCCGACACATTCGCCAGAATGACCGATTTGTAGCCAGCCAGCGCGGCGATCGCAGTAGGCATATCGCCCGGCGCGACAATATCGACTTGCAGGCCGCTCGTTTGCAATGCAGGCAGCAGCGCGCCGATTTCATCCGGTGTCGAACTGACCAGCAGCACATGCGGCGGCCCGGTCACTTCCGTAAAGCCGGACAGCTCATTGTTCTGATAGAACGTGTCGGCGGTCAACGGATCGACGCGCACGCGGAAATCGTCGAAGCCTTGCGTGGTCACAGACAGCGTGAACACGAAATTGTTAGCGCCGGTTTTGAGCTGCACGACCTTTTGCGTCACAACCGCGCCGCCCGCCAATACGGTCAGGTTGGCGGTAGCATCGCTTTGGCTCTGAACGGTCACGCCGAGATCGAATTGTTCGCCGGTGTTGACCTTGCTCGGCGCACGCACATCGGTCACGGCCATATCTGCGCCGGTATGTCGAGGCAGCGCGACCGTATCGATCTGCACATTGGCGGCCACGGCGAGCTGCGCGGCATTGAGCGCATTATCCACGGTTTGATCGCCGTCACTCAGCAAGACGATTCGGCGCGCGGCGTCCGCTGGAAACAAGGCCAGCGCCAATCGAACAGCACCCGCGATGTTGGTATTCAGGCGGATCGGCGCAGAGCTGATCACGCCCAATTCTTTAGACGCCGACAACGGACGCTCGACCAGCGCGTTTTGGCCGAACACGATCAAAGCGGCGCGGTCTTCCGGTGACATATGACTCAGCGCGTCGCGGATATACGCTTCGGCTTGCGTGCGTGCGGTTTGATCGATGCTGTCGGAAGCATCCAATAAAAAGACAACGGCCAATTTATCGGCGGCGCGCACTACTTGTACCCCCGCCAACGCCAAAATCAGCGAGAGCACGATCACGATACGCGCGATCAAACTGGCAAGGTCACGCCGCCGCCGATAGGCCAGGCGTGGCCGTCCGAGCCAGAGAAAATACGGGATCACCAACAGTAGTACAAGCGCAAGCGGATTCGCAAAAGTCATGACAATAAAACCATGTTAACTAAGCCTATCTTACCATTTTTCATGGCGATCGGCATGTGTCGTCAGGCTTGAAATGATTTTCTCAGCAAACGCCTACCAAATTGGTTTACACGACGGGTCAACGATCAGAGGGGTAGAAAAAACGTATCATTGAGCGCGTTCCGCTAATGAATATGTTCGATTGGTGTGGGGTGCTTATGCTTCGCAACACGAAATTGCGCACAATTTGCTTGAGGCAATGCAGACAAAGCGGTTTAGAGCACTAAAACTTTCTAAGCATGAATAGCCTGCTCAAATTGTTGACCAAAAAGCACAAAAATAAATGCACAGCCTCGGCCATGTTAAGGTTTATGAGCGCATCGTGTGCTATAAACAGGCGTGAGAGAGTGTTTGATTTTGCAGATGACGACAACAAAAGGGAACTGATTATGCGGATCGGCTTACAATTACCTTTTTTCAACTTCGCGGGTGGAACTGCCCAAATAGGGGCAACGCTCAAGCGCATTGCCCAAACTGCCGATGCAGGCGGGTTCTACAGTTTATGGGTTATGGATCACTTCTTTCAAATGGAAATGATGGGTTCGGCAGAACTCAACATGCTGGAGTCATACAGCACGCTCAGCTATCTGGCCGCCGCTACCGAACGTGTCAAACTGGGTGCGATGGTGACAGGCGTTATCTATCGGTATCCGGGCCTTCTGATAAAAACCGTCTCAACCTTGGATGTGCTGTCCGGCGGGCGTGCCTATCTGGGGATCGGCGCGGCCTGGTACGAACGTGAAGCGCGTGGTCTGGGCGTACCTTACCCCGAAACCAAAGAGCGCTTTGAGCAGCTTGAGGAAACACTGCAAATCGCCCATCAGATGTGGGCAGAACAGATTGCGCCATTCGACGGCAAACATTATCACCTGAACGAAACGCTGAACCATCCACAGCCGCTCAGCCAACCGCATCCACCCATCCTGATCGGCGGCGTGGGCGAAAAGAAGACGCTTCGCTTTGTGGCGCAATATGGCGATGCGTGTAACCTGTTTGCGCAAATGGGTACTGACGTCCTACGCGAGAAATTGGCCGTCCTGAAGCAACATTGCGACGACCTTGGCCGTCCTTACGAGCAGATCGAAAAAACGACGTTAGAGACGGTCACATTATCTAAGACAACTCCCACGGCGGTCATTGCTCATCTGCGTGAGCTTGCTGATCTAGGCGTTCAACACGCCATTTTCAACATGCCCGATGTTGAAACGATCACGCCGCTGGATACATTCGTTCGTGAGATCATTCCAGCGGTCAAGGATTTCTAGCGACAAACAGATTGGATGAGCTTATATTGAGGCGCAAATGAAAATTCTAGGCGTGTCTGGCAGTTTGAAAGCCAGTTCAACCAACACGAACCTTATTCGCGCGGCAGCGGCGTTGGCACCTGTCGAGGTGCAGATTGACCTTTACGGCGGATTGGCCGACCTGCCGCATTTCAGCCCGGATTTGGATGGCGACGATCCGCCTAATGCAGTGCAGCAGTGGCGTAAAGCCTTACAGAGCGCCGACGCGGTACTGATCAGCACGCCTGAGTACGCTTATGGGATGCCGGGATCGCTCAAAAATGCGCTCGACTGGACAGTTTCTTCGGGTGAGTTCGTCGCGAAGCCGGTCGCCACGTTGAGCGCTTCGCCCACTGCAAGCGGCGGCGCACGGGCGCACAGTTCACTGGTGCTGACCTTGACGGCACTGTCTGCCGTCATTGTCGAAGGCGCTCAATTGATGGTACCGTTGGTGCGTACCAAGTTGGACGAGAACGGTCACGTACACGATCCATTGCTTACGGAAGCGCTGAAAGTGGTGATCGATGCACTGCTGCGCTCAGTCGCCCCATGATCCCGTAACGCCCTTACCTTACAAGCTGCTCACATTCTCGCCACTGGCAAAAACCATTGAACACTCGCGAAAAAAAGGACACCAGCCTTTCGGCCTTGCGCATTCAATCACGGTTTTCGCCGATTTACGCAAGAGACGCCTACAAACTACCGAAGGCGCTACAAGCCTCGTTGAGCGCCACATTCAGACAACCGGCACAGCAAGACCGTTTGCCTTTAGCCCATACCGCCCGCGCGTTGCCGTCGGCGGCCAAGTCCCGCAATCCACACTTTATTTGTGCGCTACTCAATAGCACTGGAATAGCTGAAAGAACAATTGGCGCGTTATCCGACAAGCGCGGTAAAATATGCGCGACTAACGGGATCGCACAAGTCCGAACTTATGTGAGGTTACCAATCGGCTTAATGCCCAAACGGGAACCCATTCGCAGTGCCCCTGGTTCGTGGCATCACCTGACGCTGTTCACGGCAAATCGGCAAACACTGTTCCAACGCCCTATTCTGACCACTACTTTGCAATCCACGCTCAACGCGATTCGCGAACGGCATGGCCTGCGTGTCGTTGCCTATTGCATCATGCCGAATCACCTGACGTGGGCTGTGCAGGTCACCGAATATTCGTTGGAGGTATTCGCGCTGCACAACTTGCGGCGTGGCAGCCGTTCTGCTGAAAATCCCGCCGATCATTTCATTGATCGCATGATGGTTGATTTGCGTGCTCTATCAGCATCCGCGCTGCGCCGTACCGATCCAAACCTACCGCATGAGGTGTGGCAAAAAGATTTCTGGCATGACGCGATTGCTGATTCGGCGGCGCTGGCAACATCAATGGCGGCCATTCATGGGCTGCCGATCCGCTGGAACTTATGCCAATCGCCCGCCGAATATGCGTATAGCAGCTACGCGCATGTGGTGTACGGGCGTTCATCACTGGTGCAGCTCGATCGGGTACCGCGCAGCATGATGTTTAATCAGGGGTGATTTTGCGCATTAGTAGTCCGCTACGTTGATTTCGAGGGCTGCGGACACGGCAGGCCATGTCCCTACCGGCAATCCGCCGTTCTACTAGATTGCCCTATCCCTTCAGGGCGGGGCACGTTGCACGTAAAATGATGATTGATGATGTTGGAAACGAAAGGAAAACTACTTATGCGGCTTGATTTGCATATGCACAGCACTGCCTCGGATGGTGCTTTTGCGCCCGCCGATGTGGTGCGCCTCGCTTTAGACAAACAATTGGATGTGATCGCGCTGACCGATCATGATAACACCGATGGCGTCCTGCCTGCTCGGCGTGCGGCGGAAGGGACTCCGCTCACGGTGATTGCAGGGGTCGAGCTGAGCGCCGAAGATGCTACCCGCGATACGCATTTGCTCGGCTATCTGTTGGATGTGACGTATACGCCGTTTCAAGCGTCACTGGCTGAGATGCGCGATGCGCGCGTGAATCGCTCCGAACATATTGTCGCGAAACTGCGCGCGCTCGGCGTGAACATTTCCAATGAGCGTGTGCGCGAGATTGCGGGTGATGGTGCGGTCGGGCGTCCGCATATCGCGAAGGCCATGCTGGAAAAAGGCTATGTGCGCAGTTTACAAGAGGCATTCGATCGCTATATCAATAACGGCGGACCGGCTTACGTGCCGCGTTATCAGCTTGCACCGGAACGCGCGATCGAGTGGATTCACGGAGCGGGTGGCCTTGCAGTATTGGCACATCCCGGCCATTATGAGGATTACGAGTTCGCGCTCCGCTCACTGGCCGCTCAAGGCCTCGATGGGGTCGAAGTATTCTATCCCGATCATAGCCCGGACTTGATCACACGGTTGACCGGATTGGCGCGCGAACTGAATCTGGTGACGACGGGTGGCAGCGACTTTCACCGCCGCGATCAAGATGGCAACATTCGGATGGGGTCGGTCAACGTTCCGGTGGAGACACTGGCACAGTTGCAGCAGCGCCAGACGGACGTTCATCGATCCGCGTGATAGCAGCGGCGCTCAGCAGAAACAGGACGGCAGCTAATCCGAACAACACATAATAGCCGTTGAAAGTGCCCGTTACATGGTTGATCCCATCGATCAACGGCCCGCCCAACTGCCCTAGCGCAAAGCCGAGCGTGGTTGCCATGTTCGCAATGCCCAGAAAAAGCGCGGCGTCCTGTACTGGCACCAGCGTAGTCACCAGCGCCCAATTCACGCTGAAATACATGCCTACTCCGCAGCCTGCTAAAAATGCGGCAATCCGCAGCGAGTCGGCTTCATGCGCAAAGATCAACAGCAGCGCACCGACACATGCCACCAGACTCGACAATGCAATAATCCGCGTGCGCCCCACTCGATCAGAGAGCAAACCAGCGGGCAGCGTTACGACCAGCACGCCCAACCCCAACAGCGTGATGAAATCGCCACTGAGCGCTTGCGCCGCACTCTCGTTGTAGCGTCCCACGTCTTCCAGATAACCTAATATGAAGCCCCGAATCGCGATTAGCCCCGCCCAAAACAAAAAGCGATTGAGCAGCCACCAACCCATCGCACGATGTTCGCGCAAATTGATGCGTCGCAGCGTAACCGCTAGATCAACCCGGCCATTATCCGGCATACTGCTGTCTGGCATAGAACGATCAGGCACGGTCACGACAGGCAGCAGTGCCGTCAGGATGCTCACGATACTCAGGATGAGCACCAACAGCGCCAATTGATCATTTGCCAGTAATCTGCTGATGACGATCCCGCTGATGATCACTCCGGCCAATTCAGCGATCGTCTTGAAGCTGGCAGACGCGCCTTTCTGCGAATCAGGCACACTATCCGGGCTGAGCGCTTGCCACGGGCCTTGAATGGCATTGCTGGCGACTTGTCCGAACAAGACTGCTGCGAATAAAGCCGCGATGCTCGGAGCACCGGCAATCGCGATCAGCGCCGCGCAAACGCCAAACGCACCCCCAATCAGAAATGGCGCACGGCGTCCTAATGGGCTGCGCGTCCGATCACTGAGCAGGCCGAGCAGCGGCTGCGCAAAAGTAGCGACTAACAGGCCACCGATCACCACCACGCTCAGCAGTGTATTGACGATTTCGTGCGGGACGAGTCGCGTCAATTTGTATTGATAAAGATTCGGGTTGGTGACGTTTGACCACAGCGTTACCCCGAACGGCGTTATGTTGAGTGCTAATAAAAATGGGATCGAACGGCGCTTGTTCAGCATGTGATCACGACTCGGCACTATTCGCAATGGTCACCGATTGAAAAGTTAAAATGACGGTGCGCGCCCTGTTCGCTTCATCTTTGCCATCGATGATGATCCGCTCGACAAGTAGCGACTGATCACGTTGCAGGCACAGTGCAAACAATTCGTCGAGATTGCTGAAGCGACGCGCGATTTCGTTCATGCCTGCGGTAGTGTCCCAATGGCGAAAAATAACCGTCCCCTGTTTGACCTGTGGCGGCACGCTGAACTTCCTTTGTTTGACTGTGAGTGTTGATAGTGTGGGCTTAACTGTAACGTGTTTTTGCGCTGCCACAAACAAAACACACAGTCATTGACCCCTAACCCCCAATTACAGGGCAAGGGAATCAAAGCTGTGTGAAAGTTCGCTTTGCCTATACCACGGTCACCCGTGAACCATTATCGCCCTTGGCAATGCGAATGTGTACTGGAAACGCCTCGCGCAGTTCGTCAATGTGCGTCACGACCAGGATCAGATCGAAGCGATCGCGAATGATGTTGATCGCCTCTAGCAGGCGTTCGCGCCCCACTTCATCCTGTGAGCCAAAGCCTTCATCGATGAACAGCGTTTTGAGTTCCGCACCCGCTCGCCGCGCCAGAAATTGACTCAGCGCCACCCGGATCGCGAAGTTTACGCGGAAACCTTCGCCGCCGCTGTACATGGCGTAATCGCGCGTGCCCAACTCATCGCTGATCAATATATCGAGCGTCTCGGAAACCGTGCCCGATTTATTTTCTTTTTGCGTGTCGAAGCGGACATTCATCCGACCATCGCTGATGCGCGACAACAGCTCATTGGCGGTGCTTTCCAGTTCGGGCACGGCGGCATCGATAATCATGGCAGGCACGCCGTTTTTGCTGAACGCTTCGCGCAGCTGCTGATACTGCGTACAAGTGAGCGTCAGCGCTTCGCGAGTGGCGATCAGCGCTTGTTTGTGTTGGCGTGCGTCAATGATCGCTTTGAGGCGCTGTTCGACAACGATTTTGTCATCATCGGCCTCGCGCTGTTCGATGCGGCGTCTTTTCACTTCGGCAAACCAGCGCGCTTCTTCTTTGGCCTGCGCTTCGCAATCGGCTAACGCGCGGCGCTGATCCTGCTCGTCGCTGCCGAGCTGTACCCATTCGGCCTGCCACTGTTCGCGCCGCTCGTAATAGGTGACCAGCAGCGCTTCAATTTGCGGCAGCCCCTCAGCAGCCGAATCGAGCGCGTGTTTGTGATGCTCGTATTCGCCTAGCTCGCGAACGCGGGCGCGCACGTCGTCATGTTCGGTTTGATCGTAGCCGATCGCCAGACGGTCAGTATGCGCCATATCGATTTGGGCGCGCAAATCCGACTCGTAAGCGTCTGAGTCGAGCACTTCCGTGATCGTTTGCAAGGCGTGCGCAATCTCATCGACGCGAACGGCGCTGTCCTGCGCATTTTTCAGCTTTTCAGTCGTTTGCCCGCGCTCAGTCCTGAGTTTATCCAGACGGCGCAAATCTTTTTCAAAGTTCAAAACGGCTTGTTTGATTTGCGTGACTTGCCCGGTGAGCAGCTTGATTTGCCGTTCATTGCTGCGGAATTGATCGCCGCGCGTTTTACCGTCGGCTTGATATTGCATCAGAATATCAGCTTTATGAGCAGCATTGAGCGGTTGGCCGCAAACCGGACATTGTGCATGACCGTCCGCCGCTTCCAGCATTTTGAGCCGCTTATTGAGCGCGTCCATATCATTTTTAAGCGTCTGATTGACCGTGCTCAGGCCGCTGATCTCACCTTCATGCGCGCCGATTTGCATTTGCAGCGCGTCATGTTCGACTTGTTGTTTTTCAAGCTTAGCGATTTGTTCGTTCAATTCGGCCAATTCGCTGTCGAACTGTTCACTTTGTGCGGCCAGTCGCTCCACATCCTGCAAATTTTCACGATGACGGGCGGCGTCTCGTTCTAATTGTTGGCGCGCATTTTCTAAACGGCGATCCAAGGTGTCAAGCTGCTTCTGAGCTTCCGCCGCTTGTTTGGATCGCTCGTAAAGCGCTTCATCCCATTCGCGCGCGCGCAAAAGTTCGGTATAGTCTTGTTCGATCGATTCGGCATTTGCCAGCACATCCCACGCTTTGGCGCGTTTACCTTCCTGATTCTGAATATCGATCGCTAATCCGGCCAGATCGCGCTGGCGCTGCTGAATACTGCGCTGAACATCCAATAAACGGGTTTGCGCCGCCTTTTGACGATCGGCAGCGCCGCGCACTTGATCGAACTGCTGATTAGCGGCGTCATAACGGACGGCGGCATCCTGCGCAATGACGGTCACGCGGTCAAGCTGCTCTCGCAAGTGCGGCTCAGTCTTTTCTTCCGCTTCGTAGCGCTGAATTTCGCGCTGGTTGACTTCCAGATCGTTTTTGAGGCCGTCAACTTTTTCTTTGGCCGCTTTCTCGTAATCTTCCCAGGCTTTCAAGCCCAGAATTTCGGCTAAAATCTTTTTGCGCTCACCGGGTGTTTTCAGCGTGAACGAGTCGGCTTTGCCCTG
>Ga0209100_1000498_pt1 | contig 34238 bp, 30 predicted proteins | sample lystaG_FD_185480 | JGI IMG/M metagenome (GOLD analysis project Ga0209100, IMG submission 185480) | Glacier valley bacterial and archeal communities from Borup Fiord, Nunavut, Canada, to study Microbial Dark Matter (Phase II) -... | ecosystem: Environmental > Aquatic > Freshwater > Ice > Glacier ... | reverse complement strand
CAACGCCGCACGGCCCCCAGCCGCGGCAGTCGCGGTACCTTGGCGCTTGCTCCGGCACTGGTCGGCACGATGACTTCCTGTGCGGCAGCTACCGCCACTCCGTCGACAGCGACCACCAGGGCGGCACCCTCGTCGAGCGAGCGCTTCACGACCGCGAGCGCGATCGGTCCGAGTTCCCAGTGCCTGGCGGCGGATGTCACGCGTCCGACCACGACATTCTCCGCGCCCTGCTCGTCCCCCGCCACGGTCACCTCGTCGCCGGAGTCAGGAAGCACGCCGTCCGACCCATCGAGGTGCAGCATCACGAGCCGACGCGGCGGGTGCCCTAGGTTGTGAACCTTGGCGACGGTCTCCTGCCCGCGGTAGCAGCCCTTGTTGAGGTGCACTGCGGAACGCAGCCAGTCGAGCTCGTGGGGGATGGTCTTCTCGTCACCTTCGGTCGCCAGCCGGGGTCGCCAGGCGGCGACGCGCAGGGCCTCGAGCGCGAGGGTGCCAGCGGCCGGTAACTCCGAGAGGTCGGCGTCACGATCGACGAGCGCCTCTCGGTAATTCCACGACGACGCGGGATGCCCGGCCTCGGCGGCGTATTGATGTCCGCCGGCGGTCAGGGTCGTCCACGGGTCGACCCAGAGCAAGGGGATGCCATTCGGCGCGGCCACGGGAACGGCCAACGGCACCGCGCCGTCGGGTTCGAACATCCCCACCGTCGCGAAATCAGCAGACCGATTCGCAACCTCGACGCGCATCATGAACCGCATGCGATCCAGCCATGCGGCGAGGGACGGCGCCTGCGGGCCGTCGACGAGCAGCCACGCGGTGACCCCGTCGTCGATCACTCGCATCGCGTGCTCGATGCGGCCCGTGGGGTCGAGCAGCAGGGTCTCGGCGGACTCCCCGGGCTGCAACCCGGCGAGGGCCTGCGACGTCAGCGAGTCGAGCCACGTGAGCCGGTCGGGGCCCGTGACGGCGACCACGGCGCGGTCGGAGAGATCGACGATCGCCCGGCCCTCTGCGAGTATGCGCTGCTCGGGCATCGGCGTGCCGTAATGCTGGGGCGGGTCGCCCACCGCCCCGGTGCGAGCCGTGAATGAGCTGCGATGCGGCATGGCTGCCGCGGCCGCACCCGCACCGCCGTCACTCGACACGGGCCAACCGTCCCGACGCGTGGGTGCGCAAGTCCTGTCCGAGGGCGGCGATGTCCCAAGCCCACAGTAGGTGGCCCTCGACGAGTCCGTAGATGCGGGTGGCCGCGGCATACTCCTTGGCGGAAGCCGTGCGAACGACAGCGTCCGTGGCGAGCTCGATGCGAGGCCCTTTCACCTCGCCGATGTACAACTCGCTCACCCCGGTCGGATGCACGAGCGACACCTCGATGTCGAAGGCATCGTTGGCGTTCCGGAGTGTCTCCACCGAGTCCGCGCTCGTAAAGGGTTTGGGCCCGATACCGGGCAACAGACCGGGTCCGCTGTCACCCGGGGATGCCGGGCGGCTCAGCCGCCAGTAGCCCACCTCGGTGACGTGCGGGACGGGCGTCGCCTCCCCCGCCGAATCAGTGCGGTCACCCGAATCCGGGTCATCACCCTCGAGGATGGCTGCGGCCTCGGCATCCGGCCCACCGAGGAGCCACGTTGAGGAACGGTAATCGAGGTGCGGCGACCCGTCATGGGTGAAGCTGACGCGCTGCCCGAACTCCAGCGTGCGGGACTCGTCGCCGACCCGGTAGTCGACGATGCCGGTGCCTTCCCACAGGCCGATGAGCCAGGAGAGAGGAACGATTTCGGCGGGGAGGGCGCCACCCAGAACGATCATGGGGAAAGCTTTCTCAGCGTTGGCCGCGGAACAGGTTGAAGAGAACGACGAGCGAGACGAATCCGATTGCGAGTGCCGCCAACGCGAGCAGGCCGACATAGAAAAGCTCGAGCGCGAGAAGCATGTTCCGATCTTACCGGAGCACACCCGTGCAGGTCGGGGGCCGCCCGTGCGAGGTCAGCCGGCGAGGGCGACGACAGCGGATGCCGCAGCCAACATGAGCGCGGAGATTCCGACGCTCGCCATGGCCCGCACCACGAAACCCTCGCTTCGCTGCATCGCGAGTTGGATAGCGAAAGTAGCGATCACGGCGGCAGCGAGCACGACCGCGATCCATTCGAGGTAGTCCTGGCGCGGCGACACGAACGCGACCACGAGCGCCCCGGCGAGCGACAGCACCCACACCGGAACGACGCTGAGCACCTGCCACGACATAATCCGAGCCTAGAGGCTGGCCCTAGACTATGACCACGCACATTGGAGGGCCTGTGGCGCAGTTGCTGATGCTCACCTCCGCGGTCGAGGTCGACGTGCTCCCAGCCCTCGCATTCCTCAGCCACACCACGCGACAGATCCTCGCGACACCGGCATCCTTGATCACCGCTCCGAGCTGCGACCTCATCTTCGTGGATGCCCGACAAGACCTGGCGAGCGCCAAGTCGCTCTGCAAGATCCTGAATACCACCGGGGTCACCGTGCCGCTCATTCTCGTGCTCACCGAGGGTGGCCTCACCGCCGTGTCGGCGGACTGGGGCATCGACGACGCCATCCTCGTCACGGCGGGTCCGGCCGAAGCAGATGCCCGCATCCGGCTGGCACTCGGACGCCAGGCGCTCAACAGTTCGAGTTCGAAGATCCAGGCTTCCGGAGTGGTGATCGACGAGGCGAGTTACTCCGCCAAGGTGCACGGCAAGCCCCTCGACCTGACGTTCAAGGAGTTCGAGCTGCTGCGGTTCCTCGCGACCCACCCCTCCCGGGTCTTCACGCGTGAGCAACTGCTCAGCGAAGTGTGGGGCTACGACTATTTCGGGGGCACCCGAACCGTCGACGTGCACGTGCGAAGACTCCGCGCCAAGCTCGGCGATCTCGAATCGCTCATCGGCACCGTGCGCAACGTCGGCTACCGCTTCATCATCTACGAAGACGACAACGAACGGCTCGCCGTCGCCCCCTGAGCTCACCGCTGTGCTTCGTCGCGTGCTGCGGCGGTCGACCGCGTGCCGGCCGCGGCCATGCCCGGGCTGATCTCATCATGTGGCCCGTGGGGTGCAGTGGCAGGATGTTGGCATGGACACCGCGCAGAGCCTCGCCGAGCAGGGAGCGGCAACCGACTCGCTCGACGAGTACGACCTCGACGAGTCCTCGAGCTTCGACGACGGCACTCTGCCAGCCGACCGCTACCTCGACCGCGAACTGAGCTGGCTCGCCTTCAACCAGCGTGTGCTCGAGCTGGCGGAGGATGCGACCCAGCCGCTGCTCGAGCGGGCCAACTTCCTCGCGATCTTCGCAGGCAACCTGGACGAGTTCTTCATGGTGCGGGTTGCGGGCTTGAAGCGGCGAATCAACACGGGTCTGGCGGTGCCGACCAACGTTGGCCGTGCTCCGGCGAACGTGCTGGCAGACGTGAGCGCGAAAGCTCACGAGCTCCAGCAGCGTCACGCTCTCGTGCTCAAGAACGAGGTCAAGCCGGCCCTGGATGCCGCGGGCATCCACATCGAGACGTGGGCCGACCTCGCCCAGTCCGACCGGGAGCGCATCGACGAGATCTTCGCCAAACAGATCTTCCCCGTGCTCATGCCGCTCGCCGTCGACCCCGCGCATCCGTTCCCGTACATCTCGGGCCTGTCGCTCAACCTCTCGATCCGCGTGCGCAACCCGAAGACCAAACGCGAGGAGTTCGCCCGCCTCAAGGTGCCCCCGATGCTGCCGCGGTTCGTTCAACTCCCCGATGACGGGAGTGGACAGGTGCGGTTCATCCCGCTGGAGGATCTGATCTCGAACCACCTCGGCGACCTCTTCCCGGGGATGGAGATTCTCGAGCACCACGAGTTCCGGGTCACCCGCAACGAAGACGTGGAGGTGGAGGAAGACGAGTCGGAGAACCTGATCCTGGCTCTGGAAAAGCAGATCTTGAACCGTCGGTTCGGTCCGCCGATCCGGCTGGAGATCACGGATGACATGGATGAGGTCACCCTCGGTCTGCTCGTGCGCGAGCTCGACATCACCGAGCAAGAGGTCTATCGACTGCCGGCACCGCTCGACCTCTCCGGCCTGTTCCAGCTAACCCGCCAAGACCGACCCGCCTTGCAGTACCCGAGGAACGTGCCGACGACGAGCGTGAGCCTGCTGCCGGTCGAGCCCAACGCGGCGCCGGATATCTTCGCTTCGATCGATCGGCAAGACATCCTGCTGCATCACCCGTATGAATCGTTCTCGACGAGCGTTCAGGCGTTTCTCGAGCAGGCCGCGGCCGATCCGCACGTGCTGGCCATCAAACAGACTCTGTATCGGACGAGCGGTGACAGCCCGATCGTGGAAGCTCTCATCGATGCGGCCGAGGCGGGCAAGTCCGTGCTGGCGCTCGTGGAGATCAAGGCTCGATTCGATGAGACGGCCAACATCAACTGGGCGCGCAAGCTCGAAAAGGCCGGCGTTCACGTGGTGTACGGCCTGGTCGGACTCAAGACGCACTGCAAGCTCGCGCTGGTCATCCGGCAGGAGGGCTCGGTGCTGCGGCATTACGCCCACATCGGAACGGGCAACTACAACCCGAAAACATCCCGTCTCTATGAAGACCTCGGTCTTCTCACCGCCGACGACCAGGTGGGCAAAGACCTCACCCGGCTCTTCAACGAGCTCTCCGGGTACGCGATCGAGCGCAAGTTCAAACGGTTGCTGGTGGCGCCGCTGCATCTTCGCAAAGGGTTGCTCAAACGCATCAGCGTCGAGACGGAGAACGCGCGGAACGGCCTGCCGTCCGGCATCCGGATCAAGCTCAATTCGATCGTCGACGAGGCGATCATCGACGCCCTCTACCTAGCCAGCGAGGCCGGGGTGCCGGTGCACCTCATAGTGCGCGGCATCTGCTCGATCGTGCCGGGCCGAGCGGGGCTGAGCGAGAACATCACCGTGCGCTCCGTGCTCGGCCGTTACCTCGAGCACTCGCGCATCTTCTCGTTCGCCAACGACGGCGACCCGCAGTTTTTCATCGGCAGCGCCGACATGATGCATCGAAACCTGGACCGACGAGTCGAGGCGCTCGTGCGCATCACGAGTCCCGACCACATCCGCGAATTGGACGAACTTCTCGACCTGGGGATGTCGGACTCCACGAGTTCATGGTGGCTCGGGTCGGATGGCGCCTGGACCCGCCACAGCACCGACACCGACGGGCAGCCTCTTGCAGACATGCAGACGGTGCTCATGGCGGAGGTGTCGCAGCGTAAGCAATCGACATCCCGAAGGCAACCGGCTCGGCGCTCCGGTTTGACCAGGCGAGTCAATCAGCCCCGGAATGCAACGGCGAGCGCACCGGAGTGATCGCGTGATCTCCGCTCCGGGCACGGAGGGTGACGGACCGGTGGTCGCCGCTGGCGGCGTCTGCTGGCGTATCGCCGACGGTGAGCCGAAGGTGCTGCTGGTTCATCGCGCTGCCCGGGCCGACATCTCGCTGCCCAAGGGCAAAGTGGACCCCGGAGAAACGGTGCCGGAGGCGGCCGTTCGCGAGATCCACGAAGAGACCGCTCTCGCCGTGAAACTGGGCGCGCCGCTCGGAACGGTGCGCTACCAATTGCCCGGGGGGCGGGACAAAGAAGTGCACTACTGGTCGGCCGAGGTCGACGAGCACGCGCTGGAGTTGGCGCGGTTCACCCCCAGTGACGAGATCGACGCACTCGAATGGGTTGCGCTCGGCACGGCTCGACGGCGGCTGAGCTACGAGCACGACGTCGAGATGGTGGACCGACTGCAGAGTCGGCTGGATGCTCATCAGGCCCGCACCTTCGCCATCATCCTGGTGCGTCACGGCAAGGCGGTCGACCCGGCCGGCTGGGATGGGCCGGATGCGAGCCGACCCCTTATGCATCGAGGAACGGTGCAGGCGGCATCCATCGCACGCGGCCTCGCGGCATTCGCCCCGGAGAAGATCTTCAGTTCGACGGCGGCCCGGTGTTTGTCGACCGTGCGCCCGCTCGCCGAGATGACCGGGCTCGAGGTGAAGGTGTCGTCCACGCTGAGCCAGGATGCGTTCGAGGGCGGCCGAGCAGACGTGTCGGGTCTCATCGCAAAACGTATCCAGCGGAAGAAGACCGTTGTGCTCTGCAGCCACGGCCCGGTGCTGCCCCGGTTGCTCGCCGAACTCGTGACCCAGGGCGGTGCGGTGCAGCACAGCGACGTTATGGAGGATGTGAGCGGTGGAGCGTTGCCGGGAGCGGACTTGGGAACGGGGGAAGTCGCCGTCGTGCACCTCTCGAGCAGGTCGTCAAGCCCCGGGGTCGTCGCGATCGAGTCGTTTCGACCAGCATCCACGTGAGGATTTTGGGTTTCGTTAACCTCTTGTTCACGTTCCTGGTCGATCCCCGTTGATCGCGTTGCCTATGGTTTTTATGGGTCGCACCGGCCCAAATCCTGAAATCAAGATATTTCCGAAGGGAAAACCGTGAACTTCAAGCGTCTTGGCGCCATGAGCGCAATCGCTCTAGTCGGCACTATCGTCCTCTCCTCGTGCGCAGCGAACGAGGCCGGCACCACTACCCCGTCCGCGAGTGCGAGCACTCTGACGGGCACGCTGAACGGCTCGGGCGCCTCATCGCAGGGCTCGGCGCAAGAGGCCTGGATCGCAGCGTTCCAGACCGCCAACCCGAACGTGACCGTGAATTACGACCCCGCCGGTTCCGGCGCTGGGCGCAAGGCGTTCGCCGCGGGCGGCGTCAACTTCGCAGGTTCCGACTCGGCGCTCAAACCCGAAGAGATCACGGCGGGCTTCACCGGGTGCGTCGCGGGCAGCGGCTACCTGCAGGTGCCGGTCTACATCTCCCCGATCGCCGTCGTCTTCAAGGTGGCCGGCGTCAAGGATCTCAAGCTGGATGCCGCAACCATCGCCGGCATCTTCAAGGGCACCATCACCACCTGGAACGACCCGGCTATCGCCGCGACCAACTCGGGCGTGACATTGCCTTCCGCCACCATCACCGCAGTTCACCGCTCCGACGACTCGGGCACGACCAAGAACTTCGCTGACTTCCTGAACAAGGTGGCCCCTGCTGTCTGGGATGCCAAGCCCGCGGATGCCTTCCCCTACCCGGTCGGTGAAGCCGCACAGGGAACCTCCGGGGTCATCGACGCGGTGACCAACGGCACCAACACCGTCGGTTACGCCGACGCATCCAAGGCAAAGGACCTCGGAATCGCAGCGATCGCCGTCGGCACCGAGTTCGTCAAGCCGTCGGCCGAAGGTGCCGCCGCAGTGGTCGCCGCCTCCCCCGCGGGAGCGACCGCATCCGCGTCGGACCTGTCGATCGCGATCGACCGCAAGACCTCCGACCCGACCCACTACCCGTTGGTTCTCGTGAGCTACGCGATCGCGTGCCTGCAGTACACGGACGCGAAGGCCGCGCCGCTCGTTGCCGCGTACCTGAGCTATATCGCGGGACCTGACGGCCAAAAGGCCGCCGCTGCTGCGGCAGGTTCAGCGCCCTTGGCGTCAGATCTGTCCGCCAAGGTCGCCGCGGTTCTGGCGACGATCAAGTAACACTCGGCACCATCAACCGGGCTGTGACCCCACGAGCATTGCGCGTGGGGTCACAGCCCGCCAGACTGACCCCAGTCATCCCCGGCTGCATCGTGACTCCACCCGACACCGCGTCTGCGCAGAAAGAGGGCAATGACCACCACCGCGGCACCGGGCAGAGCCAAAACGCGGCCTGCTGACCGCATCTTCGCCGGAAGTACCATCGTCGCCGGAAGCCTCATTCTGGTTGCCTTGGCGGCCGTTGCCGTATTCCTGATCGTCGAGAGCATCCCCGCGCTCCTCGCCGATCCGGCACAGTTCAAAGGATCCCCTTCCAGCTTCTGGGCCTACGTGGGACCACTCGCGTTCGGGACCGTGTGGGCCGCTTTCCTCGCCCTCATCATCGCTCTGCCGATCTCGATCGGCATCGCGCTGTTCATCTCCCATTACGCACCGCGCCGGATTGCACAGGGGCTCGGCTACATCATCGACCTGTTGGCAGCGGTGCCGTCCGTCGTATTCGGCCTGTGGGGCATCAAGGTGCTCGCCCCCGCCGTCACACCCTTGTATGGATGGCTCGTGGACAACCTCGGGTGGTTTCCGCTCTTCGCACCACCCGTCTCGGGCACCGGTCGCACCATTTTGACGGTCGCCATCGTGCTCGCCGTGATGATCATCCCCATCATCACCGCGGTCACCCGGGAGGTCTTCATCCAAACGCCTACCCTGCACGAGGAAGCGGCGTTGGCGCTCGGGGCGACGCGCTGGGAGATGATCCAGATGGCGGTCATCCCATTCGGTCGGCCCGGGATGATCTCGGCAGCCATGTTGGGACTCGGACGCGCACTCGGCGAGACCATGGTTGTCGCGATGGTGCTATCGCCCGCCGCCGTCATCAGCTTCGTTTTGACCAGTTCGCAGAACCCCTCAACGATCGCGGGCAACATCGCTTTGAACTTCCCCGAAGCGACCGGGGTCGGCGTGAACGCGTTGATCGCGACGGGTCTCATCCTGTTCCTGATCACCCTGGTGATCAACTTGATCGCGCGCGTCGTCATCAACAGCCGCAGCGCATTCTCTGGAGCCAACTGATGCGCAGGATCATTCGATGAGCGCCGTCACCGTGCGCGACGCGCCCTCCACCGTTAACAGCTTGACCAACGGCCGCCTTCCCATTTGGGCGCCGTGGGCGATGCTCCTCGGTAGCTGGGCCGTGATTGCGGTCATCTTCGCCCTGCTGGCCGCGAGCACCGGCGGAGAGTTCAACATCGTCGCCACCCTCGTGCTCGGAACGATGGTGTTCGACATCGTCATCTTCGTGCTCGCCTACCTTGTCGAGGGCATCCGGCAAGCTAAGAATCGCCTGGTCACCTCGCTCGTCCTCAGCGCGTTCATCGTTGCTCTCATCCCCTTGATCTCCCTCCTCTTCACCGTCGTCACCAACGGCGCGGCCCGGTTCGACGTCACCTTCTTCACGACCTCGATGCGCAACGTGGTCGGCGAAGGCGGTGGGGCGCTGCACGCGATCGTCGGGACCCTGCTCATCACGGGTATGGCCGCACTGATCTCGATTCCGGTGGGTCTCTTGACCGCCATCTACCTCGTCGAGTACGGCCGCGGACTGCTCGCGCGTTCCATCACCTTCTTCGTCGACGTGATGACCGGTATTCCCTCTATCGTGGCGGGCTTGTTCGCGTTCGCGTTCTTCTCCCTGATCCTGAGCGACCCCGGAATCCGCTTCGGATTCGGCGGAGCCATCGCGCTGTCGCTTCTGATGATCCCCGTCGTCGTTCGGTCGACCGAGGAGATCCTCAAGATCGTGCCGAACGAGTTACGCGAGGCCTCGTACGCTCTCGGTGTTCCCAAATGGCTGACCATCGTCAAGATCGTGATCCCGACATCCATCGCCGGCATCACGACCGGGGTGACCCTCGCCATCGCCCGCGTCATCGGCGAGACGGCGCCGCTGCTCATCATTGCCGGCTTCACGGCATCCACGAACTACAGTCTGTTCGACTCGCGGATGATGTCGCTGCCGGTTTTCGTCTACAACCAATACGCGAACCCGGGGAGCACGGTGCAGCCCTATCTCGATCGGGCTTGGGCCGGGGCGCTCACCCTCATCCTCATCGTCATGCTGCTGAATCTGCTGGCCCGCCTCATCGCCCGCATGTTCTCGCCCAAGTTCGGCCGCTGAGCCGCGAACCACGAAGCAGACAGGAAACCGTGTCCAAGCGCATCGAAGTCAACGACCTCAACGTCTACTACGGCAAGTTCAAAGCGGTCGAGGATGTCACGCTGAAGATCGAGCCCCGAACGGTGACGGCGTTCATCGGGCCGAGTGGGTGCGGCAAGTCCACGTTCTTGCGCACGCTGAACCGGATGCACGAGGTGATCCCCGGCGCCTACGTCGAGGGCGAGGTGCTCATCGACGGAGACAATCTCTACGGTCCCGGCGTCGATCCCGTGCTCGTACGGCGCCAGGTCGGGATGGTCTTCCAGCGGCCCAACCCGTTTCCCACGATGTCGATTCGCGACAACGTGCTGGCCGGGGTGAAGCTCAACAACCAGCGGATGGGCAAGATCGAGAGCGACGAGCTCGTCGAGAAATCCCTCGTGGGCGCCAACCTGTGGACCGAGGTGAAGGACCGACTCAACCGGCCCGGCTCCGGGCTGTCCGGCGGTCAGCAGCAGCGGCTCTGCATCGCGCGGGCCATTGCGGTGTCACCGGAGGTCATCCTCATGGACGAGCCGTGCTCGGCCCTCGACCCCATTTCCACCCTCGCGATCGAGGACCTCATCGAGGAACTCAAGCAGGAGTACACGATCGTGATCGTGACCCACAACATGCAGCAGGCATCCCGTGTCTCCGACCGCACCGCCTTCTTCAACATCGCCGGCACCGGAAAACCGGGCAGGCTCATCGAGTACGACGACACCACCACGATCTTCTCGAAGCCGAGCGTGCAAGCGACCGAGGACTACGTCAGCGGTAAGTTCGGCTGATCGGGGCTGTTCGCCTCAGGCGCTCGCGTACCCCATCTGGTACACGTTGTCGCCGGTGAGGGGTGCGAAGCCGTCGACGATGAGGGCGCAATTCTGCAACGACCGCGATCACACCAGGGTCGCGTCGCCGCCACCGGTCACCGGGGCTCGGGTTTCTTGACAGTCGTCCGCCTGCGCGCGAGTCCGGCGGAACCCACCTGGTTGGAGGAGGGAGGCGAGGCATCAAATCGCCGACCCGTCACGGCAGCATCCATACGTGTCGGCAGCTGCGGCACCAATGAGGGTCGTTGCAAGACCGGGAGCCGGGCCGCGGAACGCCTCTCGGCGCAAGGCCGCTCGAAGCGGCTATTAGTGGAGCCCGGGGTTACCGCGGCCCGGCATCCTCTATTTTACCGGCCCGGCGCTGGGTGGTGAGCGGTTCACCGTAGCCACGGGAGCCCTCAACCCCTGTCGAGCGTGCGCAGAAGCATCCCACCACGACACAATGGGATGCTTCTGCGCACATTCGACGGGGCTCTGGCGGTGCGGTACTAGTCCAGGTTGCCGGCGCGATGCAGGCGGGCGCACGCCGCAAGTTCGTCGGCGATGAGCGCCAGGCGGTCGGCTCGGGTCGTCAGATCGGTGGCGCGTTCGGGCGCGGTCAGGTCGGCGTCATCCGCTGCGCTCGCGCACCCAGCGGAAAGCACTCGGCAGAAGGATGCTGCCCGATCGAGCGCGATGGCGAAATCGCCGCGGAACAGCCCGCGCAAGATCTCGTCGGCGAGCTGCACCGTCTCGGTCGGCCCGATCGGCTCGGGGGCGCCTGCGACGATCGGGTCGATGGTGGCGAGCAGTTCCGAGCCGCGTTGGAAGTAATGGGTCGCGCCGGCGGCATCCTGTCGGATCATGAGGCGCACGAGGTAGATGCGCCACAGGGCACCGGGGAGGCTGCGCGGGCTCGAGCGTGCCCACAGCTCTGCGATCGCGTCGATCCCGTTCGCGTCCGTATAGGAGACGAGGCGGTCGAGGGTTGCCGGGTCTTGGGTCTCGCGGCCGCGCCGCACGAGGGCGTGGGCCGTGTCGTGCGCGATGCGCAACAGCTGGGCCGGGTCGGAACCCCCCTCGAAGGTGTCGAACTTGTCGCCCGAGTACTGGGTGGGTTTGTGGAAGTCGGCCATCGCATCCAGCCTAAGCGGGGGGGCGCGCGGTCGCGGCGGCAACTGTGCGGCCGCGACGATACGCTGGTGCGGTAGGGCCTGTAGCTCAGTTGGTAGAGCATCGGACTTTTAATCCGTTGGTCGTCGGTTCGAGCCCGACCGGGCCCACCGTCGGCGATATCCGGGTGCAGTCGACGCGGCTGCGCTGGCGGCGGCCAGAGCATGAATGACGCAGGCGGGGCCCCGCTGGGCGCGCCCGCGCTACCGCGGGATCTCCCGGTCCAACTCGGGCAGGGGGTCGCCCGCCGACGTGTCGATGAGGGTGAGCAGCGCTCGGGCGTAGGCGTCGGCCGCGGCATCCGCTTCGAAAAGAGCCGTTTCGCCGTCGATGACGGCCTCGACGATGAACCCGTTGGTCAGTCGCACGAATGCTGCGCCGAGGATGCCTCGGAGTTGGTCTTCGCGCGGTAGCCAGAGCGCGTCGTCGATCGCGACCGAGTCGAGAGCCCACTCCGTGGTGCCGTTGAAGCCGAGCACGGTGCCGGTGCTGAATTGGTGCGCCTCGACGGTCATGTCGCTGAGGATGTAGACCTCGTCGTCTGCCTCGATGCGGTCGATGCGGAACCAATCACCGGCGATCGGGGACCAGGAGAGTCCGGAGTCACGAAGCGCCCGCGCCATCGATATCGAGATCACCCTCCCATTATCCGCGCGCTCAGCCCGCGCCCACCCCGAACACAAGCCCCAGAAGGTACGTCGCTGCGGCGGCCCCGAATCCGATCGCGAGTTGGCGAAGCGCCCGCCGGGCGGGGGATGCCCCCGACAGCACGCCCACGACGGATCCGGTCGCCAACAGGGCGAGGCCGACCAGACCCGCGGCGATGATCACCGCCACGCCTCCCTCGGCCCCGAACAAGAAGGGCAGCACGGGGATGACCGCCCCGGCGGCAAAGAAACAGAAACTGGAAGCGGCTGCGCTGAGCGCTGAGCCGATGGCCTGGTGAGGAGCCGTGGCGACCGCTGCCGGCTCCCGCCCGGCGATCACCTCGAGGGCGTGCGCTTCGGCATCCGCTGCCGACATCCCGCGCGCCCGATACACCAGGGCCAGTTCGTTGGCGTCGACGTCGAGGTCTGCAACCGAGCGGCCCACCGCGGGGTCGGGGGTGGATGCCTGCAGAAGCTCGAGCTGCGACCGCACGGACACGTACTCCCCCGCGCCCATGGAGAGTGCCCCGGCGAGGAGCCCGGCGACCCCGGTGAGCAGCACGAGCCGTGAGTCGAGCCCCGCCGCGCTCACCCCGAGCACGAGCGCGAGGTTGCTCACCAAGCCGTCATTGGCTCCGAACACGGCCGCCCGGAAACTGCCCGAAAGCCGCAATCGACCCCGGGTCGCCAGGGCCCGCACCACTTCGGCGTGGATCTTCTCGTCCGCGACCATGGCATTCGTCGCATCCGTGTCCTGCTCGTACGGCGAACGGGCCTCCGCCCGTTGGGCCAGCGCCAGCACGAAGACTCCGCCGAATCGACGCGCGAACACCCCCAAGGTGCGCGTGGCGGTCCCGACCCGCACCGGTCGGCCGACGTCGTCGCCCAGCAGGTCGAGCCAGTGCTGCTCGTGACGGCGCTCCGCCTCGGCCAGTTCGAGCAGTATCGCCCGATCCTCACCGCTGCGGCGAGCCGCAAGGTCTCGGTAGATCGCGGCTTCGGCTCGCTCACCGGCGAGGTTGCGACGCCATCGACGAATAGTCTTCGGGCTCTGCTGGTCGGTCACCGGGCTCTGCCCCGCGACGCGAGGCGGCGTCGAAATGTCATGCGCCTTCGGGCCGTTGATACCGGATTCCCCAGCCGACGGTCCACGTCTGACCGGGCTCGACCCACCGCAACCCCAGGCCCGAGTTGAGGGCATCCGGGGGCGCCGTCATGGGCTCGACCGCTAGCGCCATTCCCCGACCACCCCGTTTCGGGAACTTTCGCGTGGTGAACACCTGAACGTACGGATGATTCGAATCCTGCAGCAGGTGCACCTCCCGCCCATCCGGCGCCCGCAGTACGGCGCTGGCACCATCCACCGTGTGCACGCCGCCGAAGGCGTCGTCGAGAGACAGGCTGCCGACGCGGCGCCCGGCGCGGAGGTCGTAGTCCGACCCCTCGACCGGGATCTCGCGGATGGGGTTGAGGCGGGCATCCACTTCGAACCGGGTTGCGGCGTGAACCGTGAGCGTGAGGTCTTCCGTCGGCACCCCGCCGATACACAGGAACGGGTGGGTTCCGAGCGCGACCGGGGCCGCGGCAACGCTGAGGTTCTCGATCAGGTGCGTGACCTGGATCCCGTCGTCGACGAGTTCGTAGCGCACGCTCGTTCGAAGCTGGAACGGATACCCGTGCTGCGGGAACACCGTCGCGCCCAGCGCGACCGCGTGCGGCTCGCGCGCGAGCCTTTCGTATCCCGTGTAACGCAGGAGTCCGTGGAGCGCATTGCCGCGGGAGGGCTCGGTGATATCCAGCTGCTGGGGTGTGCCGTCGAGGTCCCATCGGCCATCCTTGACCCGGTTCGGCCACGGGACCAGAACGATCCCATCGCCAAATGGCGGCCTCTGGTCGACCCCGAAGGGTTCGGTGAGGTCGACCCCTCCGACCGAGAACTCGCGGAGGCCAGCGGCGACCTGCGTGATGACGGCCCGGGCATCCCCGCGTTCGATGGTGAACTGTTCGCCGGTCGGATTCGTCACGCGCCCAGCCTAGCGACGTGCTCTGCCGCAGCGGCTCGTGCGAGCAAGCGGGGGCTGGAGGCCGCGGCAGCGCCGATATCGTAGGAACATGCTGACCGCGGGGATCACCAAACTGGCAACGACTCTCGCCGATGGTCGCGACTTGATCTACTTCGACGATGCCGATTCCGCGCTCGGGCCGGACCGTGCCATGGATCAGCGACACCTCGACCCGCGCCCGGCGACCGCGACCATGCGCCAGGACCCACTGACCGGCGAGTGGATCTCGATCGCGGCATCCCGCCAGAACCGGGTGTTCCTGCCACCTGCCGACCAAGACCCGCTCGCGCCCGCGACGGCATCCAACCCGTCGGAAGTGCCGAGCAACTACGACGTCGCGGTGTTCGAGAACCGGTCACCGTCATTCGGTCCGGCGATCGGTGCCGAGTTCAGTCTCGAACAGCTCGCGGAGGTAGGCCTCGGCAGAATCCTTCCCTCGATCGGGCGGTGCGAGGTGGTGTGCTTCAGCCCCGAGCACGAAGGGTCCTTCGGCTCGCTGTCCGAGTCGCGAGCCCGCACGGTGATCGAAGCCTGGGCGGATCGGACTGCCGCGCTCTCGCTATTGCCCGGGGTGCAGCAGGTGTTCCCCTTCGAGAACCGGGGTGAGGCGATCGGGGTGACTCTGCTGCATCCGCACGGCCAGATCTACGCCTACCCGTACATCACCCCGCGAACCACTCGCTTACTCGACTCGATCGGCCGTTTCGGGCCCGGGATGTTCGAGCAGATCCTGCAGTTCGAAACCGCATCGGAGCGCGTGGTGCTCGCCGGCGAGCACTGGAGCGCCTACGTGCCGTTCGCTGCGCGCTGGCCGGTGGAGGTGCACATGCTGCCGCATCGTCACGTGCCCGATTTCGCCGCGACCAACGAGGCCGAGCGCGCTGAACTGGCCGAACTGTACCTGCGCCTGCTGCGGGGTATCGACGCGATGTACGACACGCCGACGCCGTACATCGCCGCCTGGCACCAAGCGCCCGTCGCGGTCGGGCGCGACGACATCCGGCTCATGCTGCAGGTGACCTCCCCGCGCCGGGCGGAGGCGAAACTGAAATACCTCGCCGGGTCGGAGAGCGCGATGGGCTCCTGGATCGGTGACATCCCACCCGAGCAATCGGCCGCCCTCGTGCGAGACGGATTGGCGCGACTGTGAACGACACCGGGTCTGGCATCGGGGCCGGCAGCGACATCCGCGACGACGCTGCAGCCGGCTTCGTCGCCGCGTTCGGTCGGGAGCCGGACGGCGTCTGGTCCGCCCCGGGCCGGGTGAACCTGATCGGCGAGCACACCGATTACAACGGCGGCTTCGTTCTGCCGTTCGCGATCAACCGGCGCACCGTGGTGGCGCTCGGTGTTCGGGATGATGCGGTTCTGCGCATCGCCTCGGGCTTCGCCGATGAGGTGGCCGAGGTCGCGATCGTCGACCTCCGTCCCGAGCACCTCCACGGCTGGTCCGCGTACCCGTTCGGGGTGGCTTGGGCACTGGGGCAAGGCGGAGCCGACGTGGCCGCGGTCCCGGGCGTCGACATGTTCGTCGAGTCGACCGTGCCGGTGGGCGCTGGGCTCTCCTCGTCCGCGGCGATCGAGAGTGCGGTGGCGCTCGCATTGGATGAGACGTGGAAGTTGGGGCTGGACCGCCGACAACTAGCCCGCGCCGGGCAACTCGCCGAGAATGACGCGGTGGGGGCACCGACCGGCATCATGGACCAGTCGGCATCCATGCTCGGTCGCGCCGATCACGCGGTGTTCCTCGACTGCCGCAACCTGCATTCCGAGCTCGTGGAACTCGGGTTCGCCGAAGCCGGCCTTGAGCTGCTCATCATCGACACCGGGGTGTCACATTCTCACGCCACGGGCGGATACGCGGGGCGACGGGCATCGTGCGAGGCGGGGGCGGCGGCGTTGGGGGTGGCCTCATTGCGCGACGTGAGCGTGGGAGACCTCCCGCGCGCTCGCGCCCAGCTCGACGATGAGACCTTTCGCCGCGTGCGCCACGTCGTGACCGAGAACCAACGGGTGCTCGACACGGTGGCAGTGCTACGAGCCGATGGCCCGATGGCTATCGGCGAGCTGATGGATGCCTCGCACCGCTCCATGCGCGATGACTTCGAGATCTCGGTGCCGGAGTTGGACCTCGCCGTTGAGACCGCGCAGGCCAACGGCGCGATCGGGGCGCGGATGACGGGCGGTGGTTTCGGGGGCGCGGCGATCGCGCTGGTGTCGAGTGGCGGGGTATCCCGCATCCAGGTTGCCATCGACGGGGCGTTCGCTGAGCATGGGATGCGGCAGCCGACGATGTTCACGGTGACCGCCTCGGACGGCGCACGCCGAGACCGCTGAGGAGAGCTTCAGAGCCCCACGAACACCTTGAGCACGAACCACACCCCGAACCCGACCGCGACGAGAGTAGCAATCCCCACGTGCAACTTGGCCCAGGGGAACCGCTTGCGCGCCACTACAGCCGTTCCGCCGCGTCGACCACGTTCTTCAGCAGCATCGCGCGGGTCAACGGGCCGACGCCGCCCGGCACGGGCGAGAGGAATCCCGCCACCTCGGCTACAGCCGTGTCCACATCGCCGACGAGGCGCGCCTTGCCGGTCGCCTCGTCCACGAGCCGGGTGATCCCGACATCCAGTACGGCCGCCCCGGGCTTGACCCATTCCGCCCGCACGAGCCCGGGCACGCCGACCGCTGCCACGACGATATCGGCCCGGCGAACGTGCGCGTCGAGTGCGGTGGTGCGCGAATGCGCCAGTGTCACCGTGGCATCCAGCCCCTTGCGCGTGAGCAGAAGCCCGAGCGGTCGGCCGACCGTCAACCCCCGCCCGATCACCACGACATCCTGTCCTGCAATCGGCACCCCATAGCGCCGCAGCAACTCGACGATACCGGCCGGGGTGCACGGCAGGGGAGACCGCAGGTCGCCAGACACTCCCAGCACGAGTCGGCCGAGGTTCACCGGGTGCAAACCGTCGGCATCCTTGGCGGGATCGATCCGTTCGAGCATCTCGTTCTCATCCAGCCCCGACGGCAGCGGAAGCTGAACGATGTAGCCGGTCACCCCCGGGTCGGCGTTGAGATCGTCGATCGCGCTCCGAACATCTGCGACGGACGCCTCGGCCGGCAGGTCGACCCGCACCGATCGGATGCCCACCTCGGCACAATCCCGATGTTTGCCTGCAACGTAGGAGACTGATCCCGGGTCGGTACCGACCAGGAGGGTGCCGAGCCCGGGAACGATTCCGCGGGCCGCGAGCGCCTTGATCCGTACCGTGAGCTCACCCTTGATCGTCGAGGCGGTGAGCACCCCGTCGAGCCGCACGGCGGTCACGTTCGGCGCCGTTCGATGGTGGCCGCCGAGCCGGCGGATGCGCCGGCGCCGGTCACTATGACGGTAAGGATCAAGCCCACGTACCCGGCGAGGTCAGTCCTTCGTACAGCGGGAACCGGTCCGTGAGCGCAAGCACCCGGGAGCGCAACGCTGGCACATCGGGAGCCGGTTTCAGAGCGGCCGCGACGATGTCGGCCACCTCCGTGAACTCCTCGTCGGCGAAACCACGGGTCGCGAGCGCGGGAGTACCGATTCGCAGGCCCGAGGGAGTCATCGGCGGCCGCGGGTCGAACGGCACGGCGTTGCGGTTCACCGTGATGCCGACCGTGTCGAGGATGTCCTCGGCCTCCTGCCCATGGATCGCCGCGTTACGCAGGTCCACCAGCACGAGGTGCACATCGGTACCACCGGTCAGCACGTCGACACCGACCGCGACGGAATCCTCCGCGGTCAGGCGCGACGCGAGGATCTGCGCACCGCTGATGGTGCGTTGCTGGCGATCGAGGAACTCGGGCTCACCAGCGAGTTTGAATGCCGTGGCCTTGGCCGCGATCACATGCATGAGCGGCCCACCCTGATGGCCCGGGAAGACGTTCGAGTTGATCTTCTTCTGCAGGTCGACGTCGTTGGTCATGATGAAGCCGGACCGGGGACCGCCGAGCGTCTTGTGCACGGTGGAGGAGACGACGTCGGCGTACGGCACCGGGGAGGGGTGCAACCCAGCAGCGACCAGGCCGGAGAAGTGCGCCATGTCCACCCAGAGTCGAGCTCCCACCTCGTCGGCGATCGCGCGGAACACGGCGAAGTCGAGGTGGCGGGAGTAGGCCGACCAACCCGCGATCAGAACGTGCGGCCGCACCTCGAGTGCGCGGTCCCGAACGGCATCCATATCGATCAAGAAGCTGTCGGGGTCGACCCCGTAGGTGTGCGCGTCGTAGAGCTTGCCGGAGAAGTTCAGTCGCATTCCGTGGGTGAGGTGGCCGCCCTGGGCGAGCTCCAGGCCGAGGATGCGATCCCCCGGCTGAGCGATCGCCGACAGCACGGCGGCGTTGGCCGATGCGCCGGAGTGCGGCTGCACGTTCGCGTACGCCGCACCGAAGAGTTTCTTCGCGCGGTCGATCGCGAGCTGCTCGGCGATGTCGACGAACTCGCAGCCGCCGTAGTAGCGCCGACCCGGATACCCCTCCGCGTATTTATTCGTCAGTACCGACCCCTGCGCCTCGAGCACGGCTCGCGGCACGAAGTTCTCGCTTGCGATCATCTCGAGTGTGCTGCGCTGGCGGCCCAATTCCTGGTCGAGCACGGCCGCGATCTCGGGATCGACGACGGAGAGGGGACTCGTGAAGGCGGTGCTGAGGCTGGTTGGCACGGGGATGCTCCTTGGGGCTGAATCGGATGTCTAACGGTATCGGAACCTGCTGACCGCGGCTTGCTCGGCGCCCGTCTGGGCGGCGATAGACCCCGGATGCACCTAGGCGGGCTGCGCCCGCAGGGCAGACCTGCGCGTCAGCCAGAGGTCGCCGAGCACCGCCACGACGACGCCGAGAGCGACGAGCAACGCCGCACCGAATGGCAGCACCCCCGCGCCCAGGCGATCGAGCGCTATTGCGCCGATCAGTGCTCCCAGCCCGATCCCGAGATTGAACGACGTGCTGACGTAGGCGGAGGCGATGTCCCGCATGCGCAGCGACGCCGTGCGCATCATCCGAGCATTGAGCATCGCTGGCACCGCTCCGAATGCCGCCCCCCAGACAACGAAGGCCGGGATGGCTATCCACCTGTTTTCGGGGGCCACGCCGAGCACCACCTGGGCCATCACGACGAGGGCGAGGCTGACGATGAGCCCGGCTCGGGGCCACCTATCCCCCCCGAGTCCAGCCGCCACGATACCGATCACTCCCGCCCCGCCGTACAGGAACAGCATCCCCGCCACGGCAGACGCCTCGAAACCCATCGGTCCGCGTAGGACCGGGGCAACGTAGGTGGCCAACAGGTTCTGCCCGGTGATGGCGACGATCGCGATCACGCAGAGCAACAGGATGGTCGGGATGGTCGGATCCTTACGAAGGGGTAATGCGATCTCGCCGGTCGCCAGTCGCTCGCCGTGCTCAACCGGCGGTAAGAACCTCAAGACCAGTACGATCAGCAGCACGATAGCTGCGGCGATAACCCCGAACGCCACCCGCCAGCCGACGGCCTGCCCGAGCGCCGTGCCCAAGGGGACCCCGAGTACGAAGGCGGCTGTTCCCCCTCCACTGGTGATGGCGACCGCCCGCCCGATCCGATGCTTGGGCACGAGATGGGTCGAGTACGCACCCACCACGGCCCAGAACAACCCGTGGGCGCAGCCGCCGATCACCCGGGCGACGGCGAGCACCGCGAAATTGGGAGCGACCGCTGCCAGCACGTTCCCGAGCACGAACACCAGCATCACGGTGATCACCAGCGACTTGCGAGAGAAGCGATGAGTGAGAAGAGTCAGCGGTGCGGCCGTTAACACCACCGACGCTGCAAACAACGTGATGAGCAAACCGATCTGCGATTGGGTCACCCCGAGATCGGCGGCCATCTCGGGAAGCAATCCCGTCGGCAGGAACTCGCTCGTTACCGTCGTGAATACGAGTAGTGAGAGCACGAAGAGCCCGACCCACGGGAAGGTGTCGGCGGTGGCTTCGGGCGTGCGAACAGGCACGTATTCCGTTCGGAGTTTGAAACGGCGAGGCGTGGTGGTGAACCAGTTGTCCTCGGGATGACCGTGGAGCGCGGCATCCTGCACAGTCTACCGACGGCCCGGCGGGGGTAATGCAGCTCCCTAGCCTTCAGGTGTGGCGGATGCCCGATTCGAGGTGTCAGCCGCGATAGCACCTGTCACGTCGGCTAACACCTGAGCATGGATTTCTTGGGTGAGTCGATGAACAGCCCGAGTCAGGTCGGTGTTTTCGTGCAGCAGGTTGCCCGAGACTGCGTAGTCATGGTCGGCCTTGGCCTGCTGGAATGACGCCTGGCGGTTTTGACCGATCATGACGAAGGTCGACAGGAAAATTGCTTCAAGCGAGACGATGAGCGTCAACGTCGGCCATGGGTTGGCTTCGAAGAAAATCATCCATGCCGCAAACACGATCACGTGGAGGTAGACGAATCGCATGGATCCAGCGAAGGCAGTGATCGCATCCGCAACGCGCAACTGCACGCTGGATGCCCTGTGTTCGGCTTCGGCCAGAACGCTGGGGTGCAGGGAGGCCCTGTCTTGCGATGCAAGAAGCTTGCGAGGCACGATGCTCAGCCTGGCGGTGCGTGGAAAGGCCGTCGACGAGGCCCCCCTGTTCGGCTCATTGATTGCCATGGTTTCCTTCGATAGCGGCGTCAGGCCGGTCCTGCCGCCTGTCCGAGAGCGTACCGGCGGCGGCGGCGGCTTGAACTCTTATGAACTGCGCCGTTTCGAAGCGCCGATGAGACAAGCTTCACAACGTTGTGGATCTGGTTTACAACTGCTTCATGACCCCCGTGGTAGTCATGACCAGACGCCGTCAAGACCTTCGGCCCCGTTGGTGCCCTCGGCGGCTTCGATCTCGGTGTCGGGGCGGGAGAAGTACACGTTTTCCTCGGGCCGAACGGTGCGGGAAAGTCGACCGTGATGCGCCTGCTGCTGGGGCTCATGCACAGAGAGAGCCCGAATGCGATGGCCTTCTTCGAATTCCTCGACCGCCGGATGCCGGCGCTGCTCGAGGAATGGAACAACCACGTGAGTTCCCCTAGTCGGTCGCGGAGTACTCGAACTGCAGGCTGAAATGCGCCGGGTCGAGGTAGCTCTCGACCGATTCGACCGGTGCACCGGAGGAGGTGCGTGTCAGACACCTCGACCACAGGAACGCCTGCCCCGGGGCGCGGCCGAGCACGCTGGCATCCACCGCGGGAAGCGGCCGCGCCTCCACCCACTGCCTCCCGCTCGCAGCAACGAGGCCCGCCTCGCGCAGCAGCCGGGTCAGTGAGCCGACCGCGGTGTGCTCAGTGATGGATTCCAGCACCCTCTCGGTTGCCGGAATGCGGGAGTGCTCGCGCGAGATCGGGGGTCCGCCCGCGATCGATCTGAGCCGATCCACCAGAAGGAAATGGTCGGATGCCTCGCCAAGCTCGCGGGCGAGTTCGGCATCCCGAACCTCGGCTAGCCGCAGCACGGTGACGGTCGTGTCGATCCCCTGCTCCCGAAGAGCACCTGCCCAGCCCAACCGCACATTGACGGGGCGCCCGTCGAAGGTGACGAACGATCCCTTGCCGGAACGCGTCGAGATCAGCCCGGCCCGCCCGAGTTCGCTCAGCGCCGCCCGAACCGTGGTGCGGCTGACTGCGAACCGCTCAGCCAGCGCCGTCTCACCCGGCAACTGGTTTCCGTTCGCGAATTGCCCGCCCCGGATCTCTCTCTCGAGAACCTCGGCGATCACCTCGTGCTTGAGCTGCGGGGACACCGCCGGGCCTAGTCGTTACCGAGCGGAATCGACTCCTGCTTGGTCACTGCGCGGCGACCGAACACGAGGTAGCCGACGAACCCGATCACCAGAGAGAACAGCACCCCGAGGTTGGCGAACGCCCAGGCGCCATCCGCGCCGCCGACGGCGTCGATGAAGTAGCCGTAGTAGGTGAAGGCATCCGAGAAGTAGACCGAGACGAAACCCCAGCCGATGAAGCTACCCAGGGCGAAGAGCGCGATCGGAACCCAGTTCCAGCTGCCATATCGACCCGACGCCGTGTAGAGATCCTTCTCGGCGTATCCCGTACGGCGGATGACGGTGTCGGCCAGGAAGATACCCGCCCAGGCCGCGATGGGCACGCCGAGAATGATGAGGAAGGCCTGGAACGGGCCGATGAAGCTCGAAGCGAAGAAGACGATGTAGATCGCCCCGGCCACCATGATCGCGCCGTCGATCCCGGCGGCAACCGGGCGACGCACCCGCAGTCCGGCGCTGAGCAGTGACAGGCCGGAGGAGTAGATGTCGAGCACCGCGCCCCCGACGAGCCCCAGCACCGCGACCACCGCGAACGGGATCAGGAACCAGACCGGCAGGATGCCCGCGAGCGCCCCGATCGGGTCTGCGCCGATCTGACCGCGCAGGTCTTCAGACGAACCCGCCAGCAGTAGCCCGAACACGAGCAGGATCACCGGCGCGAAGGATGCGCCGAAGGTCGTCCACCCCACGACGCCGCGGTTGCTGGCGCTCCGCGGCAGGTAGCGGGAGTAGTCCGCGGCGGCGTTGACCCAGCCGAGGCCGAAGCCGGTCATCATGAACACCAGTCCACCGATGACGGCCGGAGCATCCCCGGCCGGCAATGCGGCGACCGCCGCGAAGTCGACCGCGCCGGACGCCAGCGTGATGATGATGTACGCAACGGTCAGCACCACGGTGGCGATCGTGATCCAGAACTGCAGCTTGAGGATGAGATCGAATCCCATCACCCCAGCCGCGATGACGAGGGCCGCAACGACCACGAGGGCGAGGAGTTTAGTGATCGGCGATTGCCCGTCGCCACCCAGGGCCGTGATGACAGTGGCGGTCGCGAGCGCCGCCAGGGAGACGAGCACTGTCTCCCACCCGACGGTCAGCACCCAGGACAGCACGGACGGAATCCGGTTGCCGTTCACGCCGAAGATCGAGCGGCTGAGCACGAGGGTGGGGGCGGATCCACGTTTGCCGGCGAGCGCGATGACTCCGACGAAGAGAAAGGACACGACGATACCGATGATCCCGACGATCGTGGCCTGCCAGAACGACACCCCGAACCCGAGCAGGAACGACCCGTACGCGATCCCGAAGACCGACACGTTGGCTCCGGCCCACGGCCAGAAGAGATTGCCCGGGATGCCCTTGCGCTCGGATTCGTCGATCGTGTTGATGCCGTTCATCTCGACGCCGAGGGTCGGTGCGCCGGTCACCTCGCGCGTGCTGGTAGCGGTCACGGTGATTCTCCTCATAGATTTTCCCGGGAGCGCCCGGCCTGTTCAGACCTGTTTAGTCAGCGCGTAAACGCGAGCTTAGAACGACACCCGACGCGATGTCAACACACTGTCCGGCCACCGACCGGAGGGGTTCCGTTTCGCCCGTCGAGCCTCGCCGTTACGCTGGACACCGTGACCGAGGCCACCCACTGGATCCTGACGCTGACGTGTGACGACCGACCGGGTATCGTGCACGCGATCAGCGGCGCAGTCGTCGCCGCGCGTGGCAACATCACTGAGTCGCAGCAATTCTCGAGTGACGACACCGGCCGCTTCTTCATGCGACTGCAAGTCGAGTCGGATGCCTCCCGCGAGGTATTCCTCGCGGCGCTGTCACCGGTCATCGACCGGTACGGAATGCTCTGGCAACTCGACGTGCTCGGCCGGCGCCTTCGCACGCTCCTGCTGGTCTCGCGCGCGGGCCACTGCCTCAGCGACATCCTGTATCGCACCCGTGCCGGCCAACTCGCGTTGAACATCCCGCTGGTGATGAGCAACCACGACGATCTCGCCGGGCTCGCCGCGTTCTACGACGTGCCCTTCGAATCGCACCCCATCTCTTCCCCCACCGAGAAGGGCGGGTTCGAGGCCCGGATGCTGACAGCGGTCGAGGAGCACGACATCGAGTTGGTCGTGCTCGCGCGGTATATGCAGATCCTCTCGCCCGCGGCGTGCGCGGTGCTCGCGGGCCGGGCCATCAACATCCATCACTCGTTTCTGCCGGGTTTCGCCGGTGCCAACCCGTACCGGCAGGCCCACGCACGCGGCGTCAAGCTCATCGGCGCGACGGCGCACTTCGTCACGAGCACGCTCGACGAAGGGCCGATCATCGAGCAGAACGTGGTGCGGGTCGATCATTCCCGCTCGCCTGCGGAGCTGATGGCGATCGGTCAGGACGAGGAATCCCGTACCCTCACCCAGGCTGTCGCGTGGTTCGCGCAACACCGGGTGCTGCTGGATGGAGCGCGCACCATCATCTTCCGCTGAGTGACTGTCGGCCTCTGATCAACCCCGCCGAAGCGGGTCGGTGGCTCGCCGTAGCGTTCAGGCATGGTCTCGTTCGCCGACAAACCACTGCTCGAAGTAGCGACCGCCGCGGCGTGGGAACAGTGGATTCTTCGGGTCGGCCACCCCAACGGCGTGCAGTTGGCCATTGCGGCGAGCCCGGTTGCATCCCTTTAGCCCAGCCGGGCGGCAAGGTTCTTGTCGAGTGTGTCGAGAAACTGCTCCGTCGTCTCCCAGTGTTGCTCCGGGCCGACCAGCGACGCGAGATCCTTCGTCATGTGACCCGCCTCGACCGAGGTGATGACGACGTCCTCGAGCGTTTCTGCGAATGCTGCAAGCTCCGCGTTGTCGTCGAGCTTGGCGCGGTGGGAGAGCCCTCGGGTCCAGGCGTAAATGGACGCGATCGGGTTCGTGGACGTGGGGCGCCCCGCCTGGTGCTCGCGAAAGTGCCGTGTGACCGTGCCGTGGGCCGCTTCGGCCTCGACGGTCAACCCGTCGGGTGTGGAGAGCACGGATGTCATGAGTCCGAGCGAGCCGAAGCCCTGCGCCACCGTGTCGGACTGAACGTCTCCGTCGTAGTTCTTGCACGCCCAGACATAACCGCCCTCCCACTTCATGGCCGATGCCACCATGTCGTCGATGAGGCGGTGTTCGTAAGTGAGGCTGGCGGCGGCGAACCGCTCCGCGAATTCGGCGTCGAAGATCTCCTGGAAGATGTCCTTGAACCGACCGTCGTAGGCCTTGAGTATCGTGTTCTTCGTCGAGAGGTAAACCGGGTAGTTGCGCGAAAGACCGTAGGTGAGGCTCGCCCGGGCGAAGTCGCGGATCGAGGCATCCTGGTTGTACTGCACCTGCGCAACGCCATCGTCGGGCGCGTCGTAGACGTCGAACTTCAGCGGCTCGGAGCCGTCGGCCGGAGCGAATTGCACCGTGAGCTTGCCCGGCCCCTTGAACACGAAGTCGGTCGCCTTGTATTGATCGCCGAACGCGTGGCGGCCGATGATGATGGGTTTGTTCCAGCCGGGGACTAGCCGCGGAATGTTGGAGATGATGATGGGCTCACGGAAAATGACGCCGCCGAGAATGTTCCGGATCGTACCGTTCGGGCTCTTCCACATCGTCTTGAGGCCGAATTCCTCGACCCGAGCCTCATCCGGGGTGATCGTGGCGCACTTCACGCCGACCCCGTGCTTCTGGATGGCACGGGCCGAGTCGATGGTCACCTGGTCGTCCGTAGCATCCCGATTCTCCATGCCGAGGTCGTAATACTCGAGGTTGATATCGAGATACGGGTGGATCAGGGTGTCCTTGATCTTCTGCCAGATGATGCGGGTCATCTCGTCGCCGTCTAACTCGACCACGGTCCCCGTTACCTTGATTTTGCTCATCGGTCTTTCTCCGTGTCCCGTCGATTATGGCCTTGAATGTGACTGTTGCTCCGAGATGGCGGGTTTTTGTTGGCGGCTGGTGGCGGTGTCACGGTGAACCATCAGTGGGCCGAGCCTGGTTTAGGCGGCAAAATCTGGGTTCGGTGCGGAATCTCTCAGAGGCGGTTGGAAGACACTGCGTCGTTTCGCGCCCCGAAGCCAGGCGGCGATGACCCGATCCTGGTCAACGGCGAGGGCCGAGGCATCGCGAGCACTCACCGGCGTTGCCTCTGGGACAGTACCCCCACGCTACCGCAGAACGCCGGATGTCGCCCCAACGCGGAAAGTTAGCGCGGGACCAGATTGCCAGAAGCAAATTCTCGAACTTTTCTTCCATGCGGCTGATCAACGACAAGGACACGGCAACTGAGGAGACCTCAGCGACGTTGGAAGCGTGGGGAAGTGCCGGCGTTCCATCGTGTGATCCAACGCCCGTCTAGCTACACGGCAACCACTGCATTCGACACTGGTCGACAAGGGCGCAACGTCGTGGAGCGCCGCCTCACCCGGCGGGCGGCGGCGATGCGATCCGACAAGACGGCCCCGAACCATCCGCTTGGTCTAACCGATTATTTGCTCGAAGCGCCGTCGGCTGAACGCTTGCGGCGAGCTGCGTAGGTCACAAAGCCCACGCCGCCGGCAAGAACCAAGAGCGCTGGGATCCCGGCGGGCAGTGGATTGATGCCGGTGAGGGGAAGCCCGGGGACCGTCACGATCGGGGTGCTGGGGACGATGGCTGGACGCGGGCCACAGTCGGCGACGCCACGGTTGATCGTGTTGCCCTGCAGTGTGACGGCTCCCGTGCTCGCGAGCAGTCGCCCCCCGATGGTTGCCCCCGTCGCGGCGGAGATGGATCCGCGCGCAAGAATTGTTCCGGCGAAGGTCGCGCTCGTGCCGATCGTTGCGGAGCTTTCTACAGTCCAAAATACGTTGCACTGGGTGGCGCCGCCGGTAAACGCGATAGTGCTTCCGTTGGCGATCGTGAGGGTGCTCGCGGCGCGAAAAATAAATACCGAACTGGAGTCACCTTTGAGCGTAAGTGTCCCGGAGTTGCTGATGGCGTCGCCGTCATAGACGCCCGTGGTCAAAGTGAGCCCCGCGAGGTCAATGATTCCCGTCTGGGTCGGAGGTCCCTGGCCGGTGGCATCGCCGTATGCGGTTGTCCAGTCCTTCTGGGCTTGAAGCGCCTGCGCGTCAGCGACATGTTCAATCCCGTTGTTGATGATCCCCGGGGGAAAGCCGACCACCGCGCTTCCCGGATACAGTCCAACATCACCGTCGTTGACGATCGTCGCGCCCGTACTCGTGACGGTCGTGGCGGCAAGCACATTGAAACCGTCGAGAGTCCCGAGGGGAACCGTGGTCGCTGCGACCGCCGGTGACGCACCCGCAAATGTGGCCGCAAGAGCCAGGGCAATGACGACACTTGCGCTGACTCGGACCCGGGCACTGCGACGGAGCGGTAAATGCTTCATGGCGGGCTCCAGATGTGAAGTGCGCCAACCACGAAATGTCGCGATGGGCTCTACGGTTCGAACTGAACGCCCGCAGGGTTCTGGGGCCGACTGTGTCATTATCTGTCAGAAACCCCCGGGCGGCAAGGTGTTGCGTTGACTTTCGACTGACGTGGGCGGAAGCTGGAGGTAGTGAGGCGCTCCTTCTCGAAAACGCGGGAGACTCGTGCTGGCGCGTTTGAACGCCGCCTCGGCTTCGCCCACCAGTACCGATCCTTGGGGCACGACGAACCCCAATTCGTTCTCGAACGCCACTGGAGAAAACTGGGCAAAATTCTTGACCTCGACGATTTCACCGACGCTCAAGCCTTCGCCGCCGTGGAACGGATCACCCGTGGCAACTTCCGCCTCCTCGAGCGCCTCTTCCCCCAAATCGAGCGCGTCCTCAAAATCAACGACCTCGACGTCATCACCAACGACGTCGTCGAAGCCGCACGGAGGACCCTCGTCATCGGCACCACCTTGCACCGCCAATACCCAGCTACAAAATCCCGCCATTTCACATCAAAGGTCACAGCCCTGAAACAGCACACCGGCGCACCCAAGTATCTTGATGTCCAGATACTTGGGTGCCGCGGCGTTGCTCGGGCTAGCCTGTGTGCATGGCTGAGTTGCGACTGGAAGAACTCTCCGCGCGAACCATCGTGGCGGCCAACAACCTGACCCTGCGCCGCGGTCAGGAGCAGTTCGTCACGCCGCCCTCGTATGCCATCTCGGACGCGTTCACTAACCCGATGACATCCTGGGCGCGGGTCGTGCTCGACAAAGAGCAGGTCGTTGGCTTTATCCGCGGCAACTTCGACCCGGACGCCGTGAACGATGAGTTTCGCAGTTGCATCTGGCGCGTGAACGTGGCCGCGGATGCCCAGGGCGCCGGCGTCGGCAGGTTCGCGGTACGCGCGCTAGCGGCCGAGGCGGCGACGCGCGGCTTCGATCACCTGAGCGCGTTGTGGGAGCCCGGCGATCACGGGCCCGAGCAGTTCTTCCTCCACGTCGGTTTCGTCATCACCGGCGATACCCAGTACGGCGAGAGCATCGGCACCCTCTCGATCTGAGGCGGCCCGCCGCTGCCCCCGCCCCGCATCCTCACATCCTGCGGTGTGCCAAATGAAGGAGATCTTGCGCACGAGGCTCTAAAAACAGAGACAAGATGTGACAAGCCAGCCTGTACTCCTTCATTTGGTACCGCACGGCGTTCGACACGAGCACGGGCGGAGCCTGAGGGGAGGTCAGACGAGGGAGTCGCGCCAGGCGGCGTGCAGTTGCGCGAAGCGGCCGGTCCCGGCGATGAGGTCGCTAGGCGTGCCATCCTCCACCAGGCGGCCGTGCTCCATCACGAGCACCCGATCGGCGATGGCAACCGTCGACAGCCGGTGGGCGATGATGATCGCCGTTCGATCGGCCAACAGCGTCTGCAACCCCTCCTGCACCAGTCGCTCGCTCGGGATGTCGAGGGATGCCGTCGCCTCATCCAGGATCAGAACCACTGGGTCGGCGATGAACGCGCGGGCGAAGGAGAGCAACTGCCGCTGCCCCGCCGAGACGCGGCCCCCACGCTTGTTCACCTCGGTGTCGTAGCCCGCCGGCAACGAGGTGATGAAGTCGTGCGCACCCACCGCGCGGGCGGCGCGCACGATTTCGTCGCGCGAAGCATCCGGTTTTCCGAGCGCTATGTTATCCGCGACCGTGCCCGAGAAGAGATACGCCTCCTGGGTCACCATCACGATGGCGCGACGCAGGTCCTTCGGGTGCAGCCGTCGGAGGTCCACTCCATCGAGGTTCACTGTTCCCTCGGTCGGGTCGTAGAACCGCGATACGAGTTTGGCGAGCGTGGATTTGCCCGCGCCCGTCGACCCCACCAGCGCGATCGTCTGGCCTGCGGGGATGTCGAGATCGAAACGCGGGAGCACGGTGCGACCGGCTTGGTAACCGAACTGCACCCCGTCGAAGCTGAGGTGCCCGGTGGCGCGACGCAGATCGATCGGCCGCGTCGGGTCAGCCACCCCCGGAGCCACCTCGAGCACACCGGAGATCTTCTCGAGCGCGGCCGCGGCGGCCTGGTAGGAGTTGTAGAACATGGCCATGTCCTCCGCCGGGGCGAAGAACTGCCGCGAGTAGAGCAGGGCCGCAAGCAACGCGCCCACCGCGAGCTGGCCATCCGCCACCCGCAAGCCGCCGATTAGCAGCACGAACGCCACCGCGACGTTGCCGATGAGAACCAGGCCCGGGTCGTAGACCCCGAACAGTTGGATGACGCGGCCGTTCTTGTCACGGTACGTCTCGACGATCGCGCCGAACTCCGTCTTGTTGCGAGCCTGCTTGCGGAACGCTTTCACCGCGCGGATGCCCGTCATCGTCTCGACGAATTGCACGATCAGCTGCGCCGACGCGGTGCGGGTCTCGCGAAAATACATCTGCGATCGTTTCTGGAACCACCGCGTGAGCGCGAAGAGCGGGATCAGGGAGAAGAAGAGCACGACGCCGCTGACCCAATCCAGCCAGACCAGGGCGGCCGCAACGAACACCATGTACAACACGCCCTGCACGAGCTGGTTGATGCCCGAGTCCAGCAATTCTCGGATGGTGTCGAGGTCGCTCGTCTGGCGGGCGATGATGCGACCGGACGTGTAGCTCTCGTGGAACTCGAGGCTCAGTCGCTGGGTGTGCAGGAAGACCCGTTTGCGCAAGTCGAACAGGATCGCCTGGCTGACCCGCGCCGTGAGTACCGTGTACCAAGCGATCAGGAGCGCCCCGATCACCCCGGTGAGAAGGTACGCGCCGACCGCGATGACGAGCGGTATCCCGTTGCGGTCGATGAGCGCGGGCAGACCCGTATCGATACCGAAAGCGATGAAGGCGGGCCCGGCAACCTGGGCGAGCGTACTGATGACCACGACCGCGACGGTGAGCACCAACTGGCGACGCACCGGTCCTACGAGCGATCCGAGCAGCCGCAGCGACCGCCGACGGATCTGGCGGCTCTCGGCCGCCGTGTAATCGTTGCGTTCCTCGCCCGTGACCCCGGTCACTCCGGCACTCGTCATGAGGTCACCTCCGCGTGCGGCAGGGCGGCGTGGTCCGCGTCGAGGTCGGCGGCGGCATCATCGTCATCATCATCGAGCGATGAGATCACGAAGCGGTAGTGCTCGTTGGTGGCCAACAGGTCGGAGTGTCGGCCGACCGCCGTGATCCGACCGTTCTCCAGCAGAGCCACCCGGTCGGCGAGCATGACCGTTGAGGGCCGATGGGCCACGACGAGCGCGGTGGTCGAGGCGAGGATGCGGCGCAGCGCCGCCTCGACAAGCGCCTCCGTGTCGACATCCAGGGCCGACAACGGGTCATCGAGCACGAGCACAGATGGCCTCGCGGCCACCGCGCGGGCCAGCGCGAGCCGCTGGCGTTGCCCACCGGACAGGCTCAAGCCCTCCTCTCCGACCCGGGTGTCGAGGCCCTCGGGCAACTCGTACACGAAGGCGGCCTGGGCGATCTCGATAGCCTCCGCCAGGTCGGCCTCCGAAGCATCCGGTCGGCCGAGCAGAACGTTGTCGCGAACAGTGGAGGAGAACAGGGTGGCGTCCTCGAAAGCCATCGCGATGAGGCTCCGCAACTCGGTGAGGCCGAGCTCGCGCACGTCGATGCCGTCGACGGTGATCGCGCCGCCCGTGACGTCGTAGAGCCGGATCGGCAGCGCGGTGAGCGTCGATTTGCCCGACCCGGTGAGGCCGACGAGCGCCATGGTCTCCCCGGGTTCGATGATCAGGTTCACGCCGTCCAGCAGGTCCGGTGCCCCTGCCGGCGAGTCCTGGTACCGAAAGTGCACGTCATCGAAGACCAGCTTGCCGTGGGGCTCGATAACGGTGCGAGGATGCTCCGGGTCGACGATCGTGTTCGGGGAATCCATCACCTCGAAGAACCGGTCGGTTGCGGTTCGCGCGTCGAAGGTCATCGAGAGCAGGAACCCGATGGACTCCACCGGCCACCGCAGCACGGTCGCGGTGGCGAAGAACGCCACGAGGTCGCCGATCGACAGTTGGCCGTCGACCGCGAGCCAAACGCCCGCCAGCAGGCATAGGGCGAAGGTCACATCCGGAACCAGAAGCAGCCACAGCCAGATCCGTGCGATCGTGCGCGCCTTCTCGATCTCCGTTCCGCGAAGCTCGTCCGCCTGGCTCGCGAAGTTCTCGAGGGCGTACTTGCCCCGCCCGAACGCCTTCAACACCCGGATGCCGTGCACCGACTCCTCGACCGCGGTGGCGAGGTCGCCCGCCTGATCCTGGCTGCGCCGCGCGACTTCCGAGTAGCGGTTCTCGAAGACGAATCCATATACCCAGAGCGGAATGGAGCAGACCATGAACAGCACCCCGAGAATCCACGAGATGCTCAACAGAAAAGCGAAACCGATGGCGATGGTCAGCAGGTTGACGACGAGCAGCACCATTCCGAACGAGATCCACCGCCGGATCAGGTTGAGGTCACTGATCGCCCGGGACAGCAACTGCCCGCTGGGCCACCGGTCGTGAAAATTCACCGGCAGGTCTTGCAGTTTCGCGTAGAGCCCGTTGCGCATCCGCGCTTCGATGTGGGTTCCGGGCGTCAGCACGAACCAGCGCCGCAGTGCGATCATCACTGCTTCGACGATGCCGAGCACCAGCACCACCGCAAACGCCGGCCATACCTGGCTGGAGTCGCCGGACTTCAAGGGCCCGTCGACGAGACCCCGCAGCACCTGGGGGATGAGGAGCGCGACAATGGCGGCGAGCAGGGCAGCCACCGTGCCCAGACCGATGCGGGGCAGCGCCGGCCGAGCATACGGGTATAGCCGCGTCAGGGCGGCGATCGTGCCGATCCTCTTGCTCGGGGCGACTGTTTCGTCACGAGCGGCGGAGTGCGATGACATGACATTTCCTAACAGTGCCGAACGCATCGGCAACGTCGAGGCGCGCAGTATGGGCGCGACGAACCGGGGTTCGGCTTATGGGGGGGTTTCGATAGCTCGGGATGCCCGCATCCGCGTCGATCGGGCCCCAGCCAGCCCTCCAGACTAGACCCGTGGCACAGTGCCCGGCAAGGCGGGGGTGCCTTGGTGTGGCGCGCGCCGAGTCAATGCGCGAAGTGGCGCTCCGCTGTGAAGTACATCGTGACGCCGGCACGCTCCGCGGCGTCGATGACCTCGGGGTCGCGAATGGAGCCGCCCGGCTGAACGACCGCGGCGACGCCCGCGTCCAGCAGGATCTGCAGCCCGTCAGCGAAGGGGAAGAACGCGTCGCTCGCCGCGACCGATCCGCTCGCCCGGTCTGCGGCGCGGGCGACGGCGAGGCGGCACGAGTCCACCCGGTTCACCTGACCCATGCCCACCCCGACGGATGCCCCATCGTGCGCGAGCAGGATGGCATTCGACTTCACGGCCCGCACCGCTCGCCACGCGAACTCGAGGTCGGCGCGGGTGGCGGCATCCGCTTCGGGACCACTCACCAGGGTCCAGGCACCCGAGCTGAACTGCTCGAAGGTGTCGGTGCTCTGCACGAGCGCGCCGCCCGAGATGGGACGGATCTCGCGCGCCGAACGCCGGTACCCTGCGGGCAAGCGCAGCACACGCAGGTTCTTCTTCGTAAGCAGGATGTCGAGAGCGGCGGGCTCGTAGTCCGGGGCGATCACGACCTCGGTGAAGATCGGGGCGATCGAGCGTGCCGCCTCCGCGGTGAGCGTGCGATTGGACGCCACCACCCCGCCGTATGCGGACACCGGATCGCAGGCGTTGGCGCGCGCGTGCGCTGAGGCGATGGCATCCCCGGGGCCGCGGGCCACCGCGATGCCGCACGGGTTGGCGTGCTTGATGATCGCCACCGCCGGTTCGTCGAAGTCGAAGGCGGCTCGCACCGCGGCATCCGCATCGACGTAGTTGTTGTAAGACATCTCCTTGCCGCCCAGCTGGGTCGCCTGCGCGACCCCGACCCCGTGCCGCTCGACGTAAAGCGCGCCCGCCTGATGGGAGTTCTCGCCGTATCGCAACGGCAGCGCGAGCTTCACCTCGAAGTCGATGACAGCGGGGAATGGTGCGCTGTCCGACGAGGCAGCAGTGGCTGGATGCTTCGCCCCTGCCGCAGTTCCATCAGCAGAACCGCGCCCGGCGCCGAGGCCGATGTTGGCTTCGAACCACCCCGCGATTGCCGCATCGTACTCGGCGATCCGCCGGAACGCCTCGACCGCGAGGCGCTGCCGCTGGGCCAGGGTTGTGCCGCCGAGCAGCAGGGCCTTCAGCACCTGCGGATACCCGGACGGGTCGGTCACCACGGCGACGTTCGCGTGATTCTTCGCCGCTGCGCGCACCATCGCCGGCCCGCCGATATCCACCTGCTCGATGATGTCTTCCAGGCGCGCGCCGCTCGCCACGGCCGCCTCGAACGGGTACAGGCTCGAGACGAGAAGTTCGAACGGTCGGATGCCCAGTGCCGCGAGCTCATCGCGGTGTCCGTCACGCCGCAGGTCCGCCAGCAGCCCGCCGTGAATGGAGGGGTGCAGGGTTCTCAC
>Ga0209100_1000497_pt1 | contig 34262 bp, 37 predicted proteins | sample lystaG_FD_185480 | JGI IMG/M metagenome (GOLD analysis project Ga0209100, IMG submission 185480) | Glacier valley bacterial and archeal communities from Borup Fiord, Nunavut, Canada, to study Microbial Dark Matter (Phase II) -... | ecosystem: Environmental > Aquatic > Freshwater > Ice > Glacier ... | reverse complement strand
GAAGTCTGAACCCTGAACCCTGAAGTTCCAAAAACAATTCCGAGGCGTTACGGAGGAAACCTATGCTGCCCCACTTATTGGTTGTGGAAGACGATGCTGGACTGAACCGCCTGCTCACCGAGCACCTTTCCGAGAAATATCAGGTCTCGAGCGCCATGAACCTCAAAGACGCGCAGGCTAAACTGGGCGAGCGCTTGCCGCAGATGATTTTGCTCGACCTCAATTTGCCCGACGGCGACGGACTCGAGTTCATGAAAGAGCTGCGCGGCTACACCACCGTGCCCGTACTGATGATGACCGCCAGGGGCAAGGTCGAGGAGCGGGTGCAGGGTCTGGATTCGGGGGCCGACGATTATCTGGTCAAGCCCTTCTCGCTTGATGAGTTGGATGCTCGAGTCAAAGCCTTGCTGCGGCGCAGCGCCGCCGGAGAAAGCCAGATTCTGAACCTGGGCGATACCCAACTCAACACCTCGAGCCTGACCCTGACCGTGGAAGGCCAGAACATCCAGCTCACCGAACACGAGGCCCGCATTCTCGAGGTGATGATGCGAACTCCGGGCCGGGTCTTCTCGAGGGCAGATTTGGAAGAAAAACTCTACGGCTGGCAAACCCCGATGTCCAACTCGGTAGAAGTGCGGGTGTCGCAGCTTCGCAAAAAGCTCTCGCAGGCGGGTTCGACCCTGAACATTCGGACCATTCGCGGTGTGGGGTATACGCTTCCGGCGTGAAGCCTTGAGCGATGAGCGGTAGTGGTCAAAATTAGACTGCTCGAGCAGCAGAAATTTTTCGCATATCTCGTGTAGCACACAAAACTTTAAGGTTTCAGAAGCTTTGAGCAGTCTCGGAAATACCACTACCCGATGAGCAATGAGCTAAAACATTCGTTTGCGCCGTGAATTTTGAGATACATGGCTCGAGCGGAAATACAATACTTTTCAAAAGCTCATCACTCATAACTTCTTTATGACCACCCTCGAGCCGACCCAACCCCGCACCCGCACTCCACGTAAGCGGTGGGCTTTTATGCCCAACACCAGTCTGCGGGTGCGCCTCACCTTGCTTTACACCCTGCTGGCGGTGTTTTCCCTGGTCGTCGTGGGGGCCTTGAGCAACTTTTTGCTGCTGGGCGCGCTCGAGCGGCAGTTTCAGACCCGCCTGAACGAGCGGGCCGACGCGATTGCGCTCATCTGGAACGAGCCACTTAACACCTTTGGTCAGCGCCTGGTTCCTCGAGACAATCAGGCGCTGTTGCAAATCAGCAGCAAGGGGGTGGTGAAAGAGGGGACCTCGAGCGCGCTGGCGGAGGTGCGCCGTGTTTTGCCGATAGGGTCGTACCCTTTGCCCGAGTTGGGGGGCGCTCCGTACCGCTCGGTGGAACGCACCTCGAGAAATCTGCGCCTGTGGGTGGCCCTCCCCGAAACCGATTTGGTGCTGGTGCGCCAGACCGCCGTCCAGTTCTTGCTGGGTGGCACGGTACTGAGCGCCATTTTCATGCTGATGATGGGCCTCTTCGTGGGTCGCCGTACCCTGTTTGGCCTTTCCCGCGCCGCCGACGAGGCCCACGCGCTCGAGCCGTTCAGCCGCTCTGAGATTGCCCTGCCGCGCCGCCACGACGAACTCTTTACCCTGGTTTCGGCCATCAACGGACTGCTCCAGCGCATCCGTGACCAGAAAGATTTCGAGAACCGCTTCATCGGGCAGGTGGCGCACGAACTCGGTGCGCCGCTGACCAGCATTCAGGGTTATCTTAAAAAAGCGCTGGAGAAAAACGCCACTGGAGAACATCCCTCGAGCGCCTTAAAAACCGACCTCGAGCAGGCCCAGAAGGTGGCCGCCGAACTCAATTTCGTGGCCCAGGATTTGATGCAGTTAGCCCGTGGGCGCAGCGACATCACTTTAGCGCTGCACTTTATCAGCGCCCAGACGCTACGGGAGCGGCTCGAGCGCCTCACCACCGGGGTCTCGTTTACCGGAAACTGGAGCGTGTACGTGCTGGGAGACCCGGACCGCTTGGTGCAAACGCTGCGAAACCTGCTGGCCAACGCGCGGCGGGCGGCGGGCGACGATGGGCTGGTGCGCTGCGACCTCGAGACCGGGGCAGACAAGTTGATTTTCAGGGTGCGCGACAGCGGTCCCGGCCTGCCCAAAGGCGCGGAGGAGCGCATTTTCGAGGCGTTTTACTCCAAGTCGAACAGCTCGGGGCTGGGTCTGAGCGTGGCTTCACAGATTGCCGAGTTGCACGGCGGCAAGCTCAGTGGGCGCACCCATCCGCTGGGCGGGGCTGAATTTATCCTCGAGCTGCCACAACCTGTCGAGGACGAAGACGACGCGCTCGAGGGTGATTCGGAGCCGCTCGAGGACAAGGTTTAGCGGGCGGAGCGCCTGGGCTGGGATTCTGCTCGAGGGTTCATCGGAAATTGAGAAGCCATTAAAGCGTCCCAGGCGCGGTCTGGCAGCATCCGGCGCAGGGCCAGGTAAACGTGACCACTTAAGCCCACCACATAGCGGGAACGCGGCACCCTGGCCTGAGTCGCGCTCAGAATCGCTCGAGCGACCTGCTCGGGGGCGATGATTCCGGCCCTGCGGGCATTTTTACCGAACATCTCACGGGTCACTCGAGCGCTGTTCTCGGCAAAAGCGCGGTAAGGGCTGTCTGGGGCGGAAAGTGGAGCACTTCCCTCGAGCGTGGCGGCAAACGGGGTCTGCACGCCGGTGGGCTTGATGAGTGCCACGCCGATTCCGAAACCTCGAGTTTCCATGCGTAGCGCGTCCGAAAAAGCCTCGACGGCATACTTGCTGGCGTGGTACGCCCCTGCGCCCGGTGCGGTAAAGCTGCCACCCACGCTACCCACGTTGACGATGCGCCCCCAACCCTTGGCCCGCATAGCGGGCAAAACCAGTTGCGAGAGGCGCATCAATCCAAACACGTTGGTCTCGAACTGGCGGCGCAGGGCTTCGAGTTCGAGTTCTTCTACCACGCCGCTGAGGCCGTACCCCGCGTTGTTGACCAGCACATCCACCGCGCCGTGCTGAGCTTCGATGTGGCGCACCGCTTCAAGCCTCGAGTGCTCGTCGGTCACGTCCAGACGAATCGAGCGGCAACCCAGTTGCTCGAGCGGTTTGAGCGCCTCTAAATTGCGGGCGCTGGCGTACACCGTGTAGCCTGCTCGAGCCAGGGTTTGCGCGGTGGCGTAACCAATCCCGCTCGAGGCTCCGGTGATGAGCACGGTTTTTTGAGCTGCGGCTTGCTGAGACAGAACTTGTCGAGAGAGGGCTTGCTGAGACATGGGTCCTCCAAACTCGAGCGTATACACTCGAGCGAACTGGGCTAAACTGGATTTGCGGAGATGCGTAAACAATTGTTTACTTCTCGAGCTTAACCCTTTATACTCAGCTTTGTCAACACTCGTTTACACCTATGTCCGAATCCAGCCCACCCAAGAAATCCGAGCAGACCCGAGACGCCATTCTCGAGGTCGCCCGCAGCCTCTTTGCCGAGAAAGGTTTTGATGCGGTGGGCGTGCGCGACATCGCGTTGGGAGCGGGAGTCAACGCCGCGCTGGTCATCCGCTACTTTGGCGGCAAGGAAAAGCTCTTTCTGGAAGTTCTTTCCGGGTCCTCGAGCCTGGAGACGTTGTTTGACGGGCCGCTCGAGACCCTGGGTGAGCGGCTGGCCCGCTACGCGTTTCAGAAGTCGGGCCGGGACCCGATGCTGACCCTGCTGCGTTCCACCTCGAGCGAAACGGCGTCATTGCTGCTCAAAAACGCACTGGACGAGCAGTTCATGGGGCCACTGACAGAGCGGCTCGAGGGTGAAAACAGGCGTACTCGAGCGGGCCTCATCGCCGCGCAGATTCTGGGCTTGGCGGTGCTGCGGCAAATGGTCGGCTCAGACGCGCTCGAAGCTGACCCAGATGCCGCGCTCGAGGGGACCACTCGGACCTTGCAACGCCTGATTGATGGAGACTGAATGCTGCTCAGCGTGGACTGGGACTTTTACGCAGGCTCGAGGGAACATATCTTCGACAGCCCACTGTGGGGGAGTCCCGACCTCGAGTATCACCGCCATGAGCGTTGGCGGGAACTGGCTAGAAAGCGGGGTGGCGAAGGTTGGGACGTTCTGGAACACGATTTTCCGCTTTACGGAAACCCGCTAGAGCTGCTCATACTCGAGGGTTTACCGTGTTTTATGGCGCTGAGTCACGAAAGTGGGTTGAAGTGGCTGGAAGTCCAGCAAGGCGAGCAGGCTTATCCCAAGACATTGTTCAACCTCGATTCGCACCACGACCTCTATTCCTCGAGCGGAGACCCTTACCGGGTTCGGCCTGGAAACTGGGTGGGACACGCCCTCGAGCGTGGCCTGATTTCGCATTACACCTGCCTTTACCCCAGTTGGCACTCGAGCGTGGCCGTTTCAGAGGGTTTTGATGTGGAGCGAACCTGGAGCGAAATCGGCGCTCGAGCATCCCGAGAACAGGTTTCGCTCGAGCGCCTCACCTTCGGTAGCACGCTCGAGTCAGCCATTGTGCTTAGTGACCTCTCGAGCGTGCTGCTGGTACAGTCTCCGGCATGGACCAATCCGCTCTACGACGAGGTGTTCCTCGAGCTGTGCGAGAAACTTCAGGCCCAGATTCTGACCCCACCGCTGGCTCGAGCGTGGAAGTAGCGCTATGAGGGAGCACCCATTTTTCGTGTTTGTGGAGGGAATCGTTTATCTCGAGGGGCGGTATCTGATGATTCGCCGCGCCTGGAACGAGACCTACTTGCCGGGTAAAATCGCTTTCCCAGCGGGCAAAGTCGAGCGAGAGAATCTCACCGACGCGCTCGAGCACAACATTAGGCGTGAAATTCTCGAGGAGACCGGCGTTACCGTGAAAACTCCGCGCTACCTCGAGAGCGAGAGTTTTTTGAGCGGGGACGGGCGCTGGGCGGTGTCGGTCAAATTTCTGTGCGAATACGCGGGTGGAACGCCCACCCCTCAACCCGAGGAGGTGTTTGAAGTGATGTCGATGACCTCGAGCGAAGTTTATGCCCACCCAGACGTACCCGATTGGATAAAGCACACCCTCGAGCGGGCCGAGAAGGCTCTAGGGCGATGAAACGCGTCTGCGTGCTGGGTAATGCAGGGTCGGGCAAGAGCACCCTAGGTCGAGCGCTGGCCCAAAAGCTGGGTGTTCCGGTTTACCACCTCGACGCGGTGTTCTGGCGTCCCGGCTGGCAGAAACCCGAGCGCCCCGAGTTCGACTTTCGCGCAAAAGAACTGGCTCGAGAAGACCGCTGGGTGATAGACGGCAGTTTTTCGAGCACACTTTCCTTCCAGCTCGAGCAGGCAGACGCCGTAATCGTGCTGGATGTACCGCGCTGGGTTTCGTTGTACTCGGTGGTGCGGCGGCGCATTGCAAACCACAATAAAACTCGAGCGGATATGGCTCCCGGATGCCCTGAAAAATTGGACCTCGAGTTCGTGCGCTGGATTTGGAGAGGTCCGCAACGCACCCTCAGAACCCTCGAGCAACTCAAGGATTATCCCCATCTCGAGCTTCACATCTTCAAATCCCGCAAAGCCGCCTGGGACTGGCTCGAGCGCTCAAACACCCCTTCCCCGTAACCTGTCCCCCGTAACCTGTCCCTCAACTTCTTGTAACCTGTTCTCATGTCAGACCTCATCGGAAGCCTTGCGCCGGATTTTAGCCTCAAAAGTCATCAGGGAGACGTGATTACCCTCTCGAGCTATCAGGGTCAAAAAAGCGTGGTGCTGGTGTTTTATCCACTCGACTTTAGTCCGGTGTGCTCGATGCAGCTCCCCGAATTCTCCGGCTCGAGCGACGATTTTGCCGCACTGGACAGTGTAGTGCTGGGCATCAACCGCGACAGCCTGCACACCCACCGCGCCTGGGCGGTGGAGTACGGCATTGAGGTGCCGCTGCTCTCGGACATGACTTTGAGCGTGGCCAAAGCCTACGGGGTGGCGCTGCCAGAGGCGGGCATCAGCAAGCGGGCAACGTTTTTAATTGACAAAAAAGGCGTGGTGCGCGAAGCGCATATCGAGGGGGCCACCGGCGAGTACACTTTTCACCCGGCAGAGGCGCTCGAGCGGGTTAAACTTCTTTAAAGCGATGAGCAATGAGCAATGAGTGATGAGCTAAAAGATGGCGCTCGAGCGGGTGAAATTACTTTAAAAGTTGCGCGGCTAGAACCAGGGCAATCACGGCCCTTGCGCTCCAACAAAGGGTTCTTATCCAGTTGCCCCGAACCAGCGCCTTCACGGTGTCCTCGTGGTAGCCGCTCGAGAGCTTAAAGTGTTGCGGTACTTGCACAAAGGCGGTAGACGCCCAGATGAAGCCCAGCAAAACCGCGCCCAATACGGTGAGCACACCGGGGCGCTCGAGCAGCACCCACCCTGCCAGAATCAGCTCGAGCAGCATGGCAGGCCCCACCACGAAACCAATCTGAGCGGTGTGACCGCTGTGGTACTGGGTGAAAGCGTCCTGACCTACTTGAGCCATCAGTGGATACTGCACCACCTGAACCAACCAGATGAGGCCAGTTAGGAAGCAAGTAATAGCGAGGTGTCCCAGTATCAACATCAATCTCCCAGCACATCCTCGAGTGAAAGCACCTCGAGCCGCTCGTTCGTGACCCGGTAGTCACCCTCGCCCGCCACGAAATCGGACACTTTACGCAGAATTTCCTCGACCCACTGGGCTTCAGCGTGAATGGTGGTGACGCCCAGCGTCTCCCAGCCGTGGCTGTTTAAGCCCTCGAGCCGAGCCACCGAAACCGGAAAGCGGGCCTTGAGCCGCTCGGCCACAGGTTTGACCAGTGAGCGCTTTTCTTTGAGGCTCGAGACCCAGGGCATTTCCAGGGTGCAGGTGTAGACGCCGATGTAGGACATTTGAGGTTACAGGTTACAGGTTATGGGTTACAGGGAAAAGATTTTAGGGCGCTGTCTTGAGCAGAACGGCACCTAACGGGCCTGCTCGCGTCTTGGTCTAAGCGGCACTGTCTTGGACAAAGCGGCACCTATCGGGCCTGTCCGCGTCTTGGGCAAGACAGCACCCCCTGGGGCCTGCCCGCCTTCCGGGCCAGACCGCTCGAGCGCCTTCTCTGTCACCTGTTCCCCGTTCCCTGCCACCGGCCTAAGTCATGCTGGCTAAAAAGCCCTGCTTTCGCACGTTGCGAATCAGGTCCATCACGGTGAGGTAAGAGCCGTCGTAGGCGATAGAGAGCACGCCCCGGTCACTTACCTTGACCGATTCCACCCCAGCAATAGCCTGTAAACTTTCAATCACTCGCTTGGTGGATTCTGCGTCGCTCAACCCGTGAACCTGCATCAGCGCTTTTTCGGTCATGGAATTCAGTTTAGCCGAGATTGGTCCGATTGTCCGAAAGATAAGGGCGCGGCTCGAGCCTCGACTCGAGTACCCTTCCAGAAACCTTGAACTCGAGCAGGCTTAGCCTATACTAAAAGTATCTAATTAAAGGGTGGAGGAGGTAGCGCATGGCTTTCCTCGAGTTCAAAGAAATCAGCAAAAATTTTTCAGGGGTACAGGTACTCCATGGGGTGAGTCTGGCGCTCGAGCAGGGTGAAATTCACGCCCTGATTGGCGAGAACGGCGCAGGCAAGTCCACGCTGATGAAGATTTTATCCGGCTTTGAAATGCCCTCGAGTGGGGAAATCGTGCTCGAGGGTCAGGCGGTGGTGTTCCACTCGAGCCGGGACGCTGAGGCCGCTGGAATCGTGCTGCTACACCAGGAATTCAATCAGGCCGAAGACCTCAGCATCGCGGAAAACCTGTATCTGGGCCACGAACTCAGCCGGGGCTTTTTTCTGGATATCGCGGCCATGAACGCGGGCGCGGCGCGGGCGCTCGAGAGTGTGGGACTAAAGCTCGACCCACGCACTCGAGTACGGGATTTAATCGTGCCGCAGCGCCAGATGGTCGAAATCGCCAAGGCGCTGCTGCGCGAGGCTCGAGTGCTGATTCTGGACGAACCCACTGCCACGCTGACCCCCCAGGAAACCGAGCGGCTGTTCGAGTTGATGAACACGCTCAAAACTCAGGGTGTGACCCAGCTCTACATCTCGCACAAGCTCGACGAGGTGCAGCGCATGAGTGACCGCTTCACCGTGCTGCGCGACGGGCGGTTGGTGACGACCCAGGCAACAAAGGGTGTGACCCAACACCAGATGGCGAACCTGATGGTGGGGCGGGAGCTGGCTGAGATGTACCCGAAGAAAGCTCGAGCGGGTGATGGGGAGCAGGGGAGGCGGACAGGCCCGGTAGGTGCCGCTCTGTCCAAGACCGGGGGAGCGACGGTGCAGGGGAACGAATCTTTTATGGTAGGGACGAGGGGCAATTTGCCGCCCAACCCTCCAACCCTCCAACCCTCTCACCAACCCCTCTTCACCGCTCAGAACGTCAGCGTTCCCGGCTGGGCGCAGAATGTGAGTTTCACCCTCGAGCGCGGCGAGATTTTAGGCTTGGCGGGCTTGGTGGGTGCGGGCCGCACCGAGCTGCTCGAGGGCATCTTCGGCCTGCGTCCCCGCTCGAGTGGCACGTTTTACAAGGAGGGTGCAAAGCTGGAACTCCGAAACCCTCGAGACGCGGCCCGCGCGGGCATGGTGTACCTCAGCGAGGACCGCAAGGGCAAGGGCCTGCACCTCGATTTCGCGCTCAGACCCAACCTGACCCTGATGGCGCTCGAGCAGTACGCCCACCCTTTTCTCGACTTCGAGGCCGAAGAAAAGGCGCTCGAGACGGCGATTTCGGAGTACGGCATCCGCACCGGAGACTCGAGCGTGAAGGCTGGAAGCCTCTCGGGGGGAAACCAACAGAAGCTGGCCATCGCCAAACTGATGCAGCTTTCGCCCGAAATTCTGGTGCTCGACGAACCCACACGCGGCGTAGACGTGGGGGCCAAGCGCGAAATTTACCTGCTGATGCGCCGCCTGACGCTCGAGGGCAAGGCGGTGATTATGATTTCCTCGGAACTGCCCGAACTCCTCGGCATGGCGGACCGCATTCTGGTGATGCGCGGCGGTGAAGAAATGGCGACGCTCGAGGGGGTTGAACTCACCGAGCAGGACGTGATTGGGTACGCTACAGGGGTTAAAGATAGAAAGAGTGAGGGGGTGAGAGGGTGAGGGGGCGAGTATACAGAACGCCTCCGGCGGGTCTTTGGTAGTTGGTTCTTGGTTAGTCTGCTCTCGAGCGCCCGAAATCAAACCGACCAAGAACCAATTACTAATAACCCGCCGGAGGCGCAAAACCCAATACTCAAAACTCACTCCTCAAAACTCAAATCCATTTCCCTCGAGCGAACTCAACTATGACCACACCCCCCGTCCAACCCAAACCCGCCCGCAAGTTCAACCTGTCTGCTTTCGGTCCGCTCATCGGGCTGCTGATTTTGATGGTGGCAGGCACGCTGCTCAACCCTAGTTTTATTGATTTTACCAACCTGACCAACATCGTCGCCCGGACTTCTTTTATCGGCATCATCGCCATTGGAGCTACCTTTGTCATCATCTCGGGGGGCATTGATTTGTCAGTGGGTGCAATGGCCGCGCTCATCGCCGGAACGGTGATTCTGACCCTCAACGCGGTGGTCTCGAGTCTGGGAGTGAATGCCCTCAGCATTGCGGTGGGCATGACCGTGGCGCTGTTGATGGGGGCACTTTTTGGCCTTATCCACGGCTTACTCATCACCAAGGGGCGCATCGAACCCTTTATCGTCACGCTGGGCACGCTGGGGATTTACCGCTCAACCCTCACCTTTTTAGCCAACGGCGGCACCATCTCGCTGGGCCTCGACCTCGGCGACCTGTACGGCCCAGTGTTCTATGGCCGAATTCTGGGCATTCCCAACCCCATCTGGGTGTTTTTGACCGTGGCCCTGCTGGGCGGTCTAATTCTGAACCGCACCAAATTTGGGCGCTACGTGCAGGCCATCGGCTCGAGCGAACAGGTGGCGCGCTACTCAGCCATTCCGGTGGACCGCATCAAAGTGCTGACCTACGTGCTGCAAGGCGTTTGTGTGGCGCTGGCGACCATCGTGTACGTGCCTCAGCTCGGCTCGAGCAACTCCACCACCGGCCTGGGCTGGGAACTGAGCGCCATTGCGGCGGTCATCATCGGCGGAACCGCACTCAAGGGCGGCAGTGGGCGCATCTTTGGCACGGTGGTAGGCGCAATTTTGTTCGAGACCATCGGCAATATTCTGAACTTAACGAGTATCATCAGCAATTACCTGAATGGCGCGGTGCAGGGTGTAATTTTGATTGCGGTGGCTTTTTTGCAGCGCGGCAGCAAGAAATAAGCGCGGGTTCAGGAATTTGCGCTCGAGCGGTGAGCGCATAGCGCTCTGCAAACGTCAAACGTCAAACGTCGAACGCTAGAGATAAAGGCGGCGTTCAGCGTTCGACGTTTGCAACCTCGACATAAAGGGCGAGAAGACCCAAACTTCTCCCCAATGCAGGCATCAAAGGGGCCTCGAGCGGAACCGGAACTCAACGTCCCACCAGCCGCTCGAGGGCCTCGGTCAGAACGGCCACCGCCTGCTCGAATTCGGCCAGCTCGAGGTGTTCAAAGGGGGTGTGGTCCAGGCTCGAGTCACCAGGGCCGTAGGCCACCATCGGTACGGTCCAGTGCTTTGCGACCACGTTCATATCGCTCGTTCCGGTCTTGAGCTTGAAGCGCGGATTTCCACCCTGAGCGCGGATGGCGAGGCGCAGCGCCCTGGTAAGGGTATTGTCCTTCTCACCCCGGTAGGGCACCTCCTGACCCACGAACTCGAGACTCAAGCCTTCCAGCCCCGCACCCACCTCACGTAAAAACAGTTCCGCCTCGAGTGGCCCCAGAGCCGGAGGCAGGCGCAGCCCCAACGTGGCCTGTGCCCGTTGGGTCAAGCCGTCGGATTGGGTCTCGAGATTTTGAACCGTGAGTTGCACCTGAAAAAAGATACCCTTTTCACTCTGGGTCGCGTTCCAGCGCTCGGCGCAGACTCGAGCCTGGGAAACGAAATCCACCAGTAAATCCCCGCTCGAGCGGCCTTCACCAGCACTGTGAAAGTTGTCCTTCTCTACCGCCACCTTCACCACCAGACGGCCCTTGTAACCCAGCGTAATGGCGTCCCAGCCGCTCGGTTCGCCAATCAGTACAAAGTCTGGACGGTAGCGCAACACGGCGAAGTTAGCTCCCTTGCTCGAGGGTATTTCCTCCTCCACGGCCCCAATGCAGGTGAAGGTGGCGCGCTCGAGGGCCGCGCTCGAGAGCCTGGAGACCGCCGCCACAAAGGTACAAAAGCTTCCTTTGGCGTCCACGCTGCCGCGCCCGTAGAGTTTTCCGTCCTCGAGCTTTACCGCAATATCCCCTGGTACGGTGTCTATGTGACCCAGCAAAACCACCTGCATCAAGCCCTTTCCCCTCGAGCCTACCGCGTTGCCAGAGGCGTCGAGTTCAGCACTCGAGAAACCCAGTTCCCGCATCGCTTTCACCAGAAACTGCGCGACCTCGCTTTCAGAGCCGGACACACTGGGGATGCTGACCGCCCCTAGCAGCAAGTCCTGGGGACTCATACGGCTTCCGTTATATTCCGTATAGTCGAGAAAAGCACTGTCTTGGGTAGAACGGCACCTTCCGGGCCTACCCGCCACCTACACTCCACTTCACGGAAACCGTATGTTTTTCCCACTCGCTCCGCATCTTGGGCAAAGCGGCACCTAACGGGCCTGCCCGCTCGAAAAATATCCGACACCATACGGATATTTTCGGAATGGGACTCAAAGCTCACCCAGCCCTCGAGAGAGATTGCCGAACATCTCGGAGGTGAAGTACAGTCCTGCCGCGCAGGCCACGCCCAACACAATCAGGCACAGCGCCGCGATGGGTGAGGTGGTGAATAGCAAAGCCCCGGCCAGTAAACCAAACACCCCACTCAAAATCGCCATCAGGCGCACGCTCTGCACTCGAGAGTCAATCTGAAGCTGAAGGCGGCGCAGCCCTTCGCTCGAGGATAGCGGCACGGTGACGCTGAGGGTCTGCTCGACGGGTGGAGCGGTGTTGATGGCGATGACAGGACTCGAGGCCACGGGAGCTACCGGAAACGCAGAAATCGGGGGCAAGTTGTGTTCAGGGGCTAACTCGTCCGAAAATTCGGAAGGATACTCGGGTACGGGCTGCTCGAGTTGCTCAAGTTGCTCAGGCTGCTCAAGTTGCTCAGGCCGGGGTGGGGTGGCTACGGTGCGAACCTCGGTGAAGAAAGGATTCACCGCAGGCTGGTGCGCGGGTTTCGGGTCAGGCTGGTGCGTGAATTGATGGGTGGGTTGATGGGTGGGTTGATGGGTGGGCTGGTGCGCGGGTTGCAGGTCAGATAGCTGAGTGGGAGTCACCGCGTCCGGCTCGCTCGCCACGCTCACACTGCTCGAGGCGGTCACGTCGCTCGAGGGGACCGGATTGGGCGCGCTGGCCTCGAATGCGTAACCCGGACCGGGGGAGCTGGGGGGCATCGAATGGGACGACCCTAAACTAGACGACATCGCATTGGACGATACAGAAGGAGTCTGAATCGCAGCGCTGGTGTAGGGCCTGCTCGAGTCAAACACAGGTTCTTCTAGCGGCTGTGGAAGCGACGTTTGAAAAGGCACCGCAGGCAAATCTACCCCGCTCGAGCCGATGGCAGGCAGGTTGAAGGCGCTGCTGGTCAGGCGGGCGTGGCCCACCGCGTTCTTGACCCCCACAAAAAATTCTTTGAGCAACTGCGAGCGAAAGTTACGGCTGGGCGTGGCAATCGCCACCCGGTCTCCGGCAAACACCCGCAGGGTTCCGCTGTTGTCACTGGTAATTTTGGTGATGTCGCGCAGCACCACCCGCTGCACCACGTCTGGGTCGAGAAGGAGCAGCTCTTCGCCGCTCACCACGAAATAGCGGTCTCCATCGCGCCCCTCGACCTGAGCACGCACTGGCCCGACCTTCAGCTCACGCAGTCGCGTTTGAACATCCATCATCTTGCCTCCGCTTCACAGCTTGACCGTATTGACCACATCTATTCAGGTTTAGGAAATCAGCTTAGCATCCACTCCGCTCGAGCGCCGGGTGAGATTTCGCACAGGGTACTCGAGCGGTGGGATGGGCGACCCATAAGGGCCAGTGTGTTCGGTCTCTGTAAAGCAAACGTCGAACGTCTGTAAAGCAAACGTCGAACGTCAAACGCCTGGGACGCACTGGACGTTTGACGTTCAAGCTTCAATGCTCTACACAGAAAAGTTCCTCGCGCACCTCTTTACAGACACAGCGCTTACCCGAAGCTGATATAACCCTTTCATGTCGCTGCCAGCACCCCTATTATTCGGCCATCGTGGAAGCCCTAAAACCCACCCAGAGAACACCTTGACCAGCTTTTCCGAGGCCCTCGAGCGCGGACTGGACGGACTCGAGACCGACGCTCAGCCCACGATGGACGGGCATTTCCTGATTCATCACGACCCAAACTTACCCGATGGGCGACCCATTGGCGCGCTGACCCTGAGTGAGGTTCAGCGCGATTTTCCCCGGTTTCCAGGTTTACAGGACCTGCTCGAGTGGGCCGTAAAGCAACGGAACTTTCACCTCAACCTCGAGCTGAAAAACGACGAGAACTTTGATGATGGGCGCGAGGTGCGTTTGATGGAGATTCTCGAGCGCGGGCTTCCCAGGGGCAGTTTTTTGCGCGAACATCTGGTGATTAGCTGTTTCAATCCGCTTAGCCTGAAACGGATGCAGGCAGGCGGCTTCAAGCTGGGGTTTTTGTACCACACCCGGTATCTCAGCGCCGAGCAGATTGAGTTTGGCTGGAATTTGGGGCTGTACAGCGTTCACCCGCATCATAGTCTGGTGGATGAAGCGCTGCTCGAGCGGGCCAGAACGCAAGACTTAAAGGTGCTCACCTGGACCGTGAACGAACCAGACGAGGTTTTGCGGCTTGCTCGAGCAGGCGTAGACGGCATCATCGGGGACTACCCGGAGGTGTTAAAAACCGCTCGAGCGCAGGGGTGATTTTCCTGTACAGTGGATTTCTCTCGAGGTGAGAACTATGGATGCTAACCCTCATGGAAAAGTTCGCCTGCTGACCAGCACCGAACCCGATTTGCTTCAGGAGCGCCTCAACACCTTTCTAGAGGGTCTCGACCCCGGCGCGGCGGTGGTGAGCATCCAATACTCGAGCCAGATGCACGGTACGGGTGTGCTGCACAGCGCTTTTGTGTATTACAAGCTACTCGATACGGCGGAGTGGTGAGCATAGACTCCGCACAGCTTGTTCCAGTCTTCATGCCCGCTCTTGTGGTTTTATTAGGGGAAATGGAGCGTCAAAAGGGCACACCACTTAGTCAAACGGAGGTAATTAACATCCGGGAAAAGGCTGTCTGTATGCAAATGCCTAGGGCTTTAGCTCAAGAACTCGCTGAAAAACGTGGTTACAACGACCTCGACCCAGAAGACTGCTGGGAAGAGTGGCAACGAGTTCGGGTTCAACTTACGAAAAGATAAAACTCGAATAGACTCAAGTTTACCTCGAGCCGCCAGGGTCCAACTCGAGCTGCATAAAGGTTAAATCCAGCCAGCGCCCAAATTTGTAGCCCACCTGGGGCAACACCGCCACCTCGACAAAGCCGTAGCGACGGTGAAAGGCGATGCTCCCGGCGTTGCTCGAGTCTATGCCCGCCATCATGACGTGGGCGTTTTGCGCCCTTGCGGCCTCGAGCAGCGGCGGCATCAGGGCGCTGCCTACCCCGCGCCCCTGAAACTCGGGGTGAACGTAAACCGAGTGTTCAAAGGTGTACTGATAGCCGATTTTGGCCCGGAACCCACCATAAGTGGCGAAACCGACCACCTTCCCCGCCTGCTCAGCGACTAAGAGAGGAAAACCCCCCTCGAGCTTGTCAGAGTACCAACGCTGGTGCTCGAGCCAGGGGCGCGGGTCGTAGTCGTAGCTGGCAGTGGTGTGCAGTACGGCGTGGTTGTAAATTTCCAAGGTCGGCTCGAGGTCGGCTTCGGTGGCGACTCGGATGAGGGGTGAGGTCATGGTGGCTCGAGTTTAAAGGTTTCCCGCTACACTCGAGCTATGGCCCAGAAAATCATCATTGACAACGACCCCGGACACGACGACGCCATCAACTTGCTGCTCGCACTGGCCAGCGACGAACTCGAGCTGCTGGGCATCACCTGCGTTCACGGCAACGTGGGTTTAGAGCGCACCACCATCAACGCGCTCAAAATGCTCGAGCTGGCCGGTAAAACGGTGCCGGTCTACGCCGGGGCAGACCGTCCGCTGCTGCGCGACCCCATCCACGCCGAAAGTGTTCACGGCAAATCTGGTCTCGAGGGTCCGGTTCTGCCCGACCCCACGCGGGCGCTCGAGACCGAGCGGGCCGCCGAATTCATCGTGCGGAGCGTGCTCGAGCACCCTGGTGAGGTGACGCTGGTTCCCACTGGGCCGCTCACCAACATCGCCCTTGCGTTGCGCCTCGAGCCAAAGATTGCCGCCCTCATTCCCCATATCGTGCTGATGGGTGGTTCCACCGACTTCGGCAACTTTAGCCCCGCCGCTGAGTTCAACATTTTGGCCGACCCACACGCGGCAGCCATCGTCTTCTCAAGCGGCGTCCCCATCACCATGTTTGGCCTCAACGTGACCCATCAGGTGCTGGCCACACCGGAGCGGGTAGAGAAATTTCGGCGGCTCGAGTCCAGGGTGGGCGATGTGGTGGTTTCCCTGCTCGAGTTTTTCAAGCTGAGCTACGAGAAGCGCTACGACTTCGCCGGACCCGCACTACACGACCCCTGCACCGTGGCCTACCTGCTGCGCCCCGAACTGTTTAAAGTGCGCGAGATGAACGTGGAAATTGAACTGGGCGCGGGTCCCAGCTTCGGGCGCACGGTGTGCGACGTGTGGAACGTGACCGGGAAGGTCAAGAACGCTCGAGTGGCCCTCACCGCCGACGCGGATGGGGTTTTTGAGCTGCTGCTCGAGCGGGTGGGTCGGTATTGAGGTATGAGCGCTGTCTTGGGATAAACAGCACGTCTTGGACAAAGCGGCACTGTCTTGGCCCAACTGCGCCGTCTTGGTCTGAACGGCACCTTCCGGGCCAGACCGCACCTCTCGGGGCGGGCCGCCTATCGGTCCTATCCGCCTCAAGAGCTATCCCTCTCGAGCAACAAAATCGCGTTGCTGTAGAGCTTACGACCCCGTTTTAGCGCAACCAGGTGGCCCCGCCGTACCCATTGACGCAAGGTGGCTTCCTGAACGCTCAACTCACTGGCCAGGGTCGCAAAATCCAGCAGTGGCGCGTGCTTCTCTGCCGACAGCGCCAACACGGTGTCAAGTTGAGGTGAAACCGCCTCGAGCAACAAGGTTTCGAGCGGAGCAAAATCACCCTGCTCGAGCTGGGTTTGAAGGGTCTGTACCGTGGGTTCGGGAAAGCCGCTTTGAAAGCCCACGTCGGCAGCCTCGAGCGCCCAATAGTAGCGTTCACGGGAGGGAGTATCGAAACCTTTGATGATGATGGGGGGTAGGCCTTTTGAAACGGCCAGGACATTCATCAGGATGCGCCCCGCACGACCATTGCCATCCTCGAAAGGATGGATGCTCTCGAAAAGCGTGTGAATGCGGGCCAGTGCCGCCAGCAGAGGAAATCGCTCAAGCAGGGTGGGAACCAGGGTTATAAAACCCCGCACATACCCCTCGACATCAAATGCGGGAGGTCGCACTTTCGCGCCCAGAATCTCGATACCGCCCCGCCTGAACTCGCCTCTCGAGGAACTCAGCTCACGGAAGAGTTCGCTGTGAATATGGCGCACCAACGCTAAATCCATGCGAAAATCTCCCTCGCGCCGATATTGCATGGCGAGGTCATACAGGCCCTGAGCGGTGCGGTAGTAGTTGAGAATTTCAGGGTACGACTTACGCAAGCTCAAAACTGCCTTGAGTTCGCTCTCGGTAGCAAAGTGTCCTTCGATGGATAGAGAGTGGCGGGTCTCGAGCTGTAACATATACAGCCACTCTTGATTGGAAACTACCGTGTCAGGAAGCCCACCCAGACGCAAAAGCAGCTCTAACTTGCGCTCGAGAGTGTCACGCTCCTTTATAGCGTTTTGCAAGCTCGAGCCTTTCTGGATGGGCATAAACCCAGTGTAACGGATAAAGGCTCGAGGGCCAAATGTGACAGAACGTACTCGAGCGGGTGGGGCATTACCCGAATTGAATGTGTACGATGCCTGCCTGTCTCGAGCGCGTCAGGGAACGATAGTACCTGGATATGGAACGCATCCTGATGAGCGCCTGTCTGGTGGGTGGAAAGGTGAGGTACAACGCCACCGACGCTCGAGACGCCTGGGAGAATTTGGGCGCGCTCGAGCGTTGGCAGGCCGAAGGCCGCATCGTGTCGTTTTGTCCCGAGCTGGCGGGGGGCTTTCCGGTGCCACGCCCTCCCGCAGAAATCGTGGGTGGCGAAGGTGCAGATGTGGTGGTGGGTCGGGCGCAGGTGCTCGAGGTGGGCGGTACGGATGTGACCGAATACTTTTTACGGGGCGCACACCAGGCCCTGAAAGAAGTTCAGCGCCTGGGAATTCGCATCGCGGTGCTCAAGGAAGAAAGCCCTTCTTGCGGCATCCACCGTTTGTACAGAGGAGATTTTTCGGGAAACGTGAAGTCGGGACGCGGCGTGACCGCCCATCTGCTGGCCCAAAATGGCGTGTACGTTTTCAGCGAAGAAGAACCTGACGCGGTGGAAGCGTGTCTGAAGGCGCTCGAGGAAACACCTTCTTCCAACCCTGTTCCCCATGCCTCATAACCTGTAACCTATACCCCATATGCTTGCTCAAGCCCTCCAACTCACCTCGAGCCTGAAGCGCCCCATCGGAGTCTTCGATTCCGGGGTGGGCGGCCTCACCGTGCTCAAGGCCCTAAAAGCCGCGCTGCCGCACCAGGATTTCATCTATCTGGGCGACACCGCCCGCCTGCCCTACGGGCGCAAACCTCCACAGATGGTGGCTGAGTTTGCGCGCGGAATCACCCGTTTCCTGCTCGAGTGTGGGGTTCAGGGCGTGGTCATCGCCTGCAACACCGCCTCGAGCGTGGTGCTTCCGGCGCTCGAGACCGAGATTGACGTTCCGGTGTGGGGCGTCATCGAACCCGGTGTGGAGGCGGCGCGGCGCAGCACGAAAAGCGGCAGCGTGGGCGTGATTGGCACGAAGGGAACCATCACCTCGAGAGCCTACCAGAACCGCCTGGAGATGCTGGGCCTCACCGCCTGGGGTCAGGCGTGTCCGCTATTCGTGCCCATCGTCGAGGAAGGATTATTTGACTCGAGCGAGGCCGAGATGCTGGCCCACTTTTACCTCGACTCGCGCCCCGAACTCGACACCCTGATTCTGGGCTGCACCCATTACCCGGTACTCAGGGCGGTGCTCGAGCGGGTTTTGGGAGATTCGGTGCGTCTGGTGGACAGCGCCGAGGTCACGGCGGAACAGGTGCGGGCCGCGCTCGAGCCGCAAAGTGGCGTGGGCAAACCGGGCCGAATTCTGCACTTCGTCACCGGAGACCCGCTGGCCTACACCCACACCGCAGGCGTGATTGGTGGCGTCGAGGGTGATATTCACGCGCTCGAGGGCAGCGTTCTGAGCAGCTTCGAGCAACCCTACCTTTCAGAAACCCAGCTCCGGGAGGCCCTTCATGGCTAGGAAAGGGCGGGAAGCGCTCGAGCACCGGGTATTGACGCTTGAGCGGGGCATCAACCGCTATGCCGAGGGTTCGGTCCTCATTTCGCTGGGCGAGACCAAAGTGAACGTGACCGTTTCGCTCGAGAACCGGGTTCCACTGCACGTCAAGGGCACCAAAAAGGGCTGGCTGATGGCCGAATACAGCATGTTGCCCCGCGCTACCCACCAGCGCACCCAGCGCGAGACCCAGAGCAACGGGGGTCGCCGCGCCGAGATTCAGCGCTTGATGGGCCGCGCTTTTCGCACCTGCATCAACCTCGAGCTGTTCAGGGACAAAACCGTGGTCATCGACGCCGACGTGATTCAGGCCGACGGTGGCACTCGAGTGACCAGTATTCTGGGCGGGTACGCCGCGCTTTTTGACATGGCGGACCGCCTGGTTAAAAAGGGAACCCTGGCCGAGTGGCCACTGACCCAGGAAATCGGCGCGGTCTCGGTAGGTCTGGTGGGCGGAGAAATTCGGCTAGATTTGGACTACAACGAAGACGCCGGGGCCGAAGCCGACCTCAACGTGGTTGCCACCTCAGATGGCAAGCTACTCGAGGTACAGGGCGGCACCGAGAAATTTCCGCTGCCGCTCGAGCAGTTTTACGAGATGGTCCGGGTGGGCGTGAGCGGGGTGGGCGAGTTACTGGTGAAGGTCAAGGAGCAGCTTTAGAGAGTTGCGTGAGGCGCTTGAGTAACCTATAATTTTCTGGCCTGAAGGTTTGCCATGATGGCGAAATCGGTAGACGCAACAGACTTAAAATCTGTCGAGGGCAACCTCGTGCGGGTTCAAGTCCCGCTCGTGGCACCACAGGCACAAGAAAACCCCACTCTCTCGAGCGGGGTTTCTTTTTTATTTTTCTCTGGGGTCTAAACTAAACCCATGACCACCTGGCGCACCTTAGAGGCGACTATCGCACTCGATGAACTCCCTGACTTTCACCGCAAATTCCTCGAGTGGCGCGGTGTAGAAAATGCTGCCGAGATGCCGCTGAGACGGGTTCAGCAGCGCGTGGAGGCCGAACTCAACAAGCTGGCGCTCGAGGGCAAAACCAAACGGCTCGAAGGAGACTGGGAACTGCTCGAGAGAGCATTCGATGGTTTCGAGCCTGCTCGAGCTTATCTGTGAAGCTCGAGGGCTTCGCCCTCAGCGCGCAAACGCAAAACGTCGAACGCCACTAACTCACCGGGCGTTCGACTGTCTTGGGCAAAATGGCACCCCGTGGCCTGCCCGCGTTTTGCGTTTGCAACGCGGCGCAAGCCGCTTACGGCGTTTTCAGCGCGTACCCAATCCCGCGTACCGTCCGAATCAAGCCGTAACCCTCCAAGTCGCGTAGCTTGGCTCGCATGTTGGCCATGTGAACATCAACCACATTGCTGTTCTGCGGCAATTCGCCGTTCCACACCTCGCGCTCGATTTCTTCTCTCGAGTACACCCGTCCCGGCTGACGCGCCAGAAAGGTCAGCAAATCGAACTCTTTGGGCGACAGGCGCACTTCCTGATTGTTGTACTGGCAGTAACGCTTCTGCGGGTGAATCTCGAGCGAACCAATGGCAATCACCTCGCCGTGCTGCTGGTGGCGCAACTGTACCCGCACTCTGGCCACCAACTCTTCAGGGTGAAAAGGTTTGGTGAGGTAGTCGTCCGCGCCCGCCTCGAGCAGGTTCACCTTGCGGTCAATGGCGTCCATCGCGGTCAGGATGATGATGGGCACACTCGAGGTTTTACGCAGACGGCGGGCGATTTCGGCCCCATCAAAGTCGGGCAGGCCCAAATCTAGAATCACCAAGTCGGGATTGTGCTCCCGTGCCTGAGTCAGTCCGCTCACGCCGTCGGCAGCGCTGAGCACCTTGTATCCAGCCTGCTCGAGTTCGTAGCTCACCACGCGGGTAATGTCGGGGTTGTCCTCGATAATCAAGATGCACTGTTCCATGAATATTCTCCTTTGAGACTCGGTTTTCTCTGCTTTCCCGGTTTTCTGTGAGAACAGAGATTCAACCTGAGTCGGGTCATCACAATGGACTGAAAATCTCCGCCCGAGCCGTCTTAATGACCGTCTTAATGAGGGTACGGTCTAAGCCTCTTAAGCGGATTTCTATATGTCCCGTATTGTGCTCGAGTAAACTGAGCCTACGCTGAAAAATATGTGTCTTAATTCTACCGTGCCTTCTATCTCTATTCATCCGTCATTTTGGTGAGAAAGATAAAGGTTTTGGGCTATCCGGTCCAGAAAAAGTGTAACTCCTGCATCGTAGTGGCTCAACCCAGCCAAGCTAATTTCAAAGTCCACCAAAGTCCACGTAAAATCCTAGATGGTCTTTCCTGAAGTACGTCTGCTACAGAGGAGGGCGCGTCGGGGTCTTATAGCCTGCCGAGGCTCGAGGAAAATTTGAGGCCACCACGACCCTCGAGTGATTGAACCCTCCAGACATCTCAGACCTGTAACCTGTTCCCCGTCACCTGTGACCTGCCTACCCTGTAACCTATACCCATGAACCTCTCCCCTTACCTCGAAGTCGCCATCCGCGCTGCCAGGGCCGCTGGGGCCATTCACCTGTATTACCGCGACCAGGAAATGCACATCTCGAGCAAGTCCACCCCCGCCGATTTGGTCACGCTGGTAGACCGTCTGGCCGAGGAAAAGATTCGGGAAACCCTGCTCGAGGCTTACGGCGACCACAGCATTCTGGGCGAGGAGGGCGGCGAGGTCGGTTCACACGACTTTCGCTGGGTGGTAGACCCCTTAGACGGCACGGTGAACTACGCGCACGGCTTTCCCATGAGTTGCGTCAGTATTGGCCTCGAGATGGGTGGGATTCGTTCGGTGGGCGTGGTTTATGACGCTAACCGCGAGGAGCTGTTCACGGCGGTCAGGGGCGGCGGGGCTTATCTGAATGGGCGGAAAATTGCGGTCTCGACCTGCCCGGACCTTATGCAGCCCGCTCTGCTGGCCACCGGCTTTCCCTACAACGTCTCCGAGGACCGCACCAACTTTGAGCGGCTGGGGCGCTTTCTGAATCTGGGCCTGCCGGTGCGCCGCCCCGGAAGTGCTGCGCTCGATTTGTGTTACGTGGCGTGTGGACGCCTGGACGGCTTCTGGGAGTACAAACTCCAGCCCTGGGACATGTCGGCGGGCCTGCTCATTCTCGAGGAGGCCGGAGGAAAATTCAGCAACTTCGAGGGCCAGACCTACCAGTACGGCGAAGCGATGTGCTCGAGCAACGGACGCATTCAGGACCAGATGCTCGAGGTGCTGCGTGGGTAGGAACTCGGGGTTGTACTCAAAAGTGTGCTCGAGGACGCGTCCGTGAGCGGGGGTCTGATTCTGGGTGCTCTGGTGTTCGTGGATTTATCTACCGCGTTCATTCTGATCTGGAATCTCAACCACGGACAGGGCTTCAACGTGAACACTTTTCTGGGGGCGCTAGTCATCAACGTGCTAGGCGTCATCGCTTTGCGTTCACTCAAAAAGTAGATTGCTCGAGTATCCTCTATGCTCCCACGCTCCCCTCATCGGGAACCCTCTAAAATGAGGTCTCGTACCTAATCCTCGAGCAGCCAGTTATTCTCAAAAGGAGTGTCTAACATGTCGTTAAGCCTGGTCAAAGGTCAAAAGATTTCACTGAGTAAGGAAGGCGGCGAGGGTCTGAGCACGGTCATCATGGGGCTGGGCTGGGACGCCAAGAAGAAGAAGGGCTTTTTAGGCTTCGGCAGCCGCGACCAGGAGATAGACCTGGACGCCTCGTGCGTGCTCTTCGATGCGGGCGGCAACATGACCGACGTGGTGTGGTTCCGGCAGCTTCGCAGTCAGGACGGCAGCATCACCCACACTGGGGACAACCGCACCGGGGCCGGAGACGGCGACGACGAGCAGATTATCGTGGACCTCAGCCGCGTACCGCCCAGCGTGACCACCCTGATGTTCGTGGTCAACAGCTTCACCGGCCAAAATTTTGCCGAAATCGAGAGTGCGTTTTGCCGCATCGTGGACCAGAAAACTGGGCGCGAAATCGCGCGCTATAACCTGAGCACCAGCGGCAGCCACACCGCGCAGGTGATGGCTCGAGTGTACCGCAACGCCGGCGAGTGGAAGATGGCCGCGTTGGGCGAACCCTCGAGCGGACGCACCTTCCAGGACTTGCTGCCCGCCATGCGTGCAAACCTGTAAACCCGTATTAAATGTAGGGGCGAGTGGCAGCTCGCCCTAATGCCAACCAGGGCGAGCTGCTGTCTTGGGCAGAACGGCACCTCTCGGGCCTGCCCGCCACTCGCCCCTACACAGTATTGGCCTTTAAATCCCTACTCGAGGTAAACACATGGCACTCTCCCTCTCCAAAGGCGGCAACCTATCCTTAACCAAAGCCGACCCCGGCCTGACCAAGATTCTGGTCGGTCTGGGCTGGGACGCCCGCAGCACCAGTGGTGGCGACTTTGACCTCGACGCCAGTGCGTTTTTGCTCAGCGCCAGCGGAAAGGTCCGCTCGGACGGCGACTTTATTTTTTACAACCAACTGGTCAGCGCGGACGGCTCGGTGGAGCACACCGGAGACAACCGCACCGGGGAAGGCGACGGCGACGACGAGGCGGTCAAGGTAGACCTCGCTCGAGTGCCGCAGGACGTAAGCCGCATCATCTTTCCCGTGACCATTCACGACGCAGACTCGAGACGCCAGAACTTTGGCATGGTCAAGGGCGCGTTCATTCGAGTGGTCAACGGAGATACCAACGTGGAAGTGGCTCGTTACGACCTCTCCGAGGACGCCTCCACCGAAACCGCCATGATTTTTGGCGAGGTCTACCGCAACGGGGCAGAGTGGAAGTTTCGCGCGGTAGGACAGGGTTACGCGGGTGGGCTGCTGGCGCTGGCCAAGGACCACGGGGTCAATATTTAGCGTTTTGTTGATGAGCAATGAGCTTTTGGGGCGTGCGCTCGAGCGGATTTAAATTGGTTCTCGAGTACGAGCCAAACAATTCTCCGCCCATTTCATCTGAGTTTAGCCAAGTTGGGATAAGCAACTTTTCCAAATTTGGGCCGTACACGGTAAAGTGAAAGCACAGGCGCTCGAGTTGAGGACACGCTCGAGCGCGTTCATGTTGTGGACGCCTTATAGGAGGGTGAAACCTTGCGAAATATGATTGTACGGGAATTTGGCTTTTCATTCGGGCTGAGTGTGGTGTGCCTGATTCTGGCTTTCTGGTTCGGCCTGACCCACGGCGGCATCGGAACCGCACTCAATTTTCTAGTCATTGCGCTGATTCTGGGTGTGATGGAGGTTTCGCTGTCGTTTGACAACGCGGTGGTCAACGCCACGGTGCTCAAGAACATGACCCCCGCGTGGCAGCAGCGCTTTCTGACCCTCGGTATCTTTATTGCGGTGTTCGGAATGCGTTTTTTGTTTCCCATTCTGATTGTGGCCGTGGTCTCGGGGCTGGGCTTTTTTGATGTGGTGGGTCTGGCCTTCAACAACGGCGAAAAGTATGGGGAGTACCTCGAGCGGGCGCATACCGCCATCTACGCCTTCGGGGGCAGCTTCCTCATGCTGGTGTTTCTCAAGTACCTGATGGACCCCGACAAGGACGTTCACTGGCTGGCCCCACTCGAGCGGCGTTTTGCGTCCATTGGGCGGCTCGATACGGTGCAGGTTTTTCTGACCGGAGTGTTGCTGCTGCTGGCGGTTCAGTTCTGGGTCGCGCCCCTGGAACGTCTGAGCGGCCTCATCGCCGGACTGGTGGGCATCCTGACCTACATTCTGGTAGACGGTCTGGGCGGCTTGTTCGACACGGACAATATGGCGGCCAAAGCTGGAAGTGCCGGCCTGGTCAGCTTTCTCTATCTCGAGGTGCTCGACGCCTCCTTCTCGCTCGACGGGGTGATTGGGGCTTTTGCCATCACTCAGGAAGTGGTGGTCATCACGGCGGGCCTCACCATTGGCGCGGCCTTCGTGCGCTCGCTGACCCTGCTGCTGGTCCACACCGGCACGCTGGCTAACTTTCGCTACCTCGAGCACGGGGCGCACTACGGCATCGGGGCGCTGGCCATCATCATGATTGTGTCGCTCAACCGCAATATTCACATTCCAGAGCTGGTGACAGGTCTGCTGGGGGTGGGCTTTATTGCGCTTTCACTGTTCTCGAGCGTGATGTACAACCGACGCAATAAGGGACTCGAGCAACCCGCAGATTGAGCATGGTAAAAGCGTTGTGGGTGAGGACGGGTTTGCGCCCGTCCTTTTTTGATTTCCCAAACCCTCCACCCTCGATAGAACGTATCCCCCGATATCGTTACAATGACAGCATGAAAAATTGGATTACCGCACTTTTGCTGTGCTCTTTTTCCTCTGCACTGGCGCTCTCCTGGCAGGGCGAGGTCATCTATCAGGTGATGCCGGACCGCTTTTTCGACGGGGACCCCAGCAATAACCTGGATGTGGACAAAGCGGGGCCACGAGACTGGCACGGCGGCGACTTGAAGGGCCTGACCAGCAAGCTCGAGTACATCAAAAACCTGGGGGCCACGGTGGTGTGGCTCACGCCCATCTACGCGCAACCCACCAGCAAGCAGGGCGGCACGGCGGGCTATCACGGCTACTGGCCCTGGGATTTCAGCACCGTGGACCCACACTTTGGCACGCTCGAGGATTTCAAGACCTTCACCGCCGAGGCCCACAAACTCGGCCTCAAGGTGATGCTCGACCAGGTGGTGAACCACTTTGGTTACGGCGCTCCGCAGGTTTTAAGCAAACCGGACTGGTTTCACAAGGACGGAAGCTGCGCCAAGCTGGGCGACAACGAGATTTTCTGTCCGCTCTCCGGCCTGCCCGATTTGGCCCAGGAAAACCCCGAAGTCAGTAAGTTCTTGCTCGAGAACAACGCCTTCTGGACCGCGCAGGGCGTGGACGGCTTTCGCTACGACGCGGTAAAGCACGTTCCACTCGAGTTCATGCGGGGACTGGCCGCTCAGAACGTCAAGGACAAGCTTTACACTCTGGGCGAGGTCTTCGAGACCAGCCTCAGCAGCACCGTTAAAATCGCCAGTTTCCAGAAGGCGGGTCTGAACTCGATGTTCGACTTTCCGCTGCAAAACGCGCTCAACAACGCCATCATGGGCGAGCGCTCCTTTGACGCGGTGCGGATTGTTCTGGAGAAGGACGAGGAATATGCAGCCCCAGACGAGCTGGCCATCTTTTTAGACAATCACGACGTGGCCCGCTTTGCCAGCAAGTCACCGCTACTGAAAGACGATGAGGTCAACGCTCGAGTGGTGTATGGAATTCGCGCCCTGCTCACCCTGCGCGGCATTCCCACGCTGTGGCAGGGCACCGAAATTGCCATGCGCGGCGGCATTGACCCGGACAACCGCCGCGACATGCGCTTCGAGGCCACCTGGACCCCCGCCGAGAAAGCGGTCTTCGAGGCCACCCAGGAGGCTTTGAAGGTCCACAAAGCCTCGAGCGCACTCAGCAAGGGTACGCAGGCGGTGCTGCCCGTTCCCGAGTTTCAGGCCGACGATTTGATGCTGTTTACCCGGACCTCGAGCGACCAGAAGGTATTAGTGGCCTGGAACAACGCCGCCGAGCGCAAAAGCTACAGCCTGAAGCTGGCCAAACTCCCGCCAGAATTTGCGAATTTAAAGCTCGAGAACCCCCAAGAATTGTTCGGACAGGACGCCAAAGTAAGCCTGAAGGGCGGCTATCTGCACCTGACCCTACCCGCTCGAGCGGCGACGGCCTTTGACTTGAAAGGACTGTGATTGGGGAGTTTAAGGCTCGAGGTCCACTTTCCAGTACACCCCCTCGAGCGTGAGGGTACAGCCGATAGACTCGAGGGTGAAGGTATCCTCGAGTGCTTCATAGGTGTCTAGCCGCCAGAAACCCTCCGGTTGCCGGGAATAGTGCTCGAGTGAAACGCTGTGCTGTGAGACGAGCAGGTAGTCGCGCAAACTGGGAATTTTGCGGTACTGCTTGAACTTCTCGTTCTTATCGTAGCCCTGAGTGGACTTGGACAGCACCTCGACGATGAGAGCAGGATTGAGCAAAGTCGTGCGTGAAACCGTGGCGAACTCGGAAGGCCCACACAGTGCAGAGAGGTCGGGGTAGGTGTACAGGCCCGTTTCCTCTACCTTGACCCGCATATCGCCGCCATGTACCCGACAGGGGCGGTCAAATAGTTGCATGGTGAGACGGGTCCGAACGTTTCCCGCGATGAGGTCGTGGGCTTCACTGCCGCCGGCCATCGCAAAAAGTTCGCCTCTGTAAAACTCGTGCTTGAGGTCACTGCCGCGCTCGAGTTCCAAGTATTGGTCTTCGCTATAAAGTCGCTTCTCGAGGGCGGTCATAACGCTAGTGTACCGCTCTCACACCAACCCCCGCACAACTCTGGAAACCCTGGAAAATTAGTGGGCCGCTGCGGGAGGGCCACCTTCCCCTCGAGCGCCGCCCGGACCGCCCTTCAGTTCAGCATTGGGCAGGGCCACAATGAAGCCCGCCGAAATCAGCACGAAGAACGCACCCCACAAGAAGATGTTCTGCTCGGCGTGGGTGATGCCGTCCTTGAAGGCGGTCTCGAGCGTGATTTTGGTTTTCTCGAGGTTGGCGGTGGCCTGCTCAATGGCCACTTTCTGGAACTTCACCGGAACGCCGCCCGCCGGAATCTGTTTCTTGGCGGCATCGGAAATCTGCGGGTTGCCTTGAATGGCGGCGTAAGCTTTGGGGTCGCCCTGGATAGCCGCCGTTACCTGCGCCTCGAGCGCCTTAAACTGCCCATTCAGTGCTGCAATGCTCTGGTTCTGATTTCGGGGTGCTGCGGCTGCCCCTGGCAGGCAGCCCTTGCTCGAGGGCAGCGCCTTGCAGACGTCGTGCTGGATGGTGCTCGAGAGGACCGTACCCAGCAGCGCAATCCCGATGGTCGAACCAATCTGACGCACAAACTGGCTGGCCGCCGTACCCGAACCGATACGGCTCATCGGCAGGTCGTTTTGTCCAGCGATTTGCAGCAGCGACTGCATCGGACCGAGGCCCAGACCCAGCAGCGTGAACAAAATGACCGCCAGCCACAGCGGAGTGTCCACCGCCAGCACGAAATGCAGCACCAGAAACATCGCCAGCAACCAGAGGACCCCGCCGAGTAAGATGCCCTTGTATCGCCCTATTTTGCGGGCCAGAATGCCGCTCGAGATGGCCCCGACCAGCAAACCGAGCGTAAGAGGTAACACCGTGACTCCGCTCTGCGAGGCCGAGATACCCTTGACCTGCTGCAAGTACAGCGGCAAAAAGGCAATCGCGCCCAGAAAGGCCGGACCGAAGAAGAAAAAGGCCAGCGACGAGGTGCTAAACGAGCGAATTCGCAGCACGCTCAAATCGAACAGCGGGTCTCTGACTCGAGTCTGCGAGTAAATCCAGGCCCCCAGCCCCACGGCGGCCAGCGCGAACAGTCCTATAATCTGCACGCTGCCCCAGGCGTAGTTCACCCCAGCCCAGGAAAAGCCCAGCATCAGCGGCACGGTCCAGACAACGAGTAAAAAAGCGCCCAGGAAGTCGAAGCTTTGGTTGTGACTCGGGTTCAGGCGCGGCATATAGCGCAGGATGAAGCCCAGCGCGACGAGTCCGATGGGCATGTTGACGTAAAAGACCCAGTGCCAGCTCAGGTGGTCGGTGAGCAAGCCGCCCAGCCACGGCCCCACCGCGCTCGAGATGCCGAACACCGCCCCGAACAGACCACCCACTCGAGCGCGGTCCCTTGGTGGAAAAAGTACCGCGATGGTGGTGAAGGCCAGCGCGAACAGCGCCCCACCCCCGATGCCCTGAATACCGCGAAACACAATCAGCATGGGCATGTTCTGGGCCAGTCCGCACAGCGCAGAGCCGCCCAGAAAAATGGCGATGGCGACCAGCAAAATGGTTTTGCGACTGAACAGCTCGGTGAGCCGCCCGAAGATGGGCGCGGCCACCGTCGAGGCCAGCAGATACGCGGTTGTGACCCAGGCGTAGTAGCTCGAGCCGTTGAGGTCGGCCACGATGCGCGGCAGCGCGGTGGAGACGATGGTCTGGTCGAGCGCGGCCAGGAACATACCCAGCATGATGCCCACCAGGGTGAGCTGCGCTTCCTGCGGCGAAACTAACTGGGCGCTGTTTTCCAAGGTGCTGTCAGCGGCTCGAGCACCGGAATTTTCGCTCGAGGAGGGCGCGGAGAGACTTGTGGGAGTGGTGCGTGAAATCGGTTCGGTCATGGGGTCCTCGAGTGCGATGAAGGGTGGAATTCAGGGTTCTCGAGCTTGAACTCGAGATGGTTCTAGAATGAAACTATTTTGAATAGAAATCAACGGAGACTTTGGCTTAGCTCAAGACAGTGATGTGCGGGCCGAAGTGTTGCCTTAGCCAAACTCGAGCCTGTGCAGGGTAGTAGGCAAAGGCACTGGACGCCGTTTAGTTTATAGCGTAATATGGGAGTCACTATGATGGACAACGACCCCGCACAGAGACCCAAGAGTTTGGCCGAATACGTCGGGCAGGTGCGCCTCAAGGAGAAGTTCAAGGTCTACCTGCAAGCTGCCAAAACGCTGGGGCAGGCGCTCGACCACACCCTTCTCTTCGGCCCGCCCGGACTGGGTAAAACCACCCTGGCCTGCATCATCGCCTACGAGATGGGGGTCAGCGTCAAGGTCACATCCGGCCCCGCCATCGAGAAACCCGGCGATTTGGCGGCCATCATGACCAACTCGCTCGAGGAGGGCGACGTGCTGTTCATTGACGAGATTCACCGTCTGGGCCGGGTGGCCGAGGAGCACCTGTACCCGGCGATGGAGGATTTCAAGCTCGATATCGTGCTGGGGCAGGGTCCGGCGGCCCGTACCATCGAGCTGCCGCTGCCGCGCTTCACCCTGGTCGGCGCGACCACCCGCCCTGGCTTAATTACCGCCCCGATGCGCTCGAGGTTCGGCATCATCGAGCACCTCGAGTTTTACACCCCCGAGGAACTGGCCCAGGGTTTGATGCGCGACGCGCGGCTCAACGGGTACGGCATTGTCGAAGATGCGGCGCTCGAGATTGGGGCGCGTTCGCGCGGAACCATGCGAATCGCCAAGCGCTGGCTGCGTCGGGTGCGCGATTTTGCGGTGGTGTCCGGTGAAAAGGAAATCACCCTCGAGCGCGCTCACGACTCGCTCGACAAGCTCGGTCTGGACAGCGCTGGACTCGACGAGCGCGACATTAAATTGCTCGAGGCCATCATCCACCGCTTCTCCGGGGGTCCGGTGGGCTTAGACACCCTGGCTACCGCGCTGAGCGAGGACAGCAACACGCTCGAGGACGTGTACGAACCGTACCTGATTCAGCTCGGGTTCATCAAGCGCACCCCACGGGGCCGGGTGGCCACCGCCCGAGCCTACGAGCACCTGGGTCTGCCCTACGGCAACTACTACGAGGATTGAGTTTTGGACCCTGTAGGGGTAGCCCTCGTGGCTACCCTTTTTTTATGGCCCATTTCTTCACGCGCTCTTAATTTAAACCCGAACCACGAAAAAAACCGTTGCCGTTCCCAACTCCCGTTATAATGAAACTAATGTCAGTCGTTGGGGTCTCGAGCGGGTCAAATCAGGGTCGGAACGTGAGCCGAAGAATATACCGGAGCATTCATGCTCGAGGGTAAGCTTCGTCAGGTTCCGCTGGCGGAGCTTTTCAACACCGTCTCGAGCGGACGCAAGAGTGGGTTACTCAAGCTGTTTTCTGAAGGTAAAGAGTCGCACATCTACTTTGAGGAAGGTCTGATTACCTACGCTCGAGTGCTCGAGGGCAGCAACCTGGGCGAGTATTTGATGCGGATGGAACTGCTCACCGGCGCTCAGGTGCAGCAACTGGTGAGCCTCCAGCGCAAGGAAAACCCGCACACCCTGCTGGGCCTGCTGGCCTACCGCCGCAAGCTCATCCGCGAGGACCAACTGCTCGACGCGCTCAAAGCGCAAATCAGTGACACCATCACCGAAGTGTTGAGCTGGGGCGATGATGCTAAGGCCACCTTCAGCTTCGAGGAACTGGGCGTCGAGGCGTCTCAGGTCCCCACCGAGCACCGCTTCAGCACCCAGTCGGTGCTGTTCGAGGCGGCAGGCCGCATAGACGAGTGGTCGCGGGGTCAGGTCAAACCCTGGCAGGTTTTGCGGGCGGTCAACACCAATCAAAACCTGGAACTCGAGGAGTGGGAACTGGTGTCCCTGCTCAACGGTCAACGCTCGAGCGCCAGTGTGGCCACCGAATTCGACATCCCCGAGGGCGAGGTGTACCGCCGCCTGTTCAAACTGGTCGAAAAGAAGGTGGCCGAAATTCTGCCGGTGCAGCCCGAGGACCCTTTCATTCTGGTCATCAGCCCCAGCAGCACTTTACGGCGGCTGTGCGTGCTGCTGTTGACCCGCGCCCGCTACCGCATCGTGACCGCCGCCAACCTCGAGAAGGGCATGGAAACGCTGCAAAACGCCCATGTAGGGGCCGCACTGGTGGACACCGACAATCCCGGTGCCGACGCTAAAAGTCTGCGCGGTCTGTCTGGGCGTGCTCACCTGCCGGTCATCGCGCTGACCAAGGAAACCCCCAGCTTCTGGGCGCGTTTTTCCAAACTGCGCTACCTCAGTAAGCCGCTCGAGGAAAGCGAACTGCTCGAGATGCTGGCCCAGGTGGTGCGGCGACCCCGGTAGGGATGAGGGTTGTAGAACTTCACGCTTTCATCCAAACGCTTGAGCTGACCCCCACTTGCACCTCGACTCGCGTCTTGAGCAAGTCTTGAGCTGACTCAAATGAGGAGCTTTCCGCTCAGGCTCCGGGTCGAGTGGAGCGTATCGCTAAAGATAGTCTCGCACGCATTTTTATACCTACCTCTCCCGTGCTCGAGGCTTGTGATTCTGATTCACCAATGAGGCCCATGAAGATTTTGTGAGCCAGTTCCGGCAATCTAAACTCGAGCGGGGTACACTACTGCTCTATCTCGAAGACGGCGCTCGAGCGCCAACAACTGAGCGCAGGTGTGGTACAACATTGGACCGCTTTTCTTCGGCTGAGTGGGCAAGTCGGTGCGGTCAGGGGTGGGTGTGAGCCAGTGAGTAAGGAGGAAGTGCGGGCCAGACTCGACCTGAGCGCGTTGGTCGGGGAATACGTCGTGCTCCAGAGTGTCGGAGCAGGGCGTTTCAAAGGCTTGTGCCCCTTTCACAAGGAGAAATCTCCGTCGTTTCAGGTGGACTCGGCTCGGGGCTATTACTACTGCTTCGGCTGCAAGGCGGGCGGCGACGCCTTCAGCTTTCTGATGGCGATGGAACACGTCAGCTTTGGAGACGCGCTCGAGAAGCTGGCCCTGCGAACGGGCGTAGTGCTCGAGCGCAGGCAGGGCGAGCGCGAACGTTCGCACCGCGACGTGTACGAGGTCAACGAGTTAGCCCTGACTTACTTCAGAGAGCAACTCGAGGGTCCGGCGCTGGATTACTTCCGCTCGAGGGGACTTACCGACGCCACCCTTTCGCAGTTCGAGCTAGGGTTTGCGCCACCTGGGTACGATGGGTTGCTCAAATTCGCTCGAGGGCGCGGCGTCAGCGAACAGCAACTGCTGGCAGCAGGGCTGGTTTCCGAGAACGAACAGGGCCGCATTTACGATAAATTCCGCGCTCGAGTGATGTTTCCCATCCGCGACCCGCTGGGGCGGCTGGTGGGCTTCGGGGGCCGGGTACTGGATGAGAGCAAGCCCAAGTACCTCAACTCGCCCGAGACCGAGGTGTTCAGGAAGGGCGAGCTGCTCTACGGTCTGCACTTGGCCCGACGCGAGGCCACCGGCAGCGAACTGGTGGTGGTCGAGGGGTACATGGACGTGATTGCCATGCACCAGGCCGGGTTTAAGACCGCTGTGGCCACCCTAGGCACCGCGCTCACGGGTGAACACGCCACCCTGCTCTCGAGGCAGGGCATCGGCAGCGTGGCCCTGCTGTTCGACAGCGACGCGGCGGGACAGAAAGCCACCCTGAGCGCACTGGACCAGACCATCGGCTCGAGCCTGCTGGTGCGCGCGCTGGTGCTGCCCAGCGGCAAGGACCCCGCTGAAGCGATTCAGGCCGGAGATTTGGACGGCCTGAAAAGCGCGCTCGAGCACGGTCTGGACGAGGTGGAGCTGCGGGTCCACTACGCCCTCGAGCGCTTCAACGTGGAAACGGTGGAGGGCAAGCGACTCTTTCTGGACTTTTTGCTGCCCCGAATGCAGAGTCCCAACCACATTGACCTCGCCGGACACATCGCGCACAAGGTCCGCAAGTTAGTAGCCGAAAAAATTGAAATCAACGAGGACCGCTTATCCGAGTGGATTGACAGCAAAACCAAATATAAAACCCTGTCCACGGTTCAGATGGTGGGAATGCTCGAGGGCCGCGCCGGGGAGGAACTGCGCGAACGCCAACTGGCCCGCTTCATGCTCAACGACCCCGAACTGATGCAAAAGCTCGAGGGCAGCAGTTTTCGCAGCCGACTGGTAAACGAGGTGATGGACCTGCTCAAACTGCACGGCTCAAGGGAAGCGGTCTTCGACGCCTTCCGGGGTCGGCCCGAGGAAAAAGAGGTGCTCGAGCTGATGTTCGGCGGCGAACGGCTCGATATGATGGACAGCGAGGGCAACAAGGCCCTGCTCGAGCGCCAGCAGCTCAAATCCATCGAAGGGGTTTTGGTGCTCGAGTCGCGCCGCACCGAGGACGAGTTGCGGGCTGAGATAGTGGCGCTCAAAAAGCAACTGGCCAGCCTGACCGGAGACGAGCAGTACGGCGCACTGCGTCAGATTGGGGAGCTGCAAAAAGCGGTAGAAGCGGAAAAACGCTCGAGGATTGGGCGCGCAAGGGCGTGATTTAAGGTTTGAAGCTGTACTGCACAGGTCTAAAATCCTTGTAAAGCAGCTCGGAACTTTTGGCAAGATAAATCTCGAGTCGTATTTGGTTAACGGTGGTCGTGCCAGAGAGGATGGTAAAGCTCCGGGTGGTTTCCCTCAAGTCTCCTGTCACAAAACCGGGTTCAGGCCCCAGTTCTTTGTTTAGGGCGAGTTCAGTACCCGTCAGGGGAAGGGCGTAGATAGAAACCCCATCAGGCTGGTTAGTAATAAATTTGATTTTGACCGTGACCTTATCTCCATTCTTTAGCGTGGCAGGTGACGCGGGCGTAAGAGTCACCTCGGTAATCCGGGTGGACTCAGTGGATGGAGCCGGGTTTGAATTACTGCAAGCCGTGAACATCAATGAGAGCGTAGACAGAAGGAAGAGGTTTTTCATGAAGCTCCTTTGGCTCGAGCACGACTAATCTGCGGATAGGGTGAGTATACACTCCCAAGTCGCAACGCTCACGAACCCGTCGGCTTTCGGAGTGCCTCACGTTTCCCTAGCTTCACCACACCCGAAACCAGGGCCACGCTCGAGAGAATGACCGCGAAGCCCAGCACGCTGCCCCAGTTCAGGTGCTCGTGCAGAAAAATCACGCCCCAGGCGATGCCGAATACCGGCGCTAAGTAAGTCACCATCG
>Ga0209100_1000495_pt1 | contig 34289 bp, 26 predicted proteins | sample lystaG_FD_185480 | JGI IMG/M metagenome (GOLD analysis project Ga0209100, IMG submission 185480) | Glacier valley bacterial and archeal communities from Borup Fiord, Nunavut, Canada, to study Microbial Dark Matter (Phase II) -... | ecosystem: Environmental > Aquatic > Freshwater > Ice > Glacier ... | reverse complement strand
TGTTTTAAGAATCTCTTTCGCTTCTTCCGTTGTTACAATGTGCGTATTGTACATCGGCGGAACGCTCATCGTCATGATCGACTTTAACATCGGATTCTTAGCACTTTCATCATCGATCGCAATAATCTCTTGAATCGATAATGTCGGGCACCACGCAACTAATGTTTGACCATGGATGAGTCGATCATCGATTCGAACATATGTTTTTGCCATACTAATCTCCTTTCTTTTAGATAATGATGAACGTTTGTTGAGCGTTGATCTCTATTTCAGCAATTTCCGATCTTGATCGTTATGATCGTCGAAGCTTGCTCAATGACTGTTATTTCCGTTCCAGATTCACTTCTACTTTATAGAAACTTCCGTCCAAATAAGATTCCGCATATTCAAACAGGTGTTGATTTTGATCAAACGATAATCGTTGAACGAAGAAACACGCGTAATCGATCGACTTCTTCAACAGGATCGCTACTTCAGGATCATTGATCTTCTGAACCGAATATACTTCTTTCGCAGCTCCTGCTTTGATACCTAGGTTCTCCAGATACGCATAGAGTGATTCGATATGCCTCAGTTCATCCAGATCGCGATCCTGCAAGAGTGCAGCATCGAAGTAGGACTTCTGATAAGCGATCGGCTTCGTATCAATATAACGGATTCGTCCGACTTGGACCAATTTATGATCTTCCGGTAAATGTAATTGTGTCGCTGCCAGTTTATTCTCTCCCAATGTCACATCATGGACCTTCGTGATCAGATTGAATCCCTTGGTCTTCATCTCTTCCGTAAAACTCAACATCGTAAGTTCACGCGTGAACTGCGGCTTAGCGACATACGTCCCTTTACCTTGGATCGCATACAGATAGCCTTCTTTGATCAGATCGGCGAAGGCTTTGCGAACCGTGATCGTACTCACTTTATAGTAGTTTTTGAAATAGGATTCCGGAGGGATCATAGTTTCCGGCAGATAATTCTTATTTTTGATATCTTCGATAATATCGAGCTTGATCTGCAGATACCGGGGTATACCTTCGATAGGGTACATTGCCAACCTCCTATGTCAACATGTTAATATGTTAATATACTATGTCCACAGATATAATATCACTAACGATTTGAAATCACAATAGTATTTTAATAAATTATTATGAAATCTTTTCCCGCAAAAAAAGAGCAACTTTCGTTGCTCTTAACGTTACTCTTGGACGCGACCGATATCCACACTCAATGAATACAGATCCTTATTCAAATACGACTCCGAATACTCAAACGGAACATTATTGATGTCATAGCCCAAGCGTTGGATAAAGAACGCCGGATCACTGAACGGAATGTTCATCTTGGTACAGATATGACGATCCTTCACGACAGCCACCGAATAGTTCTCTGTGACCCATACCGGATAAGCACCGATTTCCATTAACACCTGATAAAGTGATTTATATTTCTCGACTTTCTGCGACAGTTCCAAACTCAAGATCGAACTAGGCAGATACGTGATCTGATATGCCATGACCGACTCATCTGCATACCGCAAACGAGCGATCCGGGTAAACACGGTATCCAGCGGCATATTCAATTGTTTCGCCACATTCTCTTCCTGAACGGCCGAGATCGAATCCATTTTCAAATCGACTTTATATCCTTTTTGTTTCAACTCTTCCGCCATACTCAATGACGTCAAGCGACGGCTGAAACGTTGGGCAGCCACAAAAGTACCTTTACCCTGCACTGCATAACAATATCCTTCTTTGATCAGATCGGTAAATGCTTTACGTACCGTGATCGTACTGACATGGTACTTTAACTTCATCTGCGACTCACTGGGAATCGCATCATTGGGTTTAAATGTCTTGTTTTGGATCTGTTCAATGACATCTTTTTTGATTCTTAAATATCTGGGAATGTTATCTTCCATACGTATCCCCTCGCTTTTAAACAATTATAACATAATAATACGTTCTTTGAATTCGAGTCCGTTTAAAAGTAAATAGTAATAATAGTGTTTAAATATGCGTATATATGGGAATTGTGTTTCCTTCAAAGTAATCGAAATACTAAAAAATGAGTACAGTTCATACATTCTACGCCTCTGATACTTCCAAGCTAATCATGAGCTTCACCTTTGAATGTGTTGGCACCGGTGTCAATATTCTTAACAGCCATACCCAACAGCATTATAGATTGCTGTGTTTTTATCCTGGCCAACTTCGAGTATTTTTAACAGCTGCTTTTCTTCACAATTTGAATCGATCAGAATCTGCAATAGATCTGTTACTTAACTAATCGTGATATATTTTTCCGTCACTTTGTTGGCTTAAGAATATCACTTCAAAAGGAAAATAATAACAGGTTTATAGTCAGTTAATTCGAATCCGTTTAGAGTAATTAAGAGTAGTTTGGAGTAAATAAAAAACACACGCCTATCGAGATCGTGTGTTCGATATGATTGATGCTGTTGCCAATATTTTCCATAAATTTATTATCAGCGAATCCACATGTAGATTGTTCAGATTGTTGAAGTGTTCGCCTGTTTTCGCAATAACTCGGCAAATTGTTCCGGCACAACAGGTCTACTAAAATAATAACCTTGCATCTCGTCACAGGACTGACCTTTTAGATAGTTCATTTGTTCTATTGTTTCAACACCCTCGGCCACAACGGTTAACCCTAGAGTTTCACCCATAGCAATGATAGCATGTGTGATCGCTTTATCTTCAGCGTTCCCCGGAATATTACGGATAAATGATCGGTCTATCTTTAGTGTATCAACGGGGAAATGCTTGAGTTGGGAAAGAGAAGAGTATCCTGTACCGAAATCATCAATAGCCAAGCGTACTCCCATGCTTTTAATTCTGATTAATACATCCATCATTTTCGTAGGATTGCTCATGACCATACTTTCGGTAACTTCCAATTCTAATAAATCTGGTGCCATACCGGAATCAGCTAGTGCGGTTTTTATATCATTTATCAGATTGTTATCCATTAACTGCCTTATTGACAAATTTACCGCCATACAGACAGTGGGAAGCCCCTGCCTTTGCCAAGCAACATTTTGAGCGCATGCAGTCCGCAACACCCACTTTCCAATAGAAATTATTAAACCTGTTTCTTCCGCTACTGGTATGAATTGTGTGGGAGTCATTGAACCAAGGTTTGGATTTTGCCAGCGAAGGAGCGCTTCAACGCCGGTAATGGCACCTGTTTTAAAGTTAACTTTTGCCTGATAATGTAAAGAAAGTTCATTTTGCTCAAGTGCAAACCGTAGATTAGTCTCAATTGCCAAGCGTCCCATCGATTTTGCCTGAATATCCTCGGAATAAAATTGGAAGTCGTTTTTTCCTTCTTCTTTGGCACAATACATAGCCATATCCGCATGTTTCATTAGTAATTGTGCATCCTCACCATCCTGAGGGTATACACTTATACCGATGCTGGCAGTAACTCGACATTCGCCACCCAACAGGACAACCGGTTCATAAACACTGGCAAGAATATTATTAGCAATAAGTTTTAAATCACTCATCATATGAACGTCTTCAATCAGAATAACAAATTCATCTCCACCCTGACGACTAACAACATCTACTGCGCGAAGTGTTTGCTTAAAGCGCATGGCGATTACTTGCAAAAGTTGATCTCCTGCATCGTGGCCTTTAGAATCATTTATAATTTTAAATCGATCTAGATCAACGAATAAAATTGCTAGTAGTTGTTTGTTCCGTTTCGCGGATTGGATTGAATGGTTCAGCAGTTGTGTAAACATCAAACGGTTTGGCAAACCCGTCAGGCTGTCGTGAGTGGCAAGATATTGAATCTTTTCTTCAGCGTGTTTAAATTCGGTAACATCTTTGGATGCGAGTACAAATCCTATTCGAGTATCATAATTATCTCGGCATTCGGAAATGGACAGAATTATTGGAATATTCACTCCACCTTTTGATAGTAGAAATGACTCGACACCACGTATTGGGCATGTGTTCAGTAATTCAGAAATATTCTCGTTTTTTGATTGGCTATCAGATAAAAATATTCTCTCAAGTGGTTCTCCAACTAATTCCTCTTGGTTAAATCCAAGCAATCTTTGCGCTTCCGGATTAATATTTATTATCAATCCTTTTGGATCTGCAAGAATCACTGAGTCGACGATTGTCTGAAACATATTTTCTGCAATATAAGATGGAGTCATCGCCATCAGTTTGTATTTAACAATTGTATAGTAGATGCCAATAGACCAAATTATTCCTGATGCTGCGGTTATATCCGGCATGTTAAATTCCGGAATTGAGACAAAAAACGTGATGATCAGGCCTATCAATAACGATACTGAAGATGAAATAAATAGTACTTTCGCTTGTTTTCGTTCTCTTTGAGATACCGCTGTTTTTTGCAATTTATAGCTCATTAATACACAAACACCAATATATACTATGTCATAAATAATTAGCGCCCAATACCACATTGAATCTGTTCTCGCGGATATTGTCCAACCATTGCTTCCATGAATATAAGCTTTTACGTAAAAATCATACGTAAATTCCTTAAGCGTAAATATAATGCTTGGTAGATATAGAACAACATATATCCACCATTTTTTTAAGAGACTTTCTTTTTTTGTGTATACTAAAAAAAAGTGAAGTAATATGCCGCAAAATGTAAAAGATCCTATTGAGCTTAGATAATACCAAAAAATACAATCTGCTTCACTAGATGCTGATATATAAAAAGCGGATGTAAATGACCAGATGATTAGGCTAAAATTCAGGGCAAAGAAAAGTCTGTTTAAAGCAGACCGTTTATCCAGTTGAATAACATTGATTCCAAGAAAAACGTACATAACAGAAAAAATAATTAAAATAAGTGAGAATATGTTCATATTGTTATATACGATATACACATAACTAGGACTTGTGTAATCATTCTCTCCTTTCCGTTCTGTTATTCATTAAATTGTCACTATCGACTATTAATAAACTTCTATACTTGTCTATATGATGGCGAGCATATCTACAGTATCTGGATATAAAATAGCTCTCTTACGATTCTGCCCGATTCCTCTTTCATACTAGAAATTCTAACATCCCTTGCATGCATAGCTCTCAAGTATTCCGATATTTATCTGATGGTGAACTCAGATCTCGTTAATTGAGCGTATTTACCAATTCGGTATTTCATACCTAAAATGAATTATACCATTTTACACATAATAGATTATCATAATTATTTCATTTAGTACCGGTACATGAAAGATAACTGAAATCAATTTTTAATTAAGCACACACAACTCTGTCTCTACCTTCGTTTTTTGCTTGATAAAGAGCATTGTCTGAGCTTTTAAGTAGATTTTCAACAGTAATACCATTTTCCGGGAATGCAGCAACACCCAGAGAAATCGTACAACAGTCAAGTGGTTTCCCAAGATGATATATTAGTAGCTCTTTGACGCCCTGGCGGAATCCTTCAGCTCGTATTCTTGAATCTTCAATGGAAGAACCTGGTAACACAATAACAAACTCTTCTCCGCCATATCTGCAAACAACATCTCCTGCGCGAGTATTGGCATTAAAATAGTTCCCTAATTCTCGAAGCAAGGCATCTCCTCCATCATGGCCAAACGAATCATTGAAGTTCTTAAAATGATCGATATCAAACATAATTATTCCGATTGTTTTATGTTCTCTTTCTGCCATGTGTAATTCCCTTTCAAGTGACTCCTCCATATAACGACGATTGAAAAGACCTGTCAAAATATCTCGTATTGATTGCTGACGAAGCGTCTCGCGAAGTTTTAAGTTTGATAAAGCTAGCGCTATATGTTCGGCAATGGCAACTACGAGTTGAACTTTATGTTCAGTGAATATTTTATCTGCTATTTCTTTCTGATTCAAACCATTAGTATCATTGTTTAAATGAATAGTCCCAATAATTTCACCATTGATTATCATGGGTATACACAAATATTGAGCGTTTGCTGGACCGAAAATGTGTTCACAACGCAAACCGGCATGCATTTCATCAATTAAGTGGGGGCGACCGCGACGTAAAGCCCAACAAGCCATCGGTTCAAAATTCTCTGCGGTTCGAATAGACGCTCCCCAAACTTCTACGGTCTCGACTAATTCTCTTGATGTATTCATCAAATATAAAGCACCATTACTATTTGGATATAGTTTCTGAATAAATTGACTGCTTAAAGAATATGCTTCCTTTATTGTTTGGCAATTTTGGAGCAATTCACCCATTTCATTCAACTGATTTAACTCGGAAGTCCTTTCTTCTAAATCTTTTACCCAGGATACGAGTTTTGTGTTCGCTTCTTTTAGTTCGATTTCAGCCTTTCTTTGTTCGGTAATATCGATTCCTGTAGCAATGATGTATTCAACTTTCCCGATACTATCAAGTAGAACTGTGTTTGACCATGAAATAAGTCGCTTATCTCCACTTTTGGAGATCCATAAACTCTCATGTGTACTTGGATATTGGCCAGCTAGAAGACTCTTGATTTTTTCTTTTGTATTTATAGGATCCGTAGAAAGGAAGTCCCAAACATCATTTCCTTGAACTTCATGCAGTGAATAACCGGTCGTCTTTTCGCATGCATTATTGAACTTGATTATTCTTCCTTCATCATTCAAAGTCATCATCAATGAAGCAGCGATATTGAGAATCGCATTGGTAAAATCACGTTCATTGGTTAGATCGTCCTCAATCTGTTTGAGATTCGAAATATCTCGTATGGAAGTTAACAATAATCCATGTTGATCTTTAAAATCAACTATGTCTGTATTAATCAATACCGTGATGATTTTTCCATCTTTGTGTTTAAATCTCGTTTCAAAATCCCTTACACATTCAATGTTTTTTGTTAAATCCAATAGAATTTGTCTTTCCGATACATCAAAGTAGAAGTCTCTTGCAGATATTTTTTTCATTTCTTCTGAACTATATCCCAGCAGTTGCTCAATTGCTTGATTATTAGCAATAATAATGCCTTTACTATCCGTTACCGTAATTCCAACGGGTGCATTACTAAAAAGTTGATGATATTCTTTTTCAGATTTCTTTAATTCTTCTTGTACTTGATTGAGTTGAGTTATGTCATATACCGAAGTCAGCAATGCTTTTTCTTCATCAAGTTCTATAAAGTCAGAATTTATTAGAACTGATCTTAATGTACCATCGGCGTGTTTTACTTTTGTCTCAAAATTGCTAACGCGATTGCTCTTCTGAAGTGAATATTTGAAGCGGCTTCGCTCTTCCGGATCAGCATAGAAGTCTACTATATTTTTCTTTTTTGAATCAGATAATGAATACCCCAATAATTCTTGAATTGCCTTATTGGCATTAATAATTTCACCACCTAAATTCGTAATTATAAGCCCTACCGGTGCTGTATTAATTAGTATCTTAAATTTTTCATCTGATTGTTCCATGTCACTACTTTGAGTATGGAAGTTTTTTAGTTTTAGAACTTGCTTATCCAAATTATCAACCATTCCAATTAGTTGATCGCGAGTCATTTTTTGTTTGTCCATTTTTATCTCCTTGAAGCTTATTGCTTCTATAAATGAGCAATAGTTGATTAATGCGGCTATATATTATGCTGAGTTAACTAATTTCTTATGATTTGTAGTTCGCAATTTTAAGATATCTATCAATATTCTTCATTTTCCCCATATTATGAAGATTTTAACTATATCTCTAACATCAGGGAGCTTATCGGATCGATAAATTACAACAATAATTTTGAGTAATAACTTATAAATATCGTACTCTTTAAAAAAAAGTAAGTCAAACTATAGAACAAAATGGATAGCGCTGGATATGTAGCTTTATGCTCATTTAGAACGTCAGAATAAATTACTAGGTTACAGCCGGATGACACAAAAAAAGACACTATTTCAAGTGTCTTATGCATCTGGAGGGATAGTTAAATAAGTTTACACCTATAATTTTTTAAAACATCTATCGATATTATCTGTTCGCAAAATGAACTATACAGTATTGTTACCCGAGTTAACTTGGGAGAGTAGTAATTTTTCAAATTTTTCTGCACTTACCGGCTTACTATAATAATAACCTTGCAGTAAATCACACTTTTTATCTCGTAAAAATTCTACTTCTTTAATCGTTTCAACTCCTTCGGCTACAGTTCGTATTCCGATCGTTTCAGCCATAGATAATATCGCAATCGTGAGTCTTTTTTGATTTTCTTTTTGATTGATTTGAGTAATAAATGAACGGTCAATTTTCAATACATCAACCGGTAAATTACTTATGTAGGATAATGAAGAATATCCAGTTCCGAAGTCATCGATCGCCAATGTGAAACCCATGTCTTTCAACCTTCTAAAAACTTTTAATGTTTCTTCCGAATTCTTCATGGCTCCGCTTTCAGTAATTTCAAATTCAACCTGAGCTGTATCTATATTATACTTATCAGCTAAATAAATGATATTATCTATCAGATCTATTTCGGTTATTTGTTTGTATGACAGATTAATTGCATATCTTACGGTTGGTAGATTTCTATCATGGAAATCTTTGATCAGCATAAAAGTATGTTCTATGACCCAATACCCTAACGGGACTATTAAACCTGATACTTCGGCATAAGGAATAAACTCGGAAGGACCTAGAATACCGAATTTTTTGTGATCCCATCGTATAAGCGCCTCAGCACCTTTTATGATACCGGTCCCATTTTCCACCTGTATTTGATAGTAAACTCTTAGATCGCTATTCGTTATCGCTTGTTGAAGTTCGTTACCTAATGCAAACCATCGTGATGCTTTTTCATTCATTGCTTGAGAGAAAAACCTTAGTGAATTCTTACCGGAATCTTTTGCTTCTCTTAATGCAATCTCGGCATTTTTTAGTAGTGTATCGTAATTCAGCCCATCATCCGGATACAGGCTGATCCCATACGAAGCTGTTACTGTCACTTTCTGCCCTTGAATTTCAAACGGAACATTGACCAGTTCGATAATACGATTCACAATCGTAATCAAAATATCGGAGTTGAGTACATCTCTGAACAATAATATAAATAGATCACCGCTATACCTAAAAATACTATCGACCTCTCTTAACTGTCTTGAAATGCGTTTACCTATATCAATGAGTAGTTGATCGCCGACACCATATCCATAGGACATATTGACATAAGAAAATCGATCGATATTCAAAGCTACGAAATAGTGTTTACTTTTTTGATTACTTTGTTGATCCGTAACATCCGAAATTTGTTTTTTTAATTGAGCTTTGTTAGGAAGACCTGTCAGATTATCATAAAAACTGCTGTGACTCATTTCTGCAAGAAAATTTTCTTTCTCCGATAAGTCTGTACAGATGGACGTATATTTTACGATTACACCCATTTCATTCTTTACAGCAAATATTTTAGACCATTGAAGATAAACCATTCCATTTTTCTTGCGATTCCAAATTTCTCCTTCCCAAACTCCAAACTCGTTTATTTCTTTCCACATATCTTCGTAGAATCTTAGATCATGACGATCAGACCTTAGGATTCTCATATTAGAACCGATAAGGTCTTCATCTAGATACCCAGACATTCTGATTGCAGAAGGGTTAGCCCAAATAATGTTTGAAGATACATCAGTCACAAATATGCCTTGTGATATATTGTTGACTACATATAACAAACGACTCATTCGATTTTTCATTTTTGGGTTCAAATTCACTATACTTGTCAATCGATTGGATTGGCTACTATCCTCTGATTCATTGAAACCTAGTTCAAATGAGCGCAATAATTTCTCGAAATCGATGGAATTGCTTTTCATTACTTTCTCCATTTCATAATTATGTTAATTACCTTTTTATAAATATTAAATCAAACTACTAAGTTATTTTCATTCCACCTACATTAGCAATATTTAAAGCATACCATGAATGTAGTTATAAAAAAACCCTGAAGTTGATGTTCAAGTTAACTGCCATTTAATTCTTCAAACTGATTCCCATAGAATAGTAAGATGTCGTTAATCTCAATCCGCTGGGTATAATCAATCAATCAACTTAACCGGTATGTTATGATCCTCCTTTCTTTAACTAAATTACAATGAGAATGCCGATCTAACTCCGTATTTATATTCGAGAAGTATCAACTTCGTTATTTTCTGCATACACTGGTAAGAATTCGCGTATTTTGATTTGATGATCGGAAATAGTTCTCCGTCTTACGATATCTGTGTAACTGTTACGCTTCAATGTAAATGCAATGGATTATGGCACTTAGACTGAAAAGTCGTTCTTGGTTTTTTTGTGGATTTATAGTAGGAGTACGTCAAGGTTTTATGAGGGTGGAAAAAAGACTCATCATGGGACTGCATCTATCCATCAAGCATCGAGTCGTCCTTCAGTATCAAATTGAGAAATATACGAATGTCTCCGTGCTTTCACTGTTCGAAAATCTCAAAGTAATCCTTCGACGATCCTTTATGACAACCACAAAAGTACCTTTACCCTGCACTATATAAAAATACCCATCTTTGGCAGATTGGTAAATGCTTTGCGTACCGTGTGACATGGGAATACTGTTTAGTTTCAACATAGAAAATCGATGAGTTATACATAGTAATTTACAAGCATAAAATTCTTCAATTTTTATTAATTATGTTTCACTTTCTTCGGAGATCAACTATTGGTTTCGGAATTTTAAGTTTCTTAAGTAAAAACAATAAGTACCGAAAACAATAGTATCTGTGTTAGTTGATGGTTTATCAATTGATATCCAGGATCGATACTTGTATATTCGTTATCATTGTAGTAGTATGGTCTACATGATTGGGTAGGTGGAAACATGTTTCAAGATATCGAACCGTTTGCATATCACAACGAAATGGTGGATCGCAAACCGACAGAAAACGATTATGTTTTTATCATAAACAACGATAAAGTGCTTTTGGATGAATCAGACGGCGAATTGTCGCTTCTTCAATACCTTACCGTAAAAACTAATTTTCCTGAAGCGATTCACGATCTCATCTATCTATTTTCGGTCAATGAGACTGCTTTTTTCCTTTCGTTGGATGAGATCATCGAAACGGAACATCTGCGACACCAAGATATCCATGTATTCCGTGAGATGAAACCGATCTGGCTGGCCTTTGCCGGTGCAACAGCTTATCATTTGGCACATTGGTATGACACTCACCGCTATTGCGGACGATGTGCCGAACCCTTCGAGCGCAAAAACGATGAAAGAGCCGTTGTTTGTCCAAACTGCGGAAACATCGACTATCCTCGTATCTCACCTTGTGTGATCGTAGGAATCATCGATGGCGATCACATCCTTTTAACTAAATATGCAACAGGTTATCGGAAATATGCCCTGGTCGCAGGATTTGTGGAAATCGGTGAAACCCTGGAAGACACTATCCGGCGTGAAGTAATGGAAGAAGTAGGTCTGAAAATCAAAAATACGCGTTATTTCAAAAGTCAGCCTTGGGCTTTTTCCAGTTCGCTGTTAGCCGGTTTTTTCGCCGATCTGGATGGTGACAACAAAATCACAGTCGATATGAAAGAACTTTCCGAAGCTGTGTGGGTGCATCGTGATGCGATTCCGACGGACGAATCTACGCTCAGTCTGACTTGGAGCATGATTGAAGCGTTTCGAACAAATAAAATATGAAGAAAATACCGAACTATTTGTCGATCGGCAGGATACTACTATCATTGTCTCTGTTCGTCATCCGACCGCTAAGTACTCCTTTTTATATCATTTACGTTCTTTGTGGAATCAGTGACATGCTGGATGGGTTCATCGCACGAAAGTTTCATGCCGAAAGCAACCTTGGTGCTCGGCTTGATTCGATCGCCGATTTAGTGATGATCGCAGTTTTACTGATCGTTCTGTATCCCGTAATCAATCCATCTGTCCCAATCCTACTTTGGATAATTCTGATCGGAGTACTACGTTTTACCTCAATAATTGTGGCGAAACGAAAGTACGGGAAATTCGCGATGCTGCATACGCTCGCGAATAAGTTGACCGGACTCGCTCTCTTCTTATTCCCGCTATTTCTTAGCTTCATTCCGAAAACATTAGTAATGATCCTTATCTGTTTACTTGCGAGTCTGTCGGCGATCGAAGAACTCGCTATCCATCTTACTTCTGCTCAACTGAATTTAGACAAAAAAAGCTTCTTCAAGAGATGAAAATATCCTAAAACTGATATAGTTATGATGTCCAGTACAGCAATGTTAAATCATTTATATGCATCACACATGGTTCCTTTCTCTAAAGTTTCGCAACTTTATGATATTCGGATTCCGTTAGTGATGTTTTATTTTATCCTGCTGTGCGACTTCATAGTACGATTAATGTACATTAAATTATAAATAAAAAGCAACCTTGAATTACTCAGCGGCTGCTCTTTGAATATGAATGGTTAAATACATCTCTTCTTCAGATCGAACTTCGTATTTATATTCGAGAAGTATCAACTTCGTTATTTTCTGTACACACTGGTATGAATTTGCGTATTTTGATTTGATGATGGAAAACAGTTCTTCATCTTGTGAGATCTGTGTAACTTGACTGTTATTGACGATTCGATGCGAGAAATATCTGAGATGCGTGACAAGTCGATAAAAATTCAATGTGCTTGAATTGATTTCCACTTTAAAGTGGTAACGAATGATATTGAGGATATCCTGAATGATTCTTGTTTCTTTATAGATATCTTCAGAACCATCTTCCAATTGAGCATTCACAAAGTGAAGTGCAATGAACCCTGCTTCATCTTCAGGCATATCGATCTTAAATTTTTCATTGATAGCCGCAAGTGCACTGGCACCTATTTTATATTCTTCGGGATAGAGTTTCATGATTTCCCATAATAATGGATTTCGTAAACAAACTCCTTCGGAAAATCGTTGGATCGCAAAATTGATGTGATCGATCAGAGATATATAGATCGAATCACTGATCTTCTTTCCTAATTGAACTTTTGCTTCTTCGATGATCTTGTTGACTGTTTCGATTTGTTCGATAGGGATTTTGGCAATCAAGTCTTGGAAACGAGAATTCAGTTCTTTTGAGGACAAATGGTAGACTTTATCGACTTCATATTCTTCGATTTGACTTCCAATTCGCTTGTTAAAGGCAATGCCTCGTCCCATAACGATAACTTCATTCCCCTCATGGGTCACCATTGCAATATTATTGTTGATGATTTTTACAATTTCCATAAGTTCCTCCTTTGAACAAGAAACTCCTGTTATGTCTTCAATTAGGCTTAAACAGGTTTAACTTGGATCTCAAAGACTTAATAACTTCATTTACTGGTGAAACTCAACTTACACATACATAGAAATTGATACCTTACTTATTATAAATGATTCTCCCCAAGTTGATACAGATTATTATGTCGACTTGAGGAGATCACTGTTTTATGGATTCCGGATGATTATTTGTTAAACGGAGAATATTTCGAAATTTCGTAAGCTTTCAATGTAAAATTCAAATCGTTCGTTTCTTCGAGAAATTTTACGATGGAATCTTCAAACCCCGGATTCATACCACCGCATATTGCGCAACAGATGGCACCGATCGTATCGGTATCGCCTCCAAGTGAAGCACACAGCTGTGCTGCGATCATTGGATCACCTTTCGCCAGTTGTATCATCGCAAGGACAGCGGGAATCGTTTCGATCGTTTCTACACCTGTTCCCAATTCTTCATAGATCATTTTTCTAGCTTCACTAATTTCATAGTTCGATGTGATTTGATGTGCTTTTTCGATTCTCTTGACGAGCGACGGGCACGGAATTGAAAATCCTCGTTTCTGTCCTGTCACAGCAGCAGTGATTGCAATGTTCCAAAGTTCATCCAAATTGTTTCCGCCGCTTGTTACATAACTGATGCAAGCTGCAACTACACAAGCTCCGGCAATCGCGATTCCTGTATTATGAGTCGGCAGACAAAGTAATTCGACGTTGTCTGCCAACTCTTCAAGGTGTTTGTAATCTGATACGATTCCGATCGGAGACACTTTCATGGCAGAACCATTCGTTGTTCCGTATTTTCCCGTGATCTTCATCGATACACCCTTTGCTATCAGCTCAAGTGCTTTTGCCGTGCTTGGACCGATCACTAAGGCTGATGTAGGTAACGAGTTTTTCCATTCGATCAATTTTTCGATATACTTTTCAGTACTGAATCGACCTTCCGATTCAACCAGTGTATCCAACACTAACATTGTATTCGCTGTATCATCGGTGATTTCTCCGGCTCGCATCGTCCTTCCGAAGAAATCTTGTCTTTGTGTCGGATAGAATTTTTTGACCCCTTCCGGAAACACATCATCGATCATCGCTTGTGTCCAATACTCCGTTGGCATCCCCATCGCATCGCCTAAAGCGGTACCGATCAATACACCTCTGATACGATTCTCAACAGTGATCATTTCGCTGTATTGCTTTCCAGCGTAACCGGTTTTTGAACCATGTTCGGAACCAGTGAAATCAATACATCTGTATAGTCAACATTGCCGTTTTCAGCTGTGATCACTTCCAGATAAGATCCACTGTTCGTGATAATGATTGGAGTTTCAAGGCTATACCCCTTCTTTTTGATGTCTTCCAGATCGAATTCAAGAAGAACATCACCTTTTTTGACTCTTGTTCCCTGCTCAGCTTTTTTATGGAAATACTTACCATCCAATTGAACAGTGTCGATACCGACATGGATGAGTATTTCGTATCCATCATCACTGGTGATTCCCAATGCATGTCCGGTCGGGAATAGTGTCGTAAGTACGCCGTCACAAGGTGAAACTACTTTACCTTCTGTCGGTAAGATGGCAACGCCTTTACCTAAGATCTCATTTGAGAATGCGCTGTCGTTAACATCTTTAAGTTCCAAGATCTCGCCTTTTAACGGAGAAGAGATCGATAAACGAAGTGCAGAGCCGACTTTTGATTTTTTAGTCGAAACTTCCGCCTCTTCTTCACTGAAGGTTACCCATGTGAGTGTAAACGCGATCGCCATGGCAACAAGCGTTGCAATGACGCCGATCGTGATTCCCAACATACTACTTGTAGCCGGATTCAAGAATCCAACGATTCCCAACATTCCGACAGTGATCGCATACATACGAACACTCAGTACAGATAATATAACTGCACCTGCTGTACCACCGATACAACTAAAGATGAATCTCTTTTTAACGGGAAGTGTGATTCCGTAAATAGCCGGTTCAATGATGCAGAACAAACCGGAAATTATTGCCGGAATACAAATAGCTTTGGTCTTTTTACTCTTCGTTCTCAAATATACAGCTAATACAACGGCTGTCTGCGCAAACGATGCCGTAAAGATCATCGGCAACATGTAATCAGAACCCGTCGACATCATATTGGTAATAGCGATCGTGATCAAAGGCCAATGTAGACCAAAGATAACCAATGGCTGATAGATGAGTCCGACAACGACCGATGTCAAAACCGGAGAGAACTGATATAAAGCACCGACACCGGATGAGATTAATAGACTCAACACATTCGCGATCGGTCCGATAATGATCAAGGTCGACGGAAATGCGATCAATATCGTTAAGAAAGGAACCAATGTAAACCCAATCGAATCAGCGATATGAGCCTTCAAGAAATGTTCCACTTTTGAAGCGAAATACATCGATAAAATAATCGGAACAACGGTTGACGTATAACCGGTCGCCGGGAAAATAACCGGGATACCGAAGAATGTTTTATAAACAGGAGATGCGATGATCGTATTTTGGAAAAGTGTATAAAGCGGTTCGCCACTGGCTAAGCTACCTGTGATATTCGGGTAGACCAAGCAAGCTCCGATGACCATTCCAACAAACGGATTCATTTTAAATGCTTTCGCACTCGTATAACCCAGAATGACCGGGAAGAATGTGAATAAAGCACTGCCCATTGTACTTAAGATGATATAAGCACCATCTGCCGGTTGAATCAGATGTAGAGCACTCAATAAAGCAACTAGTCCTTGGATCAACCCAGACGCGATCAGTACACCTAAAACAGGGGTGATCACTTGCGTAATAATAGCGACGAATCGATTGATCATGGACATTTTTTCTTCAGGTGCTTCACTGACATTCCCAAGACCTAACTGTTCTCTGATCTCTTCATAAACATCTGCAACATGAGTACCGACAACGACCTGGTATTTCCCCCCGGCCCATTGTGCAGTCACAATTTCGTTATTCGAAAGAAGTGATTTTTCATTGATCTTCTTATCATCAACTAACGCAAATCTCAGTCTGGTCATACAATGTGACACATCTTTGATATTCTCTTTTCCACCAATCGATTTAATGATCAACGCAACTAAATCATTATATTTTTTCATTATTTTTTCCCTTTCATAGTGATAATGAACTCTACTGACTTTAGGATAGTTATACACAAGGAAACTCGATCATGAATTAGAATTCACTTTATATTCCCTTTCATTAGATCCATTTATCATACCGGCCTTGTATGACTCTTGATCCAATATCGGAACGCTTCATGATTCCATTTTCATATGATTTGATCAATGTCCTCCCTTTACGAAAAAAAACCTATTTACGAGCTCTAAGAGCTGCAAATAGGTTTAGCTTGGATCCGTAAGATTCAATGACTACCCTCGTCGAAATAATACTAACCCAATAAAAATATGTTGTCAATAGAGAAGGAATAGTCCATGACGCTTTATTTCGAAAAGTGGAAGACTTCCCTTTGCAATTTACAAATGTTATTCTCCTCTTCTTTTAGCATCAATTACTATTAGTCTTGGAGTAAAAGTATTGGTAGTTTGTAGTGTTGTGAATTCTGCATTTAGATTACTTAATCTTTCATCACTATCACCTAAGTTTATTACGATGTAATACCTAGTATCCGAGGCTATTCCACTATTTTTCTCAGATTCATTTTTAAGACCGTTCACAACTTGCGAATTCTCAAGAAGCTTAACTAAAATATTCATGAATCGACCATTTTCATTAAATACAATTTTCCCATAATTTTTAATAAAATTGGACTTAATTTCAAAATTGTAATGATTAGAATATTCGTTAAAAACAGTCACAAGATATCTTAAAGCGAACGCAATACCTCTTTTACTGCCTTGACAATAAAATAATTCTTTATACTCTGTTTCCTCAATCAGCTTTTGAAATGTTTTTATCAATCCAAAACATCTTTGTTCAAAAGTACCTGCATTAAAGAAAATATTATATGGATATCGTTGAAGTATCTTATCACTCTCTTTCATCAACAAAACATCACCAACTATGTCAACATTAAAATCGTATGGGAACTCCTGATGCTGACTATAACCTGTCAGTATTTGATCAAATATAGTAGGATTTTGTGTGATTTTAAATATCTCATCTTTCTTTTCAGCAATATTTAATTTTTTCCATGCTTCACTAATAATCGAATTGGCACCTTCTCTAGCTTCATAATTCGATAAAAATCTATCTGGGTAAATATAATCTAAATCTACAGGAAGATGATGAACAAATTCTGAAGGAACAAATAGAACACACTTCTTATTAAAAATTGGATGAACAATTAAACCTCCGCGAAAATCAATTTCTGGAAAATTCTCTTTTGTTATACTTAGATCGTTCATAATCCGGATTGTGTAATTTTTTAGATCATTCTTTATTATTGAACCTACCATATCACTTAACATATCCGAACCAACACCTGGTACAAATAAAGGTACCAAGAAGAAGATATCTGGATTATTTGTTCCAGTATCAATTATTTTTTTTGCTCTTGATAGAATATTTTCCACTAATCCATAACCTAGCCCTCTTCCGTAACCACCATTAGAAAAACCTAAACAAATTTCATTACACTCGCCTTTTGGAAACTGTCTTATCGCTTCGTTAAAGTTATTATTTGATAAATTGGCGCTTCTGAGTTTTTCAAGTATTTGTTGAAAACATCCAATAATATGACTTTCTGAATTAACAAATTCTGGAATATTAGAATCCTGTAGAAGTTTAATATTTAAACAATACGTACTATCTCTTTCAAGATTAAAATTAAAGACACCATGATCCTCAAATTGTTGAACTAAGCCTAAATACTGTGCAATTGTGTTCATCTTTCCCCCCTTACTTTTTCAAGTATGTTAAATTTATTATAGTACTTAAACTTCGAAATGAAATATCATTTATTTGAATTTATTATATTTATACCAACTAAATAATAAATAATCTCATTTTGAAATAATTTAATAAAAACACTTAACTTCTATTCTTCAAATTATTCTTAATATACTATAATATACATATATCAATTAGATAGACTTTCCAAGAGCCTATCTGATTAATAAAGGATGAAAATATGAAAAAAATTGAGGTAGTAGCGGCAATTATATTCGATCAAGATAAAATTCTCATCGCTCAACGTAAAACTGGCGAATTCGCTGGTATGTGGGAATTCCCTGGAGGAAAAATCGAATCAGGTGAAACTCACTCAATGGCTCTTCAAAGAGAAATAAAAGAAGAAATGGAAGTTTCCATCTCTGTTGATAATTTTTTTATGACTGTTGACTATGATTACACGTTATTTCATCTAACTATGCACTGTTATCTTTGCTCATTGAAAAACAAAAATGTAGTTTTAAATGACCATAAACAGATCAAGTGGGTTACGATAGATAAGATAAATAACTATGATTGGCTACTAGCAGATATTGAAGTTGTGGACAAACTAAAAATTTCATATTCTATGATTTGAAGCATATAATTAATTCTTTCCTTCCCTTATTATTACTTTATTTTTAAGTTCGTAATAAAGCGAGAAAGGAATCTCATTCTCTAAAATAAGTTGAATTGTAATTGGTTTTGATCCATTAAAACTCGATGAATTTACTCTACCTAGATATATGTATGGTTGAGGTTTATTATCAATCTTCTCAAACTTTCTTATAAATAAATGCAAGTTGAACCCTCTATCAACGTTATGTGTCAGATTTTTTCCTCTTTCCAATTCTGGTGTAACATTATATGGTGTTTGCCATTGAAAATTGGATCTATCTAATAGAACATCATTATAATTTATTCTTTCTTTAACATCCTCATCTTTATGCAAATTTACAAACAGAAAAAAATCATTACCATTTTGAAGTAATCCATTACCTCTGCTAAACGATGTGTGCTTTTTTCTATAGTTTGACAAATATGCAGCATCAATTTGTTTATATTGATAATATAGTTTAAATGCTGGAAATCCATAATCTTTAACACCAAATTCTCTATTATATCTAATAATTCCATATTGAATCGTATCATCAATAAAATCAAACTGAGTTTTAATTTGACAATGTATATTAAACTCTTCGGAGATACTCAATAAATCATCTTTGACATCTATTAGACGAATACTTCTTGTTAATTGAGAAGTATCTAGATATTTAAGTTCAATACATTCAATAGCATGATTACATGTATCTATATCCACATTCTCAATGTGTTTTTTCATAACGTCATAATATTCGATTTTACTAATCCGGCCTCTCTTTACTATCAAATCAAGTAATACTAATTCATGAATTCGTTTTGCTGGTAAAATATTTGATAATTGATGAATAATTTTTATGAATGATTCATCTAATAACTCCTTCTTAAATTTCTGATCATCAGTCATCTTGCAAAGAAATTCATAGTAAGATCCTGCATACTCAACGAACTTTAGAGGGTCAGGGCTTCCTTCAAATGTTTCATAGTCTACTAAATATTTTGGAGTTTTCCCAAGTTGAATTCTATATTGGCTAAACTCTTCTCGTAGATATTTTAGTGTATTAAAATTTTCGTTCTCAAGTTGCTTAAGAATCCGTTGTTTTGAGATTGCATCCATCTGAACAAAAGTATTACCCGGAATGTCTCTAAAATCTGTGGCAACTGCAACTTTCAGACTGTCTTTATCGTAAAAACGACTTCCTTTCAATGCTATTGCGATTAAAAAAGCTCGATTATAATTCCCAATGAAATCCAATACTGTTAAATACTCTTTATTCTTGTACTTTCGTAAACCACGTCCAAGTTGTTGAATAAAAATTATTGCAGAATTAGTAGGTCTCAACATTAACACAAGATTTACAGAAGGAATATCAACGCCTTCATTAAAAACATCAACAGTGAATATTACATTTAATTCATCCTCATCGGATTCAAGTTTTTCAATTACATTTTTCCGCATCGATACGGTTGTTGTTCCAGAGATGCATTCACTCTTTATTCCATTTTTATTGAACATATCTGCCATGAACTGAGCATGTTCAACTGTTGCACAGAATCCTAAACACTTCAATTTATCCCCATCATGTCCATAAAAATTCATTTTCTCTACAACATAATCAACTCGGCGATTAACACTTAATCTTTTGGTGATTTCCTGCATATCATTAGGATCAACTGTACTTAAGTCAATTCCATCCACATCAGTTATTCCAAAATAATGGAAAGGAATAACTAAATTACTTTCCATTGCTTCGTATAATCTAACCTCAAGAGCTACATTATTATTGAAAAAGCTAAATAAATTATCGCCATCAGATCTTTCTGGAGTTGCTGTCATTCCAAGCAAAAATTGTGGTTTAAAATAATCAAGAACAGTTCTGTAACTCGGGCTTGTAGCATGATGTGCTTCATCTACAACAATATAGTCAAACTCGTTCTCTTTGAATTCAGAAAAATGATTATTCATCGTTTGAATAGTAGCGAAAATGTACTTTTGTTTTAAGTCTTTCCTGCTACCAGTGAATAATCCTGTCTCTATCTTGGCTCCAAGAACTTTTTTGAATGATAGTTCAGCTTGTATTAATATATCTTCTCTATGAACTATAAACAGCATTCTCTTCGGCTGAAATTGTTGTACATCAAATGCCGAAAGATATGTTTTACCAGTAGCAGTTGCAGCAACAATTAGTGCTTTTTCCTCTCCGTGATCTCTTAACCATTGCAGATTTTGAATTGCTTTTATCTGCATTGAGTTTGGAGTAATCGTTTTCTCATGATAGAAAATTTCTTGTTCTTTAAATTCAACTTCTCTTAACCCTTTAATAAATTCTTCATATTCGTCAAGAAATAAATCCGTTATCTCGTTTGTTCTTTCCCATAACAATTTAAACTCTTCAATAACTTGTTTACTGAAAGGATGTTCCCTTTTTGAAATAAGTTTTACATTCCACTCAACATTATTTTTTAGTGCTCTTTGAGTAATGTTTGATGAACCTATAATTATTTTATAATGAGTTGGGTATTCGAATATATAAGCTTTTGAATGAAATCCAAATTCTTGGTTTGTTAAGAATACTTTAGTTTCAATATTCTCATACTCACATAGTTTCCTTAATGCTTTTGGCTCGGTAAAGTTCATATAGTTAGTTGTAATGATTTTACCATTAATATCTCTGTTTTTAAGATCAGAAAATGCCCTTAAAAGTAATTGAAGGCCACTATAATTTATAAATGCTACGCTAAAGAAAAAACTATCACAATCATTTAATGATGATAGTAATTCCTCATACATATTTGTATCTTCTGAGTTCGTAATTAACTGCTGAGAATCTACAATTATTTCTGCCAAATTATTTTCAATCATGGTCCCCACCTTTGTAAACTTTGTTAGATCAAGCTTAACGCAAAAAAGAGCCTGAAACAAGCTTTCTCGACTCTCTAAAATCATTTTATCAAATTTTTCAAAAAATTAGAGTTTACTTGTACAATTTTTTGTTCTATTTATCATCATAATCAGTTTTGAACTTGGTTAGGATTCTGATTTTTGCCCAAACAATATTATCCCCAGCGCAATCGCAGATAGCCCAAACATTCCGCTTGCCAACATGAAACTTCTCATTGGTCCTTGTGCGTAGATTAGACCTGCAATTAATGATCCGAAAATCATGCCTAAAGCTTTGACTGAATTATAGAGTCCCATGAAGGATCCGCTCTTTCCGGGTGGGTTTTTTTTACCGGCCAGAGCTTGGATCAGAACTAAGTAGATACTGTTTAACGCAAAGAACACTATGCTGATGAGTACGAACGGAAGAGCACCTATTGTTAAGGTGACCAGTCCCGCAAAAAAGAAACATCCGAGTATCGTCAGAAACAACGGCCATTTAAGTTTGGTGTTACGAATGATCCAGATGGAGAAGGTTGAATTGATGATGAGACCCATGATACCGAAGCCGGCTTTGAGGAGTCCGTTGTAGGAGGGGCTGAAGTTGAATTGGTCACGGATGAAGTAATTGAAACTTTGTTCGTAAGCTGTTGAACCGAACGTTGCGAAAAGTACGACTGCGAAGAACAGCCATAACCAGATGGATAATTTATTGAGTGCTGTTGAGAAGGCAGAGAATGGATTGGATGTTTTGATGAGTTCTGACCAGCGCCATTCACGGGCACTAGAAATCGGATCTTTCATGATGAGTCCCATCAGGAGTCCGGCTGTAACGAGCCCGACAACTTGAACCCCAAACATCAATGGGATCGAGACTTCACCGATGAATCCGCCGATCAGATAACCGATCGCGCTGGCCATCGTTAGAATCGCAGCTTCAATGGTCAGGTTGATGCCTCGTTTTTCTTGGGGTGATACGTCCAAGACATAAGTAAGTTGAGTTACACTGATTCCGCCAATGAAAAAACCGGAGACTAAACGAGCGAAGATGATATTAGTTAAGGTCAGTGACTGACCGAATAGGAACTGTCCTAGGGCATATCCGACACAACATACGATGTAGATGCGTATTCTTCCGATTTGATCGCTGAGAGCTCCCCAAAACGGTGAGAAGAGGAAATTAGTGAAGGACATCGCTGCGAATGCAGCTCCGAATGTATACGCGGGTAAACTGAGTTGTTTTATGAGGGTCGGAGTTGACGGATGAGCTAAATTGGCCATGATCATTTCAAATACGATCAATACGAAGAACCATTTCAGTGATGTTGTTTTCCTTCGATTCATGCGCTACCTCATTGTTTGATTCTTGCCTGTCGATCTGTGAACTTCAGCCAACTCAAATCTCTTTCATTTATTTACTAGGTTTTATTATAACACTCACGATGGTTATGAGAACTTCGAATTAAGGAACTTATACAACTCAAAACTGAAGGAAATATTTTTATTATACGAAATTCTCAATTAATTCGTAATTGTTTGACACTAATCTACGCGTAAAGTTGAATTTAAAATCAATTTCAACCTTTTTTAAGCCACTATTTACATCTTTGTATTAGGAAAATTATGACGATTATATGTTATTTTTTTATAAGGTTTAAAAGATAAAATATTGATAATTAAGATTATTGAAATCGGTTAAACCATGTGGGATCTGACTCGCAGAGTACAATTCCAACTATTCCTTTTGAATATTTCAAAAGTTCTTAAAACAGCAGAAGAAGTAAACTGTACCCCATAGGTTAGTAACGGTTTTTTTCGTGTCTACTCTATGGGGTACAGTTTATTTTTATCCAGTGCTTTTTTGCATCTCTGAATGGAAATCGTTACTAAAAAGGTTCTCTTTTATTTTATGTACTTACAAATCTATTTCCATAGTTCTTCCAAATTATTAGCTCGTTTCAACTTCGAGTAAGAGGCATATCTGGCATATTGTGGAGAGCTGCCTTTCGTTTGTTCAGTAAATGGAACTTTTCTTATCTCATGCGCCTTTTCCTTAAAATAAATAATATATTTATTAGAGTCTTTGCATTTCTCAAACCGGTCAATCTCAGCTATATAAGTAATTGCAGATACTGGAGCTGTTTGATAGGCTGCCACATACTTTAACTTATCCAACATAATTGCCGATATGTTAATCGGTATCCAACAATTTTGGCCTAGGTAAACCTGATTAAATACATCATTTTTCATTGGAATTACAATCGTATCCAATATATCCAAGGTATCGAGTTCATCGTATTCGTTATTTGCCGGTAATTCTTTTATTTCTTTTGAGTTATTCAAGGTGACTGGCTCTATAGTTGCTTCAATTAAATCTTCTTGGAATGGAGTATATCGGTGGAGTAGCTTTCCCTTCGAGACATAGCTCTGCACTTCAATAATATCTGCGGTAATTTTAATTTTCGATAAAACCCGGGTCAAATGTTCGGTAATATCATCAATAACGATAATGACCGCCACTTCACTGTCAAAGATAAGTTTATCAAGTAACTCTACACTACTGGTGAACTTTGTGCTCTTTTTAAGAAAATCATCAACCTTTTCTTTTTTCTTTGAATCACTCTCAATATCTTCTTTTAAAATAGTTTTAATCCGATGTTTGCTCATTTCGGATGAGATTGAGAAACGAAGAACCTGCTCGCCAATATGACCATATAAGTCATGACTACTGAGTTCTATCTCGACAAAATACAGAACTGGTTCATTATGAAACTTTAAATCCAAATAGTAGCCGTCTGGAATGGCGGCTCCTTCATTCGATTTACCAATTCTCTTCTTAATATCGAAATAGATTCCATTTTGACCAAAAATAGTTTCAGCATTAGAAACCACTATCTTTTCGTATTCATTTTCATTTGCATATGAATAATCTGAATATAGACTCCCATCGTCTGCTATTATTTTGTGCATTTTCGTTCCCCTGGCAGTAGCCTTACCATATTTTTTTCGTAGATTTTTATCTATTCAGAATCTTATCCAATAACCCTATTCTCTTTTTTCCTAACCGCTGCTTAATTATACTCGTGTAGTGATTTTCTCTGAATGTCTTTTCCGGATTCTTATCAACCAACTCTACCACTTTTGAAAATAGTTCCTTTTCATTAATCTTGTCAGCCCAATACGAATCAATTATTTCGATAAGCGCGAAGGCGAAATCACTTTGATTTCTAAAATACGTAACCATTTGATATTCCTCCGTCCTTTACTATGATAGTGGCATTTTTAAAATTCGATTACAATAGTATTTGTATCACTTTCGTATATTTTTGTATTATATTCGACTCATTTATTTTCTACATTCACTCTAAAGATTACAAGAGAATATAAACTGTACAGGATTAGAATATCAATTATTAGGAGTTAAAACTCATGGAATAATCCTAATCAACGAATTATCTCTGTTTTTTTATGTGCTTTTTCCCTTACGATTTGAGTTGCGAATTGATGTGCGAATCATAAAGAATTTTTTATCCGAAAGTGAATAACATTTCATAAAAATAGTAAATAAAAAACAACACTTGATTCTTTAAAAGTAGTGTTGTTATTGGTTATAATGGCTGCTATTTTTTATGCTGATTCATAGGCTAATTCATGTGTAATTTTTGTGTTATGCACCTCAATACGAAAGCCGTTATCCTCACGGATAACTTTTTTATTGTTAAATCAATCTACTTCTTCTCGATCCGGTATCGAAGTGCTTCCGCCTCTTCGTGTGACTGAGATCGATGATGTCTTTGATGCCATGATCAAGATATCCTTGAGCGGCATATTATGTTCAAGTCCATACGCAAATGCGCCGTGGAAGATATCACCGGCACCGTTGGTATCGATTGCTTTGACCGGAAAAGATGGGATATTAACGATCGTTCCGTCTTCTTCATACAAGACACCGCGTTCACCCAAGGTAATAACAACATTCTTGTTGAGTTCATTGAGCTTGTCGAAAACAGTTCGCCATGTTTCGGGCTTTGTGATATCGACCGGCATGTTGGTATACTGATTTGCAAAGGTTTCCGAACAGACCAAATAAGTTACTACCTTGGCTAACGGTAATGTGCGCTCATTGAGACTTCCGGCATCCAACACTGATTTCGCATTGGGATAATGATTCAGAAACTGTAATGAGACTTCGAGTTCATGTCCGTCGGTCAAGATCACATCGATCTCTCCTTTTACTATCGCTACGGAAGTTTCTTGTAAAACTCCCGGACAATTGAGGATCGTACGCAGCGCATTGGTCTTGTTCAACAAGATCACGCTGAGCGGTGTTACAAATTCAGAGTCAGGAATGGCAATATGATGAACATGAGTCTTCTTTAAAAACTTCTTGATCTCAGATCCGTACGTATCACTGCCGATGCGTGATAACAGATAAACTTCTTCATGCCATTTTCCTAGCAGGATCGCAGCATTTGTAGCCGGTCCGCCGGGGCATTCCAATTTATCGTAGACACGATATTTCATATTCTCGGTTATCCAACCGTCGATCGGTAAGGATATATCATAGGTAGATTGTCCGATGCACAACATACTCATAAGGATCACCTCTTCATGAGTTATCGTACCACTCTGAGTGATGAATTAAAACTTAAAAACAAAAGAAAATCCACGTTAATGGATCTTCTGGTTCTGTAATTGCTCAATGATCGTATGAATAAACATCTCAGGTTCGCCTTTACGTATGTTGGTGGTAAGACTTTCATAGTTCTTCCCATACTGACTTTCTTCCACGAAATAACCGACGGAAGTGTTGGTCAATCCATACAAGATGATGTTGTCATCCATCGAATTCTTGATTTGCAAGCCGAGTTTAGCGAAGAGTTCGCCCGGAATCGTAACGATCTTGAATGTGGCGAAATCAAGTGTAAACGTTGTTATCTTCATATGTACGTGATCAGTACCGGCAAGTCGGCCCTTGAGTGCCGCCAGTCCTGATGTATATAGTTTTTTGATTTCCGAATTATCGGTTTCTGCCAGTTCTTTTTCAGTAGCGATGATCTGACGTTCGATTTCATTCTTATCCACCGTATAGTGAATAACGAAGATCGATTTATGAATGTGAACTTTTTCAGGTGTAACATCGACCCAATCAAGTTCATTCGGAATCTGTTCCAATATTCCTTTGGCGACACGTTTCAGTTCGGCTTCATCATTCCCTTGACGGTACTGACGATTACTGACGTCTCCCTGCGATCCGTTTGTCATATGGATGGATACATTCCAACGGTCTTCCAAACCTTGCCGTACAGCTCCTAATAAGTCGGCACTGATGAAGTGGTTCTGCGGACCCAACACGGTCGGATGTGTCGACATATTGACCATCATACCAACTAAGTTATGATCTTTATCCATGAATCTGAATAGGTTGACACTCTTATCGCTGGGCAGGTCGATACTATTACGGTTTCCGTAATAGCCCTCGATCATCACTTTCGCGAATTCCATTGTGACTTCCGTCCAATGCTGATTGGCTGCTTTGACACAGGTCAATGCTTTGGCGACTAGTTCATCACGGTATCCCGGACGTACCCCTTTTTCTTTATCTTTTTGTAAGATCGAGGATTCAGCGACTTCCGGACCTGCATGCGTATGAATGACACTGGTGATGACATTGTCCATTTTGATGTCTAGCTCATCCGAAACTACTTTTCGGATACCATCGGATAACAGTTCATCCAAGCCGATCAGATCAAAACTCAACAGCGCTAATTTTTTATTCCCAACTTCCATCAATACGGCTGAACAATAAAGCGGATCTAATACTCCTTCATGTAGGTGAACACGCAAGGCATGTCCGCACAGATAACTGGGTTCATTCGGTGTAATCTCGATTTTCGATATCGCTATTTTCATTGGTTCATTCCTTTAAAGACGTATCTTACAACCTATCCATCGGAGTTAGTCTGTGTTTATGTAAGTAATCGTCTCATCTGATTAATATTATACAGTATTGAGTTCAGTTTATACCGGGTTTTACTTTTTTTAAGTAGTAAAAAGGTATCGAATTCCTTACTATCAGAAATAAAATAGCTCCACTCTCAAGATGCAACTGATGAATATTGATCTGTCTGCTCTAACGGAAAGTGACTATAACTATGTTGATACGGAAGATTTCAATGTGACATTCACATGCACTGTTTATTCCAACTTTAAAATTTTCGACATAAAGATTCAGTCATAGTCTTCGGAACAACCAAAGTGTATAACTTAGCGAAAAACGCGAACTACAGTTATGCCTTGACCGGACCGCTCATCAGTTTCACGACAAAATCATCAATTGCTACAGTAAGAAACGTAAAAAAGGAAGAATCATCCAAGATTCTTCCTTTTAATGAACTCTTTATTTCGCTGATGAGCGATAGATTCCGAATGTATAAGCGATGATTGATATACCGAATCCAAACGCCATCAATAGTGAACTCAGTTCAGTCTGATGAGTGATAAACGATGAACCGGTCGCAACTGAGAGTAATACTCCTGCCAACCCAATGCCCGAGTAGATCATCCAACTCGAGTTTTTCGCTTTAACGGATGATGCTACAAGCGATGTTGAATGGATGACCAAGAGTGTTCCCAAACTCAGATGTAACAGAAGGATGATGGATTTCATCGCAAACTGCCACGCCGTCGCATCTTCCGGTATCTCAACAAACAGATTCACATACATCCCCAATGCGTAGATCAACACCAATATGATCACTGTCATCATGGCTGAGCGACTGGCTTTGCGCAGAAAACCCGCATTCTCAATTTTCATTTTATTTCTCCCTTTGATATATGATGAACGTACTACTTATAATCTTTATGGATACATTATTTGCTTATTCACTGAAATACGCAAATTAATTGACCTAACAATAAAAAAGAGAAACAGTGATATTGTTTCTCCTATTGTTGATTGGGTCTGATTATATACCCAAAGAATGGTTTATTCCTCGTTATTCAAAATATCCTTGATACTCATTACCATTGTTTGAAGGATGATATTACATGAGGTAGCACCGGCATCCAAGAAACCTTTCGATCGTTCTCCGAGACGAGCTGCACGACCGATTTTCGCCACCATATTACGGGTATCTTCTTTTCCGTTCTCTGAAGCAATGCTCAGTTCACTCAATGAATCATTGAACGATTTACGTTGATCGAATGCTTTACTGAAAGCTACTGTAGCCGGATAAATACAATCGATCAATGTTTTATCGCCGACTTCGGCTCCTGCCAAGTCCATCAGACCGGCTACCGCATTCTCCAAGGCTTCCTTGAAAATTATCGCATCGATCGTATGGTGATTATTCATCGTTCGGCTCATTTCCCCGAACATCGTTCCGTAGATCGGTCCCATCGATCCACCGATATCGATGATCAATGTTTTTCCGAGAATCTTAAGGGCATCACTGAACGACATACTTTCACTGATGCGTGTCTTCGCCAACATAAATCCTTTATTCATATTGACACCGTGATCGCCGTCACCGGTTTGTCCGTCGATCTCACTCAAGTAGGCAGCATTAATATGGATCTCCTCGATCACGCGAAGAACGATATTCGCATTGCCGCTGTTCTCAAACTGGGTCATGAACTTGCTTCATCTGGGTCAATCCCATCGTTTCGACATCAAGATCGATACATTCTTTAAGTTCTTCATCTACTTTCATTAATGTCAGCGTAATTCCGTTCATTTCTAACGAGGTAAAGTAATTGCCTACATAGGATTTGTAAATACGAATTTTCTGTTCTTCCAAGATCTTCGCAACTTCATTAAAGAATATATATTGTTCCATGACCGGCGTTGCGCCCAATCCCGAGATCAACACAACAACTTCATCGTTGGCTGTGAATGGCAGATCGTCAACAACGAGTTTTGTCATTTCGCGTGCCATTTCTTGTGCTGTTCCTAAAGGTTCGATTCGAATGCCGGGTTCACCGTGATGACCGATCCCGAATTCCATCGTTCCGGGTTCGATTTGAAAATTCGCTTTTCCGTTCGCCGGAATCGAGCAAGGACCGAGTCCGACACCGACACTACGCGTAAAATCAATGGCCTTTTGGGCAGCTTCGATGACTTCATCGAGACTGGCACCGGTCGATGCTTTCGCTCCGCCGACTTTCCACATCAAGATCTCACCGGCAACACCACGTCGTTTATTCCGTTCGGTGGATGCGGCTGACGCCACATCATCGTTGGCGACCACTGTTTTAACATGAACACCGTCATCATCCGCTAAACGTCTGGCCATTTTCACATTCATATTATCACCGGCATAATTGCCATAGAGACAAGCGACACCCATTCCCTGATCAACGGCCATGAAGGCATCATAAAATGATTTGGCTGTCGGTGAAGAGAAGATCTCTCCGACCGCAACACCGTCCACCATGTTTTTTCCGCAATAACCGATGAAAGCAGGTTTATGGCCTGATCCCCCACCCGTAACGATCCCTACTTTTTTAGTGTTTTTAGTTGTTTTCGAGAGTACGACACGAGGGTTTTCAGGATGGATCTCGATCATTCCGGAATGTACTTTCGCAAAACCTTCCAACATTTCTTCGACCACCAGATTCGGGTCATTAATGATTCGTTGCATATAATTTTCCTTTCTAACGGATTGAGTATTCTTTCTCAATCGCACTGATACGTTCAACTTTTTGGGCAGAAGCTCCGCCGCTGAATTCACAGTCGAACCAAACATCCAATAAACTCTTCGCATATTCAAAGGCGATGATTCGAGCTCCCATACACAAGATCTGACAGTCATTACTTTTAACCGAACGTTCCACGGAAAACAGATCATGTCCCACAGCAGCGCGTATACCCGGTATTTTATTGGCAGTGATCGCCATTCCGATGCCGGTTCCGCAGAACAGTAATCCGCGGTCATAGTGTTGGTCCAACAATTCATCGCATAAACGCTGTGCGATATCAGGGTAAACGGAAGGTTGTGTGTCATAGACACCGACATCCTTTACTTCGTAATTTTTCGTACTCAAATAAGCTTTAACTTTTTCTTTCAGTTCGTAAGCTGCTTCATCGCAGCCGATCACGACACGCATGGTTTCTCCTTTTTTAAAGAAGGTACTATCAAAAATCATAGTACCTTTCCGAATTATAGTTTTGTGATTGCGAAGACGGCTTTGATCGGATGGTTTTCGAAGTTGACCAATTGGTAACTAACGTTCGCCGGGAGAAAGAAACTGTCTTCAGCTTCTAAAACAAAACTTTCCTGTAAGTCGACTAAGTTGACCGTGAAAGGTCCGTCGACACAATACAGAGCGGCATCGCCGGCATGGGTATCCGGATCGGAACAACGCGGACCGTAACCGCCGGCCGGTAATATAAACTCACCGAAATGACCGTAATCATTACTGGTGATGAAACGCATCAACATCGGATGTTTCGTACCGTGAACGTTATTCAGTTTTTCGAAATCACGTACAGCATAAACAGCTCCTGTTTTACGGGCTTCGGTCGGATCGACCGGCCACGCTCCGATATCGTCGGTACAACCCTGACGGGAGATGTCGACGATCTTACCTTTCATATTCGGCAATGTATCATTGCAAGGTCCCTTATAGAACTTGGTTTCTTCATCACTCGGAATAACAGCCGGCGGGATTTGTTCGCTCCAGGCTTTCGGGGTAATAAAATACAGAATGCGTGCTTTCTCATTGGAGAAATTATGGCAACAATGCCAAGCACCTTCCGGCATAAACAAACCTTCACCGCTTTCCAAATAAGCAAACTGTCCGTTACCGCTGCGTTGAAGAACCGGTCCGTTCAGAATATAGTAGGATTCATCGCCGGGATGAATATCCAACGGTGCAAAGACACCGCCCGGACATAATTCATAAATTCCCAACATGAAAGTATCCGTCGTTACGATCGTAAACGTATTATCGGATGTAAAGGCATTATTCGGTGGATAGAGCGCTGTTGAATAATCGTTTTTACGGATCAGCATCGGTTTCTTGTTTTCCGGTCTGAATGGGAATTTTCCCAATATATCAAATAGTTTTGCCATTTTATTTTCTCCTTGAGGTGTTTATAGCATAATTAAAAAAACTTGTTATTTATTAGGAGTATCTGCCGAAGTAAGTAGTAGTTATAGTTACTCCGGCAGACAATTAGGTATCATCTAAGAAAGGGATTTCTTTCTACGCAATTTGAATCAATGCTATGAAGAAGGCAATCAAGTGCGTTGCGCTTGCGAGCCTTATACGATATAATAGTTAATATCCTGGGAATGAGTAAGTTTGCTGACTGATCACTCCATAGGAACCTAAAGTATGCTTACTGGTAAACGGAAACGACATTCATTGTCTGACTGTGACACTGGAAAGCATATTTTTTTTTGCGATTCCGGTTAACCATCAGAGTTGAAGACATCACTTATTCAGCAGCTTCGAATTCTTCTTTAGAAAGAGGTTTTTTGAGTAACAGTAACATACCCGCAGTCACACAACTTGCTACCAGAAGAATCAAGATGAACATGAACGGTGAGTTCGCAAGGAATACGACGAATAATCCGCCGTGAGGAGCTGTGATCGACAGACCGGCTAAGTAGGATAATACTGCACCGACCGCACTACCGACCATCAGAGAAGGAATAACTCTTGTCGGATCTTTAACAGCATAAGGAATCGCAAATTCTGTGATCATACCGAATCCACCGACAACACAACCGCCGGCACTTGACCTCTCGTCTTTTGTAAAGCGGTTTTTCGCAATCAGAATAGCGATCGCAATTCCCATCGGAGGAGCCATCGAAGCAATGAAGTTAGCCGCCATCGGTCCCCAGTTTCCTGTGGCAGATGCAGCAAGTGCGAATGCATAAGCAGCTTTATTGACCGGACCACCCATATCGAAGGCCAACATAGCGCCCTGAATGATGCCCAGAATGATAAGACTTCCACCGCTTAATCCACTTAAGTAAGCAGCCATCGTAACATTCAGCCAAGTTACCGGTGTTCCGATGACATAGGTCATGATGATACCGATCGCCAAGATACTGAGTAACGGAATAATCAATGTCGGAAGCATTGCCGCCAAAGCACGCGGCATCGGGATCTTTTTCAAAGCGATTACGATATAGCCGGCGATAATACCACCGATCATAGCGCCTAGGAATCCTGAACCTTGATTATTCGCGATCATACCGGCTACGAAACCAGCCGCTAAACCAGGCTTATCAGCCATTGAATAAGCAATGTAACCGCCTAAGATAGGAATCATCAAACCGAATGCGATCTTACCCCAAGCAAACATATCAGCTGCGAAACCTTTTGTATTAAAAACGAATATTCCCCCAAAAGCAAAGCCTAAGGCAATCAGGATACCACCGGCTACTACAAACGGAATCATATACGAAACGCCGGTTAGTAATGCTTGTTTAATATTGGATAATTCATCTTTCCATGTGGTTTTCATTTCTTTCCTCCCATTCATGTACTATTTTTTAATAAAAATCGAGTCAGGGTTTTTGATAACATTGTGCGGTGAAACTTTTACGATTTTATCCTTGAATAGATCAAATCGGTCTACTTTCGTAATTCCAACGTCATTCGCAAAAACTATCAAATCTGCACTACTAATGTCATCCGCTGAAAGTTTGTTTTCGATACCTAATGCACCTTGAATTTCGACCTTAACGTCGTAACCTTTTGCTTTACACGCTTTTTTTATCGCTTCTGCAGCCATATATGAATGTGCAATGCCGGTTGCGCATGAGGTAATTGCTACTATTTTCATGGTTCATCCTCCTTTCTTTCTTTCATGGAAGCATTTGCAGGCAGTAACTCCTACATCTGGTATTCACTGATCAATGTTGTTAGTCCTTGATAATCCTGTATTTGATACAATGCCTCGATGAATTTTTCATGCATCAACAATCTGGCTAATGCCGCCAAGGTCTGCAGATAATTTTCCGCCGGCTGTCCTTGCGGTATCGCCAACATGAAGATCAATTTGACCTGACCGATCTCATCACTTGATTGATAAGTAAATGACTGCTTACACCGGCAGAAACAGATGCCGGGTTGAACGACTGTGTCACTTTTTCCATGGGGCAATGCGATATGATTTCCCATATAGGTTGATCCCAGTTGTTCTCTTTCGTAAAGCGCTTCAATATACTTTTCTTTCGAGGTGATGACGTTAGCTTTCAGGAATCGATCACTCAGATAGTCAAACATGGCTTGCTTATCTTCGAATGATTCAACATCAAGGCAGACTGTTTCAGGAAACAGGACTTTCGCTAGTTGTATTTCTTCCAAAAGCTTTTCCCCCGTGACTTACTTATTGTTAAAAACGGTAATAACGTCTTTAGCAAATCCTTTCATAAAACGATACGCAAATTCAGTCAAATCGTGATAGTAGACCGGACTTTTACTCTTGTTGATTTCTTCAACCAATTTAGGAGCAACGGCCGTTGCCATGTAACTGTAATAATTGATTTTTCTGACACCTACATTGATCGCTGCTTGCGTTTGTTCTTTATCGACACCTGATCCGCCGTGCATGACTAAGTAGCATGTATCACCGACTTTTTCTTTGATGGCTTTCAAACGTTCAAGATCTAGGATCG
>Ga0209100_1000494_pt1 | contig 34328 bp, 28 predicted proteins | sample lystaG_FD_185480 | JGI IMG/M metagenome (GOLD analysis project Ga0209100, IMG submission 185480) | Glacier valley bacterial and archeal communities from Borup Fiord, Nunavut, Canada, to study Microbial Dark Matter (Phase II) -... | ecosystem: Environmental > Aquatic > Freshwater > Ice > Glacier ... | reverse complement strand
CAAAATGAACATTGTTAGGCCCTAAAATTAATACTGTATTGATGGAAGGGTCAACTTTGAATTCATCAATTGAAAGCGATTTTCTACAGCCATACTTTGCAGCAAAAGCATCGCGGCTTTCCTTATGTGCCGAACATACAGCTTCGAATTCAATTTCAGGAATTTCAGAATAGAAATACCTGAGCGAATTAAGTGCATAAGCATGTGCGCGTGCAATTCCACCTGCACCAAGAAAACCAATATTTATTTTTTCTAAAACCATATCAATAGAATAATACAAACTTTAAACAACCTGAATTTACAAGAATTTCCTCAAACTTTGAACTTTGAACTTGAAACTTTGAACTGATTATTCATTCCATATCTCCCATGCTTTGATGGCTTGAAGATGAAGCATTTCCAATCCATTTTTAGTTTTGGCTCCCTGTGCTTTTGCTTTTTTCAAAAACAATGTTTCTTCCGGATTGTATACCAAATCAAAACAAACATGGTCTGCAGAAATGTATTGATAAGGAATATTTGGACATTCGTCTACTTTTGGAAATGTGCCTAATGGTGTAGCATGAATTATAATCAGATATTCCTTCAATAGTTGTTCATCGATCTGGCTATACCTGATTTCTTTTTCAAAACATTCTTCTTCGATGGTTGCCGAAAGATAGGGGATTTTTAGCTTGTCAAACATATATTTAATTGCTTTGGAAGCTCCGCCAGTTCCTAAAATCAATGCTTTATTGTGCTTTGCTTCCAACATTGGACAAAGCGAATGTTCGAACCCATAAATGTCGGTATTGAAACCTTTAAGATACCGGATGCCATTTTTATTTGTTATTTTGACCGTATTTACTGCCCCGATTTGTGCTGCTTCAGGATCAATCTCATCCAAAAACTGCATCATTTGCTGTTTATAAGGAATTGTACAATTCAATCCACAAATGTTTTTTCCCTGATCGAAAATGCTGGGAAACTCGTCGATACTGTCCAGTTCAAAATTCACATATTCATGATTATCAAGGTTTTCCTTTCTGAATTTTTCAGTAAAGAAGTTTCTGGAAAATGAATAACCCAGCCGATGTCCAATGAGTCCGAATGTTTTCATACAACATTTTAATTAATAAAGTTCAATGTTTAAAGTTCAAAGTTTAAAGTTAGTCAATATTATTGGAGATTGGCTCACTGATTAACTGCGACTGAATACTGTAGATTAGACCAATTCGCTCAATTCGAGCCAACGCGATTCTTTTTCTTCCAAAATGCCAGAAATCATATTATAGCGAGTCGATTTGTCTTGTAACTCAGTGCTAGTCAATGTTCCTGAATTCAACGCATCGTTGATCTGAACTTTTTCATTTTCAAGTCCTTCAATATCTTTTTCAAGTTGTTCCAATTCCTTTTTTTCGTTGAAATTAAGCTTTCGTTCCTTTACTTTGACTGGTTTAGACTGTTCTTTTGATTCCGGTTTTTTTAATCTTTTTCTCTCCAGATCCTCATCATCAAGTTGCTTATTGCGCCAGACGGTATAGCTTCCCGGAAAATCTTTAATTGTTCCTTCGCCATCAAAAACGAACAAGTGATCAACAATCTTGTCCATGAAATACCTGTCATGCGATACAATGATGACGCAACCCTGGAATACACGCAGGTATTCTTCCAATACAGCCAACGTCATTATATCCAGATCATTGGTGGGTTCATCCAGAATCAGGAAATTTGGATTTGTCATCAATATAGTACAAAGATACAATCTTCGTTTTTCACCTCCAGAAAGCCTTTCAACAAACGAATATTGAGTATCCGGAGGAAATAAAAAAGTGGTAAGTAGTTGTGAGGCTGTTAGTTTGTGCCCATCCTCAAAGTTGATCACTTCTGCAATTTTCTGTACCACATCGATCACTTTATCACCCGGATCAAATTCAATTCCCGTTTGCTGATAATAGCCAAAACGGATGGTCTGACCAATTTCAACTGTTCCACTGTCAGCAGGAATATTTCCGGTGACGATATTGAGAAAAGTAGACTTTCCGGTTCCATTTTTACCTACAATACCTACCTTTTCAAACCTTTGAAATTTGTATGAAAAATCCTTGATCAGGCAAAGTGAATCATAAGATTTACTGATATGATAGAGATCGAGTATCTTATTTCCGATACGCGATGAATTCATACTGAGTTCAATGTTGTTTTCATTCAGGTTCTGAGATGCCTTTACTTTCAGGTCATCCACACGATCCATGCGGTATTTCGATTTATGTCCACGAGCCTGTGGCATTCTTCGTGACCATTCCAACTCAGTGCGCAACAGGTTCTTAGCCTTTTCAACCACTGCAGCTGTCGAATCCATCCTGTCCTGACGTTTTTCCAGAAAATAGGAATAGTTACCCCGATAACGGTAAATTGTATTGTCTTCCATTTCCAGAATTTCATTGCAGACCCTATCCAGAAAATACCTGTCGTGCGTTACCATAAACAAGGTAATCTTCGTTTTTTCAAGATAGTTTTCCAACCACTCAATCATTTCCAGATCAAGGTGGTTGGTAGGCTCGTCAAGCATCAGTAAATCAGGCTCGTTGATCAACACATTGGCCAATGCTACCCGTTTCTTTTGTCCTCCCGAAAGTTCACCGATTTTCTGATCGTAATCGTTGATTTTTAATTGGGTAAGTATCTGTTTTACTTTCACTTCATAGTCCCAGGCATGATGATGTTCCATCAATTCGGTGTATTTGGTGATATCGTCCTTGTGGTTCAATCGAATTGCCTCCTCGAAATTCCGGATGGTCTCTACCTTTTCGTCGCCCGATTGAAATACTGCCTCAAAGACGGTATTGTTTTCATCCAGATCAGGAATTTGCTTGAGGTAGCCAATTCTGATATCGCCTGTCCTGGTAATTTGTCCCGACTCAGGGGTATCATTTCCAGCCAGCAATTCCATTAGGGTAGTCTTCCCTGTGCCATTGCGTGCTATCATGGCAATCTTCTGATGTTCAAATATAGTAAATGAAATATTTTCGAACAATAGCTGTTCGCCAAATCGCTTCGATAAATTTTCAGCCTGCAAATACGGGGTCATATTTTTTTCTGCAAAATTAACAATTTCAACCAATGAAATGAAACCCTGTAATAGGCAGGTTTAAATTGTTGGATATTTATCGGTTAATTATCTGTAAGGCAGAAATATTCAATTATTAGTTGGATGATACCAATTGCCCGCAAGCGAACCTTTTCAACTGAACTTTTACCATTTATTGTGATTCCAAGGAAAGCTTGAGTGTTTATTCTGCCTTTATTACAGTCATATCTTTATCATATCTTTATCATACCTCTGTCTTATCTCTGTCTTATTAAATTCAAATATAATACAAATATAATACATATATTATTCGTATATATGCGAATAATATATGTATTATATTTGTATTATATATGTATTAAATATGAATTTAATAAAACAGAGGTAAGACAGAGGTAAGACAAAGGTAATATAAATATAGAAGGATAGACAACCTTTAATATTTAGTTGATAAAATAAACTTACTGTTCTATCTCATTTTTCGATCGTACTAAATACTCCCATAATTTAAATGATTGATTATAAATGCACTGTAATAAAATGATTATTAGTAATATAGATTATTCTCTTATATCGAATCTAGATAATGTCCATTATTAATATTTCACGCCGGCAGCATATTGTACAAAATACATTGACATAATTCCCGAATTTTATTCATAAAGACTAATTGGTGAAGGTTCCAGAAATATCAAGTATTCAATATCCATGATATTCTTTTTTTAATTAAGTTTGAAAAGAATAATTTAAGCATGTGAAATGGATAAAAAAGAACTTTTTGAACACGTAATCAGTTATTTTCAGAAGGAAATGCCTATTGCCGAAACTGAACTTGAATATAAAAACCCATATCAATTGCTGGTAGCTGTAATATTATCAGCACAATGCACCGACAAACGGGTTAATCTTACCACTCCCGAATTATTCAAACGCTTTCCTACACCTGAAACGCTTGCTGCTGTTGACGCAGAGGAGGTATTTGATTACATTCGTTCCTGTTCGTATCCCAACAACAAAGCAAAACACCTGGTGGGAATGGCAAGAATGTTGGTGAACGATTTCGCAGGAAAAGTACCTGATGACATCGATGAATTGCAAAAACTACCGGGAGTTGGTCGAAAAACAGCCAATGTAATTGCTTCGGTAGTTTATAATAAACCAACGATGGCTGTTGATACACATGTATTTAGGGTAGCAGCACGCATTGGATTAGCCACCCATTCAAAATCGCCTTTGGAAACTGAAAAGCAACTTCTGGAATATTTCCCTAAAGATTTGCTACCTGTGGCTCATCACTGGTTAATTTTGCACGGCAGGTATACTTGTTTGGCACGTTCACCTCAATGCATTAAATGCGGATTAACAGATGTTTGTAACTATTATCAGGATTTGCATGAAAAGTAAGACTAAGTTATTGCTCTTATTAAACTTATTTGATAATTTTTAATATATGTATAGTCTTGTTAATCAGGCCACTATTTTATATTATATATTTTTGGCAAAAATAAATATTGTTAATTTTTTTATATTTTCTTAAACTTCTTACATTTGTCATGTATTAAACTAAAAAAGATAGAGTTATGGCTTATAAAATTTCAGAAGAATGTATTGCTTGCGGTACTTGCATCGATGAATGTCCTGTTGAAGCAATTTCTGAGGGAGATATCTATAAAATAGATGCAAACCTTTGCACTGATTGTGGATCATGTGCCGAAGTTTGCCCGGTTGATGCAATTTCTATTGCTGAGTAATTACCGATGGGTATAAAATCTATAAGAAGCTGGTCTTTCTAAACATCAGCTTCTTATTTTTCCTTCTTCGGCTGAAATAAAATGGTCTGATTTTTGTTTTACAACGTTAAATTTTATATCTTTAACTATGGAAAAAATTTATACCTTTTTACTTGTATTTTTCATTGGGTTAGGTTGTTATTCGCAACAATCAACCTCCCTTCATCCAAAAACAGGAACCTTTTCGGATAAGATAACTGTGGATGCACAATCATTCACTATTGAAAAGGTTTATCCCAATCCTGTAAAAGATTTGCTTACCGTCGATTTGAATGTAGGAGTAGCTGGTGAAATTCAGGTTAGCTTAATCAATATTCTGGGTTCAGAAGTTAAAAAATGGGATGGTTTAGCTCTTTCCCAAGGGGACCAAAAGATAAAACTTGATCTTTCACAGTTCAGAAGTGGAATGTATATCCTGAAAATCGTGAAACAAGACCAAGTAAGAACACAGGTTTTAAAGAAGAATTAAGTTTTTCATCTACTGTAGATGGATTACATCTAACCTATTTATTCGATTGTGTTTTGATGATTGTTGACCTTTAAAAAAAGCATGATGTTGGAAAACAAAATGGTTAATTAGTAATCATTTTTAACAAGTGCCTCTGATTTCATGTGATTATAATTTGTTTTTTAATTGCCGGATGGAACTCACCAATAATCATTCGCTTGTTTCCCGATTAATCGGGATGGCTCATTTCATCATATCACCACTTCCCAAGATCAATTTTTCCCTATTTTGGGTAATTCCCAATCAGCAATAAATGAACACATTTTGTTTTTCAAAGGTTGTTGACCTTTAGGATGGTGTGCTTTCTAAAGGCTGAATAACAAAAGACCAGGAATTCTTAGGGATAATAAGAGTTTTTTTTGTGACAACGAAGGTGCTATTTTGATTGTGAGTCATGGTAATGAATGTTTATTATTTAAGCTAGATTATATGTATTATTGGTAGTGGCTCGCGAGGCATCGTTGATATTATTCCTCTGAAATTCAAGCATCGCGGCAATCTGTTCGATCCTTGGATTCTGATGAAAATATTGTTCGAGTTTTATGTAAGTGATGTTAACTTTTCTAATTAATCCGATTTCGTTCAATGGAATTGGTTTGATATTTGATTTTTTTGCAATTGCCTGGATCATTGGTTGTCTGATGCACCAAATAGCATAAGATATAAACTTATATCCTCTTGTTTTATCAAAATACTCCACAGCTTTTATAAGTCCCATATTCCCTTTAATAATCAAATCATGTAAAGGTAATCCGTGATTTTGAAACCGTTTTGCTACGCAAACCACAATATGAAGGTTTTGATGATTAATGCCTCCAATGCTTTCCGATCAACTTCTTTTTCTTGTATCGCTAAATAAACCTCTTTTTCCACAGATAGGTCGCTTAATAAAATGTTCCTTTGAAGATGAATATAAGCTGGCATATAATTCATATTTGCAATTTTTAATTGTCTCATATAAATAGGATTAGGAAATGTTTTCTACCTCAAATTAATTAATCAATCACTTTAATATGCCTTATTCAATGAATTATTTGATTCACAGTTTTCTGTTAAAATTAGGAAAGTGATAATGTTTAAAAAATTTATTATCTTTTTCAATTCATAATCTTATTTGTTTGATTAGAAAATGGAATATATGTGCGTCCAATTTTTTCCAATAGGTTCGATTGGTGGCTTTTAACGGTCAAAAGGCTGATTGATAGTTTCTGCGCAATTTCATCATGGGTACATCCTTGGCAAATATGTTTCATTACTTCCATTTCTAAATCATTAATCCCAATATTTTCAATCGACTTATTGGTAGTTTTACGATCGAAGTTGATGATGATTTTTTTTAATAGTTCCTCTGAGAAATAGCTCTCTCCTTTAATGACATCCTGGATAGCTTTTTCAAGTTCATCAATACCGCTTGATTTCAGGATAAAACCTTTTACGCCCAGTTCCATCATTTTATAATAATATTCTTCCTCTCCGAACATTGTGAATGCAATGATCTTTAAGTCCGGCATTATTTCAAGTGCTTTTTTTGTCGCTTCAATTCCATCCATTTGAGGCATATTGATATCCATTAAAACCAAATCGGGTTTGAGATGCGAAAGGAGTTCTAAAAATTCTTCGCCATTGGAAGCTTTCCCTATTACAGTTCCAACATTATCTATAGTAACTAGAAATATTAATCCCTGTCGGAAAGTTCGGTTATTATCTACAATTATAATATCCGGTTTTTTGGTCATATTTGAAATCATGTTATAAAAGATTTTATTTTATTTATACTAAAGTTTATCCTTATAAAATTATATTCGATAAACCGATAATCGACACTTTGCCGATACTTTAAATACTTTAGTTCACTTTAGTACTTTAGACATTATTTTAATAGGCATATTCCTTTAATGACCCTTCTAATTTTTTTCGGGCAAAGAAAATTCGACTTTTAATGGTTCCTAGAGGTAAATTTAGATCGTCTGCAATTTCCTTATATTTATAGCCGTCAAGAAACATATTGAAAGGAACTTTATAATCGGTTCCTAACGCATTGATGCATTTGAGAATCTCTTTAGAACTGTAAATAGATTCTGGAGATGGATAGTTTTTATCAGTCTGAAATTTCAATTGAAAATCATTACTAGTTCCATCGAATGTATTTTTAATTTTTGTATTCCTCCGATAACTATTAATAAAGGTATTTTTCATGATGGTGTAAATCCAAGCTTTAAAATTGGTATTTGGAATAAATTTTTGTCGATACATTAACGCCTTTAGAAAAGTTTCCTGAAGAAGATCCTGAGCTTTCTCCTGATCGGAGGTCAAATAAAGGGCATAGTATAACAATTTGTCTTGTAATCCTAGAAGTGCGGTGTTAAATTGAATCTGTGTCATGGGTCTGGTTGTTTAAGGTAAATATTAATACAAAATTGAATAGTTCTGATCCATCAAATCTAGGTATCACAATGGCTTATTGAATGGCCAAAAAGGAGCAATCTTCTAATCTAATTGATGTGTTTTAACTAATGCAAAAGGAGTACGATAGAACAGCCTAAAGGAGCAAATTAAATGAAATAGTGATGGAATATTGCACAATTATTATCCTGAAATGATTGCTAATCATGTTATTCAGATTGCTCAATGAGTCAGAAATATACAAATGTTAATAGTTTCTTATTTTGACATTGTTTTGTGAAAAAGTAGTTACTTGTTGGAATAATTTGGATTGAAAGTAAGTTCCCAAAAAGGTTCTGTATTTTATTTTACCCTTCCTTATCATACTGATGGAGAAGAAATTGATGTCATCAATGAGAAAGTACCGATATCAGTATTAAATAAGCTGCATGGTTGTTTTTAAATTGTTAATTGATTCAACCTATGAGTGATGTTGACAAAGTAAATCCTTAATTCAGGTAAAAACTCCTGGAGGATGAACTATAGGCTCGCATGTAATCCTTTGCATAATTGGACTAATTCACAATAGACCTTAAAAAATGTGTACCCAATGACTAGTTCAATAAGGTAAAAATAAGTATCTTTATTAAAAATTCTTATTACAGGAAATTCATAAATCAATAAACATTATTCTGTCAATTAAGTTGATAATAGGTTGAATTCGTAGAAGTCTATTTGTAATTTATTTTTATTGGTTTCGACAGCATTTGGATATAATCCAATTAAATTGTACTTAATATGCGAAAATATAGAAATGTATTCTTTTATCTCAGCATTATCGGAGGCTTTTCAATGTTGATGTTTTGGATTGTGCAAAAAGGTAAGATTCTTGAAATCGGAAGGAATATTCACAATCCAATTGGTGGTGAAAGTCCCTTGAAGGCGTTTTCCGATGCCTTTGTGGATAATTTACAACATCCATTGGCTTTACTATTATCCCAGATAATTACGATAATAATAGCAGCGCGTATTCTGGGTTGGATTTGTAAAAAGATTGGTCAACCAACTGTGATTGGTGAAATCGTTGCCGGAATAGTATTAGGGCCTTCTCTTATTGGCTTGTTCTTTCCTGAATTCTCCAAAGCGTTATTCCCAGTTCAATCCCTTGGGAATCTACAGTTTTTAAGCCAGATTGGCTTGATACTCTTCATGTTCATGGTAGGGATGGAACTCGATTTGAAAACCTTGAAAAACAAAGCCCATGATGCAATTGTCATAAGTCATGCCAGTATCATAATCCCTTTTGCCCTTGGAATGGGGTTAGCATATTTTATATACCTAACTTTTGCCCCTAAAGGTGTTCAATTTCTTGCATTCGGGTTATTTACTGGAATTGCAATGAGCATAACGGCTTTTCCAGTACTGGCAAGGATCGTACATGAAAGAGGAATTCATAAAACCCGTCTGGGAGCTATCGTAATCACTTGTGCCGCAACTGATGATATTACCGCATGGTGTATTCTTGCAGCAGTGATCGCTATTGTAAAGGCGGGATCTTTCGTGAGTTCTCTCTACACTATTGCTATTGCTATTGGTTATGTATTTGTTATGGTTAAAGTAGTCAGGCCATTTTTGAATCGGGTAGGTGATTTGTACCCTTCGCGTGAAAATATGAGTAAACAAGTAGTAGCAATATTCTTTCTCACATTAATTCTTTCGGCTTATGCAACCGAAGTAATTGGTATACATGCCCTGTTTGGTGCATTTTTAGCAGGAACAATAATGCCGGATAATACAAAATTCAGGAATATGTTTACCGAGAAAATTGAAGATGTGGCCCTTGTATTGCTGCTCCCATTATTCTTTGTATTCACAGGCTTGAGAACGGAAATAGGGCTGATCAATGAACCCTATTTATGGATTGTAACCGTACTAATAATACTTGTAGCCATTGTCGGAAAATTTGTTGGCAGTGCATTGGCAGCTAAATTTGTTGGACAAAACTGGCACGATAGTCTTGCAATCGGGGCATTGATGAATACACGCGGATTGATGGAACTGGTGGTCCTGAATATTGGCTACGACCTTGGTATTCTTTCTCCTGAGATATTTTCAATGATGGTTATTATGGCTCTTGTAACTACCTTTATGACTGGTCCTGCCCTCGATTTGACTGAACGATTATTTAAGCATACCCCCAAAGTTATATCAGATAAGGTATATGAATTTCGCTTATATAAAATTATGATATCGTTTGGAAATCCAGAAATGGGAAAATCATTGTTGCGGTTGGCAAACTGCCTGATTAAACAACAGCCTGAAAACACTTCTGTTACTGCAATGCACTTATGTCCAAACGATGTGTTGCATCATTTTAATATGGAGGAGTATGAAAATGAAAGCTTTGCCCCTGTTATCTCAGAGTCCAAGGATTTAAACCAAAAGATTACCACCCTGTTTAAGGCTACTGACGATATTGATAACGATATCACGGAAATAACCAACAAGGGAAATTTCGACTTGTTGCTGATCGGTATTGGCCAGTCTATTTTTGAAGGAAGCCTCCTGGGAAGAGTTCTTGGATATACAACCCGAATTGTAAATCCTGACCGCATTATTCAAAAGGCTACTGGAAAAGGGAGGCTATTCCACAATTCACCATTCGATGATAGAACACAGCATATTCTTTCAAATACAAACACTTCAGTAGGAATTTTTGTCGATAAAAATACAGGAAATTACGATCAGATTATTGTACCTTTTTATGCTGAAAAAGATAGATTTCTGATTGATTATATCCAAGATCTTATTAAAAATTCCGATGCTCAAATTACAGTAACTAATCCTATAGGATTCATTCAAAAGCATACCGAAATCAAAGAAGCCATTAGAGCTATTGAACAGGATGCACCAAACCATATTACTATGTATACCGAAAAAGTAATTGATGATCAGTTTATTCAACAATTTCAACTCATGGTAATTTCAACAGATGGTTGGAAACTACTCGTTGAATCACGTTGCTCATGGCTTAATCAAACACCTTCAATTTTGATTATTAGAGCTTGATACTAAAAGGAATTTGAAGAATTCTTTTGGCTACCAGTTCTGGAAATCTTTTGGACTCAACTAACCATTACCATCTATCATTATTGAAATTTTAAACCCTTATCTGAGCTTTCTATTCAACTTTTATTACTTCAACGGGGCACGATTCAGCTGCCTCTTTTACCTGCTCCTCGTGTTCCGAATAATTTACACCTTTTTTTACTGTTGCAACGTCTTCCATTTCAAACACTTCAGGACATGTATCAACGCAAAGCCCGCAGGCAATGCATCCATCTTCGATTGTAACTTTCTTTAATGCCATGGTAATGAGTTTTAAACAATCGTTCTTCAACAATTGTGTTAATTAAATCTGATCAGCATTCTAACAATTTAGTACCCTGTTTGTTTTTGTTTAAAGAGTAATTATATTTGATTCCGATAAGTAATTAAAAAAATCGCACATTGCTTATTATCATATATATAACTTGATTTTTAATATCAATTGGCCAACAAATTTATCTATTCTTTGGTCTATTTATCTATTCTTTGTAAGTTTACTTAAATTTAAGGAAGGGGCAATCCTGATTTGATCTTTTTTTTTAATATTACTGAAATATATGATTCTATTGGCATCAAAACGTAATATTATTTGTTAAAAGAGTTGGCCAATGTCGACTAATTAATAATTAAGCCTTATGCAGAATATTTTATCTTTAATCGACTTCAAAAGACAAATCGAAGAACATGAAAGTATTGCCTTGTTAATTTTCGATCCTGATAATGAATTTTCGCGAATCGTATTCCGGGCTATTTCAGAAGCTACCTACTTAAGTGAGAAAGCCCCTGTTTTTGTAGTCGATATTAACGAAGTTCCTGATATACAGTCTACTTATGAGATAAGGGAAATACCTTCACTGCTGTTTTTTCTGAAAAGAACATTAGTAGAAGTAGTCAATGGCAATCAAGAAAGTGAATTCGAAAACGCATTGAAAAATCACGAATTGGTTGCAAAATGAAATAAAATCAAATAAGAAATGAAATTAAATAAATAGACTGAAGTTATTGATAATTGCAATGAGTAAGAGCATGAAAAATTTGCCCCTTTAATTACATAAAGTTATCCTGCTTCATCGGCTCAAATAGTTCGGCTGATAAAATTTAAAGGAAATGTTTATTAAAAGATTCATCTGGGCATTTTGAGGTTCGGAGTCCAAAACCTGAGGACTTTCTTATATATCTTTTGAATTGACTCCCTCATAAAAACAAGAAGACCTACCGTTACACATCCCTGTGGAATTCGGTATTGAAATCAAAAATTGTCTTTGCAGACGGGTGTTCGCCCCTTTGTACGTTTCTTCAGTAAGCTATTCAAAAACCATTTTCCAGGCTATTTTCCAAAAGATCCCGAGTACCCGCGATCTACCTGTGTGTGTTATTAACTTCATATTAACTCCATACTAATTCAATATTAATTCAATAGTAATTCCATACTAACTTTATACTAACTCCATACTAACTCCATACTAACTCAATACTAACTCAATACCCAATGGGTATTATACGGGTACTATATGGGTAGGTTATGGGTTCATAAACCCGTAATGTACCCATAACCTACCCATAATGTACCCATAATGTACCCATTGGGTATTGAGTTAGTATTGAGTTGGTATTGAGTTGGTATGGAGCTAGTATGGAATTAATAAGTTGTTATACTAAAGATGGAATAAATTATTTCCATCGAAGCAGTTATAAGTACCCGGGGTCATTCTATTGCAACTCATATTTGATCGATTTTCGGTTTCGACTATATATGAGCAAACTAACCTCTTTTATTTAATTTTGAAGGGCGTTTTAAATAGGTTCAATATCTGAAGATTTGTGATTAAGTGATGAATGTAAAAATAAATGAGTCAATTACTTACGGAATCAGCCCCTTCATTTCAATCTGTTATTTCAATCCTAACAATCAACTTTAACTGGTAAATTGACTAGTTTTACGTAGATTTTACCGAATGGTAACATAGTTTAATTTTATACCCAGTCCATTTAACTTTCAAAGGTGAAATTGTTCAGTTTTTAAATAGGAATATCCAAAATGAATTGGCCATTACAATTTTAACTGCTTATGGATAAGGTTTAAATTGATGTTCCCAGAAAATTGAAAGTAAAATAGGAGAGCAATTATCCCTTAAATGTGCATTTTGATCGATTGAATGAATAATAGTTTAAGCAATAGAGTATATATAAGTAAAAAAAACTATATTTTTACGTCAATATCCATGAAAATATTTTTTCATATTTTAATGGTAATTATTATTTTTAATATACTAACCTATTATACCATATATGATGAACGAATTATTGATCAAACTAGCCGAATGCATCGAGTTTGGCAAGATCAACCGGGCATCTGCCTATCCACCTCAAATGAAAGGAGAGGATGGAGCCGATGAAATTGCACAACAGGCACTTGAAGCTGGTATTCCTCCCCAAGAGATATTAACTCATGGATTAATGCCGGGAATGGAACGTATTGGAGTGAAGTTCCGTGAGAATAAAGTGTTTGTACCACAGGTTTTGATGTCTGCAAAAGCCATGAGTACGGCAATGATTCATTTAAAACCTCATTTTCTATCAGGAGCCGCAAAGCAAAAAGGAACTTTTATCATCGGTACTGTTTTGGGCGATTTGCACGATATTGGTAAAACCCTTGTTGCCATGATGGTTGAAGGCAATGGATATAAAGTAATTGACCTTGGCACCGATGTTGACTCCGGCAAGTTTATTCAAGCCGTTAAAGAAAACCCAAATTCAGTAGTTGGTCTATCAGCTTTGTTAACTACAACGATGGTGAATATGGAAAAGATTACACGCGACATAAAAGAAGCAATACCTGGAACGATTGTGACAATAGGTGGAGCACCTGTCAATGATGAATTCTGTTTCAAAATTGGCGCTGACAATTATTCTCATGATCCGCAGGGTGTAGTTGAGTATTTGAACAGCAAAATTGCCTAAAGTATATAGAGTTTTTATGGACTTTAATTGATCAATTTGCCAATTATAAGAAGATATTGAACATAGAACAATCAGATTGAAATGAATAAGATTATTGAGGAATTAAATAAAGGCAAATTGCTGGTCTCAGATGGGGCATGGGGTACATTTCTACAGCAAAAGGGATTACAGCCTGGTGAATGTCCCGAGGAATGGAATATATCAAGGGCTACTGATGTTTTTGATATAGCAAAAAGTTATATTGAAGCGGGTGCTGATATGGTTGAAACCAATAGTTTTGGGGGAAATTATTTCAAGCTAAAAAATTATGGTCTGCAAGATCGTGTTTTCGAGATAAACAAAGCAGCAGCTGAAATAAGCAGGAACGCCGCTGGTTCCAATCATTTTGTATTAGGTTCAGTTGGACCAACAGGCAAGTTATTGATGATGGAAGAGGTGAGTGAAGACGAACTTTACGATGCTTTTAAGGAACAATCGATCGCTCTTGAAGCGGGTGGAGTGGATGCGATTATGATCGAAACCATGACTGACCTTGAGGAAGCTCGCATTGCAGTAAAAGCGGCCAAGGATAATACTCGTTGTGAAGTGTTTTGCACCATGACTTTTGATAAAATCATTGGAGACGAATTCCGAACTATGATGGGTATATCGCCTACAGAAATGACTGAATCGCTTATAGACGCTGGTGCTGACGTAATTGGCGCAAATTGTGGAAATGGCATCAAGGATATGATTGGCATTGTAAAAGAGATCAGACTGGTAAATGCAGCCATTCCCATTTTGATTCATGCCAATGCCGGATTGCCTCATTACCATGATGGTGAAACTACATTCCCTGAATCGCCGGCAGATATGGCTTTCAATGTTAAAGAAATTGCAGCAGCAGGAGCGAATATTATTGGTGGTTGTTGTGGAACAACTCCCGATCATATCTGTAAGGTAGCTGAGGTAGTGAAAAGCTTGTAATATTGAATGTTAGCAACTTATTTGAAACGAAAGTAATTCCAGGGAATAATAATAATTGAAATTTATTTGAAATATATGCGCAACATAGTACATAATGTCTCTTCCACATTTGGCGAACTAACTTTAGATAGAAATTATCTCTCCTCCGTACTTGGATTTGCTGATGGTATTCTTCCTGAACCCTTTGACAAGTATGTTGAGGAAGCTTTTGAGAAAGCAGAATCATTGAGTAATATCAGTGGCGCCTTTTGTTTTGCTAAGAAAATTGAGTTTACAAATAATAACAGTCATATTAAAGTTGATGAAATTGAATTTGGTATTGGCAAAACCGTTGCCAAAGAATTGAGAAATGCCACTTCTGTCGTTTTTTTTGTTTGTACTGCAGGAGAAGGGATTAGCCACAGTTCGAAGGAGTTATTAAAAGGTGATAATCCTGTTATGGGTTATGTTATGGATATGTTGGGTAGTATGATTGTTGAAGCGGCTACTGATCTATTGCAAAATAAAATCAAAGAAATTGCTGATAAAGATGGATTGTTAATTACAAATAGATACAGTCCTGGTTATTGTAATTGGAATGTTGCAGACCAGCACAAGTTATTTTCTTTCTTTCCACCCAATAGTTGCGGAATAAACTTGACAGATTCAGCTTTGATGTTTCCAATCAAATCAGTTAGTGGAATTATTGGAATAGGTAAGGATGTGAAATACAGACAATATACATGCGATCTTTGCAGTCAGGTAAATTGTTTTCATAAAAACCATTTCAATAATAATAGACTTCAAAATTGATTAATTGTAATTTTTTATTTTGAATGGAATGTAATTTCTAATTGTAATTAGAATTGTTTCTTTTTTTTATAACTTCGTCAAGAATTAAAATTTATATATCACCTTCATGCCAATAAGTTGGAGATTATTGACATATTAAATTTAAATGGTATAAGTTACAGTCATGTAGGAATTTACAATTTATTTTGTAGCAGTTTAAGTTACTTCGGGCATATCGATTTTGAAATTGAAATGGCTAAATATTTTATTTATAGGCAGGTTGATGAGAAGGTATAGGTTTAATAAAATATTGTTTTTATTGTTATTTGCCACTTCGGTAACTTTAAACTCCTTAGTGCAAGCCACAGATATCGAATTCGACCATTATACTACAAAAGACGGTCTGTCGAATGGCTATATTAATTGTATATTGCATGATTCAGAAGGTTTTATTTGGGCAGGTACAGCCAATGGCTTAAACCGTTTTGACGGGATATCCTTTAAAAATTATTATTTCAGCCCCAAAGATACAACATCCATATCTGGAAATAGAGTAACTTCTATGGTTGAAGATTCAAAGCACAATATATGGGTAATGACCAGCAGTGGATTGTGTGTATATGATCGAAAGAAGAATCACTTTTCGAGAAAGAGAATGATATGGAATGGGGAAGAAATTAGTAATATTTTTATATATTCCTGTTTTATCGACAGCAAAGGTTTTTTATGGTTTAGCTCTCCTGGTAAAGGGATTTGCCGGTTTAATCTCAATAATCTTCATATTATCAAGCAGGTTATTGATGTAGATTTATTTCTGTTGAAGGAGGATGATGTTGCTTTGGCTTACAAATATTATGTATTCTCTTATGTTGAAGATGAAAATAATCAAATGTGGGTTGCAAGCAGTAGTAATCAGTTATTCTATTTTGACAGTAAGAAAAATAAATTTTTCTCACAGCCAATTGATCACCCAGAAGCGAATTATTTTAGCAATAAAACAAAATGCTTGATTAAAGACAACAACGGAGATTTCTATTTAAGCATTGAAAATGCCGGGTTATTGTTATGGGAACGGAAAAAAAATCACTTTAATTTATATAAACCCAACGGCGCTGATTCAGGGCCTAAAGGAGATGTTTTAAATGCAATTGCTGAAGACAAAGATGGATTAGTCTGGATTGGTGACAGAAATTCAGAAGGTGTTAACATTTTTAATAAAAAGACACGGAAATTTACTTATTGTAAGTCAGATCCATGGAACCCTTATTCGCTCAATACCAATAAAATAAATTGTATTTATCGGGACCATACCGGTTCGATGTGGATTGGCACAATTACTGGCCTAAATAAATATAGTCCGGGTAAATCTAAATTCAATCGGTATTATAGTAGTTCAGTCAAACCCAATACACTAAATTGTAACAATACTCTTTGTTTTGCTGAAGGTAAAAACGGAGCTATCTGGATTGGAACAGATGGTGGTGGATTAAATAAACTGGATCGAAAATCAGGCAAGTTTGCATCTTTTGTCTTCGAGGCTGATAGTCCCAATGCATTAAGCGCCAATGCAGTTATTTCAATTTGCGAAGACCATGAGAGAACCTTGTGGATGGGGACATTTAATGGCGGATTGGCCAGGATGAAGGATGGAAACTTTAAAACTTATCTACCGAATCTGTCTGACAACAATTCTATTTCCAATAGAAATATATGGTATGTATTTGAAGACAGTAAACAAAACTTATGGGTCGCTACATTAAATAGTGGCCTTGAATTGTTTGATAGAAAAACTGAACGGTTTTCGCACTTTACTAACATAGCTGGTGATTCAACAAGTTTATGTAATAATTCAATCAATGGACTTTATGAAGACAGCAATCATAATTTATATATAACCACGTACCTTGGTGTAAGTATCCTTGATCTAAATGCTTATAATTTTTCAAAGCCTACTGATTTAAAGTTTCGGAACCTACGTCATGTCGATAATAAAAACAGTATCAGCAGTAATAATGTATATTGTGTAAGGGAAGACCTTGAAGGCAATCTATGGTTTGGAACTGTAAGTTCTGGAATTGATAAACTAGATGTAACGACAGGGAAAATCACAAATTATTCCACCACTAATGGATTGCCGGGTAACTCGATCACTTCTATTTTGGTTGACAGAGAGAATAATTTGTGGTTGGCAACTGATAAAGGGTTGGCTAAGTTTAATCCCAAAACAAAAGCGGTCATAGTTTTTGATCCTAAGGATGGCTTACAAAACATGAGTCTTAAAAGTTGGGCACTTAAAACCAAAGATGGTGAAATGTTTTTTGGAGGAGCTGATGGTTTTAATTCATTCTACCCTGACAGGATTAAATCAAACCAAAATAAAAACATTCCTCCTGTTGTAATCATCGGTTTGAAAATATTCAACAGTCCAGTTGAAATAGACGAGCAGTTCAATCAAAGAATACTATTACCAAATGCAATTAATGAAACCGTTAAATTGGAGCTTTCTCACAGTGAAAACTTCTTTACCTTTGAGTTCATTGCACTCGACTATACTACGCCTGAAAAAAACCGGTATGCCTATATGATGGATGGTTTTGACAGAGATTGGGTGCAGTGTGGAACCAAACGTGAAGCCAATTACACCAATCTTGATCCGGGGGAATATACTTTTAGGGTAAAAGCTTCGAACAACGATGGGGTATGGAATGAGAAAGGAACCTCTATTAAAGTGATTATCTTGCCTCAATGGTGGGCAACCTGGTGGTTCAGACTAATAATTGGAGTGATAACAGTCATTATTCTAACCTCCATTTATTACTTGAGAATGAGGCAATTTAAAAATCAAAAGATACTGCTTAAAAAACTTGTTGCGCAAAAAACTTATGAGTTACAGAATATGAATTCAAAGTTGGTAAAACAAGCTGAGGAACTTAATCAAACAAATAGTTTGCTTGAACTAAGACAGGGCCTAATAGAAGATCAAAGTGAGGAATTATATGTGCAAAAAGAGTCGCTGTTAAAATTGAACGATGAATTACATGACTTAAATGCCACAAAAGATAAATTCTTTTCGATTATTGCTCACGATATAAAGAACCCGTTTAATGCTATTCTGGGTTTCACTTCTTTACTCGAAGTTAATTTTGCTGAATGGACAGATGAAATGAAACTAGAAATAATAAATTTGATTCATATCTCATCGAAGAACCTTTACCAGTTATTAGAGAATCTTCTACAATGGTCGCGATCACAGCGTGGAATTATTGAATTTAATCCTGAAAGAATTGAATTGAAGGGTTTAGTTTACAGTGTCATTGATTTAATGAAAGGCACTGCAGAAGCGAAAAATATTGAATTAACAGTTAACCTGCCAATAAATGAATTAACGATAAATGCTGATCGGCAAATGCTCAATACCATCTTACGTAACCTCATTAGCAATGCTTTAAAATTCACGAATAAAGGAGGTAAGGTCCAAGTGATGGCAGAAGCCGATGCTAAATTTATAATGATAAAGATTACTGACAATGGTATTGGAATGCAAAATGCGATATTAGATAATCTATTTAAAATAGAGTCTAATTTTACCACAACGGGTACCAATAATGAAATAGGTACAGGACTTGGCTTAATCCTTGTAAAGGAATTTGTTGAAAAACATGGTGGAGAGATTGGAGTTGAAAGTGTTGTAGGTCAAGGAAGTACTTTTTATTTTACACTTCCTTTAGCAAAAAAGGCAGAACCTAAAATAGATAAATTAATTGCAATAAATTAATAAATCAGGCATCTCATCGTAATTAACTCTAAAATGCCATATTGCCATATTGCCATATTGCCAAAATGCCAGAATGCCACAATGCCTTTTGCATCAATTTGGACAATTGAATGAATTGGCATTTTGGCATTATGGCATTTTGGCAATATGGTGTAAATATTCCTACATTCTTTCAGGAACTTCAATCCCCAGTAATTTCATCCCTGTTTTTATCGTTTTGCCGGCAGTTTCGGCAATGACAAGACGAAGGTTACGCACTTCCTCATTTTCTTCAACCAATATCGGAAATTCATGGTAGAACTGATTAAATTCTTTTACCAGTTCGTATACATAATTGGCAATTAATGCAGGACTATATCCATCGCCAGCTTCTTTTACAGCAACCTGAAATTGCGAAATTACTTTAATAAGTTGCAGTTCTTTGGCGCTTGGTTCAGTATTGATTATAACTATACGGTTTAATTCAATATTTCGATCTGCCGCTTTACGCAAAATAGAACGTATTCGTGCATAAGTATACTGGATAAAGGGGCCTGTATTGCCATTAAAATCTATAGATTCTTCAGGATTGAAGAGCATATTTTTCTTAGGATCAACTTTAAGAATAAAATATTTCAAAGCTCCCAGTGCAATCATTCTATGTGTCTCGGATGCCTGTTGAGGAGTGTAACCCTCTAGTTTGCCCAATTCTTCGGATGTTTTGCGTGATACTTCTATCATTTCAGCCACCAAATCGTCGGCATCTACAACTGTACCTTCACGTGACTTCATTTTGCCCTCTGGAAGTTCTACCATTCCATAGGAGAAATGCTGTAGCCCTTTGCCAAATTCAAAACCTAACTTATCAAGTAAAATAGACAATACCTGAAAGTGATAATTCTGCTCATTTCCAACGACATAAATCATTTGGTCGATGGGGTAGTCCTGAAATCGTTCTTTTGCTGTTCCAATGTCCTGAGTCATATAAACCGAGGTTCCATCACTACGGAGCAAAATCTTCTGATCAAGTCCTTCACTAGTCAGATCAGCCCAAACTGATGAATCCTCTTTTTGATAGAAAACACCTTCAGCAAGTCCTCTCAAAACTTCATCTTTGCCATACAGATAAGTTTCCGATTCGTAATATATTTTATCGAAATCAACACCAAGTTTTTTATACGTAACATCAAATCCGGCGTAAACCCATTGGTTCATGGTTTCCCAAAGCTTGATTGTTTCAGGATCTTTGGCTTCCCATTTCAACAATAATTCGCGTGCACCAAGCATTGAAGGAGCATTTTGTTCAGCGTTTTCTTTAGTTTCGCCTTGTTCCATCAATGCAGCTATTTCTTTTTTATATTCCTGGTCAAATCTTACATAGTAGTTCCCCACCAGATGATCGCCTTTGATGCCAGTACTTTCAGGCGTTTGTCCATTGCCCCATATTTCCCATGCATACATTGACTTGCAAATATGGATACCCCGATCATTTACAATATTGGTCTTAACTACTTTATTCCCATTGGCTTTAAGTATTTCACCCAATGAAAACCCAAGCAAATTGTTACGGATATGACCGAGGTGCAATGGTTTATTGGTATTGGGAGATGAATATTCAACCATTACAAGTTTCGAAGATTCGGTTGGTTGAGTAATTCCATAATTGATCATCGAGCTTATTGAATTAAGAACAGAAATCCAGTATTCAGATGAAATCACCAGATTTAAGAAGCCTTTTACAACATTGTAATTGTTTACTTCCGGCACGTTTAACTGAAGATAATCTCCAATCTCGGTGGCTGTTTGTTCAGGCGACTTCTTTGAGATCCTAACAAACGGAAATATCACAACTGTGACATCACCATTAAACTCTTTTCTTGTATTTTGTAATTGAACAAGGCTTTGATCTATATGCTGTTGGTAGCATTTTTCAATAGCTTCAACAATTTTATCACGAATAATTACTTCAATTGACATTCTTTTTGATTTGATATTTGAACGACAAAGATATTTGAATTTCGCAATAATATGATTTAAGATTCTACATTAGCAAATAAAGATTTAAAATAAAGCCCTGACCAATTGAATAGTCAGGGCTTTTGAATTATTTCTAAAAGAACTTAAGTCGGAAGTTTTAGTTTAAACTCCATACTGTGAACTTTTGAATGTCTATTTCATCTTATATATTTCGAATTCGACACGGCGGTTAAGCAAACGACCTTCTGGTGTATCATTGGTGGCGGCTGGTTTTGCTTCACCAAATGCATTTTGTTTAATGATGCGATCGCTCGAAATACCTTTTGACTCAAGATATTTAGTAGTCGATGCAATACGTGCTTCCGCCAATTTTAAATTGGTTTCTACCGATCCATGGCTATCTGTATATCCGAAAATGTTGACATTGAAATCTTTGTTTTGGTTCAATATTTCAACCAATTTATCAAGAATACCTTGCGAGAATTCTGTAAGATTACTTTTGCCGGATAAAAAATGAATGGAAGCAACCTTGATATTTTGAATTTCGATTTGGTCAATTGTTACTACTTTTGTCTTTTCAATTACCTTTTCTTTTACAGGGCAACCTTTGTTTTCTTTTGGTCCGGCAACAGTAGGACAATCATCTTCTGAATCAACTACACCATCTTTGTCTTGGTCAAGAGGGCAACCTGATGCATCAACTTTCCAACCTTTTTTTGTGTCAGGGCATTTATCATTCTTGTCGGCAATACCATCGCCGTCTGTGTCAGGGCAACCATTTAAGCTTGCGATTCCAGGTACGTCAGGACAAGCATCATTTTTGTCTGTAATACCATCTTTATCAGTATCAGGGCAACCTTTCATGGAGGTTAATCCTGCAACAGTGGGGCAATCATCAATGTAATCAGCAACTCCGTCGCCATCACTATCCAAAGGACAACCTGTTTCATCAACAGCTACACCAGCAGGAGTATTGGGACATTTATCTTTTTTATCCGAAACACCGTCCAGGTCTGTATCTTTAGTTTTCCCTATGTTGAATTCAAGACCTGCTGTATTTTTCCAGAAATTATCATGAGTTGTAATTCCATTTCTGGTAGTTTCAAGGCCATGTATATATCCAGCCTCAAAATAACCTGCTAAATTGGGACCGAAATAGATTTTAGTTCCTATTCCTAAATTGAAATTTGGGTATCTATCATTATTTTCATCTAATAAACCAGGTCCTGCATATAAGTAAGGACGTAGGCTTTTTGTTTCGTTTGACAGTTTAAGACGTAAATTAAGGAATAAGTTGGACAAATCGAGATCATCATTTTTTATTGTTGATCTGAAATAGCCCAAATTGGCTTTAAATATCAAGTCGAAATGCGGACTTAAATACCTACTAAAATATAATTCGGGGAGAATACCTATTCCACCATTTTCTATGGTGCCATAAGCTCCGGCACCAGTACCAATTCCCCATTTTTTATCAGATGTTTGGGCATTTATTGTGGCTGCAAATGCAACAATAAGTAAAAGGCATAATGTTTTTTTCATAATCTTAGGTTTTTAATTGACATTCAAAGATATATTTATTTATTTTACATCTGTACATTAAATTGCTGATTGATACCCTAAACTAAGCACCTATTTAATCGATAGACTTCTTGTATACCCTTACTAACGGAAATTATACTTCTGTAAAGTCACCTTCAAACACTTTTATTGCTTAGTTTGATTTTGTAAAGTTATTTCTATAATGACTTAAAAACTTATACAATTCCAGATAAGACTTACATAATTCACACATCGAAATTTATTGTGTATATTAAGCAATTAACTTTAAGATAATGGACCTATCTCATTGCATTTCTGAACAACCGTGTAATTGTTGTATTTGTAAATGTGAATTACTCAAATGATTTAATAATTTGTCAAGTCTTATTATCTCAATCAACTTGCTTTTGACTTTGTTAATTGAGTGGAAACAATATTTGAATTTTTAATTATATTAATTACTATTGTCGATTGGCAATAAACTCCCTAAAATAAAGCCCTGTCTAATTGAATAGACAGGGCTTTTGAATTGTTTGTAAAAAAGTTCAGTGGTAGTTGATAGAATTTAACCTCCAAACCAGGCATTTTAAAAATCCTATTTCGTTATAAATAATTCGAATTCAGCTCTTCGATTAATCAAACGACCTGCTGGAGTATTATTGGTGGCGACAGGTTTTGCTTCACCAAATGCATTTTGTTTAATGATACGATCGCTGGAAATACCTTTTGATTCAAGATATTTAGTAGTCGTTCTGATACGTTCCTCAGCCAGTTTTAAATTGTCCGCATCGGATCCCTGACTGTCGGTATATCCGGAAATGTTGATATTGTAATCTTTGTTCTCGATTAGTATTTTAATCATTTTATCGAGAATCGCTTGAGAGTATTCTGTAATGTAAGTTTTGCCAGATACAAAATGTACGGCACCAACCTTTATGTTCAGAATTTCAATTTGATCAAGCTTTACTTCTTTTTTGTTTACCGGACAGCCTTTATTTTCTTTTGGTCCTGCAACTGTAGGACAATCGTCTTCCGAATCAGCTACACCATCATTGTCCTTGTCAAGTGGACAACCTGATGCATCCACTTTCCATCCTTTTTTAGTGTTAGGGCATTTATCATCCAGGTCGGTAATACCATCTCCATCTGTATCAGGGCAACCTTTGAGGCTTGCGATCCCAGCTACGTCTGGACATGCATCATTTTTATCTGCAATACCGTCTTTATCAGTGTCAGGACAACCTTTCAGCGAGGTTAATCCTGCAACAGTGGGGCAATCATCTATGTAATCGGCAATCCAGTCACCATCACTATCAAGTGGGCAACCGTCTCCATCAACTGCAACACCAGCTGGGGTATTGGTGCATTTATCTTTATTATCCGAAACTCCATCCATGTCCGAATCTTTAGATTTTCCTAAATTGAATTCCAGGCCTGCAGTGCTTTTCCAATAATTCTCACGCATTGAAATTCCGTTTCTCGTTGCGACAAGACCATGGAGATACCCAGCTTCAATATAAAATGCTAATTTTGGACCGAAATAATATTTGGTTCCCAATCCTGCATCAAAATTTATAATCTTATGAAAATTATTTACATCTAATAAACCGGGACCTCCATAAAGGTAAGGGCGAAGGTTTTTTGTCTCATTCGACAATTTAAGACGTAAATTAAGGAGTAAGTTTTTAAAATCAAGATCATTATTTTTTACTGTAGACCTGAAAACGCCCAAATTGCCTTGAAACATCAAATCGAAACGTGGACTTAAATACCTGCTGAAATACAACTCAGGGAGAATACCTATTCCACCATTTTCTAAAGTTCCATAAGCACCGGCGCCAGTACCAATTCCCCATTTTTTATCAGATGTTTGTGCATTTACTGTGGCTGCAAATGCAACAATAAGTAAAAGTAATAAGGTTTTTTTCATAAATATGGTTTTTTTTAATTGATTTTCAAGGCTGTATATTTTTGTTTTTCTTGCTTTCATCAACTTGATGATGGATAGCAGGATCATTTTCGATGTTAAATTTAAAAACTTTAATTCATCTGGCCTTTGGTATTTCGTTCAATGAAAAACCATTATTAAGGCTGCGGAATCACTTCAATCTACATAATATTAACTTTGAAATTCAAGTAACAAAGATATTTGAATTTCGTTAATATATGATTTAATACCAAAGTTTTGCTATTAATGATTTGTGATTGCTTTTTAACTACATTTTTAAATGCATTTTTTTCTCTATTATTTACCAAATATCTATTTGCTTTTGGATCAGATAATGAATTGTGCAAGCAGTTTAAATTTTATTATTAGTGTGAAAATGGATCTGATTGACTTGCTGTTTAAGTAAAAACCCTGCCTAATTAAATAGACAGGGCCTTTAAACTACTTTACAGTTTGAACATTCAATAGAGTTAAGCGCAAGGCTATGAATTTTTTAACGCTTATTTCGTTATAACTATTTCTAATTCAACACGACGGTTTAACGTACGACCTTCTGGAGTTTCATTGGTTGCAATTGGTTTTGCTTCACCAAAGGCTGTACGTGTAATGATGCGACTATCAGAAATTCCTTTTGATTTAATATATTTAATGGTCGATTCAATACGTTGTTCCGTTAGTTTAATGTTGTATTCATCAGATCCCTGGCTATCAGCATAGCCGGAAATATTGCTATTGTATCCTTTATTCTCGTTCAGTTGTTTAACGAGGTTGTCTAGTGTCCCCTTGGACTCGACTGTCAGCAAGCTTTTCCCAGTTGCAAAATAAATGGTTGTAACTTTGATATTTTGAATGTCGGTAGGTTCAACTGATACTTCTTTTTTTACCTCTTCTGCTTTTTCCTTAATAGGACAGCCCTTATTTTCTTTTGGTCCGGCAACTGTTGGACAATTGTCTTCTGAATCAGCTACACCATCTTTGTCAGTGTCAAGTGGGCAACCTGAAGCATCCACTTTCCATCCTTTTTTAGTGTCCGGGCATTTATCATCTTTGTCTGCAATACCATCACCATCGCTATCAGGGCATCCTTTCAATGACGATAATCCAAAGATAGTGGGGCAATCATCCAGGTAATCTGCAACTCCATCGCCGTCTGTATCGACTGGACAACCCTTTGCATCTACAGCAGCACCTGCAGGAGTATTAGGGCAATTATCTTTTTTATCCGAAACGCCGTCCATGTCCGTATCTTTTGATTTTCCAAAGTCAAATTCAAGACCTGCCGTACTTTTCCAGAAATTATCATGGTAGGTAACTTCTTTACTTACAGATTCGATACCATGTACGTAACCGGCTGAAAAATAGGCTGCTAACTTTGAATTGAAATAATATTTAGAGCCCACTCCTGCATCAAAATTGAAATTCCATTCCGTATTGTCAGCTAAATATCCAGGACCGGCATATAAAAACCAGCGACATTTTTTTGTTTCATCCGTCAATTTGTACCGTAAATTTAGTAATCCGTTGAATAAATCAAGATCAGAATTTACATTTGTATTAAAAACACCCATATTGCCCTGAAGCATCAAGTCGAATCGTGGACTTAAATACCTACTTAAATACAACTCTGGTATAACCCCAATTCCACCGTCTTTTAAAGTGCCATACGCACCGGCACCAGCTCCGATACCCCATTTTTTATCCGATGTTTGAGCATTCACAGCGACTGTAAAAGCCACCACAAGAAAAAGTAGAAAAATTTTTTTCATAGTCATTGGTTTTTTTTGATTAAAGAAAACATTTTTAATGTTCCATAGCAAAAGTATAAAAAAAACAACATCAAAATAATAAATTATAGTATTATTATGCCTAAATGCAATATTTTTATGAAAATCATTAGAATCCACCCCTAAAGTCTTATCTTTCACCTTTTAAAAATCGCAAAATCAGCTATTATTCCGATCATCATATATTTGTTCTATCCCTCTGCAATTGAAAATTCTCAATTTAAACATCCTTTAAGTAGATTTGTTTAATTTAAAGTGTATACGTAATGTCATAATAACTGATATCATTGGCAAAAGAGGATCATTGTATAAACATTTCGTATCTTTACTCTTTTAAAATTGAAGCCATTGTATGCAATAATTGACATAGAAACCACGGGTAATACTTATAAATCAGGTAAGATTACAGAGATTGCCATTTTCATTCATGATGGTTTTGAAATCGTTGATTCATTCAGCAGTCTCATAAATCCTGAATGTTATATTTCTGATTTTATTACCCGCCTTACCGGTATTAATAATGAAATGGTTAGCAGAGCGCCGCGTTTTTATGAAGTAGCCCGAAAGGTGGTAGAAATAACAACGGATAAGGTTTTTGTTGCACACAATGTGAATTTCGATTATAAATTCATACAGGAAGAATTTAACCGACTCGGTTTCGATTATCAAAGAAAGACGATGTGCACTGTGAGAATGGGTAGAAAGTACTTGCCGGGGCACAAATCTTATTCTCTCGGAACCTTGTGCAGTGAGTTACAGATTCCGGTGAACGGGAGACATCGTGCTGCTGGTGATGCTCTTGCAACGGTAAAACTTTTTGAAATGATTTTGGATAGAAAGGCTCAAAAGGAGACGAAAAATGATTCTACCCAATTGCGTTTGTTTTGATCGAAATTTTACAACTTTAATAGTCCCATTATTTTTAACTTTGGGGAAATGAAAAATATGCACAAAATTGCTTTTATATTATTGTTATTTATACCGAATTTGATCTTTTCACAAGCTACAACGGTTAAATTTGCTGTCATGAAATATGATGGTGGTGGCGACTGGTACTCAAATCCGACTTCATTGCCAAACCTGATTGCTTTTTGTAACCAAAATATAAAAACCACAATAGATCCTGAAGCGGGAGTTGTAGAGCCGGGAAGCGTTGATATATTTAATTATGCGTATGTCGATTTAACTGGTCACGGTAATGTGGTTTTTTCTGATGCTGATGTCACCAATCTGCGCAAATATCTCGAATCGGGAGGTTTCCTTCAAATCAGCGATAATTATGGCTTGGATCTTTTTATCCGTCGTGAAATGAAGAAGGTATTTCCTGAACTGGATTTCATTGAACTGCCTTTTAGCCATCCCATTTACTCACAGAAATATCATTTCCCTGATGGACTACCCAAAATTCATGAACACGATGGAAAACCTGCGCAGGGCTTCGGATTGATTTATAAGGGTCGACTGGTGTGCTTCTATAATTATGAGTGCGATTTGGGCGATGGTTGGGAGGACCGATCTGTTCACAACGACCCTGAAGAAGTCCGACAGAAAGCCTTGCAGATGGGCGCCAACATTATTTCGTATGTGTTTAATCAATAATAAAAACTCATGAAAGTATTGGCAATTAATGGAAGTCCTCGTAAAAGTGGAAATACTGAATTAGTGATTAGAACAGTATTCCAGGAAATGGAAAAGGAAGGCATTGAAACTGAATTAGTTCAGGTAGGAGGGAAGTTGGTTCATGGGTGTACGGCTTGCATGAAATGTCGCGAAATAAAGGATGGTTTCTGCCATATCAAAAACGACTTTATCAATCAGATTATTCCCAAGATGGTAGCGGCCGATGGAATATTACTTGGTTCGCCAGTATATTTTGGCGATATCACTACTGAAATGAAAACGCTGATTGATATTTCAGGCTATGTAACACGTGGCAATGGACATTTACTTCGCCGTAAAGTAGGTGCTGCTGTGGTAGTTGAACGTCGTGGTGGCGCCATGCATGCTTTCGAAACGCTCAATAATTTTTTTCTGATCAACCAGATGGTCATTCCCGGATCAAGTTATTGGAATTTTGCCTTTGGAGGTGCTGTCGGTGATGTTTTAAGCGATACCGAAGGCCTGCGCACAATGAGCAAACTAGGTGAGAATATGGCATGGTTGATGAAAAAGCTGGGGTAGAGTGGGTCTTATTTATTTCTAAACTTTAATTCTTCTGGATTTTGGCGCGTGTCAAAAATATCTGTAATATAGATTTTAGAATTCATAATTTTATAAATTATCTTATAATTCCCTCTGGTAATAAATCTGTGTTCCTCATCCAATTCGATAAAAAATTCTTCTACTGGTCCAGATAATGGAAATTTCTCTAATTGTTTTGTTGAATAAAATAACTGATTCCTAATATTACTTGCTACCTTGACCTTAGCAATTTGCTCGTAGTATTTATATATTTTTGAAAGCGATTCCAAAGCGTATTTTGTCCAGATTACTTTCATCGACTACCAGCTTTGAGATAATTTTTCTGCTTCCTCTTGTGTATAGACTTCTCCTTTTTCAATATTCATATTCGAAATTCTTGCCCTCTCAATCAAATCTTGTTTCGTAAACCTTTTTAGCTGAGGCCTTTTAAAGGATGTATCAATTAACTCTTCGACTTGTTTAACTAAATCTTCATCATTAAGAAGGATCAATTTTTCAATGATGTTTAGTTTCCTATCCTGAATATTTGATGATTCCATATCTTTTTTTTTCAAAGTTAAGCTTTTTATAAATTAGTGGACCAGAATTAATGCAATTTTATTTTGGTGGCATATTAAGTAATCTACTTGACGATATCTAAACCATTATAAATTAGTTATTTACAAAATCGCCACCTCTTACTTCAGTCCCTCTAACCTCAAACTATCTCCCCTCTCAGCTTTAATGAAACTAATATCTTTGTCTTATTTCTATTTTACCTCTGTCTTACCTCTGTTTTATTAAATTCGTATATAAATCGAATCAAATACGTATATAATACGTAATAATACGTATTATATACGTATTATATATGTATTATATTCGATTTAAATATGTATTTAATAAGACAGAGGTAAGACAGAGGTAAGACAGATGTAAAGCAAAGGTAAAAAAATAATTCAAACTAAAGTTTTCCTTATTATAAGGAGTAGGGCGCAAAAAAAGACTGCCGGCAAATTGCCGGCAGTCTTATATCTCATTTTTTGAGTATTAGATCTAATATCTAATACATTGCGTCTTATATTGATATTTTAGAATCTATTCAAAGCTATTGACACCGGCTACTTCAGCCATTTTATCTACTTTTTTGATCAATCCCTGAAGTACCTTACCCGGTCCAATTTCAGTAAATAGGGTGGCACCGTCGGCAATCATATTTTTGGCGGTCTGGGTCCATCTTACAGGAGCAGTCAATTGTGCGATCAGATTTTTTTTGATAACTTCAGGATCGGAAGTGGGAACTGCATTTACATTCTGATAAATGGGGCATATTGGTGTTGAAAAGGGAGTTGCTTCAATGGCAGCAGCAAGTTCTTCACGTGCAGGTTCCATGAGGGGTGAATGAAAAGCACCACCCACAGACAATTTGATAGCACGTTTGGCTCCACGGGCAGTTAATGCTTCGCAGGCCTTGTCGATGCCGGCAAACGACCCTGAAATGACCAGTTGACCGGGGCAATTATAATTGGCAGGTACCACAATCTCGTCGATTGAGGCACAAACTTCTTCCACAACTTCATCTTCCAATCCAACAATAGCGGCCATAGTTGATGGTTCGGCTTCACAAGCTTTCTGCATGGCCTGTGCACGTTTTGAAACAAGACGCAATCCATCCTCGAAGCTTAAAGCACCGTTAGCAACCAGGGCAGAGAATTCGCCAAGGGAGTGACCTGCAACCATTTCAGGCTTGAAGTTATCCAAAGTCTTGGCCAGCAATACCGAATGCAGGAAAATGGCAGGTTGGGTAACTTTGGTTTGTCTGAGGTCTTCCTCGGTTCCATCAAACATGATATTGGTAATGTTGAATCCGAGGATTTCGTTGGCTTTTTCGAACAATTCTTTGGCCAGCGGCGATTTTTCGTATAGATCTTTGCCCATACCTGGAAATTGGGCACCCTGTCCCGGAAATACATAAGCTTTCATTTTTTCAATTTTATATTTACAAGCGGCAAATATAGTTAAAATACGAATTAGACGAATTATTACAAATTACACGAATTTACTGCGAGGCCAGAGATGTAAAATTTCAAACTTTCCTTTTTTAACTTTAACCTTTTAATATTTAACATTTAACATCTCGTGTATTTCAATTACCCCTTCCTCCTTGCATATTTTTAAAATAGCCTGCAGGCTGTCTTCAATGTTGTTGTCCAGACCCACTGAAAAGCGTACCAGTCCTTGGGAGAGACCCATTTCATGCTGTACTGAATCAGGAATTTCAGAAGAGGTACTTTTACCCGAGCAGCTGAAAAGGGTTTTAAAATAGCCCAGGCTAACTGCCAGATAACCAACATCGGTCAGCTGCATTTTTTGCATTACCTGGTTTGCTTTCTGAACTGTTCCGAAGTCGATAGCCAACATACCCCCAAATCCAAACCCTTCATTCATCAGCGCTTTGTGTAACTCATGCTGGGGATGGGTTTCAAGTCCCGGATATGAAATTTTCAAACCTGCTTTTGTTAATTCCTGAGCGAGGAACAGTGCATTTTTACTATGCTGACGAAGTCGTAAGTGCAAGGTATGAAGGTTCTTATGAATGGAAGCTGAGCGCAACGGATCAAGAACAGGTCCAAGTAACATGGCTGTCCCGTTGTTCACATTCGACAGGTCATCCACAAATTGTTTACTACCGCAGATTGCTCCGGCCACGCAATCGTTTTTGCCATTGATGAATTTTGTCATGCTATATACCACAATATCAGCGCCTAACCTTGCAGGTGACATGATCATGGGAGTAAAGGTATTGTCAATCATCAATAGCGTTCCATGCCGGTGGGCTATTTCAGCCAACTTGGGAATGTCGGAAACCTGAAGCAGCGGGTTGGTAACACTTTCAGTATAAATAACTTTGGTATTGGGTCTGATAGCAGCTTCAACTTTTGCCAGATTGGTGATGTCGACAAAACTAACTTCTATATTGAACTTGGGGAGATAGTTTTTCAGAAAGGCATACGTTCCGCCATAAGTGGTAACTGAAGTAACAATATGATCGCCAGCACTGCAAATCTGCAAAATGGCACAAGTGATGGCCGCCATTCCGGAGGCGGTGATCCATGCCGACTCTGTATCTTCCATAGCAGCAATGGCTTCGGCAAGAAACTTGTTGGTTGGGTTCCAATGCCTTGAATAGAGAAAACACCCCTCCATGTTTCCAAGAAAGGTTTCTTCCATGGTGTCGGCCTGTAAAAATGTGTAGGTCGATGAATCGGTGATCGAAGGATTGACTCCTCCAAACTCGCCAAATTGTTTTAAATGCTGAATATTTGAAGCCGGATCGAATGTCATAAAAGTTCGTTTTAATTTCTTCGGAAAGTTAAGCATCCTGATGATAGATAACCATGATATTATTCAAGTATTTAGATCTTATTCAGCATCAGAGATATTTATATTGTAAAATTTTATAACTTTACGAACAATTAAAATTTCATAATAAAATATTCAATATTCAATTACTATGAAAATATTATATTATTATTATTACTTGTTTTATACAAAAGTTCTACCAGATGATCAACCTCATGCAACAACAATATTTACGTTAAGTGTTTCTGAAGGGTTTCTGATAAATGGTATTTTACAAATCTCTTTAGCTCATTTTCTCTGTATATCCATAGATAAATGGACCATGATAGGGGTACTTTTACTGTTGATCATTGCAAATTATTTTCACTTTTACTTAACACGTAAGTGTAAAGAGATAGTAAAGTTAAAACCTAAATTATTAAACAGTAATAAACTTTCTATGTTAATGGTTGTGTGCTTTTTTCTAATTACATTCTCTTTCCTTTTCTGGGGACCAGTTTATGTGAAACACATATTGGAACAGTGTAAATAATAACCCGTCCCTTGCAGATTGATGCTTCGATTAAGACTTGTCGAAATGACTTTGGGAATTGGATTAGACAGAGAAACAGATCGCAGTTAAGAGATTCCGCGAGCACACAGGTCAAATCATCACAAGCAGGTGATAGTATATAGAAAGTATTGGTTTGGTTTTTTCGTATTTTAAGTCATTTATTGATTTGGATTTTTTATATTTGTACCTAATTATTGGTTTGGATTTTTAGAATAATCATAAATAAATGTATTTAAGTAGAAAAATTGACGAGGAACTATTAAAGTGGAAATTCGCTGAAAAGAGAAAGCCACTGATTTTACGTGGGGCGCGGCAAGTAGGTAAAACATCTTCAGTAAAAAACCTTGCAAAGAAATTTACCTATTTTGCAGAAATAAATTTTGATGAGAGTGCTTCTTATTCCGTGATTTTTCAAAAGGATATATCTGTATTTGAAGTATGCGAACAACTTTCGGTATTGACCAACACCCCCATTATAGCAGGTGAAACTTTATTGTTTTTGGATGAAATCCAATCATGTATTCCAGCTATTAGTATGCTCAGGTATTTTTACGAAAAAATGCCTGAATTGCATGTTATAGCTGCGGGTTCTTTATTAGAGTTTGCATTGGCAGATATCCCTTCATTTGGTGTAGGCCGAGTCCGTTCAATGTACATGTATCCGCTTTCTTTTGTTGAGTTTTTAACGGCACAGGGGGAACGTTTATTGCTGGAGCAATTAAATAAAGCCAATGTTTCCAGGCCCTTATTAGAAGCGGTACATCAAAAATTAATTAATCAGTATAAAAAATTCCTCATTATTGGGGGTATGCCGGAGGCAGTGAGCAGATATGTTAACAGTAACGATTTATTAGAAGTTCAAAGGGTTTTAAACGACTTATTGATTTCGGTTCAAGCTGATTTTGCTAAATATAAATCGCGTGTACCCAGTGCCCGGTTGGTAGAGGTTTTTAATGCCATTGCACAACAGGTGGCAACAAAATTCACCTATTCCTATCCAAATGCCACTTTGAACAATTCACAAATTAAAGAAGCCATAGAGCTACTTAAAATGGCTGGATTGGTTTATGCAGTTACACATAGCGCTGCAAATGGTATTCCTTTAGGGGCTGAAATAAACCCCAAGAAAACTAAATATCTGATTTTTGATACAGGAATATTTCAACGAATCTTAGGATTAAATATAGCTGATTTACTCATAAATGATGATTTTAATGTCATCAACAAAGGTCATATTGCCGAACTTCATGTAGGATTGGAATTGCTCAAAGCCGAAAGTTGTTATCAAAAAACCGATTTGTACTATTGGCAGCGCGATGCAAAGAATAGTCAGGCAGAAGTAGATTATGTATGTCAGTTTAATGATTCCATCGTTCCCATTGAAGTCAAAGCAGGAACTAAGGGAAGCATGCAAAGTTTGTATTTGTTCTTAAAAGAAAAAAAACTACCTCAGGGTTTTAGAATATCCCTTGAAAATTTTGCAAGCATGGAACAGGTATCCATTTTGCCGATTTATGCAATACAAAATTTAATTGATAATATAAATAAATGAAATATCAGACATCCTTGATGTCGGCCTGTAAAAATGTGTAGGTCGATGAATCGGTGATCGAAGGATTGACTCCTCCAAACTCGCCAAATTGTTTTAAATGCTGAATATTTGAAGCCGG
>Ga0209100_1000493_pt1 | contig 34336 bp, 30 predicted proteins | sample lystaG_FD_185480 | JGI IMG/M metagenome (GOLD analysis project Ga0209100, IMG submission 185480) | Glacier valley bacterial and archeal communities from Borup Fiord, Nunavut, Canada, to study Microbial Dark Matter (Phase II) -... | ecosystem: Environmental > Aquatic > Freshwater > Ice > Glacier ... | reverse complement strand
TCATTTCTTCAGTAGAGATAGTTTTTATCCTTGTTTTTGCAATTATGGGCGGCATGGATAAAAGATAGGCCACTATCAATTTGTTTAAAATTATTTTTTGCTCATGAGTTAAATCCTTTGCTAAGATACCAATAGGGTGAAGTGGATCAACCTCAACGTCGTTTCTAGTTACAATATCGCTATAAGCATTGGACTGGAGAAGTGCTTTTTGTTTCTGTTCTTGTGTAAGTGAATTCTCCAATTCAAAGCCAAAGTCTTCTTCATCTTTTATAATTCTCATTCCTTTTTGGGGACCATCTTTTACTTCGGCAGGATAGACTCCAAAGAAGAAGGGTGCTACAGCCAGTTTGCCATTGACGATCGTAAAATTCAGTGCAAGGTGATGTCCGCTAAACTTCCAACCCCATATACTATCTTTACCCGGATTTCCGTAGATAGCTATAAAGTAATTTTCTGGAGTGCGGTTCATATTATCAGGTTCTAACTCTTTCAATAGATTTTCAAACCCCATTATATTCTTTAATTTTGTATATCCTTCTTCACTTAAATAAACCTTCATTAAATCATTTAGTTTCTTTTTTTGGATATCATTCAACTCAGAAACTCCAATTCCATTACGGGAGGCCATAGAAGCAGGAAGATAATGCCATTCATAGCGGTTGATCTCATCAAATGGAAACATTGCTTCACCCTTCTGCTTATCACTTAATGAATTTACAAAAGCCATTGCCTGAGTAGAGTCGAAATTGTTGTCATCAATATTTTGTGCCATCATTGTAAATGGTAAAAATAGAAGGAAAAGTAGTTTCATATTAACTTTTTAGTGCTCTATTATTGAACAAGTTAATTACTGAATTGTTTTATTAAAAATGATTCTTTTAGTCCCTAGTTATGCTTAAGTTGAAGAAACAAAATAAGATGTTTTCCTCTTTATAGCGTTTTATAACTTTGAGGTATCTGTGTGTGATAAAAATTATTATAGATGTATCAAGTTATTTCTAATTTTAACTCATGGTCTTAAGCAACTTTGAACGATTGGTACAATTGGCCGATGAAGTTTTTGCCTCTAAAAATGATCCATATCAGCTTGATGTAAATCAGGAAGTGATTGAGAGGTTGCAACGAATTCATCCTTCCACAGTTTCTGAATACGATGAAGGAAATGGTCCTGTTGCCTGGGTTCTCGTAATACCTACCACAACTGAATTGATGAACCAATTTATTGAGAATGCAATTACAGAAAAAGAGTTATTCGAATTGACACCACTCGATTCATTTTATGAGGCATTGTATCTGTGTGCTGCATTGGTCCTGGAAGAGTACCGTGGAAAAGGAATTGCAAAAAATCTTACAATAAATGCAGTTGAAAATATACGTAAAGATCATCCATTGGAATCATTGTTTGTTTGGGTTTTTACCAAGGAAGGAGATGTACTTTCTGAAACAATCGCCCGATTAACCTCGTTGCCATTACTTAAACGTTGATACTTTTGTATCTTCGATTTGTTAATTAAAAATGGGAACACTGCTGAAAATGATTTTACAGATAAAAACTGAAAAAACAAATTAGAATACTGATCCTTAATACTCGGGGGCAGTATTCTAGTTTGTTTTCATATTCCTTTAAATTTTAATAAACAATTTGTTTTTGTAGAGCCAATAACATATATACCAGAGTGATGCCCAAACAGCTGTGCTCGTTATTATACTTATCGAAAGGGGACACGTCCAAGAGAACAATGCATTGGTGAACGGAAGGAAGATATTACTTATAAATCCACTTCCCCCTATTTCGAAAAACAGATAAATAAAAATGGAGTTCATGCCCACTATCTTGAACATATTGGGTCCTGTCGCAAATGACTTTTTAACGTCAATTAACCAGTAGAATAAACAAAGTACCAGGATAGCCCACCCACCGCTTGCGAATACAAATGAAGAGGTGGCAATTTTCTTAATGATAGGAGTGATATTCAAAAGATCAAGAGAAAATCCTATTGTTAAAGCAACTATTCCTGCGATCAACATTGCCTGGATTTTCTTTCTTGCCGGCAGTTCACTCATCAATAGCTTGCCGCACATTACCCCCCAAACGGTATGCGCAATGGTCGAGATAGCATTCAAAGAGGCCCATTCACTGGCTTTGTCTACGCCCTCGATTTTATTATTGACCCAATTACCTAAGTTTTCGAAGTTGACCCAAGGATGATTAAATCCTTCAACAGGGAAATAACGGTAAGCCAAATCCATGATCAATAGAATAGCCAGGGTGAAAATGAGTTGGAATGAAAAGCTTTTGTTTCTTATCAGGAAGGCAACGAGGTAGGTGACAGATAATTGGGCCAGCACGTTTTGAAACTGCCATACAATTTTGCCGGGACCAATACAATAGACTGCCCATCCCAAAAACAATAGTAAAAATGATCGTTTAAGGGCGTGATAATTAATTAATTGAATTGAGTCTCCCTTTTTTAATCTGTTGGCTACTGCAAAAGGAATACTTAACCCAACAATAAACATAAAAAAAGGCTGTATCAGATCCCAAAAATGAAGTCCATGCCATTCATGATGATGAAATTGCAGTGCAATAGCCTGAATAAAAGAATTGTCTATTTTCAGCAATTGAGCAAATATTTGAGTACTTTCTCCAGCCAGTAGAAACATAGTCAGTCCACGAAAAAAGTCAATGGAATTAACCCTTTCAGCAATTGGAGACACTAAATTATCCGCATTTAAACTCATTGGTTTGAATTGGTTAGTTATAATGAATTAGTTATTTCTTCTATGATTCAATGGCAACAATTTCTAAAAGTTGAGGTTCCAGATCCAAATAACATTTGAGCAGAGTTACCTGATTAATGCCGCGAACAAGGTTTTGTCCCTCATACTTAGATCCATAATAGATATCGTTGTTTAAATAGTCGGTAATGAACCGAAGGGCCTGCATATAAATCATAAATTTTCCTGCATAGACGATTGCTCCTTTTTCCACTTCAGAAAGTTTATCTTTCATCTCACTCAAATAGCCTTTTACAATGGCTTGAAAGAAATCAGTTCTTACATTTATTTTATTAAAATCCTTTTCTTCTTCACTTACCGGCGACAGATATGTTCGCATCATATCTCCCACATCGCTGATGAAATATCCAGGCATGACAGTATCCAAATCAATCACACACAGGCCTTTATCCTGTGAATCAAAAAGAACATTGCTGATTTTAGTATCGTGATGTGTAACCCTCAATTTAAAATCCTTTGACAGTGTAATTTCTTTATATTCATCAACGATGGTGCGGTTCGCATCTAAAAAACCAATGGCTTGCTGAGCGTTTTCATATCTTGCTGGAGTTGCATTTTTTAAGCTGTCAGTAAATTGTTCAAATCTCAAATTGAGGTTGTGAAAATCAGGAATCGTTGTTTGCAGCTGAGATACATTGATACCGGATAGTAAATTGGTAAATTTTCCGAATTGTTTTGCTGCCTCATAAGCCTGTACCGGCTTTTCTAATTCATTGTGAGTGACGGAATCATTGATGTACCCAAAGAGTCGGAAATAGCCGCCATCATCGCTCTTAATCATATCTGAACCATCAATTGCTTTGATTGGAGATGTGAACAGATAATGTGGATGGTTTTCTTTAAGATAATCATTGATCAATCTGATATTATAGGTTATAGCCTCAGGATGTTTAAATACATTGATATTAATTTGCTGAAAAACGAAATCTTTACCTGTTGAAATTTCCTTCACAAGCCATGTTGTGTTTATTAGTCCATCACCCAGAGGTTTTATTTCAAAGTGTTCAGTATCAATACCAAATGCTTTTAAAAGGATAGTTGTATTCATTTGTATTTTAATTTTAATGAAAAAGGTTTAGATCGATAATTCATTCGGTGTTATTATGTGCCACAAAATGAATCAGTCATTCCAAATATGGGTGATTAAATTTTCAATTGTTTGGTGGTATCACCATTTTTGGAAACTTTCACACCCGTAGTGCCACCTCCTTTTAGTGTAAGTTCAACTGGGGCATTTGTTTTCCATGCTCCGTTGGTAAAATCAGGTATGTCAACAGAATTGGAACGGTTGGCCACCGATTTTTCACTTAAGGGGGCTATGGAACTCCACAGAGCAGCATCATAAACATCCTGATCAAGCGGCAAACCGTTACGAAGACAGTCGATTAGTCGCCAATCCATCATAAAGTCCATGCCACCATGTCCACCTACTTTTTTGGCCATTTCACCCATCAGCTTTACTATTTCAGGAGTGAATTGTTCTTCAAGCTTTTTCATTTCCTCTTCATTCATCCATTCATCAGCCAATGCAATACGTGCCGGTTCTGGATATTTAATAGCACTACCTTTTGTTCCCCTTATCAGGTGAATTCGCGAATAGGGTCGTGGACTGGTCACATCATGCTGTATCATAATGGTTCGTCCGTTAAAAGTGCGAACCGAAGTGGTGTTCATATTTCCACGGAAAGTTTTACCTGCAAATTCATTATAGAAATTGTCTTTAGCAGCCAGATCATTTGCCATTGCAGCCATTTGAAAGTCGTTTGACGACATCGAAGTGAGGTATTCCATTTGGTCGCCCCGATTGATGTTCATGACCTGACAAATTGGTCCTAACCCATGGGTTGGATAAAGATTTCCGTTCCGCTTTTGATTTTCTCTCAACCTCCACATATCGGTATATCCGTTTTTGTCAAAATTGAGGCTGCGCAAATCGTGAAGATAACCACCCTCACCGTGGACAATCTCTCCAAAGAAGCCTTGTCTGGCCATATTCAAAGTTAACAATTCGAAGAAATCGTAGCAACAGTTTTCAAGCATCATGCAATGCTTTTTTGTCCGTTCCGATGTTTCTACCAATTGCCAGCACTGATCAATTGTGGTAGCTGCAGGCACTTCAGAAGCAGCATGTTTGTCGTGTTCCATGGCATAAACGGCTATCGGAGTGTGCAATGACCATGGTGTACAGATATAAACCAGGTCGATATCAGGGTTTTCACACAAGGCTTTCCATGAATCTTTGTTTCCAGAGTAGGTTTTGGCTCTTGGCAAACCTTGCTTTTCAAGCAATTGCTGCATCTTTTCAACCCGGTCTTCAAACTGATCACACAAGGCAACAATCTCAACACCATCGATATACGACATCCGTTCAACCGCTCCAGGTCCACGTTGGCCTAATCCAATAAAGCCAATACGCACTTTATCGAGTTTGGGGGCTGCATATCCCGACATGTTGAACCTTTGCTTGTATTTGTTTCCTTTCGATTTTTCTGAAGGTTCAGCACTTAAATCTGCGGCATGACTTACAAATCCTGTAGCCAGCATTCCACCGCCGAGTAGGGTATTCCTAAGAAAATTTCTTCTATTGGTAGTCATTTTATCTAGCGTTTAGTTTAGACTAAGTAAAAGAAGTAAAAAAATAGCTGTGATTATTTAAATGAACCAAATAAATTAGTACCCGGAGATAAATCCTTATTAAAAACTCAATACGAATTCAATACTAACTCAATATGAACTCAATACTAATTCAATACCATTGGGGCAGTTATAAAAGTCTCTCCCGTTTGATGTATAGCAAACCTAAAATAGGGTAAAATGTTGATTCTTGAAATTTTAAGGGAGAGTGGTTCAAAGAAGTAGGAGAGTGGTAAAAACGAAATTCCCTCTACGTTTATATTTCTTGTATTGAAATATAAACGTAGAGGGAATTTATATAGGTAACTGAGAATTCAATATTGATGATCAGCAGTTGAATTTTCTAAATAAATCAGCATTACTAAAAACTTAAAAATTAAACCATTGATTATTTATGAAATGTGAAATTCCATTATCAGTACCAAACCAGACAGAACCGTCCAAATCAACGGCGAGGGTATTGATCTTATTGGCAATCAGGCCATCTTTGGTAGTGTAATTTACCCAGGTAGTATCCCTTAACATGCTGACTCCCTTGGGGGTTCCAAACCATATTTCACCCGACAGATCTTTTGCAATGGCAACGACGGTATCGCAAATAAGACCATCAACTCTGGAATAATTTGTCCAGTCATCTTTTGTGTATTCACTTTTATGAAGCGAAGCTCCCTTATTCGTCCCAAACCATTGATAACCATCATTTACAGCAATTACGGTATATACAGTATCCGATGCTAAACCACTCGCCCATGGCATGTTAAAGGTAGTTGCTCCTGAAATGGCGTCGGCCGTATATTTAAACCTGGCAACACCGCCGCCTTCTGTGGACGCATATACCCAATCATTTAAGCTTGAAGCAATTGCTGTAATTTTATATTTAGATAGAATTTCTTCATTCTTACGTCCCATAAATTGGGTCCATGCCGTTCCCTTCAGGATTGATAAACCCTTGGAAGTTCCAATATATTTAACATTGTTTTGGTCAATATTAATAGCGCTGACATTATTGTCCAGAATTCCACCTTTCAAGACATTGTAGGTAGCGAGGGAACTAATTATACTGTCTGTGAATTCAAACGAAGCAGCTCCCACAGTTGAACCCAGCCATATTTCATTTTTACCCGATGAATTGCTATTGGCAAGATCTGCAATTGCTGCATTATTCAGAACCTCATTTCCTGTATAGGTAGTCCATCGATTTCCTTTACAACTTACAATTCCTTTTTCTGTTGCAATCCATTTTACCCCATTGTTGTCAATCGCTATTTTATTGATAACCCTTGAAGGAAGCATAAATCCTTCTACAACTGGTTCTTTATCTTTACAACCAAAGAATGTCAATGTAATAACTGCCAGTATGCCAAGGCTAAAAAGCTTATTCAATTTCATAATAGTTGTTGTTAATTAATGTTTTATTCTACTTAATTAATGGATTTTGTTTTACTGTAAATCCATCTATGGGTAGTTTGAACTATCTGTTTATATAATTTATTTTTTCACTCATTACTATTTTCCCCGATTTCACCTCAGTAAGTTTAATCAGGTACATTCCTTTAGGCAAGGGCGATCCACTTTGATTCTTTCCGTTCCAGGAATAGGCGTTATTCATGGTGGTATTAAAAACAAGCTGACCATTGATGGTATAAATATTCAGGTTCAAAGATTGATCATTATTGGATTCAATACGGATACTTTCTGTAAATGGATTGGGGTAAAGCTTATAGCCTGAAAGCTTTGTGAAAGGTTGATTAGCGGTAGTAAATGATTTGTATGAGATCAATTCAATACCATTTCCGGTTCCCAAATTTCGGCTGTATTGCTTGTCTGTGGCGTTATTCCAATGTTCATGAACGCCCAAACTGGCTGGCATTTCGGTTCCGTCACCTTCAGGATCGTAAGTAATTCCTGGAGCCCAATTGGCCTTATCTGCAGCCTGGTGTAAATAATCGTCCACGGCCGGAAAGAAGGGCCTGTTGTTAAATGCAGTATTCACCAATGCTTCAGCCCGAAGAAAATCCAAACATACTGATTCCAGAGCGACATCATCTTGTGAAACAAACAATGAATTGGGCCAATCGTTATTAAATGGCGTCGATTTCCATTTGTAGCCTCTGTCAGTTGCTTCTACACCTCCCCAAAGTCCATCAACAATAAAAAGAACAGTGTTGCGTCCTAATTTTTCATGTCCCATCAAATCGGTCAATACCCTGTACATTCGGTATTTACCGCGTACTCCGGAACTTAATACGTCATTATCCACAGTGGCAATTAGTCCCTCATGTAAATGAAAAGAGCCCCAACCACCCACTATATGATTCCCATGAGATCCAAAATGTAGTTTCGCACCCAGGGTAATTCCACCCCTGGCATGAGCTTTCAGAGCCGCAATGTTGATCATGTAATTGGCCTCCATCATTTCATTGCACAAAGCATCTGAATTGGCATCAGGCATTACAGTTCCCCTGTCAGAATATACAATTGCATCACTTTGCCAACCTGTAATGGTCGTTCTTCCCAAAGAAGTTTTATTGTCTTTATCCAGATATTTAACATTGGGGTATTTGGCATGAAGTACATCGTACAAATGTTTGTAAAGGTGCGTCATGGGCTCTCCAACTTAAATATTCGCCTGGGGAATACCGCAACTGTCAACCAATTGGGTTAGTATGGCCAAGACTGTTGCCGGAGTTGTCTCTGCAATGGGTAGTGTCTCCTTTTCAGACAAATCATTATTATTAATAGCCCATCCAGCCTGGCCATTGTTCACTTTTATAAATATTGTTTCACCTACTACATACCCAGTAGAAGTTCCTGATTTTTTATTGTTGAAGCTTTTAAAAATTGCATCCCAGCCATCTTTAACTGATTTTTTACCTGAAAGTTTTTTTATTGAATTATTGGCCATCTTGTTAATGGTGTCCTGATTGTTGTTTTTCTGTTGAAAGAAACAATTGGAAAGGCTTGTATTGGAGCAATTTTCGTTGGTAGCCGATTTATTCCATTCCCATACAACACGCCCGGGATGAATTCCCTGACCTACACCCATTGGATTGTTTACGCCATCGGGTAATGCATCATAAATAAGATTGTTGTTGGCAGAAGTCGATTTGGCATTGTTGAAATTGAAAACCATGATCACCATTATACAGGCAAAAAATGCCACAGTAGCAGCCAGATATCTCGCTTGCTTAAATTTTGCGAAAGCACTTTTAAATAGTAAAACGGAACCGCCAAGCGCGAGAAGATAAATAACAAAACCCGACATGAGTGGGGCGGCTGCTTTCATACAAGGATAGCCTGCACGCGAAGGCTTTGGCAATACGCGCACCAAAAACCAAATAGTTGAACCAATTCCCAGAATGAAAAAAGCCAATTTAGTTTGATTGATAGTTTCGAAGAACTTTTTAATTCTAGGATTCATTTCAGTTTATTGTTTAGTTATATTAGCAAAGAAAACCAATGATTACTTCTGAATATGTAAATTAATAATGATTCAGTCAGAAACAAAAAGTCCCTTTATTGTTGATGTCAAAATTAAGGATTTATTTTGATCTGACGGCAATAATCTACAAGATTAAACAATATTGCACGAATTGAAACGAATTACATGAAAGTACGAATTACATGAAGGTACGAATTAAACGAATTAAAACGAATTACACGAATTGGTTTTACTAAAATATTACTCATCCTCTCCTTAAATTTCTTATTTCTTATTTCTTATTTTGTTAATCTTTAATCCAGTATGTCAATTGATCGGCACGAAATCGTCCCGATTCATCGGGATCGTTAATCGTTAATCGTTAATTTCGTATCTGTGTTCATGCTTAAGATGTGAAATTAAGTCACTAAGCTTTCCAGGGAGGTAGCAGCAAGTTTATCAAAGGTGTATTGCCTGATGTCTTTGAATGTTCCCCTTATGGTACAAGTCTCTTCGTCTTTACAGTGTTCGCAAGGCTCATAGTATTTTTCGGAGGTGCATTTCAGTAGGGCAATGCTGCCTTCAAAAAGGCGTACAATTTCCAATAGATTGATTGTCTTTGGATCTTTCATCAGAAAATAGCCTCCATTTTTTCCAAGACGGCTACCTAAGTATCCATTATTTTTGAGTTCAAGCAGAATGGATTCAAGAAAGCGTTTGGGAATTTTTTCACTCTCAGCTATTTCATTAATCATCAAGGTCCCTTTGCCAAATTCTTTTGCCAGTCTTACCATGGCCAGCATTGAATATCTTGTCTTTTGTGTTAACATGGCTATCCTATTTTGCTGATATATTTCAATTTATCCAATTCTTTTATTTCGATGGTTTTCCCTTCCAGAGTTACAATTTTTTCATTTTGCCATTTGGACAAGGTCATGATTACATTTTCAGTGGAGCAACCTGCAAATTCGGCTATTTCTTTCCTCGTCAATGAAAGTAGAAAAGTGTTATTTTGATAAACTTCAGCGGCCAGATACAAGATAATGTCGGCAATGCGTCCTTCTTTCTGCTTATGGGCCAGACTGATAAAATTCATGACCGATTTTTTAAACATCTCAGAGGCCACCTGGAACATCATCATTGCAAATTTGGAATTATCCATAAGCACCTCCTGTGTCACTTTGGAGTCAATCATAATCACTTCGCAATCCTCTACCGCAATGAATGAAAACAGGTTATTGTCCTTGTAAAACAAGTTGGCTCCTCCTAAAATCTTAGGCGCTGAGACGATGGTAAGAATCAGGTTCTTCCCTGATTCATTCTCATAGTTAAATTTTACAATTCCTTTTTCCAGGTATACAATATGGGTAGGCATTCCACCTTGCTTAAGAATGGTTTCACCCTTTTTGAAATTTAGCTTGACCGATGTTTTCTCCAATTTATCGAAGTCCTTATCAGATATAAACTGCATTGAAATCCTTCTGAACCATCCCGAGTACTCGGGATGACTGGTCTCATTTGTCAACATACTTGAACGCTTAATTAGTTAATTAAATAAGGAGGTGCAAACCATTAAAACTTTCATATTTGCACCTATAAATACTTATACAAATATACATTAAATCAATCGACAATGTATTAATTTTGTCAAATCTAATATTTCATATAAAACCAATTTTGGCTTTATACAATATTACTATGAATATGAGCAAACCGGACCATAAAATTATTATCGCAGATACTCAGTATTTGATAGTTACGGCATTGAAATCAATACTAGATAACAACGAGGGCACTATTGCCGAAGTTGTGAATACGCCTAGTGAACTCCACAAGGCTCTGGAAAATGACACCTGCCAATTGATTATTACCGATCATTTGCTTTTTGATTTCAATCATCCGGATGGTCTTCAGGAAATAAAACGTAAGTTTCCGACGATAACAATTTTGATTATGACCAATTCGGTAAGCAAACCTGAATTTACAGAACTGACGAAAATTGGAATCAGGAACATTATCTATAAAACAGCTGATCTTGATGAAATATTAGCAGCCATAGAGTTAGCTATTAAAGGCAAAAAATACTATTGTGAAGAAATTCTGGATATGATCATTGAAATGGGAGAAAGCAAGGTGAATAATGATGAACCCTCTCATCTGACAAGTTCTGAAATTGAAATAGTGCGTTTAATTGCAGGTGGCTTGACTACCAAAGAGATTGCCAATCAGAAGAATATAAGTTTCCACACCGTAAATACTCACCGCAAGAATATCTTCCGCAAAATGGGAGTTTCAAATGCCTCTGAATTGATTATGCATGCCATAAGAGCAGGATGGATTGATAATATTGAGTACTTTATTTAAGAAGTAGTATAAATTGATTTGTATGCAAGTTCATTGTATCCATGTTTCAACTCAAAATGATTCTCTATTTTAAAAACCAACTTAAACTATAAAATCAATTCGTAGAGTAGGGCATCACGAAACAAGTTCAGGATATCATCACTTGAATTGTACTGATTTCCCAATTATTATTGAGAACAATATGGATTCTTACTGTGTGTGGAAAGCTAAACGACCAGTGTGCCGTACCATTCGCTCCAATTACGTGCAGTATCTGCATTCATATCGGCTACACGAAAAACTTATTCAACGCACTGGAACAATCCATTGACCCTTTATTTACAGGTATTCCAAAGTTCCTGAACCGTTCAACCCTGATGAAGGCTAGAGACAGGCTCAGTTGAGTTTCCATCCGACAATTCCGACAATTCCGACATTTCCGACAATGAGTAATATTAACCTACGATAGAGGTCGATAAAATCTAAATGACACAATTAATTCAACTTTATTGGATCAAAAAGCATGTTGTCGGAATTGTCGGAACTGTCGGAACTGTCGGAAATTTTGTTCATTCTTGCCTCTCCGTTATAGTCAGATTAGTATAAGTACCCCACTGTTCCCTAAAGATCAGGCCTTTATTGCAGAAGGAGGTAATATATCTTTCTGCTGTCCTCTCCGTGATAGACATTGCGCGCCAACAAAGTTCTCATTAAGCTCTCCACTCACTTTGAGTATGACGGTGCTTTGAAATGCCTCGTATCAAGATTTAACGGCACTGGATGTCAATCCAGGTAAACGATTCCGGTTATTAAGCACGATTAACGTATTAGAATTAACGATCATGTCCAGTTTCCATTTATCCTATTATTAAGCCAATTATAAATTAGTCACTGGAATTTAAATCCTTTAATCTTCTAATCCTATAAATCCTAATTCAGACACTTTTTAACATTGTACTTTTTGTCACTTAAATTTTTTCAAAGCACTCAATAAAACTTTTTATTCCGATTAAAATGAGGCCCTTTTTCTCTGTTTTCATTTTTGAAAGCACAGGTCTGTTGTTAAATCTAAAAAATATTGCGGCCAATAACGATTTAGATTGAAGGTTTTGTAAGTCAGGAGAAAAAACCTTCAACTTGTCTTTCTCAGTTAGTTCACCTTCACTATATTTCAACATTTGAATATTTCTCTTTTGAATTTTCTCGAAATAGGCCTGATTCACCTTTCTTGTCTGAACATGTTGATTGGATTTAAAATACTCCCAAATCAGAAAGTAAATTTTCATAAGTTCCTCCAATTCTTTAGGTCGTACATCGAGTCGATAACCCAACAATACAGTCAGAAAGAAGGGTTGTTTTGCATATATTTCGTCTGTAACTGTATTGACATATTCTGCATCCATCAAGTCAATTTTTCTAATCAGTTCAGCTAATTCGATCGATTCGTTAAAATCGTTTTGTGTGAATTCCATTTATTATTAGATTATTTAAGTACCATGAGATTTGAGAAGCAAATTTACGATGCTTGAGCGAACTATCACAATTTTTTTTAATCCATGATCGCACCGACATTTACACCGAACTTTACACCGAACTTTTTACTTAAATGAGTTTCGGTAAAATCTGCCAATGGCCACTTTTATCAGATCCTATACGTTTAAGTTTATTTTGATTCTTCAAATTATCTATCTGTTTTTCAATAGCTCTAGTCGTTAATCCAATCATTTTGGCAAGCTCCGAAATTGTTATAGAATTATTTTTATCAATAAGACTAAGAATTTTCTCCGACGTTTCTTCCACAGTTTCTTCCACAGTGACATCCGGTCTATTAAAAACAAAGGTAAACATGCCTTCCTTTTGGTAAATGGGAGTCGGGAGATTACTGCCAAGCATCAATTCTTCCATTCGAAGTATTCCTGAACCCACTTTTTCAACCAAATGAATGCGTTGGAAAAGACCAAATATCAATGGATTACGTGAAACGCTTTTGTATCCGAAATCTTTACCTACAGCAGCCAACAGTTCCCCCGGGTTAGATATTTCCACACGATCGTCGAACAATTCGATGGTAGTTACAGCGCCCTTTTCATAATAGTAGCGATGCGAAAGACTATTGATGATGGCCTCCTTAAAAACGGTTTCAGGAATTTCCCAAACTTCTTTTCTGGGACCGCCACCCTGCCCCTCGATATGCTATGATAGATTTTATTTTATTTGCGTTCATCTTTCCTGTTGAAGAATAATTTGACCTAAAAGTACAAAAAATGAAGAACAATAGACGCAGTTTTTTATAAAATTTATTATTGTAGGGGCGGCCCTGTGTGGCCGCCCTGAAAATCCTGAACCATTCATCTCTGATGAAGGCCTGTGACAGACTCAGTGGAGTTTCAATTCGTTAATTCCGACAATTCCGACAGTTCCGACAGTTCCGACAATGAGTAATATTAACCTACGATAGAGGTCGATAAAATCTAAATGACACAATTAATTCAACTTTATTGGATGAAAAAGCCTATTGTCGGAATTGTCGGAACTGTCGGAAATTTTGTTCATTCTTGCCTCTCCGTCATCGTCAGATTCGTATAAGTACCCCACTGTTCCCTAAAGATCAAGCATTTATTGCAGAAGGAGGTAATATATCTTTCTGCCGTCCTCTCTTGAATTGACATGGACTTTGCCAGATCAATATAATCGGGTCGATCAAACTTCTCAGGCAGTCGATCCAAAAACTGAGCCCTTCTGTCTTTGGGCCTTTCAGACTGCTTTTCGACCTCTGGCAACTGAGAAAACACTTGGCTCGAATGCTGTACCAGAACCCTGATCATGGAAAGCACCCTCTGGAAATCTGAGTCAGCGCATACCAGTTTTTGGGAAAAATCACCCGTTTCCATCATGCGCAGGGCGGTCAGGGTCATGTCCAGGCGGAAGGCAATAAGGCCCAGGCGGCGGATGGTGGCAAGAAATTCGATCCCCTGCACGCTTCTATTAAAAGAAAAGCTTCTATCGAACTCAGTTTAATAAAAAAAACAAAAGATCATAACTTATAAAAGATATGATCCTTTGGATTTGGATTGGCTTTAAGGTTTATGGACTCTGCAACAAGATTATTAAAGTTAAATTAAAACAATGTAATTACTTTAAGGCTCACTTGATTTAATCTGGCATCCAAATAATTTATGGGTTGTCGTAAGCACCTGTTATAGTTGATGGAAATATCTAAAGCGGATAGAAAACTCATATTATAGCGAATCCCAGCGCCAATTGTAAAAAATGGCAAAGCACTTTCATATTTGTCCACTTTTAAGAATTTCTCTTGTCCTTTATTTATGATATTGAAGCCAACTCCTAAACCTGTAGTGCCGTATGGGCTTATTTTATTGGTATTATCAAAATCGGAGAATATGCCATCAACAAATAAATCGACAAATTGACCATTCAGGTGATCACTTAAACCATCAATTTTTTGTTCTGCTGTTAGGTTTCTAAAGGAGTAAAGCGCTGAAGTTCTTAACGAAAACCAATAATCCATGTATTTTTCAACTGCAAAACCAAAAGAAGGGTTTAACGATTCTTTTAATGTCAGATTATCAACCTTATTTGAGTAAAAACCCAATCCTAAGTTGACTACAGGGCCAAATTTAATTTGAGCGTTTACTGTAATAGTAAAAGCTATAATCATGACTAATAACAATAAACGTTTCATAATATATCTATTGAGTTTATTTAGCAAATTTGTTATTCGTAATACCAATTGAGAACAATAAAAAATATTGATCGCAAATTAAGTCTACCACAACCAACCTTTAAAGTGATAAGTATTGGTAGGCTGATTGGTTCCATAGGCAACTCCAACCTCACGGGAAGCATTAATGCGTTGACTCTCCAGACTGGTATTATCATCCCATCGCTTCATCTTAAAATTCCAGTCTCTATTTTCATCAGAAAGCACTTTTGTTCTTATTTCATTCACCAACTTTTGAGCATCACCGAAGCAGGCCGCATCAGGTAAAATATCAGCAAATAATCCAACTACTTCATTTGCGCCGGAACTATTGGGATTGGCAATCCAAACGGCTTGAGCAGCTGCTAAATTTCTGTTGCACAGATCATTCATATATGCTTTATAAATTGGCTCAATTGCATTTGTAGCTTTCATATAACACTCCTTGCAAACATCGGGAACAGCTGTTAACTGAAAGATTGCTTCCTGATATTGCTTTTGAGCTGTTAATGCTTTGGCATCCTGCAAAATAAAATCACAACGGTCATTGTAGAAGGCTATTATTTTGTTCTTACCTAATTCAATAAATGATTTGAATTCTGGAGAATCAGCATTAATTTTCTTAATCCCATCGATATATGCTTTATTTGGATTGGTTCCAACAGCCTTAAAACTAATAGTTTTTCTGCTAAATACAGTTTTAGATATATAATCAGCGATGTAATAAGTTGCGTCAATATTCATTGCAATCATTGCTGGCGGTCCTGAGATAACATCTTTAGTTATTACAGCCAGGTTGACTGTTATTATAAACCTTGGAGAGTAACTATTGGCTCCTAATCCACCATTTGTGGCTATCTGTTGCATTTTGTTCTGTAGCAGGCTCAAGGCCGATTCTGGGAGATCCTCAACCTGGTCAGCAACAACAGGTGTCAATGAAATTCTTGCCTGATCATCAGTTTTGCCAATATTATTTTGTGCAAATCCATAACTAACGGTTGCAATCAAAAGAATTGATAGTAAAGGTTTTATTATTCTTTTCATAGTTTTAATATTTATTATTTATCTCCAATAACTAACGAAGCCTGTCCTAATCCTTTAGTCATAAGTTTTGAAGTAATCGCATACTTTTCCTTAAGCATTTTTTGAAGATCTTTAGCCCAGCCTCTTGCATCAATTGCTCTATTGTTAGCATCATACAATGGAATCCTTACTTGCTCAAAAAACATCATGGCTTCTGTAGCATCGGTTGTATTAAACCTTCCCTGAACGGTATTTAATGAAAGCCATTTCTCAATTATTGATCCAAGCTCCTCTCCATCATATTCTTTCTCCAGATCACCATCAAAGCTGCTAAAGGTTTTAATTCTTAAACTTATTTCTCTTCCATTGGTCTGCATATCCTCAAAGTGAGCCTGTAACTGGGCATTAAAATTATCCAATTGAGAAAGAACCGCCTCCTCAAGTAAAACAGGAAGTTCAGCAGAAAATGAAGGAGCACCGGTGCCTGTAGCATTGGCAACCTGTTTATCTGTATAACTATCAATACCGTTCAAAATAAAGGAAATTGATTTCTTAGGTCCTGTCTGGTTGATAGTCCAGGTCATTTGCATAATAATATCAGACTTGGCAGTTTTTTTAAGTTTATCGATAGGACTTTCAATAACTTCTACACCGTTTTTGCTTGTTAACATAGCATCTTCCGCAGATTCGCCTTGTAACGATTTCAATGAACCCTCTAACATTTTTAGAGAAAACCCTCGATCTGTCATTAACCCGCCAATCTTACTTATAACTAAAATCAGATCAGAATTTTCTTGCAAAGCCCTTTTATAATCTGGTATTCTTTCAGTAGTACCTTGATTGTCAAATTCTGACATATAACCATTCTTACTACACCAAACATCGCTGGGAACAACCATAATGGTGGGTTTTTTTACTTGCCCGCCGGCAAAAAGTGTCATTACCAATAATAAATTTGCGATTATATACTTTTTCATCTTAGTTTAATTAACAAATACATGTATTAAAAACCGTCTCCCAGCTTCTTAATTACTCCGGCAGCTTCCAACTCTTTTCTTAATTGAGCATGGCTTACTGAAACTATCACTCCTACTTTATATTGCTTACCTACTTTTAACCTGTCTTTTGGATCGATAGAGCCATCACTGCTTAAATTCACAAAATTGAGGTACTTCCCACCTTCCTGAAAAAAGGCATTGAAATAATCCTGGAATTGTTGTTCTGCACCCGCAGCAGTTACCAATGGCCTCTGCATACATCCTCTTTCCCCGGTAGCAATTCCTTTAAAAATTACTGCCTGAACAGCGTTCTTTTTGGCCTGTTCAATGGCATCATTGGGCTTTTTACCATATCCCCAAACTTTTACCAACTGGGTTCCATCCATCCCTGTGCCCATACATTGAACCTCATAATTGTAATAAGCGGCTACATTCTTATTTTTCTTTTGTGAAAACCCTGCTGTACTAAAAGATGTAATCAGCAACATAACAATACTCACCTGTAAAAATGTGATCTTCATGATTTTAAAATTTATCAGTTGTTTTTATAATCCACTTGGACAATAAGCCAATCCTAAGCATTTTCCGAATCACTCAATTAATAAATAGAATAATTGAAAATGCAACGGATGGCTTTTATTATGCAATATATTATCCTTGCGGGTTTTTATTTAAAATTGAACTCTTAATCCAAAATCAAGAGAAAGTCCTTTACGATCTTTAAAAAAATCGCTCCAACCGAATGAATATGATTTTTTGTTGGAGTCATTTAAATTTCCTATAAAACTATAATAATTTGCTGTTGCAATTAATTGAATATTATAGCGAATGTTTGCTCCAAACTTTAAACCCGGTTTTAGATAATAGCTATTAAAAGTAAATGATGAACCATCAGAATTTGTGCTTCCATCTGCTGCTTCTTCCCTTCCAAAAGAAAATGAAGGCTCAAGTTGAAAATTTCGCGCGAAATAAATCGACTTACTGACCCCCGCGCTGTATCGCATAAATAAGAGATCGTCCGCACCATTAATAAGAATGTAATTTTTATCCTCAAATGCTATATCGCCAATTATTTTAAGACTCGTTGCAATTCGTGTAAGATATTCTAATCCAAGACCATATCCGCCTATCTCACCAGAGCTATAAGTTGCAAAAAAGCCAAACCCCTTATCATTTTTCTGTTTTAATAACATTCCTTCATCAACGCGTTTTCCTCCGATTTGGTAGAATTTAGTAAGCTGATTGCTTTGACCTGTTGAATTGGTTCTATTATCAATGATATGGCTAGATGCTCTGACAACAGCCTTTCTGACTGCTTTGACATCGCCATTGTCTTTCTGTTTATTTTCATAAATAAAAAACCGATTGTCAAGCTTTAAACCTTCTTTCTTTCCTATTTTAGCAGCAATTGGGTGGGTTGAAAAAACTGTAGTTTTAACCTGAAAAGCATCCAAATTTTTCGATATTTTATATTCAGCATCCGTAACAGCAATAGCTATCATTTCATTAAATAATTGCTCGTCTGGTTTCTGAACTACAAACATAGCTGCATTCGTGCCTGGATTAGGTTGCTGAGAACTAAGATTATTCTGCACACATGAAACATAAGAAATGGGAAAATGTGTAGATTCAAATTTCGCTTTTCGTTCTGCTTTTATCTCACTTTTGGAATCATTATCCGTCCACAAATCATTGTAAAAAACGGATGAAACGGAATCATTAAAATTTAGTTTAAATAAATAGGCTGAATAACTACCAACCCATCCATGGTATCCCCTATTCGCCTCTGTGACTAATGCCGCATCATAAGCTTCGTCACAGGTTTTAACATTACTGTAATCCATTACCAGAACATAACTGTTACCAATTAATTTTTCGCCTGCATCTTTTACATTATCTTGCCCTTTCTCCTTTACAGAAGCATTTACAACATCCAGATCCGTAGCATTGTATAACCCTCTTTCTTTTATCAAATCCATGTTAAAAGATCCATCTGATTGACAATTATACCACTTGGCAATAATAGCATTACCTACTTTGTTTGATTTTAGAGAATTTAATACAAATTTTGAAATTTCTCCAACCGTTTTGGGTCTGCCGCCATCTACTTTTAAGATTTGCAAGTTGATGGTATTGTCATCAAATTTACTTGGCACTTCTATCCCAGTAAATTCTGTTTGCACTTCCTGAGCATATTTATAATCTTCATAGCTCAATAAAATCATTGTCAACGCACTTCGGTCATAGTCTGTTGCCGGTTGTAGTTTCTTTACTGTTTTCCCAGCCTCTGTTGCGTTTTGGCTTTTAACATTTAGTGCAATAAAAATAATAAGCGCTAAAAATACAATTTTTGTAACATTCATTTGGGGTTTGGTTTTTTTTGTTTCCTACTCCTAAGGCTTTTCGGTTTCGCCCCGTTTTTAAAGTGGTTTCTGGACTCCACAATCAATAGAAATAGTTACTTTAACTATTCTTCTTCAGAAATATATCACAGGTATTAAAATCAATTTCCCAACTATGTCCTTCTAAATTTTCCCAATTGTATTCTTTACTTTTGGTGTCCCACCATGCTTGAAATTTCGTACTTGTTTCACCCAAATCTTTAATAAGTTTTTGATATAATGAATCATTGGAAGCATCCAAAATCTTGGATAATTCAATTAATCCATTTTTACGCTCAAAAAGTAATCTAATTTCCTCACGTTCTTGTTCACTAACTTTACCCAGTAATTCTCGGGTTTCATTCAGTTCAAATTTCATAATTCTGTTTTTTTATTTGGTTAAACGATTTATTATTTCATTTTGCATTCGAAAAATCGATTCTAAGAGTTCCCTATCCGTCAGATTATCAATATTATTAGGAATTGTACCCAAATCTGTTTCTTTTGAATTGACATTAATTGAATCTTGCACATCATTGACATTAATCGAATCGTGTGCATTAAATGAATTATTGTATTTTACCAGTTCAAAAGGATCCATATAGTCAATCTCCGGTATTTCAGGCAAATACTGGAACTCCTTAATCTCCTGAGACAAGAGCTCTAATATCTTCTTTGAGTTATTTCTCTCAATATGAGATACGATACATTGTTGTTGCGAAGGAGTATTAATTTCAAGAGTTGTTTGCTTGTTCAAGTAGATACATCTTTTACATTGATACGCATCACAATTTCGACATATGGGCGCCTTATCCAATTCCAATAGATAGGCATTCTTTATAAATAAACCATCCCTTATATTCCCTATTGAGTCATCAGAACCAGAATAATAAAAACCTGGACACAAATAAAATTCCCCGTTAGGAGCAATAGTAAAATGACTTAAGCCGGCATTACAATTGTTCATTTCAGAAAGCAACATTCTGTCCGTTACTATATTCAGCTCAGTCGATTTACTTGATTTATATAGTCTTGTTAATTGTTTGGATACAGATGTTATTTCTTTTTGATACAAATCATATTCAACTTGAGTGAATTTATCCATATCTAAAAGCATGATATTAATTCTTTTGCATTTTGAAAGGAGTGGCGTTACATATTGGCTTAAATTATTAATTTGCTCTACTCCAATTCTTAGTATTATATTTCTCTCTAAATTTCTCCTCAATCCAGCCAAAAGGTCAAGTTCATCAGGATTGATTACTAAAATTGCATTCTTATGTATTTTTGGATAACTTATTGGTTGTATCTTGGTGTGTTCTATTTTATTAATTAATGTCTCATATTCCTTTGGCAGAGCAGTATTACCATACAGATAATGAACAGTTAAATTATTCTTTATTGCATATGAAACAATACTTTCCAATAATTCAATCGACATCAACTGTCTATCTGAACTTAATGACTTTGTTTCATTATTGTAATAGCAAAAGGATGTTGAATCTTTCTCTAATATTACCACTGCATACTCAATCATTTAAACCTCCTTTACTTAATAAGCTATCCATTTTATTCCAAAAATATTTATTTGCTCTCACCCTGGCTTTATGCATTTTACAGATATAAGTAGATCGTTGAAAGATCGTATGGGTATCCGCAAAATCATAATTTGCACCTTGACACCATGCACAACCACTGGAAACATCACACTCTATACATTCTTTTGTACTTTGTGTAGTTCTGTCTAGCGTTAGGAAAGGACGCAGTTTGTTGCTATCAATACCTTTTTTGGTATTTCCAATAATTATTGGCTTCTTATTTTGCAACGAGAAGCCAGCAAACCTTAAACATGGATAATAATTCCCCTGATAATCTATGGCTAACATTTTACCCGCACCACACCAGTTTTGATTGTCTTCAAGGGATATAGGTTGCCCAATATGTCTGGAAAAGAATGAGCAATTAAATTTGTCGAATAGCCCATTTTCAATGATTTCATCAGCAAGTTTTATTAACTGATCTTCAAAGAGCAAATCATCATTTTCTTTCCATACATTTTCAAATACAACATTAATATTAACTTCTTTGATCCCTAAGTTCCATAAATGCAAAACGCTATCTTTAATAAGTGGAATGTCATCTGTTGAAATTGTAACTTTTGTACCGGCATTGTTAAATTGAGACAACCAAAGCGGAATGTTTTTGAGAACATTTTCATAGGACCCCTTTCCATTTGGATATACACGTTGAAGATCGTGTTTTTGCTTTGTCCCATCCAATGTAATTCCTATACTTAGGTGAGTTAGGTTTTTTACGATAAAGTTTTGTACCCTTTGCTCGTCATACAACAAGCCATTGGTAGAAAAACTAAAACGATAATTATTAAACCATTCGTGATCTATTTCAAACATTTTTATTTTGATATAATCGCAAATCTGATCAATCAGATCTATTTCCAGAAATGGTTCTCCTCCTATAAAATCCCAGATAATGCTTTGTTCATTTGACAATTCCTTATCTAACAATATTTGATCAATTGCTTCCTTTGCAATTTCAAAACTCATTCTGTTGAATGTGTTTTTTCCAACAATATAACAGTATTTACATCTGAGCTGGCAATCTTCTGTAACAATAAAAGTAATGGTTTTGGCCAATCCGTTTTGCCATACTTCATTCGAACTTCCAATTTTTAATTCCTTAAAATCTTGCATTTAACAAACCATTTAGAAATAATATATAAATTCAATTATTTTGTATTTCCAGTACATGCTGCTAAACATGTATATCCACAATAACTTGTGCATGTATATGAACATGCACCAGTACAAGACCCTACTGATTTTGATGTTCCTTTACAGGTTGCAGTACATGTGCTAGTGCAAGCAGCACTACATGAAAATCCACAGTTGCCTGAACATGAGCCTGTGCATGTTTTTGAGCAACCACTAGAGCAATTTAACGAACATGAATATCCACAATTCTCTTTACAAGAGCCGTAACAAGAAAAGTTACAACTACCACACCCAGTGGCTGAAGCAGTGCAAGTTGTATTGCATGTATTAGAACATCCTCCAGTACAATTGGTTGTGCACCCTCCAGTACACGAGGTTGTACACTCTCCAGTGCAGGATGTGCATTGACTGTTACAAGTAGTTTTACAGCCTCCTACACAATCATTGGCACAGGATGCTGTACAAGTAGTATTGCATCCGCTTGTGCAATCATCTGCACATGTAGCCACGCAAGTAGTTTTGCAGGTACTCTTACACGCAGTTGCGCAATCATTTGAACAAGCTGCAGTACATGTTGTCTTGCATGTTCCTTTACATTCACTAGAACAGTCATTTGAACAATCTGCCGTACATGTAGTCTTGCATGTAGAAATACAATCATCTGCACATGCCGCCTCACATCCATCACATCCCTTCTTGCAGCTTTCCATATTTAAACTCAACCCAATTATTGCAATGGATGGTAAGACAGCCTTAGTTAGAATTCTTAAGAAATTTCTCCTGTTGTTAAAATTTGATAAATCATCCTCACTTTTAGTCCAATTTGAACTATTTTCTTTAATCGAATTTGTCATATTGGTAAAGTATTAAATAAATCATCTTTAAAATGAATAGGTTGTTACTTATATCGGATACAAAATATTGTTAAGTTAAAATATCACTTTTATCAAAAATTATTTATTCCAAATATCTCAGAAACCCTTCTTATTATTTTAAATACTTTTTCAAATTTCCACAAACAGAAGAATAAATAAAAACCACAAAACCCTCCATTTTGGATAAATGGAAGAATGGCAGGATAATTGGAAAAAATTGGAATATAATTGGAAAAGAAAATAATAATGCACTGCTTCAATCAATACTTTAAATGCACAAATCAAACTATATCAATCAGTGAAGATCTTATGAATGAAGGGACATTTACAATAAATTCAATCGTTCACGGATTTCAGACCTATTTGATCCTGATGCAATGATTTTAGAATCAGGTGGAAAACTCTCCCGATAACTTAGGTCTGCTGAAAAACTCATCCCGATCCCTCCCAATCTTTCCCGATCCCTCCCGATCCCGAGAACTCGGGATCGGGAGGGATCGGGAGGGACTGTATTATAAGAAGATATCAACCTGCAAATTAAAACAAGTGCTCCCGAGTACTTGTTTTTTTTAGAATCAATTAATTGGGTATTTTTTGCAGATTCAAAAATAAAACAACCACACACATGCTAGTTGCAGGTTGCACCCTTGTAATATTCTAAGCATCTGTCATTTGAATCATTTTAGGGTACAACCAGAGACCATAAATGTTTTTACTCCGAGTACTCGGAGTCAAGTCTGCGGTTATACACTTTTTAATATTAAATGTTCACATTCAGACATTTACAGCAGTATAACCTATAACCAACATCATTCGGAGAATGTTATTTCCCTTTCACTTCTAATGACAGTTTTAACAAGTCAATGGGAATGAGTACTATTCAATTCTAACCAAATGAACCTAAAAAGTCGATACTGAGTTTTTCAGCAGACCCTATTTAAGATGAATGGAATGTTTTCGAACTCAATCCATAATCTTTTCGTTTCCATCATTCATTCAATCCATGAAATTACGGTTCTGACCTGTTTACCCCACAAATAACAAAGCCCGACCTTATAGCCGGGCTTGTTGTTAATTCTATTTGCCTGCAAATGCTTTTACCTTTACACAATCGTAATTTTACATATCCCAAGGTAAAGGGTGAGGACTGCAAAACGTCATCGGCTGCAAACCAATGGATAAATTCCCAGGAGCGTAGAATATCAAAAATAAATTCCTAACCCAATCTTTCCCATTATTTGATTCATGTTATTATTTCCAATCCCTTTCAAATAAGAAACTGAAGGTTCTATCGCTAAATTTTTTGTCAGGTATGCTGCATAACCAACTTGCAAATTAAAGTTATCAACTGCGTCACTATCCTTTGCTTTTTCAGAAAGATAGCCTGCTCCTAAAAATATTTTTCCGCCAATATAGTAACGAAAACCACCGCCCCATGCAAATGAAGATGTTTCAATAGACGTAGTTCCACTAGTAGATCTAGTTCCATAAGTATATACCAATTTGCCATTTACGTACTTTTTAGATGTAATGTATGATTCAGATCCGGTTACTTCACTACTTGATTTACTATAATTATATCCAAACGTACACATGATGGCAAAATTTTTCACAATAAAATAACCCTGATCAAGGTTTAAACCTAGATTCAGATCACTGCCACCAGAACCAATCCCTTGACTACCAGAAAAACCCGTATTGGGACTTATAAAATAATGTCCTTGGGATGTTTGACAATCAGGTGAAATGCTTTTTTCATTCTTCTCTTGAGCGTAATTTGAAAGACAAACCAAAATGGTTAAACAAAGTGTCAATAGTAATTTTTGCATAGTGTGCTTTTTTTAAATTTATAATTTATCAATTTATTAAACAAAGTTCTCCAAATCATTCTGCAGCACCAAACACCAAAACCCTTCCTTTTGGATAAATGGAAGAATGGCAGGATAATTGGACTAAATTGGAATATAATTGGAAATAAAATAAAATAATGCACTGCTTCACTCACTGCTTTATATGCAGAAGTGAAACTTCATCATGCTTTGAAGATCCTTTGAATAAAGGGAAGTCTATAACACATCAAATTTTTCACGTATCTCTGTCATATTTGATCGTGAAGCAATAAGTATGATGTCGCTAAATGGAGGAAAAAGTTGACAGGTACGGCTTGAAAACTCAATGGCTGCCAGAAAATTGATATTTAAAATTAACGATGGATTGATCTGGATAAATACTCCCTCCCCAATAAAGTCAAGAATATCTTTGGCCGAGGTACTTGTACACAGTTTTATCTCACTGCGATCTGTAAGTACAGTGTTCCAGCTCTTTTTATCAGACCCTATGCCACTGCTCCATTGAAAAAGTAAGATACTATTTTTATCGATGAATCTGATTCCTGTGGTTGTTGGCAAGGAAGTTATTTCTGACAAGTTTCGAGTGACTGACGTAACAATTGGGTTACAAGGCGCTTTTCTTTGTTGTTTGAACCTATCAATGGCATTTTTTAATTCCTCAGGCTTTACCGGTTTAAGAATGTAATCAAATGCATATTCACGCAATGCCTGAATGACATATTTGTCGTATGCAGTATGAAAAATTACGGAAAAGTCATCTTTTCCTGTTTGACGGATCTCATGCAACAACTCAAATCCATTCTTTCCCGGCATTTCGATATCAAGAAATATTAAATCCAGACGCTCATTTAACAGGATGTTCCTCGCTTGTTTGTACTTTGAAGCACACCCGACGATTTCTATTTCAGGAAAGAACGAAAGATGTTCTTTTAAAGAAAATGAAAACTCTTCATCGTCATCAATTATTGCAGTCCTGATTTTATTGCAAATTGCCGTCATAATGTCTTTATATCGCGTATGAATAATCGGAGGGAATAAATATTTCAGCTATTGCACCTTGTGCAGCATCATCACTCTGTTTTTGGTCAGAAATTGTAAATAGGATTTTATTTTCATTTCTACTATTTAGAAAATGAATGGTCTGCATCGCCATTTTTAATCCGCTCCCGGTTCCCGGAGTTTTTCTAACCAGGTTCGACAGCCCCATCCCGTTGTCAGAAATGGTCACTTTAGTACCACTTTCAGTTTTCATTGCCCTTATTTCTAAATTACAAGGACCATTCTCCATTGGCATTAATCCATGTTTTATTGCATTTTCAACTGGAATCTGAATGATCATAGCAGGAATTAACATTTTCGGATCAACCAACGGATCAATTTCTATCGAAAAATTGAAAGGTGCAGGTATTTTGTCCTTTTGAAGTTCAGTAAAGGCTCGAACAATCGAAAGTTCTTCATCCATTGGAATAGCAATACGTTCAATATTTTCAATTACATTTCTAAGCAACATAGACAAATTACCAATCTTATTTTTTGCTTTCTCAGGATCATCAATCGAATGTGAAATTGAACTCAGTGTATTAAAAATAAAATGAGGCGCAATACGATTTCTGACATTGTGCATTTTAAGCAGGGTGAGATTATTCAACTGCTTTTGGAATAAAAGGTCTCTGGCTTTTCGATTATTTATGGCACTGGTAATAGCCAATGCGACCACTAGAACAAGTAGTGCAATTCCAAAACATATAATAATATTTTGTTGTCGGGTTTCTTTTCCTTTGGTAAGCAATAATTCATCCTGAAGTTTTTTATTTGTTTCAAGGCTATTGATCAAATTCTGATGTTTTTCAACGCTCCATCTTGCCTCGGCGTAAGTAATAGCTTCGTCTTTTATCTTGTTAAAAAGACTATCATTGCTTGAAATGAACATTTCCGCGTATTTTAATGCTTCCCTATCTTGATTGAGCCCTTTATAAGCTAGTTTTAGCGAATGGCTTGCCATATTAACAATTGGAAGCGCCTTCAACCCTTCTGCCAAACCATAGGCCTTCAGACCATACTGCACCGCATTTTCAAATTTCACCTCCCGGTTGGACGGATTACCAAAGTTTGCCTCATTTATCTTTGAATTGGCAAGCTCCAGGTAAACCATAGAAATGCCCTCCTTTTCAGAAAGTTCTTTCTTCTTTTTCAATGCTTTTATCAGGTAATATTCGGCTTTATCAAACAGGTGTAACTTAGAATAACAAGCCCCAATGCTCATGCAATGATCTGCCATGCCTGAATAGTTATTTACTTCTGTTGATAATTGAAGCGCTTTTAAATAATAGTTTAAAGCATCCTGGTATTGATGCCTGGCTAAATATACATTTGCAATATTGGAGTAGGAAGTAGATTTTCCTCTTGGCAATTTCAATTCATCATATATTTGCAACGATTTATGATAGTATTCCAAAGCTTTATCATAAACATTTCGTTGGAAATTCAGGGTTCCCAAACCATTGTAACCATCTGCAAGCACAGATTTGTCATTGAGTTTCTCTTTTTGTCTGATTGAAATAAGATATTCCTCACTTGCCTGATCAAAATCTCCAACTCTGGAATATACCTCGGCCTTATTGTGATGCGCCTTGGCAATATTCGCCTTATCTCCAATTTCTTCTGATAATTTTAATGATAAATTAATCGATTCAATAGCCTTTTCGTAATTAGCCAACAAAAGGTATAGGTTTCCAAGATTCTGATAACACAAAATAAGGCCATCTTTCCCATTAATTTTTTCATACGTTTCAATGGCTTTGTCGTAATAGCCAATGGCTTTATCGTATTCACCAAAATCATTGGCAACTAAACCCATGTTCAAGTAGGTACCCGTAATTAGTTCAACATCCTTTAACTCAATTGCAATACCCAGTGTTTTTGAGAAACTTTCAATGGCTTCATTACTTTTGCCTTGCAAATAATTGATAATAGCCATATTGGTATAGATTTTGCCCTGTAACTTATTATTGGAAGCAATTTTTGCAAGACCCATCGCCTGTGTGTAACAAATAACAGCAGAATCGTAATTACTTTGATTATAGGATAGTAACCCTTTAATATTTATTGATTGAGCTTTAATATCAAAATCAGAATAGATTTCAGAAATGGTAATAGCTAATTTAACATTTTTAAGAGACTCATCGTAATTTCCCATATTGCAGTTCAGAGAAGCAATTCCAACATAGCCCAAACCGATCAGGTGATTGGTCGACTTGCTTTGTTTAAAAGGTTGTACCATTGCAATTGCCTGCCTATAGACCAATCTGCATGAATCCTGATTTGATCCCCGAAGCTTATATGCTTGATTTAGCAAGTTTCTTGCTTGTAGGGTATCGTTGCTAAGTTGAATGGAATTGGCAGGTTGATTGACCGGAATGAAAAATACAAACACGAATACTAAAAATGAAAATATAATTAAACCTGTAATAATCAGTATCTTTCTCATTGCTGCCAATCGAATAATATTATTTCTGAAAATTAAATAAAATAAGTTATAATAAGAATAAGTGTATACAATAAAAAATCCCATTATTGCTAAATTAACAAATAATTAACATTCATAATTGCTCCAATAATATTTTCTTTCACGATACAACTAACTACCGCTCCCATAGGGATAAGAAGCCTGTAAAGTTTCCTTCGGAGCCGAAGTATGGGAGGGAGGATATGGATGGAAGAATTATGGAATCTGATACTTTCATTGGGTAATTAAAAATCAATAACGAATCTTCAATTTCAATATTAATAATTCAAATAATTTAATTTGTTTAATTTTCAAAGTAGGTTCTAAAATTTTGGATCATTATATCCCTTGAAAAATAAGAAACGAAAAATAAGAATAAGAAATAAGTAAATGAAAGAGGAGGTGGCTGCAAGCTTTTTATGTCGTTCATAATATGCCTCGCCCTTTATGATGCTGAGCAAATGACAATTCTATTAAGAGGTCTGATGTTTCTGAAATGTAACGTTATTCTGAAATGTAGTCACCTGCTCTGTTTATTTAATCGTTGATCATATCGGCTACACGAAAAACTTATTTAACTCCCCGGGACAATCCATTGACACTTTATTTATAGGAGTACCGAGGTTCCTGAACCGTTCATCTCTTATGAAGCCCAATGACAGACTCAGTGGAGTTTCAATTCGTTAATTCCGACAACTCCGACAACTCCGACAACTCCGACACGTAGTAATATTAACCTACCATAGAGGTCGGTAAAGTTGAGCAGACACTTTTTAAAAACAAATCATTGAAGTGTATGAGATTAAAAAGCATGTTGTCGGAGTTGTCGGAGTTGTCGGAAATTTTGTTCATTCTTTCCTCTCCGTTATTGTCAGATTTGTATAAGTACCCATCTGTTCCCTAAAGATCAAGCCTTTATTGCAGAAGGAGGTAATATATCTTTCTGCCGTCCTCTCTTGAATTGACATGGACTTTGCCAGATCAATATAATCGGGTCGATCAAACTTCTCAGGCAGTTGATCCAAAAACTGTTCCTTTTTGTCTCTAAGTTTTACTGAATTATTAATTGCCGGCAACTGAGAGAACACTTGGCTCGAATGCTGTACCAATACCCTGATCATGGAAAGGACCCTCTGGAAATCTGAGTCAGAGCATACCAGTTTTTGGGAAAAATTACCTGAATCCATCATGCGCAGGGCACTAAGGGTCATGGCCAGGCGGAAGGCAATAAGGCCCAGGCGGCGGATGGTGGCCATGAAGTGCATCCCTTGCAGTGCAAGGTATTTATCCTGTAGCTGGATGAAGAAGTCGGTGTGCTCCTTATGTTGCTCTTTTGTGAGGCTGAACCGGATGTCAGGTTGATCGCAGAGGGTATTGTAAAAGTGAAAGAACTCCTGGCCCAGGGCATCGAAATACTCCTCCATGTCCTCGATATTCTCATCCAGCATGTCTTTCCATTCGGGCCTGAGGTTCATCAGGTAGAAGATAAACCGGCTGAACAGCCCGTCTTCGGCATCGGGAATCAAAAAGGTCACCTGCCGGTGGGTTCCTGAGAGAACCAATGAAATGCAGGGGTTTATGATTTCCACATGTTCATTGTCCTTACGCCGGTGAAAGGAGATCATCTCATGCTGGAATCCCTTGCGTATACCATCGGAGAAGTGGCCGCCATCTGCTTTAAAGGCATGGGTGAGGGTATCGCCTTCTGTCTCAAAGATCAGCCCACGTCCTTGGTTTTCGGAAAGCAGTTGAAAAACACCCGATGCCGAGTTGTTGGCCGGGATGAAAAGCATCTGCTCAACAGGCTTTTCGGGTTTTGGAAGGGCAGCTTCCTTCCATTTTAAAAGGTCAAACTGCCTCATGCCGGTTTTGTATTCTTTTTTTTCCTCTCTGGTCTGTCCGCGCAGGGCCTCGTGAATGGGATTTACAAGTTGGCGGCAATACACCATGTTGCCTTTGCCGGCAGAGGCCTGGGCGGAGATAAACAAAAACAGATTGGAAAAAACTTTTTTGCCCCCATAAATGCCAAATACATTGGGCAGGCAGGAGCCCACGGTGACCAGTGATCCAAGGAGCATCATGTCCCGGTCCTCATTGGAGTCGCTCCGAGCCACCACCTTTTGAAGGAAAGGGGGAAGGTTTTCGAATACTGAATCAGGGAAGGTGGGTAAATCAATCACCTCAGGGCTTGGGGCGTGGGGCTTAGGGCAATCTCCCATCTCCACGCTCCCAGCCCCCGGCTCCTTGCTCTTTTGTTTCTCCCAGATGTCTTTTGTAGTGATCGCTTCCATGTCATGCTTCATGACTGAAAGATCAGGGAGCCGCTTATTCATGGCTTAAAGTTTTAAGATCAATACTCTCTAGCCCTGCTACATGCCGGTACCCTCCGATGTGCAATTGTTGAATGTTTTTCATGTTGTGAATATTTTTAAGATTAATATCCACAAACTTAATACATGATCATTTCAACTATTTGGTAGGAAAGTGTTCTATTAAATGTCTGAAACTATTCAATTCATTTCCGATTCATTTCCATTTTACATTTTCTCTCAAAATCTGACTTTAACCTGCTTAATACATGATGAATGTCTTCAGTATATTTTTCCGTTTCAGAGAATATTTTAGACATGTTGACCCCATAAGTTTCTTTAATAAATTCAATGTATTTCGATTGAGAACGTGCAATGATCAATTGCTCATAAGAAAGAAAACGATAGATGTATGAATATTTTGCCACAGGTGAGCCATCATCAAGGCTATATTCACTTTGCAAGTAATCAAATAATTCAAAGCCCCGTTCCTTGAAAATCTGCAGATACTTCGATGAGATGATGGTCCCGGTTACCGGCAAATCTGTTTCATTGCTTTTTTCAATTTTCATCTCCTCTCCGGAATCTTTAACAGAAGGAGTATTTTCAGGAAGTTCATCCTTTTGGACAATGCCTATTCCCTCCCGGATATCCAGCTCCAGGTCCTCCAATTCTGAATAAAAGATGGTCCATAGGATGGATTCCTCACAAACTTTTTGAGCATTGATAAAGGCACATGCCACATGATCAACTTCATTAAGCTTAGCCTCCGAATCGGGGGATAGTATTAATTTTACCTTGAGAATCGAGTCGTTCGGGATCAGGGGAATACTGAATGGCTGGCCTTTGGATTCCTTTTTATGTTCTATATTTAGGTGCTGGTAATAGAGATCCATTGCAAAGCTAGCCTTTATACTCATTTCCTTTATTTTTACCTGTGCTTCCTTTTGTTTGGATTGAATAATTTCCAATTTTAATTGATCTGTCTTACAGAATACCAAATCAATCCGAAAAGGTGTCATCAGGTCATTGCAAGACCGCGCAAGAGAGCCGAGCAATTCTTCGTCAATGTCATCTTCAAAGGCAAGTTGTATTTTTTCTATTATTTCCATAAGAATTGTTGTGAAGTAAATATAGTTGATTTTCGAACTTACGCTTCTAATATTTTAACAATCAATGCAATGAAATATGAATTCCTGATGTATTTGTCTATTCCTCGTAAGCTCGAAAGCTTGTTGGTTAGACCTTACTAAGATAATAAATAATATTTAAACTAACACTATGATGCTGCTAATTAATAAAAACTAAATAATGTCGAATTTTAAAAAGGAATCGTAACTTTCAAAAATAGCAGGATTTAATTTGTATCATTTAAAATATACTCTTTCTTATTTTATGTTGATATCAATCTGTTAAGAACCTTAAGTTTTCTTAAAAATCAATTTGTTTTTATTGTCATTTAAGACCAAATAGTATAAATCATTGGTCTTTATACAACTCAAAACTTTCTTATAAAGAAATGCTTTAGATTCATCAGTAATATTTTCTGAACCATCTGATCCGGTTTTTGGATGAACAAACATCAAATAAACATTTTCCTTCTTAATGATTAAAAGAAAATATACTCTAAAACCACCTCTGCCGCTTAACCTCTTTTTAATATAAGGAGTATCTTCACTATTGTTTAATCTTACTCCAGAGCATAAATCAATATATGATTTATCAAAGAAGTAATCAATTATTTCTTGTTCAAGATTATTATAAGATTTCTTGGAATTTAGCTTATCAAATTGAACTTTAAATTCTTCCAAACAATAGATAGTCATTTAAACAAGAGATAGTTGTTTTGTAGTTTCTTTAAAATCAGGCATTTTTGGTAGGAAAAAGAAAACAGATTCTAAATCCTGATAATTTTCTTTTAAATTGTCAATGGAATCTTTAAAATATCTAATTTCTTCTTTAACAATACCTTTTTGTCTCAAATGATTCATGGAAATATATTGACGAATTAATGAAGAATGCAAATCTTTAATTGCTGATATTAAATCATTTATCAGCATATAACATTCCTCATCAAGGTCATTGTACCAGGTAATCTTTTCAATACGCTCATTAAATGAAATAATAGTTTTAGTCTTTTCCTTTAAAGAATGCTTGAAATCAATTAAAGAATCCAGGAAGGCATTCATCTTTTCATGATCCATGATCGGGCTTTTTTTCTCCAAATATGAAAAAGATCGAACGCTTGAAAAAGTGTCAGCAATTTCTGATTTATGAGCTAAACATTCCATCATTAAATATTTTTAATTAATAACATCAGAAAATTCTTTACAAATATAATGAACATTAAACACAAAATTTCCATAGCAATGCAGAAAGTGATTTGCAATCGCTTTTTTATTCACCCGATTGCAAATCAGTTTTAAGTTATCCAGTAATGTTGAATGTTCTAAAATTGAGTCCACTCCGAAAAGTCCCCGATAAATCGGGGCCACTAAGAGACTAAGACCCAAAGGTACACAAAGTATAGATTATGTGTTATATACACTTAGTGAATCTTTGAGTCTTTGTGCCTTTGTGGCCCCGATTTATCGGGGACTTTTCGGAGTAAACTCAAAATGGTAAGCAGTTATTACTTCGATACAATTTTCCTTGTCACAACTTTTCCATCCTTCATCAATATCCTCAATAAATAAATGCCTGCTGTCGGTTGAGGAATCTTCAACTGAATGCTTGATTCAGACGCTTTGGCCTCCTGCTCGACTACTTTTCTGCCATCAGCGGCAAACAAAGTTACCTGCTCCGGTTGTGATAATCCGGAGAATTCAATATAAATAATTCCATCAGAGGGGTTGGGATAGATTCTGATTGAAGCATCCGTCTCCTCAACTCCCACCGGAAACCACCATTGATCTTTCAATTTCAATATCTGAGAAGCAGGGATTTCACGATCCCATATTTTCACCTCATCTACACTTCCTAAAAGATCATAATTAGTAATTGTTTCATCCTGTCTGGCAATGGTTATAGGGTGAGTCGATGCCAATATATTTCCCGAATGAGGCTTGGCGGCACTGAGCTTCCCATCGATATAAAGTTCCATTGAATACCCTGTGTATAAGCAAGTCACATGATAAAAGCGGTTCAATTCGATCGGTAAATCGCTATCCAGATCAACTACACCAATGTCTGTTTTAACTGTCCAACGTAAATTCCCTTCCGGGATGATAGACAGTTTGTAACGCTCCTGCCATGATCCATGTGAGATAACAAAACGTTCAATGTCAAACTGTTCGCATTTGACCCAGCAGCTCAGGCTCACCGCAGTCGTGAAATTAAGTTCTGGTAGGTTGGGAGTCGATATAATGTCAGTTCCCGAAGTAAACCTGTAAGCCTTTGAGGGCATACCCAATGGATCATCGGTTTTAACGGCACCTGAAACAGTGGCATGAAAACGATCAGAGGCATTGTTACGGGTATCATTGTCAAATGGATACCAGATCAACGGATCTTGATCTGCAAGTGAAATATCTTTTGTAAGGATAGGCTTTGTGATTGTAGTAGAAAGGTTGAACTGATTGGTGACCTTTACTGTTATTGTACCCACTGCATGAACGTCAGGTGCTTTCCATTCCACTGAACTACCGGTAGTTGTAAGAAGCGATCCGATAGAAGTACTCCATTCATATTGAAGCACTTCACCTGGAGTAGGAGTGACAATTGCAGTGAAGGTATTGGTGCCACC
>Ga0209100_1000483_pt1 | contig 34648 bp, 30 predicted proteins | sample lystaG_FD_185480 | JGI IMG/M metagenome (GOLD analysis project Ga0209100, IMG submission 185480) | Glacier valley bacterial and archeal communities from Borup Fiord, Nunavut, Canada, to study Microbial Dark Matter (Phase II) -... | ecosystem: Environmental > Aquatic > Freshwater > Ice > Glacier ... | reverse complement strand
GAGATCCCGTGCGGCTCGGCACAGGCCGGAGTGCTCGCCGAGGAGCGCCCGTACATGGCGCTCGGGCGTCGCCGCGAACCGCAGGAGGTCGCGGCTGTGGTCGCGTTCCTGTGTTCCGAGCAGGCGAGTTTCGTGAACAGGGCCAACTACCGCGTCCACTCGCGGGCGGTCGCGTCGATCTGAGGTGACGGGGTCTCGATACGGCCGCGGGCGGCCTGCTCGACCACCGGGCGGCCTCAGCGAAGCGCGGCGCGCACGAGCTCGAGCGCGTCGGCGGGGTCGAGACGCAATTGGCGGATGCGGGCGGCGAAGGCGGCCGCGGCATCCTGCGCCTGACACTGCGTGGCGTCACCCGAGGCAGCGATGAAGGTGCCGGCCCGTCCGCGGGTCTCGATAACGGCATCGCGCTCGAGCTCGCGATAGCTGCGCGCCACCGTGTTGGGGGCGATGCCGAGGGCATCCGCGAGACCGCGGACAGTGGGAAGCTTGGCTCCGGCGGCGATCGATCCAGCCGCGACCGCATCGATCACCTGCGCCCGCAACTGCTCGTATGGAGGAACGGATGAACCGGGATCGACCGTCACGGTGAGGCCGCCGACCGTGGTCGCCCGGGGGCTGAGGGGGGAACTGGCCACGGAACCTCCGATCTGACACTGAACAATCCGACACTGAACGACCTGACGCCGAGCGGCCCGTCGCGGAACGGCCTGTCGCGGAACGGCCTGTCGGTGTACCTCCTTCGAGCGTACCCACCGCCGACCACGCGCCCGACTCATGCGGCTTCTTCGATCATCCTTCGTGGCTGCCGCAGACCGTCGCGGATGCGCGACTTCACGGTGCCGGGCGGCGGCTGAGGGTGATCGGCGACCTTGACATCGGTGGGATTGCCCACGAACGCTAGCTCGAGCGCTTCGCGCCGCAGCTCCAACGGCCGGCCGAGTGCCCGGCCGGGTCGCGTTGGTCGCGTTGGTCGCGGCAAACTGGTTGCCGAGGCCGTCGGTACACCGTTGGAGTCGGAGGACCAGATTGCGATGCCCGGGAGATCGGTGGATTCCCACCCCGGAACCTTCGCCGACGGCATAATCTGGTAGTAGGTCGGGGCGATCACCGGGTCTTCGAAACCGCCATCCGGCCTTCGTCCTCTGGCGGTTCGAGTCTGCGGATGCGATGGTGAGTGCGGACATGCCAGCCCCCGCCAGCCGAGCGGCCGCGGCAAGACCGGTGGCTACGACGATTGCGACGCATCGCGTGAGCACCAACGGTCTCGGAATCACGGGCAATACCGTGGGCAGGTCACCTCTCGGAACCGGTCGACCGGATGCGCAATTCGGGTACGCATCCGGTCGAGGTTCCACGGCCGTGCTCGGGTACCCGGCCGCAGCGGGGCGGCATCTGGTGTGCCCCCACGTTGAGTATGAGGGGACAGGTCGTGTCCGCACAACGGGGGACTGACCGCCAGTTCGGGGGGGTGGTTTTCGGCGGCGCTGACGAGGGGGTGGCCGCGCTCCGAGGCCTCCGCGGCCGCGGGTGACACGCGCGGCCGAAAATTCGGGCGCGCGTGTCACCCGCGGGCGCGGAGAGTCACCGGGGAGGCACGCGTGTCACTCAGGGCAGCAGAGGGTCGCTCAGGGCAGCAGAGGGTCAGCCAGGGAGGGATCGGGATTGCCGAAGCGGTGTGCCGTCATGCTGATGGCTTGCTCGTGCAGGAACGGGAGCAGCTCGATTCGACCGGAGGTGGTCACCGGGCCGGCGTAGATCGCCACGTCCGGATCGCCGTCGAGCACCGTTGCGAGTGCGAGCCGGTCACCGCCGAGCAGACGGATCCGTCCCGGCCGAACCTCGGACCGCAGGCGGGCATGCCAGCGGGCATCCGTCTCCACCGCCACGGACTGGATGTCGAGCGGGGGCAGGACCGAGCCGAATAGGCGGAGCAGTCCCGCCGCCACCGGCACCGCGGAACTGATCGAAAGCGAGGCGCCTGCCAGCGTCGCCGCCGCGATCGTGCGAACGAGTTGGGCGGGGGAGGCCCCCTCGGCCAGGCGAACCGTCACCGGCACCGGCCGGTAACGCAGGATGTTGCGCTCGACACCGAGGTCCGAAACATCCTTAGTCGTGCCGTATTCGTCCGTCCAGGCTCGCTGGTCGCTTTCGGCTCCGGCGCGCACGCGATCGAACTCGAGAAACTCCATGCCCTGCTGCGCCGCTTCGATCACGCGCGACACCTTCTCGCTGAGACCGGCGAGCACCACCGTGCGACCGGGCTCGGCGAAGACGGGCCGCCAGTCTCCGAGGGTGAGCAGATAGTTCGGGCCGCCCGCCTTCGCGCTCGCGCCGACTGTCGACCGTTTCCAGCCTCCGAAAGGCTGTCGGCGCACAACGGCGCCGGTGATGCCGCGGTTCACATAGAGGTTGCCTGCCTGCACGGTCTCGATCCAGAGTGTGATCTCGGCGACATCCAGGGAGTGGATGCCCGCGGTCAGACCGTAGGCCGGAGCATTCTGCAGCGCAATCGCCTGCTCGAGCGTGTCGGCCCGCATGATTCCGAGCACCGGGCCGAAGTACTCGGTGAGGTGGAATTCAGATCCGGCGGCCACTCCGTCGCGCACGCCGGGAGACCACAGCCGGTCGCTCTCATCCAGCGAGCGCGGTGCCACCAGCCACGACTCGCCCTCGGCAAGAGTGGTCAGCGCCGAGCGGAGTTTGCCGTGAGCCGGCTCGACGATCGGCCCCATCACCGCCGCCGCCTCCTGCGGATACCCCACCCGAAGCGTGCTCACCGAATCGATGAGCTGCCGACGGAACCGCCCCGATTTCCCGACCGATCCGACCAGGATCACCAGGGATGCCGCCGAGCACTTCTGGCCCGCGTGCCCGAATGCGCTCTTCACGACGTCCGCCACCGCGAGGTCGAGGTCGGCGCTCGGAGTCACGATGATCGCGTTCTTGCCGCTCGTCTCGGCCAGCAGCGGGAGGTCGGGGCGCCAGGAGCGGAACAACTTCGCGGTCTCCCACGCACCGGTGAGGATCACCCGATCCACTGACGGATGCGCCACCAGCTCGCGACCGAGGTCACCCTCGTCGAGATCCACGAGGGCGAGCACGTCGCGGGGCACACCGCCAGCCCAGAGCGCCTCGACCATCACGGCCGCGCTGCGACGCGCCTGCGGTGCCGGTTTGATAATCACGCCGGCGCCCGAGGCGAGGGCTGCGAGCACGGAACCCGCCGGAATGGCGACCGGGAAATTCCACGGCGGCGTGACCACGATCAGGCGGGAGGGTTCGAATTCGGCGTCGGTGATCCGGTCGAGCTCACGGGCGCGTTCCGCGTAGTAATGGGCGAAGTCGATGGCCTCGCTCACCTCTCCATCACCCTCGGCAATGGTCTTGCCGGTCTCACTCGCCATCACCTCGATGAGCTCGGCACGGGCCGCGGCGAGCGCCTCTCCCACGCTGTGCAGCACTGTGGCCCGGGTGTCCGAGCGTCGCTGGCCCCAGCTCTCTCCCGCCCGCACGGTGGCCGTGATCACAGCCTCAAGCGCGGGAAGGCCGGTGATGCGGGCGGCGGCGACACCGGCATCGCCGAGTGTGGACGTTGCGACCCGGGAGAGGATCTGGCGGCCCCACTCCCGATTGGCGGCGATCGACGGGTCGGTGTCGGGTTCATTCGCGAACGCTCGCGGCGCGGTGTCGACCGCAGCGATCGGCACGGTCAGGCGACGATCCTGCACGCGATGAGACGTCGGAACGACGTCGGAGTGGCCCTCCAGCGAGGCGAGGAAGCGCGCTGCCTCACGATCGAAGATGCCCTCATCGGTCGCGAGCTCGAAGACTCCCGACATGAAATTCTCGCTCGACGCATTCTCCTCGAGACGACGGATGAGATAGGAGATCGCCGAATCGAACTCGCCCGGGTGTACGACCGGGGTGTAGAGCAGTAGACCGCCGACATCGCGCCTCACGGCATCCGCCTGCCCGGCCGCCATGCCGAGAAGCATCTCGAATTCTACCCGCGTCTCCACCCTGCGCTGCTTCGCGAGAAGCCAGGCCCAGGCGAGGTCGAACAGATTGTGACCGGCTACTCCGATGCGCACCGCGTCGGTGCGCGCCGGGAGAAAGGACCAGTCCAGGATGCGCTTGTAGTTGGCGTCGGTGTCTCGCTTCGTGCTCCAGGTGGCGAGCGGCCACCCGTGCACCGCGGCATCCACCCGCTCCATCGCGAGGTTCGCACCCTTGACGATGCGCACTTTGATTCCGGCTCCGCCCTGTGCCCGACGCTGGCTCGCCCACGCGGTGAGGCCCTGCATCGCGTGGAACGCATCGGGAAGGTAGGCCTGAATGACGATTCCTGCCTCGAGGTCCTTCAGTTTCGGCTGCTCCAGGATGCGGCGAAACACCTCGATCGTGAGGTCGAGGTCGCAAAATTCCTCCATGTCCAGGTTGATGAACTTGGTGGTGGGGGATGCCGCAGCGAACTCGTAGAGCGGAGTGAGCCGCTTCACGACCCGGGCGACCGTCTCGTCGAATGACCACATCGAGAGCTGGCTCGACACGGAGGAGACCTTGATGGAGACGTAGTCCACGTCGTCTCGTTCCAGCAGCTCCCGGGTGCCGGCGAGCCGACGATCGGCCTCGTCGTCGCCGAGCACCGCTTCGCCGAGCAGGTTGAGATTGAGGCGGATGCCCGATTGACGCAGCACGCGCATGCTGCGGTCGAGCTGCCGGGCGCTCGCATCCAGGATGAGGTGGCTCACCATGCCGCGCAGCACCCGCCGGGCGACCGGCACGATCGGCCACGGGATGAGAGGTGCGAAACCCCCACCGAGCTGGATCGCAACGCGCATGTACCAGGGCAGGAATGCCGGGATGGCGCGCGAGAGCTTCTCGAGGTTGCGGCCGGCGACCCGGAGGTCCTCCGGGCGCACGACACGGTCGACGAATCCGATGGTGAAGTCGAGGCCGCGCGGATCCTTGAGCACCCCGGCCAGGCGCTCTGCCGAACGATCGGGCGCGACGTCCGCGCTCTCAGCGAGCCAGCGGCGCACGGTTGCAACGGCCTCGGCAGCGAGCGCATCGGGGCTCGCGGGCGAATCGGCAGCGGTCGAAAGCATGTATCGAGACTACTTGGGCTCATCACCGGCAGGGATTTCCGCCCCAGCGACCACGCCACCCTCGTAAGATCTGGATCATGTCGAGCCATCTGCAGGACATCGTCATCGTCGGCGGTGGCCACAACGGTCTTGTCGCGGCGGCCTACCTCGCTCAGTCCGGTCGATCCGTAACCGTACTCGAGCGGCTCGATCATCTCGGTGGCGCGGCCGTCTCGGCGCAGCCCTTCGTCGGTATCGAGGCGCGGTTATCGCGCTACTCCTATCTTGTCAGCCTGCTGCCATCTTCGATCATCCGCGACCTCGGTCTCGAGATCCGTCTCGAACGCCGCCGGTTCAGCTCCTATACGCCGCTGCCGGGCACCGATCGCGGACTGCTCGTGGACAACGGGGATGCCTCGGCGACCCGCCGGTCCTTCGAATCACTCGGCGCAGATTTCGACGCCTGGCAGTCGTTTTACGATCGGACCGCCGAACTCGCCCGCGCCGTCTTCCCGACGGTGACCGAACCCCTGCTGCGGCGATCGGAGCTGAAGCGCATGGTGGATGCCACGAACTGGAACGACTTCATCGACCGTCCGATCGGCGAAGTGATCGAGCGCAGCTTCGACAACGATCTCGTGCGCGGAATCGTGCTCACGGATGCCCTGATCGGCACCTTTGCACCCGCGAACGACCAGACTCTCGGTGCCAACCGATGCTTCCTCTATCACGTGATCGGCGGCGGCACCGGGGACTGGGACGTGCCGGTGGGCGGCATGGGCGCGGTCACCAGCGCCCTCGCGAATGCGGCCCGCACCGCCGGGGCCACCCTGGTGACCGGCGCCGAGGTCGTGTCGATCACTCCCGACGGTGAGGTGCACTATCGCCTCGGTAACGACGAGCACCGCGTGAACGCCGGCACCGTGCTCTCCAATGTTGCCCCGCAAGTGCTTTCCGGATTGCTCGGCCTGTCCCGATTACCCGGCGACCCGAGCGAACCGGTTGAGGGCGCCCAGGTCAAAGTCAACCTGCTGCTCAGGCGACTCCCCCGCCTGCGTGACGGGTCGCTCGATCCGGCCGCCGCCTTCGGCGGCACCTTCCACATCAACGAGGGCTACGGGCAGCTCGAGCGAGCCTTCCGGGCGGCGAGCGCCGGCGACATCCCGAGCCCGCTCCCGGCAGAGATCTACTGCCACTCACTCACCGATCCGAGCATCCTCTCACCGGAGCTTTCGGCCTCCGGTGCCCAGACTCTGACCATCTTCGGCATCCACACGCCGCATCGGTTGGTCACGGCAGCTACCAATGACGCCGTGCGCGCGGCTCTCGAACGCGCGGTGATCGACTCCCTCAACAGCGTGCTCGCCGAGCCGATCGAATCGCTTCTGCTGACGGATGCCGTGGGCCGCCCCTGCATCGAGACGAAGACCACCCTCGACCTCGAGTCGGCGCTGGCGCTGCCGGGAGGCAACATCTTCCACGCCCCGCTGTCGTGGCCTTTCGCCGAAGACTCGGCCGAGCTCGGCACTGCGGCGGAACGCTGGGGTGTCGCCACCGCCCACGAGAAGATCCTGCTCTGCGGAGCCGGGGCGCAGCGTGGCGGCGGCGTGAGCGGGCTCGGCGGGCACAACGCCGCGATGGCCGTGCTCGAGGGGTAATCGCCCTTTGTCTCCCGCCTGCGAGCCGGTTAAACTCCAAGGAAGCGGCATGTCGAGAATGCTGCGGGATCTGAGGAGCTTCGCCATGGCAACGTTCGACCAGTTTGCGAACCAGGGCGGTGCCGCCGCAGGCGACGAGTCCGAGGCGGCTGCGGCCCAGGCCGAGGCCGACGAGTTGCTGCGCCAGGGCGCGGATGCCGCCCAGGCCGCCGACTTCGGTGGAGGCCCGCTCGGCGCCCATCCCGAGCCCGATACGGCCGACCAGCCCGACACGCGTGAGGAGCCGGACACGGTCTAGCAGGCCCGCCACTGGCAGCACCGCAGTCGACAGCTCGCTTGGGGGACGTTATCGCATGCCGATCGGCTCGGTGAGGGTGCGAACGGGACACCCGAGAGGGAGTACGACTCACTTCGTACAGCGCGGCCCGTGACAAGACGAGACCAAGGGGCAGAGCCTCTAGTACCACTCGCTCGGAGCGGCGGCGCGGGCGGCCGGGAGCGCGACATCCGTGGCCCACCGAGCCATCCACTCTGGCAGCGGATGACCGGTGATGTCTATGCCCGTCACCTCCGCCACCTCGGCCATCGTCACGGTACCGCCGGTCTTCTTCACGAACCGACCGCGACTGGTCGCGCGCGCGTAGATTTGACCCTCGACGACCGCACGCTGCTCCACGTAGACCGCTTTCGCGTCGTAACCGACAATGCGGGTTTCGAGCGTAAAGCGCTGCCAGGGCATCAGCGACCGCCGAAAACTGATCGTCTCATCCGCCATCACCGGAAAGAATCCGGCCCGGAAGAGGCGGGACCAGACTCCCGAGCGCTGCAGCAGGTCCATGCGGCCGAGATCCATGATCGACAGGTACACGCCGTTGTTCATATGACCGAGGACATCGAGATCGGTGGGGAGCACGCGAAAGGCCATGCGTGCGACGTCATGGGGGTCGAGCCGCGGACCGTTACGGCGCAGCCAGACGAGAAAGGTACGAAAGACGAGGTGCACAGGACAACGCTAATGGTGGCGGTGATCCTGGATCGTCATCCGCGGCCCGAAGCGGGGTTTCGCGAAGCCGCTCGCCTCGATCAGTCGCATCACGCGCTGCCGCTGGCCGGCCCACGGAGCGAGCAGTTCGAGCATTCCGTCGTCATCGACGGGCGAGCCGGCGAGAGCCCAGCCGACGAGCGCCGGCAGGTGATAGTCGCCCACGCTCACCGAATCGGCGTCTCCGTGGGCGCGCTGGGTGGTCTCCGCCGCGGTCCAGGCGCCGACACCAGGCACACTGCGCAGCCGCTTCGCCACCTCGGCGCCGCCCCGGCCGAGGGAGAGCGTGCGCTCGAGGCCGCCGGCGACGGATGCCGCGGCGATCGCCGTGCGCGAGCGTTGGGGGTCGACGCCCGCCGAGTGCCACTCCCACGACGGGATCAGCCGCCAGGCACGCGCAGAGGGGAAGACCCGCATGCCACTCGGTGCGGGCCCGGGTGCGGGCTCACCGTGAGCGCGAACAAGCGTTGCCCAGGCCCGGCGAGCCTCCTTGCCCGTGACCTTCTGCTCGAAGATCGCCGCGACCATCATCTCGAGCACGAGGCCGGTTCGCAGCAGCCTCAGTCCGGGATTGCGTCGGTGCGAATCGTGCAGGAACCGGTTCCCGGACACATCGAAGTCGCCAGGGTCGTCGCCGGCGCCGAGTAATACCGGTACCGCAGCGATTGCCCACTCCGCACCATCCCCCCATGCCGTTGCCGATACCGTGCCGCGGTTTCGGGCGAGGTGCAGCGTCGCGGTGCCGAACGGCGTCGGCAGCGTGCGCCAGACGCCCGAGGCATCCCACTGCATGGTCGGGTCGGCGGTTCCACGACTGAGCGGTCGCAGCGTCTGGGCCAGATCGAGCGGATGCGGCGGGCTATAACTGCTTCGAAGCGGCGCCGTATCCATACCCTCGAGAATACGGGTGGACCGTATTCTCGAGGCGTGCACCGAGGTCTTCGGGCGGTGGTTATCAACAGGAAGTGGTGGTGGAATAGGGAGGCTCCCACCGAAAGAGGCCCCCGTGACCCCGTCCGCTCCATCCAACCCTTCGTCATCGAAGGCCAGGCGAAACAGCAAGCTGGAGGCGTTCCGTGCCGGGGAGAAACGCCGCGTACGCGTGCGTCGGATCGCTATCACGAGTGGCATCGTGGCGGCCGTCGCGGTGGGTGCGGTCGTCGTGACATCGATCGCGATGACTCCGCGGCCCACCGCAGCGCCGTCCGTTAGTGGCAGAATCGCGGGCGTCTCGACCTATACCAACACGGCCGGGCACGTGCCGGGATCGGTCACCTACGATCAAACCCCGCCGGTTGGTGGACCACACAACCAGCTCTGGCTCAATTGCGGAATCTATTCGAAGCCAGTGCCCAATGAGAATGCGGTGCACGACCTGGAGCACGGCGCGGTCTGGGTGACGTACGATCCGTCGCTGCCCGCCGCGACCGTCACCAAGCTACGTGACCTGATGCCGTCCACCTACACCGTGCTGTCACCCTATCCGGGGCTCGGCGGCTCGATCGTGCTCAGCGCCTGGGATGTCCAGTTGACGGTGTCGTCAGTGACGGATCCCCGAATCGAGCAATTCCTCGGGAAGTACCGGCAGAGCCCGAAAGCGCCGGAGCCCGGAGCTCCCTGCACGGGCGGACTCGACGCGCCGGGCAGGCTTTAGCGTGACCGCGTCTGCTCGAGTCCGCGGCGGTATCAGCGACCCCTCCTGCCGGGAGCCGCTGGTGGTGTGCGACGAGCACGCGGCCAGGACGGTGTGCCCCGAGCATCCGCTGGTCGGGTCAGCGCACGTGTCGCGCTGGACGTTGCGGGTGACGGAGCTTCCATTGCTCGGTTCGTGGGCTCCGTTGCCGAGTTCGACACTCGAGGAGCGGACGGTCGCGAGGGTGCGTCCGGGGTCTGCTCCGGCCGGGGCGTGAAAGGTGAGCGGCCAACCTACGGGATGATGGGCACATGAGCATTGGAATCCTCACCAGCGGCGGAGACTGCCCCGGACTGAACGCGGTCATCCGCGGTGCCGTTCTCAAGGGAACGCAGATCTACAAACAGCAGTTCGTCGGCTTTCGGCACGGCTGGCGCGGTGTCATCGATGGCGACATCGTCCCCCTCGAGCGCAAGGACATCCAGGGCATCGGCAAGCAGGGTGGAACCATCCTCGGCACCTCCCGCACCAATCCGTTCGAGGCCAACGGCGGAGCGGATGTCGTGCGTGCCAACATGGAGCGGCTCGGCGTGGACTCGCTCATCGCGATCGGCGGCGAGGGAACCCTCGCGGCCGCCAAGCGTCTTACGGATGCCGGCATCAAGATCGTGGGCGTGCCGAAGACTGTCGACAACGACCTCTCCGCCACCGATTACACCTTCGGCTTCGATACCGCCGTGCAGATTGCGACGGATGCAATGGACCGCCTCCGTACCACCGGCGACTCGCACGGCCGCTGCATGGTCGCCGAGGTGATGGGTCGACACGTGGGCTGGATCGCGCTGCACTCCGGTATGGCAGCCGGAGCCCACGCGATCCTCATCCCCGAGCAGAAGACTTCGATGGACCAGATCGCCACTTGGGTGCAGTCCGTGGTCGACCGCGGACGCGCGCCACTGGTCGTCGTGGCCGAGGGCTTCCACCTCGACACCATGGATGACGCCCACTCCGAGCGCGGACTCGACGCATTCGGGCGCCCCCGCCTCGGCGGCATCGGCGAACTCATCGCCCCGGAGATCGAAGCGCGGGTGGGAATCGAGACGCGCGCGACGACTCTCGGCCACATCCAGCGCGGCGGCACCCCGACCGCCTACGACCGTGTGCTCGCCACGCGCTACGGCATGGCCGCGGTCGACTCCGTGATCCACGCCCGCTGGGGCCGCATGGTCTCGCTCAGCGGAACCTCCATCACGCATGTCGCCTTCGAGGATGCCCTCGGCAAGCTCAACACGGTGCCGCAGTCCCGCTATGACGAGGCCGCGATCCTGTTCGGCTGATGCGAGCCGTCGGCCCGCATTCGTAGCGGCTGCCGCACACACTGGGGGCTGATGCGGCACTCCGTGTGCGCCGCCCAGCGTGTTCCGGTCACGCCTGTCCGAGAAATCGACTTGGTAGTAAATGCGACTTCGCGCGATGTGAAGTCACGTTTACTACCAAGTCGATGGTGTACTCCCTCGGCTGGCGGTGTGTCAGGCCACAGGCAGGAGAGCTCAGAGCTCAGGTGGCAGACCGCAGGCAGAACAGACCGCAGACCTCGGAACGCAGGCCGGAGACCGCGGGCAGCTAATCGCGGGTACCGCTTCAGCCGCCGCCCGCGCTGCCGCCGGCAGGGCCTCGAGAATTCGCGACACCGCCGCATCGTCGTGCGCGGCCGTGACGAACCAGGCCTCGAACACCGAAGGGGGAAGCGACACTCCCGCGTCCAGCATGGCGTGAAAGAAGGGCGGATAACGGAATGCCTGCTGCGAGCGCACCTCGTCGTAGTTGCGCGGCTTGGTGGGTGAGAACGCGAACGAGAATAGGTTTCCGGCCCGCTGCACGGAGTGCTCGACGCCCTCGCCGCTGAGCGCAGAAGACACGGCAGAAGAGAGCTGGTCTGCGACCGCGTCCAGGCGGGCGTAAACCGCGGAATCCGCGGCCCGCAGCGTGGCAATTCCTGCAGCAACCGCGACCGGATTGCCGCTGAGGGTTCCGGCCTGGTACACCGGACCGAGCGGCGCGAGGTAGTCCATGACGTCCGCGCGGCCGCCGAGCGCGGCGAGGGGCAACCCACCCCCGATAACCTTGCCGAACGCGAAGAGGTCGGGGATCCAGCCCGCACCGTCGGGCACGACCCGAGCGGCCTCGAGCCCCCACCATCCGGCCGGGCCCACCCGGAAGCCGGTGAGCACCTCATCGAAGATCACGAGTGCGCCGTTCTCTCTCGCGATAGCGGCCAGTTCACGGTTGAATCCGCGGTCCGGGGGAACGACCCCCATGTTGGCGGATGCCGCTTCCACGATCACCGCGGCGATCTTCTGGCCCTGCACAGCGAAGAGCGCGCGCACCGCGTCGAGGTCGTTATAGGGGAGAACGATGGTCTGCGCGGCGGTCGCCGCAGTGACGCCGGCCGAGCCGGGCAGCGCGAGAGTCGCGAGCCCCGATCCGGCTTCCGCAAGGAGCGCGTCGGAATGTCCGTGATAGTGCCCGGCGAACTTCACGAGCAGCTCGCGTCCGGTAAACCCGCGGGCGAGGCGGATCGCCGTCATCGTCGCCTCGGTACCGGTCGACACCAGACGGATCTTCTCGATCGGCTCCTGAACAGTTCCGGTGAGCTGCCCGGAGCTGTTGGTCGACTCGACGCGCACGCGCTCGCGCACGAGTTCGGCCAGCTCGGTCTCGCCGGGAGTGGATGCCCCGAACGAGAGTCCGCGAGCCGCGGCATCCTGCACCGCCTTGACGACGGACGGATGCGCGTGCCCGAGAAGCGCCGGCCCCCAGGTGCTGACGAGGTCCACGTATTCGCGGCCGTCGGCATCCGTGATGTAGGGACCGCGCGCGGAGACCATGAATCGCGGAGTGCCGCCGACCGAGCCGAAGGCCCGCACCGGGGAATTGACTCCGCCGGGAATGGAGAGCTTTGCCCGGGTGAAATAGGTCTCGTTCGCGCCCATCAGAAGCACAGTCCCATCAGAAACACAGTCCCATCAGAAGCACAGTCCCATCAGCGCACAGTCCCATCAGCGCAGCCACCCCGCCAGTTCGACAGCCCAGTAGCTGAGGATCGCGTCGGCTCCGGCACGCTTGATGCTCAGGACCGACTCTTCGACGGCGCGGCGGCGATCGATCCACCCGTTGGCGGCGGCGGCCTCGATCATCGCGTACTCGCCGGAGACCTGGTACGCCCACACGGGCACCGGGCTCACAGCCGCGGCGTCAGCGAGCACGTCGAGGTAGCTCATGGCGGGCTTCACCATCACGACGTCGGCGCCCTCTGCGACGTCGAGCAGGACCTCCCGGAGGCCCTCACGGCGGTTACCGGCATCGAGCTGGTAGCTACGACGATCGCCGACTAGCGACGAGTCGACGGCCTCGCGGAACGGCCCGTAGAACGCCGAAGCGTACTTGGCCGCGTAGCCGAGGATCGCGGTTCCGGTGAAGTTGTTACTGTCGAGAGCATCACGCACAGCGGCGACCTGGCCATCCATCATGCCGCTGAGACCGAGCAGCTGGGAGCCGGCGGCCGCCTGCGCTACACCCATGTCCCGGTAGCGCAGCAGGGATGCATCGTTGTCGACGCTGCCGTCGGCGGCGAGCACGCCGCAGTGGCCGTGGTCGGTGAATTCGTCGAGGCAGAGGTCCGTCTGCACCACGAGGGCGTCTCCGACCTCGGCAACGACCGCCCTCGTCGCGACGTTGAGGATGCCGTCATCCGCCGTCGCGCCGGAACCGATGGCATCCTTGTGCTCCGGGATGCCGAAGAGCATCACGCCGCCGACGCCCGCCTCGGCCGCTTCCACAGCCGCGCGCCGGAGAGAGTCCAGAGAATGATTCACCACACCGGGCATCGAGGAGATCGGAACCACCTCGCGAACGCCCTCGCGCACAAACATCGGCAGCACCAGCTCGGCCGGGTGGAGCCTGGTCTCGGCGACCAGCCGGCGCATCGCCGGGGTCGCTCGCAGGCGGCGGGGGCGGATGCTCGGCCCAGTCATGACGAGGCTCCCGGGTCGGAGTGGTCGCCAGGGCCATTGCCGTCGTGCTCGCCACCGTCTGGCAACACGTATTCGGCGAGGCCCTCTACGAGGGAGTTCGCCGAGCGGAATTCGGCGATCACGTGCACGGCCAATCCCGCCGCACGGGCATCGAACGCGGTGCGCGGACCGATTGCGGCAACAACAGTGTCCTTCGGCAGGGGCGCGAGCTGTGCCTGCACCTGACGGGCAACGCTGCCGGAGGTGACGAGCACGGCGCGGATGCGACCGGACGCGACATCCGCCACGACATGCTCCGAGACGGTCACGCCCACGGTGCGATACGCCGAGACGTACTCGACCTCGAGCCCGAGTCTGGCGAGGCCGGCAACGAGTGTCGGCTCCGCGATATCCGACTGCGGGATGAGCACCCGACCGACGATGTCGGAGGCCGGCCACTCCTTCACGAGTCCACGCGCCGAGTTATCGCTCTCGGGCACGAAGTCCACCCGGTAGCCCGCGAGGGTGAGCGCGGCGCCAGTGGTCTCACCGACGGCCGCTATGCGTGTGGTCGGCGGGATGGTGACCTGCTGGCTGATCAGCACATCGACAGTCGTCGCGCTCGTGATCACCAGCCAGTCGAACCTGCCCTGTTCGAGGCGCTTGAGAGCATCGGAGAGCTCCATCGCATTCTCGGTGCTGGCGAAGTTGATCATCGGAGCGATCACGGGAACTGCGCCGTAGGTGCGGAGATCGGCGGCGACCCCATCGCCCCAGTTGCCGCCGCGCGGCACGAGAACGCGCCATCCGGCCAGCGGTTTCAGGCTGCGGGACGGACTCACGTGAGGGCTCCGATCGGCGCAATATCGGCCGCACCGAGGGCGAGGAGTTCGCCGGCAACCCGATCACCAAGCTCCGCGGGCAACATGGCTCGCTCCGACGGACCGCCTTCGAGCACGAGGGCGTGCGAGCTGGTGAGTGAACTGGTGCCATCCGGTGCGTACACGGTGGCAGTGAGAAAAAGCATGTCTCCGTCGACGACGCCCGCAGCCCCGATCGGCGCGGCACAGCCGGCCTCCAGTCGTGCGAGAACCGCGCGTTCCGCGAGCACCGCAAGTCGGGTGGAGGGATGGTCGATAGCCTTCAGCGTCGACGCGAATGAACTCGAGTAGCTATCTCGCACTTCGATAGCCAAAGCGCCCTGGCCGGGAGCGGTGGCCCACTTACCGAGTTCGAAATACTCGGTAACTGCATCGAGTCGGCCGATCCGGCCGAGTCCTGCGGCGGCAAGCACCACGGCATCCAGCTCGCCCTCGGCCACCTTGCGTAGGCGCGTGTCGACGTTGCCGCGAATGTCGACGACCTCCACATCCGGTCGCCAGCCCTGCAGTTGTGCCGCGCGGCGCGGCGAGCCGGTGCCGACCCGTGCCCCGGACGCCAGTGCCTCGAGGGTGAGGCCGTCGCGGGCGCAGAGGGCGTCCCGAGCATCCGCCCGCTTCGGAATCGCACCGATGCGCAACCCCGGATAGGCGTCGGTGGGAAGGTCTTTGAGGGAATGCACGACGAGATCGCAGGTGCCCGCAATCAGTGCCTCGCGCAGGGCGCTCGCGAACACACCAGTGCCGCCGATAGACGCGAGTGACGCTGTGGAATGGTCCCCCGCGCTGGCGATCGGCACAATCTCCACCTCGAGACCGGAGGCCTTGGCCACGGCCGCAGCCACCAGCCCCGTCTGCGCCAGGGCGAGCGCGCTGCCGCGAGTCCCGATGCGCAGCGCGCCGCCGGCAGTGCTCACGGAATCTGCCCGCCGAGCGCGGGTTTGAATCCGAGGCGCGCATTCTCGCAGCATCCGGAGCGGCACACGTCGTACCAGGGGCCGAGTTCGGTGAGCGAGGGGCGTTCGGCCACGGGCAGGGCGTCTCGACGCTCCAGCACCAGGTCGATGAGCCCGGAAACATATGCCGCATGGATACCAGGAGTCGGCACTCGAACCGCGAGCACGCCGAGCTCGTGCGAAGTCTCCATCGCTTCGGTATCCAGATCCCACTTCACTTCCATGTGGTCGCTGACAAAGCCGAGGGGCACGATTACAACCGCGCGGATGCCGTTACCGGCAAGTTCGCGGATGGCATCGTTGATATCGGGCTCGAGCCACGGCTGGGTGGGCGGGCCACTTCGCGACTGGAACACCAGGCTCCACTCCACCGCGGCCCGGGCAGGTCGCTCAGCAACTTCCGCCGGGGTCTCTGCGGTCGGATCAAGACTCGCCACCACGACGGCCGCCACCGCCCGGTGCTGGGCGGCGTAGGCGCCGCCCTCGCCGAAGTCGCGGAACGGGGGGCCGCTCTTCGCGGCATCTGTCGAAGGAATCGAATGGGTCGAGAACAGCACGTGGGTCTCGCTCAACGGGATTCCCGCCGCAGCAACCTCTGCGAGGCCGGTGCGCAGCCCCTCGATGAACGGCGTGACGAACCCCGGGTGGTCGAAGAACTGGCGTATCTTATCGATCTGGATGACGCCATCGAGTCCGGTGTCGGTGAGTGCAGCCGCATAATCCTCGCGGTATTGGCGGCAGCCGGAATACGAGCTGTACGCGCTCGTGCCGATGGCGATGAGCTTCGTGAAGCCGCGTTCGTTCGCCTCGGAGACGGCGTCACGGATGAAGGGCGGCCAGTTGCGGTTGCCCCAGAGCACTGGCAAGTCGATGCCACGACGCTCCAGCTCGGCCTCGAGGGCTGCTTTGAGCTCCCGGTTCTGCTGGTTGATCGGACTGATGCCGCCGAAGGCGCGATAGTGGTGTGCGACCTCTTCGAGACGTTCGTCGGGGATTCCGCGCCCGCGGGTGACGTTTCGCAGAAATGGGATCACGTCGTCCTGGCCCTCGGGCCCGCCGAAGCTCGCGAGCAGGATCGCGTCATAGGCGGTCGGCTCGGTCACGTGCTCCGGACCGTGCTTCGCCGCATCCGTCGCGCCGCGCACCAACTCGGCGTTCAGGTCATCCACAAACTCTCCGTTGGTGATTGTCATCGCAGGACCTCGGCAATCTCGGAGACCGCGATGCGGCGACCGGTGTAGAAGGGCACTTCTTCGCGCACGTGGCGGCGGGCTTCGGTCTGCCTCAGGTGACGCATCATGTCGACGAGGTCGACGAGCTGTGGGGCTTCAAGCGCCAGGATCCATTCGTAGTCGCCCAGGGCGAAGGATGCAACGGTGTTGGCGAGCACCTGCGGAAATGCGCCGCCCTTGCGCCCGTGATCCGCCAGCATGGCTCGGCGCTCTTCGTCGGGCAGGATGTACCACTCGTACGACCGCACGAAGGGGTAGACCGTCAACCACGCTTCCGGCTCCCGGTCTCCCATGAAGGCTGGTCGGTGACTGGCCGAGAACTCGGCATCGACGTGCACGCCCATCGCGTTCCAGGTGGGCAGCAGGGTGTGCAACAGCTCGCTGCGACGCAGTTCGCGGAGTGCCCACTGAAGCTTCTCTGGCGCTCCGCCATGCAGCCAGACCATGAGATCGGCGTCAGCCCGAAGGCTTGAGACGTCGTAGAAGCCACGCACGGTGACGCCGGCCGCTTCCACGGCCGCGACCGCGCCAGAAAGCGAGGCGGAATTGTCGCCCACCGGAACTGTGCCATCCCGGCGTAAGACCGCCCAGAGGGTGTAGCCGGTCAGGGTATGGTCTTCGGGTTTGTCGGCGCTTTCACTGGTGCGCCCGTCCGGAATCAGGGTGGTGCTCATACCGTCTATCCTCCCCCGCATCACTGCGAGAACACAAAACAGCCGTGCGCCACTGCGGGAGAGCTTTCAGGCATCGCCGATCATCAATCGACCGTGTCTACTCGTCGCCGAAGATCGCCCAGGCCACAATGCCGCCGATTACGACCACGGCTGCGGTCGCTCCGAAGATCCACGGTACGGGGTTCTCCCCGTAGGACGCCTGCGCCCTGGCTGTCAGTTTGCCGACCTGCTTCGGCACATTGAGCCTGTCTTCAATTGCATCGAGGGTCTGCTCGAGCTCTGAGCGGGTGGCCGTGATCCTGGTTTCGATCGAATCGGACGATATCGCTTCACTCATCGGTTCTCCCGCTTTCCCAGGCCCTTGATGGCCTTGAGGTCCTTCTTCACGCTCTTGATCGTCTCGGTGGGCGCGGGCGGCACACCCTGCTTCACTTGGCGAAGGCCCGCGAGCACGAGGATCGCCACGATCACGAGCAGGATGGCGGCCACGATCAGCGCGGCGAGCCACCCCGGCACGACCGTGGCGAACGCCAGGATTGCCGCCGTAATCAGCACGGCGAGCAGGAAGAACGCGACGAATCCGGCGCCAGCAAAGAGACCGGCACCGATCCCCGCGTGTTTGAGCTTGGCGATAAGTTCGCTTTTGAATTGCTCGATCTCGTTTTTCACCTGCCCGATTATGAGCCGAGGCAGGTCGGCGATTAGGGCGAAGAGCGACTTTCGTGAGGTAGTTTCGTCAACCACTTTCGACCTACTTACCGCGGTTGGAGGCCGGTTTAGCCGCCGTCGCCGACCGAGAGGCCCGGGACTGTGAAGACCCGGACTTACTCACCTGCGACACCACTTTTTTCGCACCGTCGCTGAGGAAGTCAACGACCTCGGGCGCCTTGTCCTTGGCGAACTCCCTGGCCCGTCCCTCGACGTTCTTCACTTGGCGCTGCACCCGGGGGTCGCCCCACAGCCTATTGGTGGCTCGCTTGATGTCTTCGTAGCGACCGCGTCCGGCTTTGGCGCCGAGCACATACCCGGCGGCCAGTCCAACGATGAGCAGAAGTTTGCCTCGCATGAGTTGCTCCGTCCTGTGTGCCCGAATGGGCATATGTCTGGGGAATCACCTCCACAGTAGCCCTCGGCGGCTATGCCCCTGCGTCTTCCAGCAAACGTCCAGACTCTAGTCGCACGTGCGCGATGACGGCCGCGAGCCCGGTGCCTGCGACGCCTTCGCCGATGGCGGTCACGCCCTCGATGGGCTCAGGACGGCCCGCCGGGGCACTCCATTCCACCCGGGCGAACGCGACGACGGATGCCTCGGCCAGGGCAACCCCGAGCAGTTCACCGGCGTCGTGTAGGGCTTGCTCGCGCAACCGGGCGTCGGTGACCTTCTCCGCTGTCGCCCCGTCATATGACAGTCGCAGGACGTGGCGATGCGGCGCCACCCGCGCCGCGAGCCAGTCCCACTTGGCGGTCGCGTGCGTCAGGGCTTTGGCCTGAAGCCGCGAGTCCGAGGGGGTGCGCGCCACCAGCACGCCAGTGCCTCGCGGCGCGGCATCCAGCTCTGGCGCATCCACGACGAGTGTCGCGAGCACGATTGCGGGCGCACCGGCCGCCACCAGGGGACTCGCGAGCACGACGGTATCGGCTTCGAGGGTGTCGCCGTCGACCAGTGTCACTGTGGAGGCGTTCACCGCGGCGACCGGCGAGTCGAATCGCACCGTCACCCCGAATCGTTCGAGGTCGCGCGCCAGTGCTTCGACCAGGCCGAACATTCCGCCCACGATCCCAGACACCGCGGTGCCAGCCGGAGCGGCCTCCCGCAGCGTGCGCACACCGTGCGAGAGTGAGCCGGTGGAAAGCATCGCCGCCCGAAGACCCGGGGCGACGACATCCACATCGAGCTCGTCGGGATGCCTGGAGTGGATGCCGAGAGTCACCGGCGCGACCAACTGCTCGAGCACCCGGCGGCCCATCCGGCGGCGCACCAGCCTTCCGAGGTTGCGTTCTTTCGACGCGGCGAAACCGAACATCAGCTCGTCAAGCTGGCCTCGTAGTGCGCCCCAGAAACCGACGACCTCAATCACGTCGGCCGCCAGCGCTGTTCCGGGGATACCGAGGATGCCGGTGCGGGGAAGTGGATGCGCCCGGCCCTCGGCGCTCTGCAGCCAGGCACCCTGCGGGTTCGGTCGCGCGATCTCCGCTCCGAGGCCGAGCTGCCTGGCCAGGTCTGCGACGGTGTTTCGGCGGGTGGCGAAGCTCTCAGCACCGGCATCCAGGTCGAGTCCTGCAATCGTGTGGCGGGCGACCCTGCCGCCGAGGTGGTCGGAGGCCTCGAGCAGTGTCACGTCCAGGCCACCGAGCGCCAGATCGCGTGCCATCACGAGACCGGCGATCCCTCCTCCGACGACGATCGCGCTAGGCATGTGCGACCGCCTGGGCGTGGGCGAGCTGCACGATGCGCGTGAGCACGTCGGGGTCGGTTTCCGGGGGTACGCCGTGGCCGAGGTTGAGCACGTGAGAGGTAGCCGCCCGTCCCCGGGCGATCACGTCGAGCACATGGGCTTCGAGCACCGGCCAGGGCGCGGCGAGCAGCGCCGGGTTGATGTTTCCCTGCAGGGGGACGTCTGCGCCGAGGCGAGCGGATGCCTCATCGAGCGGTAGCCGATCGTCGACTCCCATCACGTCCACCCCGATCGCGTGCATCGACCGCAGGAGCTCACCGGTGCCCACCCCGAAGTGCACCACGGGTACGGTGAGGTCCTTCACGTGGGCGATCGCCTGGCGGGAGAATGGCGCGACGCTGCTCTCGTAGTCCGCCACGGAGAGCGACCCCACCCAGGAGTCGAATAGCTGAACGGCGCTGGCACCGGCAAGTACCTGTGCGCGCAGAAAGGCCCCGGTGACATCCGCCGCCCAGCCCAGCAGGGCATCCCAGGTCGCCGGGTCCGAATGCATGAGGGTGCGCGCGCGCAGATGGTCCTTGGAGGGACCGCCCTCGACGAGGTAGGCGGCGAGAGTGAAGGGTGCGCCGGCGAATCCGACCAGTGGGGTACTGCCGAGCTCGGCAACGGCGCGCGCGACCCCCTCGGTGATGAGGGCGAGATCGTGCGGTTCGAGGGGGCGAAGGGCAGCGACATCCGCGGCCGAACGAATCGGCGCGCCGAGAACCGGACCCCGCCCGGGCACGATATCCACATCGACGCCGGCGAGCTTGAGGGGCACGACGATGTCACTGAAGAAAATGCCGGCGTCGACACCGTGGCGACGCACCGGTTGCAGGGTGATCTCGCTCGACAGCTCGGGGTCGAGACACGCGTCGAGCATCTTGGTACCGACGCGGAGGGCTCGATACTCCGGGAGGGAGCGACCGGCCTGGCGCATGAACCAGACGGGAACCGTGCCCGGTCGGTGCCCGTGGTATGCCCGGATGAGGGGGGAATCGGCCGTGCGGCCGTCCATGAGCGGGTGATCGACGGGAAGGTTCACGTGTTTAAGTATGGTCGAGGGTTCTGGGTGTCGCGCTCGCGCCGGAGCCACATTCTGCGGACGTAAGCTATAAGGGTGCTCCTCTGTCTTACTGCCAACCACCGCAACGCCAGTTTCGAGGTTCTCGAGAAGCTCTCACTGGGTGCGCCCCTGGCGGCTGGCATCCTCGTGACCGAGCGCTCATCCATCTCGGGTGCCGTCGTGCTCGCTACCTGCAACCGTTTCGAGGCCTACCTCGAGATCGATGAGCCGCTCACTGCGGTTGCGGTCGCGGTGGAGAACTCGCTACAGGTGATCAGCGCCGCCAGCGGAATCGACCCCGCGGCATTGCGGGACACGGTGACCGTACTGCGCGGTGACGCCGTCGCCGAACATCTCTTTTCGGTCAGCTCTGGGTTGGAGTCGGTGATCGTCGGAGAAGACGAGATCTCCGGCCAGGTGCGTCGCGCACTCGAGCAGGCCCGCGCGGCCGGAACGACCTCTTCCGCGCTCGAACGCCTCTTCCAGAAGGCGGCCAACACCTCACGCGAGGTGAAGAGCCACACTGCCATTGGCGGCGCCGGTCGTTCGCTCGTGCGCCTGGGGCTCGAGCTCGCCTCCAGCCGCATCGCAGACTGGTCGGCCTCCCGCGTGCTGATCGTGGGTACCGGCCAGTATGCCGCCACGACGGTGGCCGCCCTACGCGACCGCGGCGCAGTGGACATCACGGTGTACTCACCGTCTGGTCGCGCGGCGCGCTTCGCCCTGCGCCTCGGCCTGACGCCGAGCACCGATCTTGTCGCCGCCCTCGCCGCGGCGGATGTCGTGATTACCTGTACCACCACCGAGGTGCCAGTGGTCGCAGCAGCACAGCTCTCACCCTCGTCTGGCGGCCAGCGCCGCATCGTGATCGACCTCGGACTGCCGCGCAACGTGCATCCCGACGTCGCGACGGTGCTCGGCACCGAATTGCTCGACCTCGAGACCATCAGCCTGCACGCCCCCCTCGAGGAGCTCACTGCGACCACGGATGCTCGTGCCCTCGTTTCCACTGCGGCTTCCGAATTCGCCGCGACGACCGCAGAGCAGCAGCTCACTCCCTCCGTCGTGGCACTCCGCACTCACGTGTTCGGTCTGCTGGAGGCCGAGATCGAGCGCGCACGAGCCCGCGGTGATGATGACGGTCGCATCGAAGCGGCCCTCCGCCATCTCGCGGGAGTGCTGCTGCATGCCCCCTCTGTTCGCGCTCGGGAGCTCGCCCGAGCCGGCGAAGGTGACTCGTTCAGCGCTGCAGTCACCGCGCTCTTCGGCGTCGACGTAACGCCTATGTCGGCTGCCCACGACATCCAAGACCTGCGGGCCTGACGCACCCAATGGTCGAAGCGGTCTCAACCGAGCTCTGACGGCACGAATCCGCTCGAGAAACGGCCTGGCGGCTGGCTGCAACTTCGTCGCGGCTGGTGCGTTCAACGCACAGGTACGTGGCCCAGCCGCCCAACGAAGCACGCCCCGCGCCAGCCGGGGGCGGTGCGGGGCGTGCGATCGGGGCGGATCAGGACTTTGCTGCGCGCCGTGCGCCGAAGACCAGTGCCGCACCAAGCAGGAGGAGCGCAGAGGCCACCGCGAGGTAACCCGCTCCCGAATCGAAGCCGGTGAAGGCCAGCGTGGTCAGGCTCTGCGGATCGAGATTCCCGCAACTGGTGTTCGATTTCGTGATGGTCGCCGTATAGGTCGACGGCCCATCGATCGTGTCGCCGGGCGGCGCGACCACGGTCACCACGTAGGTTCCCGGCGCGAACGCCGTGCGAGCCGAGACGAGCTGCGTGGTGCCGACGAAGTAGCTGAGGAAGTCGGTCGGGTCGATGGCGATATAGCCGCTGACCGTTCCGCTCGTGGAGCAGGTCTGGCCGACCCAACTCACCGATGACGGAAGGAAAGCGAGTGTGGGTGGGCTGCACTCCTCAGCGTTGTTGGCGACCGTACGCTCCCACTCAGTGACTCCGGAGAGGATGAATCCCGGTTTTGCCTTCGCGATGACCAGATAGTCACCCGGAGCTACATCGGTTTTCGGCCCGGTGACGGCGATGTCCGCCCCGGCCGGGTTGACGGGACGGATCGTGTAGGTGACACCGGTGCCCACGGCGACCGTGAGATAACCGCTGACCACTCCGTTGGCGTCGACCGCGCAGGTCTCACCGACCGCTTCCGGGTCACCGGGCACGGTTACGCAATTGTTCTCGTAGTCGGTTGTGAAGGTGTGAGACCACGAGGTCACGGCATGCGAATCAAAACCGTAGCCCTTGTTTGCCACTGCGATGACCGTGACAGTACGCACGCGACCCTCAGCGCTGTCGGTGGTGGAGTAGCTAACGTGACTCTCGCTCGTCAGAGTGGGGATGATCACCCTGTCGCCCTCGACGCCACAGGTGTCGACGAAGGTCACAGGGGTCGGACCGACGAGGGGCAGGGTCGGGATCTTGGGGGGGCAGGCCTCGAAGTAGGGCACCTGCAGGGTCGTCGTCGTTCCTGCGGCGAGGACTGAGTAACTCACTCCTCCGGTTCGCGATGCGGGGAGCGTCACCTCGACGAGCCCCCCGGCCGCAACGGCGCGCTTATAACCGGAGTTGTCCACGTTGTGGGCGAGATCGCTCTTGACCGAGAAGTCAACAGGCACATTGGACTTGCGGTTGTCGTACTGGATGGTGACGGACTTGAACGAAACGCCCTGCTCCCCGTCCCAGTAGCACTGTCCCGTGACGACGGTCGCGATCGGCTCGGAGTGGACGCAACCGACCGGGCCTGGAAAATACGTGGGCCCCGGGGTGGATGTCGTCAGCTCCATGCCACTGAGGAACTTCTCCCACCCCTGCGGGCCCGCAAGGGTGGCCGTCGGAACGATGGAGGAAACGGTGCGTGCGTAGATGTCACCCTGACCGCAGGTGACCGCAGCCCCGTAGGCGTAAATTCCCACCTTGTCAACGGTCACGTAGTTCGCTGCATCGAGCACCTGCGGCCACACGGCGACCTTGGTGTACTTCCAACTCGCAGCGGTGATGTATATCGGGCTGCATAACAGCGCACTGGAGTCTGGCCGAGCCGCGACCGTCACCGTGCCGCTGTTGGTGCTCGGGTTGTAGGTGTAGCTCGCGGCAGAGGCCGCAAGGCAGGGTCCGGTCGAAGGGGTGAGTGCAGGGGTGTACACCGGATCGGGTGCGGCGACGCGCGACGCAGGCGACGGTGTGGACGGCGGCGGCATAACCGGTGAATCGGACGCTTCGCGGAGGGGCGCCGGCGGGGTGGCCTCCATCACCGGAATGGGCGTGCTCGGTGTCTCCGTGGTCGAGACGGCGGGCGCAACAGCATCCTCCGCATTCGCCGTCGATACTCCGGTTATCGCAAGGCCGACCGCGATGACGATGGTAGTGATCGCAGCAAGGATTCTCTTCATGACGTGCTCCTGGGTGTGGAGATTTACGTCGGCCTCTGGCAGGGAGCATTACGTAGCGACCTCTCCACGCTTCGGGAGGCGTTGGAGCGGCTGTGATGCAGACGTCGGGGGCGTCAGTTCGGCTGGGTAACCGATCGGGTTCGGGTCAAGAAATTATGGGACTGCAGCAAAGCGTGGATTTCGGGTTCACACATCTGTGACTCATTGAACGTTACACGATTTGACACCCAATTGAGTCCCACTCGAACGGGAGGTATTAATGCACGTACTCGAGCAGGTCGAATCCGAAGGTTCGCATCGCCTCGAGCACGCGGAGTCGCGCTGCCAGATCGGTGCCGCTGAACTTCACGGTGAGGGCGTACGCGACCCCGGAGCGTGATCCGCTGAGGAGACCAGCCTCCGAACGCACCCCCGCGTCGGTACCGGTCTTATTGATGAGCTGCAGCCCCGAGTCCGGGGTGCGGTGCGAGAGCGGATCCAGCCCAAAAGCGCTCGAGACCATCGAGAGATCCGCGTTGTGGGAGAGCCAGCCCAGCACTCGCATGCTGGTGACGGCGTCGACGACCCGCCCGGCGGCGAGCACAGAGAACAACCACGAGAGTTCGGCGGTTGATCCGATCGACAGCTGTGGCGCGTCATCCGGGCCCCGGTGGTCCCGCACGAGATCGAGCAGCGCGGTACGCGACAGCCCGAGCGCTTCGCCGCGGGCTCGCACGGAGTCGAGACCGACCTGGCCCAGCAGCACGTTCGTGGCGAGGTTGTCGCTCGCGGCTCCGACGAGGAGCGCGAGGTCGGTCACGGGCAGGGCGGGGGCCTGAAGCCGTTGCCAGATGCCGGAGCCACCAACGGCATCCCCCGGCGTCTTGTCGAGGATGCCGAACCCGGCGGCATCGCGGGCGGTGATACGCGCCGAGACCTCGATGAGCAACAGGATCTTGCCGACACTGGCGGTGGGCATCGCGACCCGATCGTCGATCGACACCAGGGTGAGGCCAGTACGCAGGTCGATGACACTGGCGGAGACCATGGCACCCGCGTACGCCAGTTGGGCGAGCGCAGTGAAGCCGCCGGCAAAGCTCTGTGCTCCGCCGGCTCCGCGGTGACGACCGACGCGCGGTGCGCGCTGTCGCTCCCGGCGCTCGTGGTCCCGGATGCCAACTACCAAATGGTCACGCGCTCTCCGGGATCGAGCCAGAGCTCATCCGAGGCAGTCACGGCGAAGGTGTCGTAATAACCGTCGATGTTGCGCACGATCTGGTTGCAGCGGAACTCGTTAGGAGAGTGAGGGTCGATGGCGATGAGACGGATTACCTCCTCATCGCGCCCCTTCTGCTGCCAGGCCTGCGCCCAGGAGAGGAAGAATCGCTCGGCACCGGACAGCCCGTCGATCACCGACGGCTGTTCGCCATCGAGCGAGATCAGGTAGGCCTTCCAGGCGATCGACAGTCCTCCGAGGTCGCCGATGTTCTCACCGATGGTGAGTGCGCCGTTCACGTGGTGGTCGGGCACCTGGCGAGGGGCGAGCGCGTTGTACTGCTCGATCAGCGAGCCCGTGAGCTTCTCGAATGCCTCGCGGTCTGCTGCAGTCCACCAGTCCGTCAGGCGGCCGTCGCCGTCGTACTTCGAGCCCTGGTCGTCGAAGCCGTGGCCGATTTCGTGGCCGATGACTGCGCCGATCGCGCCATAGTTGGCCGCGGCATCCCGGCCCTCGTCGAAGAAGGGATACTGCAGGATCGCGGCGGGAAAGACGATCTCGTTGAACCCGGGGTTGTAGTACGCGTTGATGGTCTGCGGGGTCATGAACCACTCGTCGCGGTCGAGCGGCGTGCCGATCTTGCCGAGCTCACGCTGGAACTCGAACTCGCTCGTCGCCCGCACATTCGCGATGAGGTCGGTGGGGCTGATCTCGAGACGGGAATAGTCGCGCCATTTCACCGGGTAACCGATCTTCGGGGTGAACTTGTCGAGCTTCTCGATGGCGCGCTTCTGAGTGGCCGCGGTCATCCAGACCAGCCCGGTGATGCTCTGGCGGTAGGCCTCGACAAGGTTGCCGACGAGCACATCCATCGCGGCCTTCGCCCCGTGGGGAAAGTGTCGCTCCACATAGATGCGACCGACTGCCTCGCCCATCGCGCCCTCCACGAGCGAGACGCCGCGCTTCCAGCGGTCACGAAGTTCGGGGGTGCCGGTGAGGGTGCGACCGTAGAAGTCGAAGTTCGCCTCGACGAATGCATCCGAGAGGTAGGCGGCCGACGAGCGGATGACCTGCCAGCGCAGCCAGTCGGTCCAGGCCTCGAGGTGGCCGGCATCCAGCAGCGCCGCGACGCCCTCGAGGAACGACGGCTGCCGCAACACCAGCTCATCGAAAGCCCTCGCCGGAGCATCCAGCGCATCGAGCCAGCGATTGAGGTCCGGGCCGTCGGTCGCCTCGGTGGTTTTCGACAAGCGGGACGCGGTGGTCACGACGGCATGCCAGGTGCTGAGGTTGTAGGTCTTCTCCGAGTCGCGCGATGTCACGTTATCCCAGTGGAACCCGGCGATGGAGGTCTCGAGCTCGAACACCCGCGCGGCGCGGGAGGAGACCTCGTCCAGCCCGGCGAGCGTGAACATCTTCTCCAGGTAACCGACATAGGCGGTTCGGATGTCGGCGAACTTCTCTTCGCGATAGTAGCTCTCGTCGGGCAGGCCGAGCCCGCCCTGCTCGAACAGGACGATGTAGCGTTCGGGGTTGCCCGGATCGTTATCGATATAGAGCTGGAAGAAGCCGCTGACACCCCGGCGCTCGAGACGTCCGAGGGTCTCGAGAAAGCTCGGGATGTCGCTGATGGCGTCGGCTGACGCGAGATCGTGGGTGAGGGGTGCGGCCCCGAGTTCATTGATGCGCGCTTCGGCCATGTAGCTCGCGTAGAGGTCGCCGAACTTGCGTTCCTCCGTGCCAACGGGGGAGCCCTGGGCCTCCACGATGATCTCGCGCACGGCCTTCTCAGCCTCTTCCGCGAGCACATGGAAAGAACCGTAACGGGCCTTGTCCGAGGGAATCTCGGTGCGGTCGATCCACCTGCCGTTCACGTGCCGGAACAGGTCGTCCTGCGGACGCACCGCCGGGTCGAGTTCGTCGTTGTGGATACCGGAGGGGAGCGGAGAGGCGGCGGTCATGCCGACCAGCTTAAGCCGTGTAAACGACCTCCCGGTGACGGCCGTGGAATCTGCCCGGTGACGATCGCCAGCTACACCTCGAGGGCCATCCCAGGCACCGCGAGTTCGGTGGACGAGAACCCGGCGAGCGCCCGTTCCCGGGCATCCGGAGCGTCACAGTGTGTCAAAAGGAGCCGCCTCGCCCCGGCCTCGCTGGCGAGTCTCGCGGCATCCTCGGGAGTGCAGTGAACGGCCCCCTCGGGCGGATGCGCGGAAACCCCGGCCTCGCACAGGAAAAGGTCCGCCCCCTCCGCCAGTTCGACCAGCCCCGCGCAGTAGGCCGAGTCACCGGAATAGGCGAGCACGGAGTCGCCCGCCTCGACGCGAAGCCCGAACGCGGGCATCCCATGATCGAGCGGGCCCCAGCTGAGAGCGAGTTCGCCGACAACGCGGTCCTGCCAGCCGCGCATCTCCGTGACATCGAAGACCTCGGGGATGACGGCCGCCGATCGGTGCCCGAGAAATCCCACCATCCGCTCGACCAGGCCCGGGGGCCCGATCAGCGGCAGTGGCCGCGCGGGGGTCACCTCGGCGAACCGCAGCGCGTAGTAGGCGGTGAGCAGGTCGGCCGTGTGGTCTGCGTGCGCGTGCGAGATCCAGATGGCATCGAGGGTAGCCAGGGGGATGTGTCGTTGCAGCTCGGCAAGGGTGCCGGTGCCGGCATCCACCCAGATCGAGGTGTCACCCTGCTGGACGAGGTAGCCGGAGCAGGGGTTGTCGGGGCGGGGATACGGTGCCGAGGTGCCGAGGATCGTCAGTTTCATAGGAATCAATTAACCAGAAGGCGGCGCCGTCGTTGTCCCGAGATGAAAACGCGAGGTGAAGGACACCGGGCCGGGATGTTCGCCGCCGAGCAGCGCGATCACCCCGCGACCGGCCGCCCGTCCCTTCTCCACCGCGGGTTGCACCATCGTGGTGAGGTCGTAGGGCGCGATGCCGTCGAGCTTCACCCCGTCGAAGCCGACGATGCTCAGGTCGTGCGGCACGACCAGGCCGAGCTGCTCGGCGGCGCGGATCACGCCCACCGCGAGCAGGTCGCTTTGCGCGATCACCGCGGTGGGTCGGGTGCCCGGTTCAGCGAGGAGGGCGAGCGCCGCGATGAGACCCTCCTCGATACTGCTCGCGGCAGCCATCATTCCCGGCGCATCCGCGAAGACCTCCCGCACTCCTCGGATGCGTTCGAGTGCGGTGTACCCGGTGCTCACCGTGATCCCCGCCTCCGTGAGCACCCCCCGAGTGCGGGCGGCATCGAGCGGCAACGTCACCATCGCCACCCGGCAGTGGCCGAGGTCGGCGAGGTGGCGGGCGAGGGCATGGGAGGCACTGCGGTTGTCGAGGTCGATCGCGAGCACCTCGTCCATCGGCTCGGCCTCGATCGCCACCAGTGCGATCCCGCGCTGGCGGAAGATCGCGACCTGGGCGGCGAGGCTGGGGCTGCAGCCGATCAGCACGACAGCATCCACCGGGGCGTTGCGGATGCTCGCGGCACCCTCGCCGTTCTCGGTGAGCAGCAGGAGGCCGGCCCCGAGGGATCCGGTCTCGTCCGCGATGCCGTCGAGCATCGCGATGTTCATCGGGTCACGGAAGGCGTCACGAAGGCGGTCCTCAATGACGACCCCGATGATGCCCGAGCGTCCGCGACGCAGCGACTGTGCCCGCGGGTCCGGGCCGGCGTAGTCGAGCTGGGCAGCGGCGGCAAGCACACGCTCGCGGGTGGCGGTGGAGACCGGCCCTGACCCGCTGAATGCGAGGGATGCGGTGGACGGCGAGACCCCGGCGAGGGCGGCGACGGCGGCGAGATTGGGCCGCGGCCGCGCAGCTGTTGCCTCGTCATCCATGGTTTGTTAGCGTAGTCGAATCGGTTCGATCGAATCGATTCGACTACTTCGCCTGCACGGGATCCCCATGGCCTCACTCCTCTCGAGCACCTCCGCCGGGCTCACGCGCCCGCAGGTGCGGGCCTGGCGGAATGCACTGTTCGCGATCTTCGGCCTGTGCGGCCTCTCGATGGCGAGTTGGGCATCCCGCATCCCCGCCGTGAAGGAGGCTCTCCAGGTCTCCACCTCCTCGATGGGCATGCTGATCTTCGGCATCGCTGCCGGCTCGATCGTCGGTCTGCTTGCATCGAGTCATGTCATTGCTCGCATCGGCGCCCGGCGCACCATTGCGGTGGTGCTCACAGTCGGTGCCGTCGGATTCGCTATCGCCGGATTCGGGGTGTCGGTGGGGCCGAGCTATGCCGTCGTCATGGTGGGACTCGTCATCTTCGGCTCGATGTTCTCGATCTGCGATGTCGCAATGAACCTCCAGGGTGCGGTGAACGAGCGGGTGCTCGGACGCTCGGTCATGCCGGTGTTCCACGCCTTCTTCAGCTTCGGCACGGTGATCGGCGCCGCCCTGGGGGCCGCGGCCGAAGCCATCCAGCTCCCCATCGCGGCGCACCTGCTGATCGTGGCCGTGATCTTCGCCGGTGGCGCACTCGTCTCGGTGCGATTTTTGCAGTCAGAGCACATCATCGCCGAAGACGCCGTCGCGCATGACGACCACTCGAAGACCTGGCAGGGGCGCCTGAGCATCTGGCGTGATCCGCGCACGCTGCTCATCGGACTTATCGTTCTCGGCATGGCCTTCACCGAAGGTTCGGCCAATGACTGGCTCGCGCTCGCGATGGTCGACGGCCACGACACCACCAAGGCGACGGGCGCGCTCGTGCTCGGCATCTTCGTCGCGTCCATGACTGTTGGACGCCTGGCCGGAGTGTCTCTTCTCGACCGCTTCGGGCGCGTTCCGGTGCTGCGCGGTTCGGCCGTGCTCGCCGCCATCGGCCTGATCATGGTGATCTTCATTCCGGTGCTCTGGATCTCGATCGTGGGTGTCGTGTTCTGGGGGCTCGGGGCATCCCTCGGCTTCCCTGTGGGCATGTCCGCGGCCGCCGACGACCCGAAAACCGCCGCCGCGCGGGTGAGTGCTGTGGCCACCATCGGGTATTTCGCGTTCCTGGTCGGCCCTCCGGTCATCGGATTCCTGGGCCAGCATGTCGGCCTGCTGCATGCACTTCTCGTAGTGCTCGTGCTCGTGGCCCTCGCCGGTCTCGCCTCCGGAGCGGCACGGGAGCCTTTGCCGCCGAAGGTGGTGTCGAACTAGGGTCGGACTATGACGCCCTCGATCTCCGACTCGGCACCTGTCGACAACGTCTCGCTTCGCGCTGCTGTTGAAGCGTTCGCGACGACACCCGAGCAGTCCACCTACCTCGATGTGGTGCGCGGATGCCTCCAGGGCCGGGTGCTCCTGGATTCGACCGGGTCCGACCGTCCGACCGTCGAGGCCGACGGTAGCTACAGCTTCCCGGCCGGGGCGACCCTCCAGTTCGCGGGCGGCACCGGACCCGACGGCCAACCCGCCCTCTTCGCATTCACCTCGCAGCAGCAGATCAGCCGGATGCATCCGGATGACCTGTCCGCGGTGCAGGCGCTCGTGCAGCCCGCCGCCGGGGCACTGCAGCTCGCCTCGACCGAGCGTTACGGCTGGCTCTACATCGATCCCGCCGGCCCCACCTGCGCGATCTCGAATCGCGATGCCGCATTCGCGCTGCGCGGCGACCGCAACGACGCGGTCAAGGCGGCCCTCGAGATCCTCGACCCGGAAGCCAGCAAGGCAGCAGTGCTCGACGCCCTCGCCGAGAACGGCCCGCTGCTGCTCGCAGTCGACACCGACTCGGTGCCGACATCCGGAGCATCCGACGGCACACCGGTGCGCATCCGCGATTCGGTCGACCCCGACGGCCACCCCGTGCTCCTGGCCTTCACCTCCGGCCCAGAGGTGAGCGCCCGCGACGTCGCGGACTCCTTCGCCACCCGGCCGGCGGCCGAGATCATCCACGATGCCATCCAGGCTCCCTACGGCGGCCTCGTGATCAACCCCGGCGGACCGTGGATGGCACTCTCGGCAGACGAGCTTCGTGTCGTGCTGCACCGCATCGCCGATACGACACAGCGCAACTAAGATCGACGGGTGCGACTCGTCATTGCCCGATGTTCCGTCGACTACGCGGGGCGTCTCAGCGCGCACCTGCCCCTGGCCACGCGTCTGCTGCTGCTCAAAGCGGACGGGAGCGTTCTCGTGCACTCGGATTCGCTGAGCTACAAACCGCTCAACTGGATGAGTCCACCCTGCACGGTCGTCACCATCGGCCCGGACGAGGACCAGGCGCATGCGGGCGTCGCCGAGATCTGGAAGGTCACTCAGGCGAAGACGGCCGACCTGCTCGTGATCTCGATCCACGAGATCCTGCACGACAGTGACCACGAGCTCGGCATCGACCCCGGCCTGCAGAAGGACGGCGTGGAGGCCCACCTGCAGAAACTTCTCGCCGAGCGGATCGAGCTCGCCGGCGATGGCTGGCGCCTCGTGCGCCGCGAGTACATGACGGCCATCGGCCCGGTCGATATCCTGGCGACGGATGACGCGGGCCGCAGCGTCGCGATCGAGATCAAGCGGCGCGGGGACATCGATGGCGTCGAACAGCTCACCCGGTATCTCGAGCTCATGAACCGCGACCCTCATCTCGCTCCGGTCACCGGCGTCTTCGCGGCCCAGGAGATCAAGCCACAGGCACGGATGCTGGCCGAGGACCGTGGCATCCGCTGCCTGCTGCTCGACTATGACGCAATGCGCGGTCTCGACGACAGCGACCACCGACTGTTCTGAGAGCGGTGATCAGCTCTTAGGATTACAACAGTGACTACTCGCTGGAGCTGCTTCCTCTTCGATCTCGATGGCACGATCATCGATTCGGCCCCCGGGATCACCGCGAGTCTCGCCTGGACCTTCGAACGCCTCGGCCGAACCGTGCCGGGCCCAGCCGAGCTTCTGGCCTACGTGGGGCCGCCCATCCTCGACTCATTCCGCGACCTGGCGGGCATGACGGTCGACGAGGCCCACCACGCCCTCGAAGTGTATCGTCCGCACTACCTGCAGACCGGTGTCTTCAACAGCTCGGTGTATCCGGGCGTGCCGGCGCTGCTCAAGCGAATCCACGAGAGCGGAATCCCGATCTCACTCGCGACCTCGAAGCCGGAGCTTCCCGCCATAACCGCGCTCGACTTCTACGGGCTGGCTCACTACTTCACGGTGATCACCGGCGCATCAGAGGACGAGGTGCGCAGTCGAAAGGCGGATGTCGTCGAGGAAGCTTTGCGCCGACTAGTCGCACTCGGCGCCGATACGAGCACGCCCGTGATGACGGGCGACCGCGAGCACGATGTGCACGGGGCGGCCGAGCACGGCGTTCCCACGATCTTCGTCGAGTGGGGTTACGGAACCACGGCCGAACAGGCCAGCGCGATCGGTGTGGCCGCCACTGTGGAGGAGCTCGGCACGCTGTTGCTCGGCTGATGCGCCGCTCTGCACTCCCGGCCGCCGCGCCGGTTAGTGACACGCGTGCCGCCGAGTGACACCCGTGCCCCGGAGTGCCACCTGTGTTGCGGAGTGACGCGCGCGCTGCATTGTGGCCAGCTCTGCACCTCCTCGCTGCTCCTTCGCGCCTGCGAGTGACACGCGCGCCCACCTGTTCTGCCGCGCGTGTCACTTACGGGCGCGAAGGTTCGCATGGGCCGACTCCTCGCGGTGGAGAGGGACACGTACGGCTCGTTCGTCCGTGCGCGCTCGCTCCCCGTCGCACTTCGCAGCCCGTGCGGCTTCGCTCCCTGCCCGGCTTCGCTCCCCGCCTGCCTTCGCAGGACGTCCGCCCTCGCGGCCAAGAGTGACACGCGCGTCCCGGGGTGACACCTCGTGAACCGATTTTCCTTGCTCCCTCAATTTCTGCGCACCTCCGCGGCCGCGAGTGACACCCGCGGCCGCCCGTTCCGGCGCGCGTGTCACAAACGGACGCGGAGACTCACGGACACCGAACACCCCGACGCGGAGACCGCTATCGGAGTAGAGGCCCGCAGCGTATCCGCGACAGCTTGACGAAGCTCATCGCAGCAGCGAACGTAGAGGGATGACTGCTCTCTCGATTCTGTTCATCGGCGGTACCGGCACGATCAGCTCTGCGGCGAGCGCCCGAGCCCTTGAGGAGGGTCATAAGGTGACGCTCCTCAACCGCGGCCAGACCACACTTCGTCTGGCGCCCGTCGGGGCCGAGGCACTCGTCGCCGACATCCGTGACGCCGCATCGATAACGGATACGTTGGCCGGCCGCGAGTTCGACGTCGTCGTCGACATGGTGGCATTCACTCCTGAGCACGTCGCGCTGGACATCGAGCTGTTCACCGGCCGGGTCGGGCAATACGTGTTCATCTCCTCGGCATCGGCGTACCAGAAGCCGCCGCTGCGGCTGCCAATCCTCGAGTCGACCCCCCTCCGCAACCCCCACTGGCGGTACTCGCGCGACAAGATCGCCTGCGAAGACCTGCTGGTGGCGCAGTATCGGGCCAGCGGCTTTCCTGCCACGATCGTGCGCCCCTCGCACACCTACGACCGCACGAGCATCCCGCTCAATGGCGGCTGGACCGCGATCGACCGCATGCGCCGGGGAGCGCCGGTCGTGCTGCACGATCACGGCTCCTCGCTCTGGGCGCTTACTCACGCCCGTGACTTCGCGGTCGGCTTCGTGGGGCTGCTCGGCAATCCGCACACGATCGGCAGCGCCATCCACATCACGTCCGACGAGCTGCTGAGCTGGACCCAGATCACCCACCTGCTGGCGGATGCCGCGGGAGCAACCCCGAACATCGTCCATGTCACCTCGGAGGCGATCGCTGCCGCCGACCCCGACATGGGCGCGGGTCACCTCGGTGACCGCAGTCACTCGATGATCTTCGACAACAGCTTGGTGAAGTCGCTGGTTCCCGCATTCAATCCGATCATCGGGTTCGCCGAGGGCGCCCGCGAGATCATCAGCTGGTACGACGCCCATCCCGAGCAGCAGGTTGTCGATCCCGCGCTCGACGCGCTGTTCGACCGGCTGGCCGCCTCCGCAGGATAGCTGCCGGGGCCGTTCCCATCGCGGCGATCGCCAGCGCACCCTCGGCTTCAAGCGCGCGGGGCCGCTCGCGGCGGGGGTTAGGTACGCTCGCGGCGGTGTAACCGCGTCCCGGCGGGAAGCACAACTCCCTCCACGAGGCGTTGTCCCCGCCGCGACCCGGTGTCGACGGCTCAGACGGCAGTCACAACAGCCCCGCGGCGATCGACACCGCGTCAATGGGAAGAACACCTACGATTCGAACACCCCGGCGCCGGGCCTCCGCGGTCGCGCAGCAGCGCGTGTACCCATGCCCGCGGTCGCGCAGCAGCGCGTGTACCCATGCCCGCGGTCGCGCAGCAGCGCGTGTACCCATGCCCGCGGTCGCGGACGGCTCGAAAGTGGGCGA
>Ga0209100_1000478_pt1 | contig 34923 bp, 30 predicted proteins | sample lystaG_FD_185480 | JGI IMG/M metagenome (GOLD analysis project Ga0209100, IMG submission 185480) | Glacier valley bacterial and archeal communities from Borup Fiord, Nunavut, Canada, to study Microbial Dark Matter (Phase II) -... | ecosystem: Environmental > Aquatic > Freshwater > Ice > Glacier ... | reverse complement strand
TCGGCTGATACTGGTGCCCCACGCCCGGTCGCTGGTGACCACTCTCTCATCGCCGTGTCGCCCGCCGTCATTTCCCCCGCCGTCATCTCCCCCGCCGTCGTTTCCCCAGCTGTGGCGCCGCCGACCACCGACGACCTCAGCGGCCCACAGCTCCCCACCGAATAGACTTCCGCAATCCCTCGCTTGACGGACCTCCGAGGCCCCCGCGGATGAACGCGCTGGTGACCCTCCGCCTCCGGATACTCTTGTGGGATGCGACTGATGGCCTCGCTGCGCGCCTCATCACGCAGTCCCCTGCTCCAGGTGGTCAAGACCTCGGTCGCCGCCATCATCGCCTGGCTCATCTGCACGGTGACGCTCGGGCAACCGCTTCCGATCTTCGCGGCCATCGCGGCACTGCTCGTGGTGCAGCCGAGTGTGAACCAGTCCCTCGCCAAGGGGATCGAACGCAGTGTCGGCGTGATCTTCGGGGTCGTGCTGGCCTATGCCGCCGGCATCCTGTTCGGGCACTCGAGCTGGATCGTCCTCGGAATAATCGTCGTGTCGCTCCTGTTTGCCTGGGCGCTGCGTCTGTCGCCGGGTTCGGCCAATCAGATCCCGATCAGTGCGATGCTGGTAATTGCGATCGGTACCAACACTCCCGGGTATGCGTTCAACCGGGTGACCGAGACGGTGATCGGCGCGGTGGTCGGGTTGGCCGTGAATGCCGTCATCGTGCCGCCAGTGCTGCTCACTCCCGCCCACGACTCCGTTGTGCGTCTCGCCGAGAAAGTCGCCAGCACGCTGTCCTCCTTTGCGACCGCCCTCCGCACGCCGCAAACCGGCGTGCAACTGGCTGCAATTCTCGCGGCCGCACGCGAACTGCCCGGGCGACAAAACTCCGCGAGCGACGCACTGGTGCGGGCGGACGAATCCCTCATGCTCAATCCGCGTCGGGCACGCTACCGCGAGCGACTCGAGCACGATCGTGACCTGCTCGAATCGCTCGGTACCCTCGTGACTCGCGTCACGGGGATGGCCCGTGCCCTGCACGACAACTACAACACTCGGCTCGTCGACGACGCGTTCGTCGCACTGATCGCGCTAGAACTCGATCGTGCCGCTCACGACCTCCTCTTGCTGGCCCGCGACGCGCCGAGGGTCGAGCCTGCTCCGATCATCACAGAGCCGCCTGCACTCACCGCACCGCTGACGATCGCATCCCCCGATCCCGACAACTGGATTCTTGTCGGGTCGCTGCTCGAAGACCTGCGCCGGGTGCGCGAGGTCATCATCGGGGAGGATGCCGCATGAGCACCGCCACGCTCGAAAGCTACGCGCCATTCGAACTCATCACCGATGCCGATGCGCTCGGCCTTGCCACCACGACGGTGTCGAGCCCGCTCGGGACCTGCGTGGCAAAACATCCAGCGCGTCGCGCATCGACGCGTGCGACGCTGTTTCTTCACGGAGCCGCCGGATCGTGGACCACCTGGACCCCACTGCTGCAGGCTGCGGCCGCAGACCGCATCGACCTCGGCGACGTCGTGGTCTTCGACCTGCCGGGCTGGGGAGCGGCGACGCTCGCGGACACGACTGTCGATGATCCGGTATTCGCGATCTGTTCGCTCGTCAAGGACATGGCCGAAGAGCTCGGGTACACCGAGTGGGATCTTGTCGGCCACTCCCTCGGCGGGTTCATCGCCCTCCACATGGCCTCGATCTGGCCCCAGGCCGTGCTCTCGGTGGGGATGGTGTCGGGTACGACGTTCTCGATCATCAACTCCGTCGAGCATCCGGTGCGGCACTTTCGAGAGCTCCCGGGATTCACGATGCTCTGGCGGGTGATGCAGTTCCTCGCGGCGCTCGGCCCGGCCGGCCCGGCTCTGGTGCGCGGGATCGGCGCCATCGGGATTCTGCGCCCGGCCACCTTTCCACTCTTCCGACACTGGCGGGCTGTACCGCGGTCCCAAGGACGCGCCCTCGCTGCCGAGGTGCGTCCGCGATCCTTCGTCACGGCAGCGAGCGTGACCAAGGGTTACGATGCGGATGCGCACTGGACGCGGATCGAATGTCCGGTGCGTGCGACCAAAGGCGACCGGGACGTCTTCGTGACCCAGGACGACCTCAACCGCCTCGGGCGGCTCCTGCCGTCAAGCGTGCGTACGGTCATTCCGGATTGCGGTCATTTCGGGGCGGTCGAACGCCCGCGGGCGGTGCTGCAGGCGCTGGGTTACAGCCGGGCCTGAGGGACCGGATCAGTCGGCGAGCTCGAGCCAGGTGAGGCTGGCGAACTCGCCGTGGGTGAGGCCGAGGGACTCGGACAGTGCGGCGACCTGCGTGCGAAAGGCGTGAGAATCAATGCCCTCGCGCACGATCACGTCGACGCCGGCGGGGCTGAGCAAGGACTTCGCAAAACGGATGACCAGGATGTTCGAATCCTCCGTCGCGCCCACGACCGACCAGCGACTGGTTACGAAACTGAGGAGACCGGCGCCGCGCCAGACGAAGCTGTCGCCGCGGGCACCATCCAGGTGGAGCCGATCCACACCGACGATGGTCTTTTCGACGCCATGCGCGGTCCTGAAGGTGACCACGTCATCCAACACCAGTGGAGCTGCGGTCTTCAGATCGTACCTGAACCGCGGGCGGAGCCGATCGCCGCTGAGCCACATCGCAAAGTTCGTGGCGCCCACGCGCCAGGTGCCCGGTAGCAGCGCGGCGAGGGCGATGGCATCCGGAGCAAGTGGCATGACCTCCAACCTAGTTGCAGCGGCTGGGCGTACCGTTCAGGAATGCATGCCATCACTGTCCCCAGTCCCGGGGGTGCGGACGCTCTGGTCTACACCCACCTTCCCGATGTTGCCCCAGGCCACGGAGAGGTGCTGATCGAAGTCGCGGCCGCCGGCGTCAACCGTGCCGACATCAGTCAACGAGAGGGACTTTACCCGCCGCCTCCCGGCGCCTCCCCCCTGCCGGGCATGGAGGTCTCGGGCATCATCCGCTCGCTTGGCCCAGGGGTGCGCGACTGGGCGGTCGGTGACCGCGTGTGTGCACTGCTCCCCGGTGGGGGCTACGCATCCCTCGCCGTCGCCACGGCCGGTCAGCTCCTGCCCGTGCCGGACTCCCTCGACCTGGTGGAAGCCGCGGGCTTGCCCGAGGCGATCGCAACGGTCTGGTCGAACGTGTTCCTCACCGCGGGCCTTCGGGCGGGTGAGACGCTTCTCGTGCACGGAGGGTCGAGCGGGATCGGCACGATCGCCATCCAGCTGGCCCGGGCGTTCGGCTGCCTCGTCGCCGTGACCGCGGGATCTCCGGCGAAGCTCTCCGCGTGCGAACAACTGGGTGCAGAGATCCTGATCGACTACCGTCGGTCGGATTTCGCGGACGAGTTGTCTGCGGCGACCGACGACAGGGGCGTCGACGTGATCCTCGATTCGATCGGCGGCGCCTATCTCGACCGCAACCTACGTTCGCTCGCACCGCGGGGCCGACTGGTCAACATCGCGAATCTCAGCGGTGAGACCGGGACTCTCGACTTCGGACTTGTGATGCGACGATGGCTGTCGATCCACGGGTCGACCCTGCGTGCTCGTCCGGCCGCGGAGAAAGACGAGATCATCTCCAGCGTGCGGGAGAACGTCTGGCCTCTCGTGATGACCGGCCAGGTGATGCCCGTGATCGACAGTCGCTTCGCCCTCGCGGACGCCGGTCGCGCACACCAGCGCCTGGAGTCATCCGAGCACATCGGCAAACTGTTGCTGTTACCGCAGGTCAACCCCGTGTGAGAAGCGCCTGCAGCGCATCGGCGAGGGCGATTGACCCTGCTTCCGCATCATCCGCCTCCACGTGCTCTTCCGGCGAGTGCGAGACACCCGTCGGGTTGCGCACGAAGAGCATCGCCGACTCGACCCGTGCGCTCATGACGCCGGCGTCATGTCCCGCCCCGGTGTCGAGAAGTGGAGACTCCGGCATGATGCGCGCAAGCCGATCGCGCAAACCGGCCGGGAAGTGAACTGTTCCGCTCAGTGACTCCTCGGTGACCTGTACCGTGCAGCCCTCCTCGGTGGCCATGCGCCCGGCCTCGGTCGCGATGCGCTCCACCACCGCTGCGGCGATCTCGTCCTGCGGATGCCGCACATCCAGCCAGAGATCGACGCTCGACGCGATCACGTTGGTGCCGCCTGGTATCGGGGTCAGTCGGCCGACCGTCGCGCGCGCATCCGGATAGGTAAGAGCAGCCTCACGCACTGCCACGACGATGCGAGCCGCAGTGACCATCGGATCGCGACGGTCGGCCATGAGCGTGCTTCCCGCGTGATTGCCCTGGCCGCCGATGGCGATGCGCCAGCGGCCGTGGCCGAGGATCGATCGCGCGATACCCACCGGTCGTGCAAGGTCTACGAGCCCCCTGCCCTGCTCGACGTGCAATTCGAGGAAGGTTCCCATGGCGGCGAGGGTGCCGTCATCCTGTCCGAAGAATCGAGGATCGAGTCCGCTCGCAGCGGCGACTTCGGCGAGAGTGTCGCCATCCTCATCCCGGAGGGAGCGGGCGCGGTCGGGGTCGATTGCCCCGGTGAGCAGGCGCGATCCGAGGCACGCCACGCCGAATCGGGAACCCTCCTCCTCGGGGAATACCGCGATCGCCAGTGGACGCCCCGGCGCGATGCCTCGCTCTCGCAGCCGGTCTACCGCCACGAGCGCCGAGCAGATGCCGAGGGGGCCGTCGAAGGATCCGCCTCCGGGCACCGAGTCGAGGTGGCTGCCGGTGACGACGCAGTCCCCCGCAGACATGTCGCCCATCGAAGCCCAGAGGATGCCGTTGGGGTCGGTGTGCACGTCGAGCCCACGTCGTTCGGCGTGCGCGGTGAACCAGCCCGTGAGGTCGCGCTCGGCCGCCGAGAAGACCGGGCGGGAGTACCCGCCGCGCTGGCGGTCGCGCCCCACATCGGCGATCTCGGCGAGGAGTCCAGTGACCGTGTCAGTTTTGAGTGGCTCGGGCATGGACCCCACGATAGTGCGAGCCGTGCTCCTCTGCGCAAGTAGCATAAGCGGATGCCCCGAACCGCTGCCGCGCTGGCTCTCTCGAGCCACCCGGGGCCGAGCCTTGCGGTCACAGCGGTGTCGGTTGTGCTCGGCATCGCGGTGGGGCTTGATCCGCTCCACGTAGCGATCCTCGGCGTCGCGTTCCTCCTCGGACAGCTCTCGGTGGGTCTTTCGAACGACTGGATCGATGTCGAGCGGGATCGCGCGGTCGGACGCACCGACAAGCCGGTCGCGGCAGGACGGGTGAGCGCGGGCACGGTGCGCGCGGCGTCGTTCGTTACGGCGGCGGCGGCGATCCTGCTCACCCTGCCGCTCGGCTGGCTCGCAACCCTCGCCCACACCATCTTCATCGTCTCCGCCTGGACCTACAACCTCGGTCTCAAGAACACCCCGGTCTCGGTGCTTCCCTACATCGTGAGCTTTGGACTGTTGCCTCTCATCGCCACGCTTGCGCGTCCCGTTCCCTCCGCCGCCGCCGCTTGGGCGCTCGCTCTCGGCGCACTGCTCGGCATCGCGGCGCATTTCGCCAACGTGTTGCCAGACCTCGACGACGACGCTCGAACCGGCATCGCGGGGCTTCCGCATCGCCTCGGCCGCGCAGCATCCGGAGTCGTGATCTGGGCCTCTCTCGCCGCCGGAGGCCTCGTGGCCTTCCTGGGACCAGCGGGCGAGAAGACCACACTGCAGTGGATCGGGGTGGCGCTCACGCTGGTGCTCGCGGTCGCCATCGCCACTGTGCTGCGTCGGCCGCCGACCCGCCTGCTGTTCCAGCTGATCATCGCCGCCGCGCTGGTGAATGTGCTGCTGCTGTCGTTCAGCGGATCCCGACTGCTCGCCTGACTCCCGGCTGCTACTCGAGGGTCAACTTCTCACCCTCACCGCGCCCGGGAACCTGCGAAGGTGACCCGTGACGACGGGACCGCGCGAACGAGACGGCGTCGATCAGTCAGTGCCGACTTCCGTGCCGAGCGCGGGCGCCTTCTGAACGAAGTTGCGGATGCCGATCCATGAGGTCACTCCGCCGAGTGCCAGCAGCACGGCCGTGACCACCGCTCCGCGCTGGAACCCCGCGACGCCGAGCTGCGGCCCGACGATGAATCCCACGACGGCGATCGCGATGAGGCCAGCGACCCGGGCGACCGCATTGTTGATCGCAGACCCGATGCCTGCCTGGCGCTCGTCGATCGCCCCCAGGATCGCGCTGGTGAGCGGAGCGACGGTGATCGTCATGCCGAAGCCGAACAGGACGACACCGGGCAGGATCTGTGTCCAGTAGTTGGGATGCGCGCCCGCGAACACGTAGAGGAAGAAGCCGACCGCGGTAATGAGCGGGCCGACCGTCATGAACACCCGCGGACCGTACCTGCCGGCCAAGGCACCGATGCGGCTGGACAGCAGGATGCTGATGATGGTCACCGGCAGTGTGGCGAGCCCCGCGAGCGTCGCCGGATACCCTGCCACCTGCTGGAGGAACACCGCGAGCAGGAAGCCTCCAAGCGAGATCGCAGCGTAGACGAAGACCGTGGTCAGGTTTCCCCAGGCGAAGTTTCGCACGGTGAAGAGGGTGAGCGGCACCATCGGCTGCGCCGCCACCCGCTCTCGCCAGAGGAAGGCGATGAAGGCGAGCACACCGAAGCCCATCGTCAGGTAGATGACCGGACTCCCCCAGCCGTAGTTGCCCTGCTCGATGAGCGCGAAGACCGGAAGGCCGAGCCCAAGCACACCGAGCAGAGCGCCGGGATAGTCGATGGCCACCCCTGTCTGGCGCTCGTCTTTCTGTTTCAGCATGGCAAGGAGGTACAGCGTGATCGCGATCGGCAGCACATTGATCGCGAAGACCAGCCGCCAGCTCGCCAGATCGACGAAGAGTCCTCCGAGGAGCGGCCCGAGGATGAAGGCTGCGCTGGTGAAACCGGTCCACTGCCCGATGGCCTTGGCCTGGGCGGGCCCCCGAAAATTGGACAGGATTATCGCAAGCGAGCTCGGTACGAGCAGGGCACCGGCTACCCCCTGCACACCGCGCGCGATGATCAGGATCTCGGCGGTCGGGGCGAGTGCGCAGAGCAGCGAGGCGGTGCCGAAGCCGATCAGCCCGGTTCGCAGGACAACGATGCGCCCGTAGACATCCGACAGTGACCCGGCGACCAGGATGAGGGATCCGAGGGTGATGAGGTAGGCATCCACGACCCACTGCTGTGTGCTGACCCCTCCACCGAGGTCCCTGGTGATGGCCGGAAGCGCGACGTTGATGACCGAGCCATCGAGAAAGGCGACGAACGAGGCGAGCACGGCGATGGACAGTACCAGTTTCCGGTGCTTCTCCATTGACGCCATTCTTCTACCCGCGAGACGCGATGGCACCCTCCACCGCGGCGAACAGTTCCGGCGATCCGAGCGGACGAAAGTGCCCGACCATCGAAAGGCGGACGTTCGTGGCACCTTCGAGCTCACTTCCGCCGGGAATGAGAGGGTCGAGGCGGCTGTAGATGGAGGTGATCCGGGCGTTCGCGGCGCGGTTCGCGGCGAGCATCATCACGGTCTCGTCCCGCGGCGAAAATGCACGGAGGGTGGGCACCGGTGTCCAGTTGGCGAGGGTCGAACCTCCAAACGGCGAGTTGATTGCCACGAGGCTGTCGATGCGCCCCGCGCGGTCATCCGTCACCATCATGTGCTTGGCGATGAGACCGCCCTTGCTGTGGGCGACGATTGCCACTCCGGTAAGGTGTTGCTGGTCGAGGTAGCGCTGGGCCAGCTCTGCAGAGGCAACGATCGTGAGCCGGTTATATCCGAGTTGGCGCAGGGTGTGGATCGGATGCCCGAGGGCGTTGAGCCGGTCCGCCACCGGCCGCAAGAACTGCCAGGTCTCATAGGCGCCGGGAAGCAGTAACACGGGAGCGAGCCCTCCGCGGTCGTATCGCGCGGTCGGCGTGCGCCCGACCACGTGCCGGGCGTGCTCCCGCCACTGGTAGAGCCGATCCGCGACGGCGGCTCCGGCATCCCGCATCGTTTTCATCACCGACCCGTCACGCCGAGTGGTTCACGACGAGGGAGGCAATGCACACCGGGTCGGAGTGCATCACGACATGAGGCCCGGTGACTTCGGCATAGACACCGTTCGGCAGCAACTCGGCCAGCCACGGTCTCGGCCCAGGATCGGGGAGAGATCGGATCCGAGTCTCCCCGCGGCACGAGCGTGCGCGCCTCGATCGACGTCAGGCGACCCTCGGTGCTGAAGCGTCGATCGGGAGGGTTCACCGTCGGCGCGATGAGCACGAGCCGGTCGCTGGACTGCGGAGCGTCGGACGCGAGCTGAGAGACGACCTGCGTGCCCATCGAGTGCCCCACCAGCACGGGATTTTCGACGCCCGCCCTCTGGAGGAGGTTGCCGAGCACATCGGCATGCAGCTGGATCGGGACATCACGCTTCGGATTCGGGACAGCGCCGTACCCTGCGAGATCGATGAGGAACACCTCACCGCTATTCGCCAGTTCCGTAGCAAGGGGATGAAAGTAACGGGATGACACGCCGATGCCGTGCACGAGAACGAAGCAACGGGATGTGGCCGCCCTGCCGGGGAATCGCTCGATGACGACGGCCAGGTCGTCGTAGAGCGACCGACTCGAGTAGTAGGTGACCCCACCGCGGTGCTGCATCCGCTCGCCCACCCGGAGATCATTCGTGGTCACGCGCTCGACTCTACGCGGGCGGAGCGATGCGTGGCTGGGCAGTGCGTGGCTGGGCAGTGCGTGGCTGGGCAGTGCGTGAACCGCTCACGGCGGCCAGCGGGGACGCTTCCACCGGTGATCGGGAAGTGCACCGAGAAGAATCGATTGAATCTGGCCCGGTGCTCTGGCGCGAAGGGCTTGCACTGCCGCAAGAACGTAAGCTCGAAGCATCCACAGAGGGAAAGTAGGCGCCATGGGCGACTCGACCGTCGGCCAGCAGATCGATGACTTCACCGCGGACTTCAACCGCCGCATCGGCAACCGGCTCGCGACCGTGTTCGGGACCGAGCAGAGTCGGCTGCGGTCCGAGGGGGTCCCGGTCGTATCCGTCGCGCTGGGTGCCAATCTTCCGAACGCTCCACTGCTCGACCGTGACGGAGCGCAGACCTGGCTCTATGACGAACTCGGCCCCGGTACCTCGGCTCTCGTCTTCTACCGCGGCGCCTGGTGCCCCTACTGCAACCTCACCCTCGCCCACTACCAACGGGAGCTGCTTCCTCGCCTGCGCGAGCGCGGCGTCGGGCTCGTTGCGGTCAGTCCCCAGACTCCGAGTGCGTCGAATGATTCGATCGCCAACGGTTCACTGGAGTTCACCGTGCTGACCGACCCGGCGAACTTCCTGGTGACGGCCCTCGGGATCCTTACCGAGCCCAGTTCCGCCGTCCGCGCCGCTCAGACGGATCTCGGGTTCGACATCGCCAACAGCAATGCGGATGCCACTGGCGGCATCCCCTATCCCACAGTGCTCGTCATCGACGCGGCGCGAATCGTACGATTCGCCGACGTGCAGATGGACTACACGCGGCGCACCGAGGTGTCGGACATCCTCGCGGCGGTCGATGCGATCGACACCCTCGACTAGGAACTGCGGCTAGCGGAGTCGGGTGCGCACGGAGTCGATCTCGGCCTCGCTGAGGCCGGCGTCGCGCAGGTAGGTTCCGACGTCGAGAAAGGCGAGCCAGCCGAGCAGCGCGGGTCGACGACTGGCGATGCGATCCTCCATCACCCCGGCCGAATGGGCCTTCTCGGCAGTCAGCCCCGGCTCGACCCCGAGTCCCGCGTTGAAGCGGATCGCCGCCGCCACATAGTCGTCCGCGATCGCCCCAGGGGTCACTCCGGTGAGATGCAGGAGCATCGCCATCACCATTCCCGTGCGGTCCCGTCCGGCCGCACAGTGCACGAGTACCGCATCCTCTGCCTTGGCGATCTCGCGAAACACCGTGCTGAATTTCTCGGGATACAGGCGGATGTTGTCGGGATAGGAGCGCGGATGATCGAGCCACGCACCACAGGTCTCGATGAATTGTGGGTCACCCGGATCCTCGGTGGGGCAGGACACGAAACGGATGCCTTCCATCGCGTCCGCCTCGACGACCGGTGCCTCCGCTTCGAGTGCGTTCTCCCCCGGATTGCGCAGGTCGATCACAGTGGTGATGCCCGCTGCGCGAGCAGCGCGCCAGCCATCGGAGGTCACGCAGTCTGGGCGGCCCGAGCGAAATAATCGCCCCGACCGGGTGGCTCCGCCATTCCGAAGGGGAAGGCCACCGACATCCGCAAGGTTAAAGGAGCCCTGCCAGACCGGTCGATCACGGGCGGTCGAGGTCGTCATGGGGTCGACCCTAACAAGGATGCGCCCGACTCCGTCCACCACCACCTCCCGTTTTTCTCACCACCGCGGTGTTCACACACGGAGGTGGTCGTAAAAACGGAAGTGGGTCGCGGAAGACGGGGTTCGGGCGCTACAGCATGCCGACCGCTGTGACCCGCACCACGGCCACTCCGGCGGCGTTGGACTCCGCGAGATCGACCGTGGCCGAGATTCCCCAGTCGTGGTCTCCGGCAGGATCGTCGAAGATCTGCCGCACGGTCCAGCCGGTGGAGCCCTCGTCCACCATGAGCATGGCCGAGCTGCGGGCATCCCCGCCGGTACCGAGCTCGTCGTGCGCGCCGAAGTACGCATCCATCGCGTCGCCCCAGGCGTCGCCATCGAAGCCGGCCGCGGCATCCAGTTCCCCCAGCTGCTCGTAGTCCTCGAGGGCGGCGAGCTGCACCCGTCGGAACAACTCGTTGCGAACCAGGATGCGGAATGCGCGGATGTTCGTGGTCACGCCCTTCGGCGCCGGCGGCAACACCGGGGTGGAGGCCTCGATCGAGGCGGCCGGATTGATGAGCTGCTCCCACTCGTCGAGGAGACTCGAGTCGACCTGGCGCACGAGCTCGCCGAGCCACTCGATCAGGTCGAGCAACTCTTCGGTCTTGGCCTCGTCGGGGATGGTCTGGCGCGCCGCCTTGTACGCGTCCGACAGGTAGCGCAGCACGAGGCCCTCAGAGCGGTTCAGCTTGTAGAAGCCGATGTAGTCGTTGAAGGTCATCGCGCGTTCGTACAGGTCTCGCACGACGGATTTGGGGCTGAGTTCGAAGTCACCGACCCAGGGCTGGGACGCGCGATAGGTCTGGAACGCGGCATCGAGCAGCTCTTCGAGCGGCTTCGGCCAGGTGACCTCTTCGAGCAGTTCCATGCGCTGGTCGTATTCGATGCCTTCGCTCTTCATCGCCGCGACCGCCTCGCCGCGGGCCATGAACTGCTGGGCCGAGAGGATCGGGCGGGGGTCGTCGAGGGTGGCCTCGAGCACAGAAATGAGGTCGAGGGCATACGTGGGGCTGGCCTCGGCACCGGGCGACGGCTGGATGAGGTCGAACACCGCGAGGGCGAAGGGCGAGAGTGGCTGGTTGAGGGCGAAGTTCTGCTGCAGGTCCACGGTGAGGCTGATCGTCCCAGTCTCGGACTGCTGCACAATCTCGGCAGTGCGCAGCGTGCGGTAGATCGCGAGCGCCTGGCGGGCGAGTTCACGCTGTCGCGGCCGAGGCTCGTGGTTATTCTCGATCAGCGCCCGAAGCTCGTCGAACGGCCTGCCACCGCGACCGATCACGTTGAGCAGCATCGAATGACTCACCTGCATGCTCGAAACGAGGGTCTCGGGCTGCGCGACGACGAGCCGGGCGAAGCTGGGCTCCCCCCAGGAGACGAAACCATCGGGAGCCCGCTTGCGCACGATCTTCTTGATCTTCTTCGGATCATCGCCCGCTCTCGCCAGGAGTCGCGCGTTCTCGGTCTCGTGATCCGGTGCCTGCACGATCACGGTTCCGGCGGTGTCGAAGCCCGCTCGACCGGCGCGACCGGCGATCTGATGGAACTCCCGGGCACTGAGCTGGCGCATCCTCGTGCCGTCGAATTTGGTGAGCGCCGTGAGCAGAACGGTGCGGATGGGCACGTTGATGCCCACCCCGAGGGTGTCCGTGCCGCAGATCACCTTGAGCAGGCCCTGTTGGGCCAGCTGCTCCACGAGTCGACGGTATTTGGGCAGCATCCCGGCATGGTGCACCCCGATTCCGGAGCGGATCAGGCGGCTGAGAGTGCGCCCGAAGTTGGTTGTGAAACGGAACTCACCGATGGCATCCGCGATCTCGTCGCGTTGCTCGCGAGAGGCGATCTTCACACTGGTGAGCGCCTGCGCACGCTCGAGGGCGGCGAGCTGCGAGAAGTGCACGATGTAGATCGGCGCCTGGCCGGTGGCGAGCAGGTCTTCGACGGTCTCGTGCACCGGGGTCGTGGCGTAGGAATAGTGCAGTGGCACCGGTCGGTCGACCCCGGTGACCACCGCGGTTTCTCGACTGTTGCGCTTCGACAGGTCGCTCGCGAGCCAGTCGACATCCCCGAGCGTCGCCGACATCAGGATGAACTGCACCCCCGGCAGCGTGAGTAGCGGCACCTGCCAGGCCCAGCCGCGCTCGGGATCGGAGTAGAAGTGGAACTCGTCCATCACGACCTGGTCGACAGGGGCACCCGTGCCGTGGCGCAGGGCGAGATTCGCCAGGATCTCGGCGGTGCAGCAGATGATCGGAGCCTCGGGGTTGACGCTCGAATCCCCGGTGACCATTCCCACGTTCTCCGCTCCGAAGATGTCGACGAGGGCGAAGAACTTCTCGGAGACGAGGGCCTTGATGGGAGCGGTGTAGAACGTGCGCTGGCCCTGGGCGAGCGCGGTGAAGTGCGCCCCGATCGCCACGAGCGACTTGCCGGTGCCGGTAGGGGTGCTGAGGATGAGATTGGCGCCGGAGACAATCTCGATGAGCGCCTCATCCTGGGCCGGATAGAGGGTCAGGCCGCGAGCTGCGGTCCATTCGACGAACTGCTCGTAGACGGCATCCGGATCGTAGGAATCGGCCGCCCGGATCGGAGCCAGCCGGTCGAGGAGCAGATCAGGCATGCTGCCCGGCGACGATCGAATAGACATGCTCGACGTGTGCCCAGAAGCCGGCGACATCCAGCGTCACCGGCACGATCGCGTTCGGAAACGGAGAGTCGAAGTCGACTACCGTCATGCCCCTGGTGAACTCCCCGGTCGTCTCCACCTGCACCCGGGCCGGTCGCGACGAAAAGAGATCTGGACGCACCACGTGAACGACGGCGCAGACGTCATGGACGGCCTGGCCGTCCCACTCGCTCTCAGTGGCACCGGATTGGTCCGCCCGGGACCGATTTGCCCTGGCCTGATCTGCCCTGGACTGATTTGCCCTGGCCCAGAAGGTGGCGAGCGGCAGGATGAGCTCGTGCGCGAGCACCCCCAGTTGGCCGAGGCGTTCGACCACCGAGCCGTTCGCCTGCGCCTGCAGTGTGAGGTCGAGACCGATCATCACCACCCGCCAGTCGGCATCGAATACGACCCGGGCGGCTTCCGGATCGGCGTAGATGTTGAATTCCGCTGCGGGGGTCGCGTTGCCGCGGGTGAAGGATCCGCCCATGATCGTGAAGGAGGCAACCCAGCGAACGATTGCCGGCTCCTTCTGCAGCGCGAGGGCGATGTTCGTGAGCGGACCGGTCGCGACCAGGTGGATGGCGCCCGGTGTCGCGCGCAATGTCTCGATGATGAAGTCGACGGCATGTCGCGCATCCACGGCGAGCGCCGGTTCGGGCAACACGGCAGAGCCGAGCCCCGACTCGCCATGCACGTGGCTCGCCTCTCGGGTCTCTCCACTCAACGGCTTCCCCGCTCCGGCGGCAATCGGCACTTTCTCGAAGTGCAGGTATTCGCGCAGGGCGAGCGCGTTCCGGGTTGTTCGCGAGAGTCCGACGTTGCCCCCGACCGTCGTGACGCCCACCAGCTCGAGGTTGGGATCGCCGTGCGCGAGCAGTAGGGCGAGCGCGTCATCGAGGCCCGGGTCGCAATCGAGCAGGATCTTCTTCGGCATGGGTCAACCGTGCCACATCCCCGGGCCTATCGCCGCGAGAAGAGTGGCGTCACCGGTCATCTCGGCGGGTCAGTGCGCGATTCGAGGATTCTCGGAATACGGCCGAACCACGGGGCCGCGATCAGCGCGACCGCCCCCACGATCGCTGACACCGTGACAACCAGGGGATGTTCGCGCCCGGCGCTGGTCAGCGCGACGGCGAGTAGCAGCGACAGGGGCACCCGAACGATCAGACCCCACAGGCGAAGGAACGGAACCGCCGCTTTGTCGTAGCGACTACTCGCAAGCCGGGTCTCGAACAGCTGCCAGAGCGCACCATTTGCCCAGAGCAGCAGCGCCGCCGCTCCCGCGATGAGAGCGAGATACGGCACCCACGAAACAGTGAACAGCCAGCCCCAAAAACCCTCGCCGTCCTTCACCTGCAGCAGCCACTTGAGCGCGGCAATGATGACATCAGCCAGACCCTGCGGCATCCCCCCGAACAGGTCGGCGAATGTCGGCATGACGAAGAACAGGGCGGCGAGGATGAGCACCAGTAATCGATTTAGTCCCAGCTCCTTCACCGCCCGCACATGGAGCACGTTCTGCGCGGCACTGGCCGCGGCCAGCGGACGGGAGGCAGAATCGGCGGCGGCCTCCTGGTCCCGGATCTCGATTCCGAGCACGATTCGGGCGAGCGGATCGATCACCTGGAGGATATTCGCCGAGTAGGACTGGTGATCCGTGAAGGCGGAGGCGGTGTTGTGCACGGGATGTTCCTCCGGCCCGAGCTCGGGCGAATCCCCGAGTGTTCCAGCTGGCCCGGTCCCTGTTCCCACCACTGCGGTGTAGCTCGCCTTCCAGCGCGCGCGTCGAGCGGCACCTCCGGTGGATGTCGGTCCGGAGGAGATGACATCCCAGGTGGCGAAAAAGTCAAGCCAGCGGGGGCGGAAGGAGGCATCCATCCCTGCCCACGCCCGCACCGGATTGAGCTTCAGTGTGAGGCCGTGCTCCGCGAGTTCGGCCGGAGTCAGCCGATGAGAGGTGAAACTCGGGCGACCCAGTAGCGACAGGGCACTCCCGACGGTGACGAGGGTGTCTACCCGTAATTTCGGTGTGCGGATCGCGTCGCCGAAGAGCAGGTTGGCCGTGATCGCCGCGCCCTCCGAATGTGCGACCACCATGACCCGACCATCGTCACCCGCCCTCGCCCGCGCGGCGCCCACCGCGCCGGCCACGATCTGCCGCATCGCAGCGGCTCGCGTCGGTCGTTGGGTCCAGGCCGGCACGTCGCCGACGAAGTCCACAAGAGCATCCACGACCGGTTTGAGCGCCGTGCTGACGAAAGGGAAGATCAACAGGGGGCCCGACAGGGCGAGGAAGACCACGGTGACGAGGGTGAGGACGGCGACGACGACCCCCAACACCACGATCGCTGCCAGGGCAACGACCCTACCGATCCCCCAGAAACCACGGGAGGTCACCCAGAAGACGGTGCTGAGGTACTTGAGCAGTCGACCGACCGCGCGGAACACGAAGCCGAGCCCCCAGGTGAAGATCTGGGTGCGGGACAGGGGGAGGAAAGCCTCCGACCACCGGGCCTCAGTGACATGCAGGGTCACCGAACGCGGTGCTGCTTCGAGATCCAGGTAGTGGATGCTCGCGGTGACCTCGTCGCATGCGGTGCCGAGCACGACCGCGCCGAACTCCAAGGCAGTCGGCTCGCCCTGCGAATCGTCCCCCAGCTCGGCGATCCCGAGTTCCGTTGACCCCGTCGGCAGTGAGCCCACCACCGAAGGCCGGGAGGCGGCAGCCTTCGCGACGTCATGGGCCGCGAGCGTCGCGCCGTTCTCGGCCGGACTCCCCTTCGCAAGCCAGTCCATCCGCTGCAGGATCGGTTCGGTCCACTCGAGCAGGGTCTGCCCTGCGGTCTGACGCCCCATGCCATGCACGATCACGAGCTCGACCATCGGTTCGGTCTGCAGATGCTTTTTTTTACGGAATTTCACGGGGTCTACCTCCGGTCGGGTGACGCAGGGCCCCGCGAAGCGCCCCGCGGATCGGGGTGACCACACAGTAGTACCGCGGAGGCGGTGGTCGCCAGACCCCGGCCCTGTCTCCCCGGCGACGGTGGTCGCTTAGAATCGTGTGTGCCTTCCGACAGCGGTGCCGAATCGAGCGGCGCCATCGACCCGACCGAGCTGCAGGTGACCCTACGCGTGCTCGCGGCGATGGACGCCATCGATGAAGACCACCCCGACTTCATCGCCGTACGCCAGGCGACGGCCCGCATGTTCAAGTCGGTGAAGCGTAACCGTCGGCTCGAGAAACGCGCCGTCATCGCCGATGCCGACCGCGCCGTGGTGGCGAACACTGCCACGGGTGCCCCCGACCGCATTGACGATGAGACCCGCGGCATCCCCCTCGCCATCACGGTGGCGGCGCCCACCGCCGGAACTCTTCTCAGGTCCCGCGCGTGTTACATCTGCAAGCAGCACTACACCCGGGTCGACGCGTTCTATCACCAGCTCTGCCCGGACTGTGCCGCGCTCAATCGCGCCAAACGTGACGCCCGCACGGACCTCACGGGCAAGACCGCGCTACTCACCGGGGGGCGCGCAAAGATCGGAATGTACATCGCCCTTCGGCTGCTGCGGGATGGCGCGCACACGACAATCACCACGCGATTCCCGCGCGATGCCGTGCGTCGGTTCGCGTCCCTGCCGGATGCGAGTGAGTGGCTGCATCGCCTGCGGGTCGTCGGAATCGACCTGCGCGACCCGGCACAGGTGATCGGACTCACCGACGCGATGAGCGGGTCCGGGCCGCTCGACATCCTGATCAATAATGCAGCCCAGACCGTGCGGCGCTCCCCCGGTTCCTACGCTCCGCTCGCGGATGCCGAGAACGCGCCGCTGCCCGACGGGCCACTCCCCGAACTGCTGACCTTCGGCCACACGAATGATGCACACCCGCAGGCGTTGGCCGCCTCCGTCGGAGCTCACCCGATCCTCGCCATTGCCGGGGGGCTCAGCGCGGGGGAACTCACCGAGCTCGCGCTCGCTGCCGGGTCGTCATCCCTCGCCCGCCTCGCGGCGGGCACGGCGATCGACGCGGGAGGGTTGGTGCCCGACGAGCACGACCAGAACAGCTGGACCCGGTTCGTGCACGAGGTCGATCCACTGGAGATGCTCGAGGTTCAGCTCGCGAACGTGACGGCACCTTTCCTGCTGGTGTCCCGCCTTCGCCCGGCACTGGCGGCTTCCACGGCCCACCGCACCTACATCGTCAACGTCTCCGCCATGGAAGGGCAGTTCGGGCGGGGTTACAAGGGCCCAGGCCATCCGCACACCAACATGGCCAAGGCTTCTCTCAACATGCTCACGCGCACAAGCGCGAAGGAGATGCTCGAGACCGACAGAATTCTCATGACCAGTGTCGACACCGGCTGGATCACCGATGAACGGCCGCACTTCACCAAGATCCGGCTGGCCGAGGAGGGCTTCCACGCCCCGCTAGATCTCGTGGACGGGGCGGCACGTGTCTACGACCCGATCGTGCGGGGCGAGTCCGGCGAGGACCTCTACGGCGTTTTCCTCAAGGACTACGCCCCCGCCGCCTGGTAGCCCTCCCCACGAGTCTGCTCTGTCCCGTCGCGCATTCATCATTGAGGAACATCCGGGACTGAAGGGACTGTTGTCATGTCCCGGGGGTCACATGAGCCCCACCAGCCCCACTTGTTCCTGAACTATGCATTTTCCAGAAGTGATCCCGGCGCGGGAAAGAGAAACGGATCAGCCTGCCATCGGCGCGTGACGCTCGAGGAACTCGAAGACCTCGGTGCTGTCGACCCCGGGAAATGTTCCGGTCGGCATAGCTGCGTGCAGGGAGGAGTTCAGTCGGGCACTCGGCCACGAGTGTTTATCCCACTTTGCCGCGAGCGCGCTCGGGGGCGTGCGGCAACATGACGGGTCGGGGCAGGTCGAGGTGAAGCGATTCTCGGTATCCCGACCCCGGAAGAACTTCGCCTGCGCGAATTGGGTTCCGACACTCACCGAGAACTGTCCGCGCGGAGACGATTGGATGCGTGAAGTGCACCAGTAGGTGCCGGCCGGCTTGTCGGTGTACTGGTGGTACGGGTTGAAGCGGTCGGCCACATCGAACACACGGCGAGCGCTCCAGAAGCGGCAGACGACCTGGCCTTCGACCGCGCCGAGCGCATCCGTCGGCAGAGTCACGCTGTCGTTCTCGTAGGCCTTCGAGATCGTGCCGCTCTCGTGCACCTTGAGGAAGTGCACCGGGATACCGAGGTGCTCGGTCGAGAGATTGGTGAACCGGTGGGCGGCGGTCTCGTAGCTCACCCCGAAGGCATCACGAAGGTCTTCGACCGAGAGCTCACGCGCCACTTTCGCTCGGGTGAGGAACTCGACGGCACTCTGCTCGGGCACGAGCAGCGCCGCCGCGAGGTAATTGGTCTGCACGCGCTGGTCGAGGAAATCGGCGTAGTTGGTGGGCTCAGCGTGTCCAAGCACGTGGTTCGCGAGAGCCTGAAGCACCACAGATCGCGGATCGGAGTCCGCGGTCGCCCCGAGGGGCACGTAGATGCGTCCGTTGTTGAGGTCGGTCACCGAGCGGGTGGACCCCGGCAGATCGGGCACATAGTGCAGTGTGAAACCCAGGTGGGTGCCGAGGTCGGAGGCAACCCGCTGAGAGAGCGGGCCGCCCGTGTGCCCCACTGCCGCAAGAAGTCCGCGTGCCACATCCTCGAGCTCGGCAAAGTGGTTGTGCCGGCGTCGCATCGATTTACGCAGCTCGGTACTGGCGCGCCTGGCCTCTTCGGGGGTCGCCGCACGCTCGCTGTGAACCCGCTCGAGCTCACGATAGAGGCCGAGGATCGCCTCGATCGCCCCGTCGCTCAGCGCTTTGCGCACGGCGAGCTGGGGCAAGCCGAGGGAGGCATACAGGGGTGATCGCTGGATGCGCTCGAGCGCGATTTCGAGTCCCGCCCGGCCGGTCGGCGGCTCGAAGCTCAACAGCTGGTCGATCGACACATCGAGGGCTCGAGCGAACCGCTGGAGCTCACCGAGCTTCAGTTCCCGCTTGCCGTTCTCCACCACCGAGACCTGCGATGCCGCGCGCCCGATTTTGACTCCCATATCGTCGAGCGTCATCTGCCGGGAATTTCGAAGCTGCCGGATTCGGCGGCCGATAGTCAGTGGATCGAGGATGTTTTCATCCTCGAGCGCGTCGAACGGCTGTGGTCCCATGGCCCAAGAATGACACGGAACCTTCTTGCGGTAAATAGAAGAACCGTCGGATTTCTGCGATCAATATGCGACCCTCGTCATCAAAATGGCCGCATCGTGGGTTTTACGCAATCAATGAGGGAGTACCGATGATTACTCGACCAGGTGACCAGAACCAAACCGCTGCGGAGCTCGAGACGCAGTGGAAGACCGACGCACGTTGGAATGGTGTCGAGCGGGACTACACGGCGGACGACGTGGTCGCACTGCGCGGCAGTGTGCAGGAGGAGCACACGCTCGCCCGTCGCGGCTCCGAGCGACTGTGGAGCCTCCTCCAGTCTGAAGAGTGGGTACCCGCTCTCGGTGCCCTCACCGGAAACCAGGCCGTGCAACAGGTACGCGCCGGGCTCAAAGCGATCTACCTCAGCGGGTGGCAGGTCGCGGCCGATGCAAATCTGTCGGGACAGACCTACCCCGACCAGAGCCTCTACCCCGCGAATTCGGTGCCGAGCGTCGTGCGGCGAATCAACAATGCACTGCTGCGAGCCGACCAGATCGAGACCTCCGAGGGCAACCGCTCGACCGACTGGCTCGCTCCGATCGTCGCGGATGCCGAAGCGGGCTTCGGCGGTCCGCTCAATGCCTACGAACTGATGACCTCGATGATCGCCGCCGGAGCCGCGGGCGTGCACTGGGAAGACCAGCTCGCCAGCGAGAAGAAGTGTGGGCACATGGGAGGCAAGGTGCTGATCCCCACCGGCCAGCATATCCGCACTCTCAACGCGGCCCGACTCGCCGCCGACGTCGCTGGCGTGCCGACAATCGTGATCGCCCGCACCGACTCACTCGCCGCCAACCTTATGACCAGCGACGTGGATGAGCGCGACCGTCCCTTCCTTGACGGCACGCGCACCGCGGAGGGCTTCTACGGCACCCGTCCGGGCATCGCGACCGTCCTCTCTCGCGGTCACGCCTACGCTCCTTACGCCGACCTGCTCTGGGTCGAATCATCGGAGCCGGACCTGGCCTTGGCCCGCACCTTCGCGGAGAGCATCCACAGGGAATTCCCCGGCAAGAAGCTGGCCTACAACTGCTCGCCCTCGTTCAACTGGAAGAGCCACCTCGACGACGCCCAGATCGCGACTTTCCAGCGCGAGCTCGCGGCAATGGGGTACGCGTTCCAGTTCATCACCCTCGCCGGTTTCCACGCTCTCAACCACTCGATGTACACGCTCGCCCGCGATTACAGCCAGCGGCACATGAGCGCTTACGTCGACCTGCAGGAGGCCGAGTTCGCCTCGGAGGCAGACGGCTACACCGCGACCAAGCACCAGCGCGAGGTCGGCACCGGCTACTTCGACAAGATCTCCACAGTGCTCAACCCTCAGAGCGCGACGCTCGCACTCGTCGGCTCGACCGAATCCGAACAGTTCCACTAAACCGACCGAACCGTCAAGAAAGGCGAATCCCATGACCAACAACGACCGCATGACCGTCCTCGGCAGCCCGGAATCCGGCTTCGAGACAATCCTGAGCCCCGATGCCCTCAACTTCGTGACGCGCCTGCATGATCAATTCGCGGGCCGCCGACAGGAACGGCTCACCGAGCGGATGGTTCAGCGCAAGAACATCGAGAACGGTCGCAACCTCGGCTTCCTCTCAGAGACGGCTGCGATCCGGGCGGACTCCGGATGGCGCGTGGCAGGCGCCGGCCCCGGGCTCGAAGACCGCCGGGTGGAGATCACCGGACCCACCGATCGTAAGATGACGGTCAACGCGCTCAACTCCGGCGCGGAGGTGTGGCTCGCGGACCTCGAGGATGCGACCAGCCCGACCTGGTCGAACATCATCGGCGGCCAACTGTCCCTCTACGACGCTATCCGGCACCAGGTTGATTTTACGAGCGAGGCTGGCAAGCAGTACTCCGTCGGCCCATTCCTGGAAGGTCAGGGCACCCCCACAATCGTGATGCGGCCGCGCGGCTGGCACCTCGTGGAGAAGCACCTGAGGTACACCGACCGGGCGGGCCTCAGCAAGGCGGCATCCGCGTCACTGGTCGACTTCGGACTGTATCTGTTCCACAACGCAGCGGAGCTCATCGCCGACGGCCGTGGTCCCTACCTCTACCTGCCAAAGATCGAGAATCACCGCGAGGCCCGGCTCTGGGATGACATCTTCACGTTCTCGGAGAACGCGCTCGGGCTCGAGCACGGAGTCATCCGTGCGACAGTGCTCATCGAGACCATCACAGCCGCGTTCGAGATGGAGGAGATCCTGTACGAGCTGAGGGACCACTGCGCCGGACTCAATGCCGGTCGCTGGGATTACATCTTCAGCCTGATCAAGAACTTCCGCGGTCGCGGCCGCCAGTTCGTGCTTCCGGATCGGGATCGCATCACGATGACGTCGCCGATGATGCGCAACTACACCGAGTTGCTCGTCGCCACCTGCCATCGCCGGGGAGCCCATGCCATCGGAGGCATGAGTGCGTTCATCCCGAACCGTCGTGACCCGGAAATAACCGCACAGGCGGTCACCAGGGTGCACGAAGACAAGCGCCGGGAGGCTACCGACGGCTTCGACGGCACCTGGGTGGCACATCCAGGCCTGGTCGCCACCGCACGCGAGGAGTTCGATGCCGTGCTCGGCGACCGGCCCAACCAGGTCGATCGCCTACGACCGGAAGTGGATGTCTCGGCAGCCGACCTTCTCGATGTGCGGTCCTTCGACCAGACCGTGACGACCGAGGGGGTGCGCCGCAACGTGTCAGTGGCGCTGCGGTACATCGAGAGTTGGCTCCGTGGGGTGGGGGCCGCAGCGATCGACAACCTCATGGAGGATGCCGCGACCGCCGAGATCTCTCGGTCGCAAGTGTGGCAGTGGATCGCCCAGCGCGTCGTCACCGAAGAGGGCGATCTCGTGACGCGCGACCTCGTGGAGAGGATGCTGCAGCAGGAGCTCGAGAGCAGCGAACGGTCGACCGAGGATCGTTTCGACGATGCCGCCGCGATCGTGCGCCTCGTGACGCTACAAGACGAGTTTCCGACCTTCCTCACCATCCCGGCCTACACCCACTACCTCGTGGACACGGTGCCGGAGCGGGAGTCGCTCGCCGCCTGAAGGTCGGTCGCGGGATGGTCGCCGCCTGTGCCTTGGTCGTGGGACTGTCGCCGCCGGGCATGGCGCTGGCGAGTGACACCAGCCGCTTGACCTTCGCCTCCGTTCGTGACACCCGCGCCCGAAGTTCCGGGCGCGGGTGTCACTCGGCGGCGCGGAGGGGGCGCAGACGGGGCGCGGGTACTGCGCGTAGACTACATACCGCCCGGTCGGTATTCCGATTGCGGTCGGTACTAGAGAAGGCACTAATGGAGATCGTCGGCGCCGTACTCGAGCAGAGCGGGGCGGAGCCACCATTCGCGGCATCCGCTCCCCTCTCGATCTGCCGTCTGGAACTGGATGCTCCGGGCCCGGGCGAACTCCTCGTGCGCATCGAGGTGGCTGGCGTCTGCCATTCCGACCTGTCCGTCGTCGATGGTAATCGGGTGCGCCCCACTCCCATGCTTCTCGGCCACGAAGCCGCCGGCATCGTGGAGGTCCTGGGAGTTGACACGCTCCAAGACGACACGCTCCAAGACGACTCGCTCCACGACGGCACATTCACTCATGGGACCAGCGATCTGGCTGTCGGCGACCGAGTCACGATGACGTTCCTTCCTCGCTGCGGCGCGTGCGCGGGATGCGCCACCGGCGGTCGCCTGCCCTGCGAGGTGGGGAGCGCGGCCAACAACGCTGGCACTCTGCTCGGCGGCGGGATACGACTCCACCGGGATGGGCATGCGGTCTCCCACCATCTGGGGGTCTCCGCGTTCGCCACCCACGCGGTCGTCAACCGCGCCTCGGTGGTGCGCGTGGACCCGGATATCCCGGCGGAAGTCGCGGCTCTTCTCGGTTGCGCAGTGCTCACCGGGGGCGGAGCGGTGCTCAACTCCGCGAAGCCCGAACCCGGCGAGACGGTAATGGTCGTCGGACTCGGTGGTGTCGGCATGGCCGCCGTGCTCGTGGCACTCTCGCTCGGGCATCATGTGATCGGCGTCGATGGTGTCGAGCAGAAGCTTGTGACGGCTCGTGACCTCGGCGTGACCGAGACCTACACGCCCCAGCAGTTGCTCGACGCGGGAGTTCGAGCGCCCGTGGTGATCGAGGCCGCGGGCAATGCCCGAGCCTTCGAGACCGCACTCGCGGCGACCGCTGTCGGTGGTCGCACCGTGACCGTCGGCCTCCCGGCGCCGGACGCTCGCGCAACGATCTCCCCGCTCCTTCTCACCGCCGAGGCGCGAACCATCATCGGGAGCTACCTCGGCTCAGCCCTGCCCTCGCGCGATATCCCCCTGTTCGCCCAACTCTGGCGCGAGGGGAAGTTACCGGTGGAGAAGCTCATCTCCGGTCGCATCCGCCTCGACCAGTTGAATGAGGCGATGGATGCCCTCGCCGAGGGCCGCGCACTGCGGCAACTTATCGTGTTCGAGCAAGAAGCCGACAAGAAGCCACAGGACCACGAGCCAGACGACAGCCAGAAGGAGAACGGATGACCGAGCAACGCACCGCTATCGTCACGGGAGGCGCCCGCGGAATTGGGGCCGCCATTTCCAAGCGCCTCGCGTCGGACGGCTACGCCGTGGCCGTGATCGATCTCCGTGAGGAGGACACGGCGACCACCGCCGACGCGATCGTGGCGGCCGGCGGGCGCGCCATCGGCATCGGAGCGGATGTCGCTGACGCGGCCGCCGTCGCGAGTGCCGTTGCTCGCACCGCTGCCGAACTCGGGGCTCCCACGATCCTCGTCAACAACGCGGGCATCCTGCGCGACAACATGCTGTTCAAGATGACCGAGGGCGATTGGGATGCCGTGATGGGCGTGCACCTGCGCGGAGCGTTCCTGATGAGCCGGGAAGTGCAGAAGCACCAGGTCACGGCGAAGTGGGGCCGAGTGGTCAACCTGTCAAGCACCTCCGCCCTCGGCAACCGTGGACAGGCCAACTACTCCGCCGCGAAGGCCGGCCTGCAGGGCTTCACGAAGACACTCGCGATCGAACTCGGTCCGTTCGGGGTGACGGCCAACGCCATCGCACCGGGCTTCATCGCCACCGACATGTTACGCGCGACCGCCGAGCGCATGGGCATCACCTTCGACCAGTTGCTCGAGGGTGCCGCGAAGGAGATCCCGGTGCGCCGGGTCGGCCAGCCGGAGGATGTCGCCACCATGGCATCCTTCTTCTGCTCGGAAGGAGCCGGATTCGTCTCCGGCCAGGTCGTCTACGTCTCCGGTGGGCCGAAGGCCTGAACCCATGACAACTTTCGCGAACCCTGCCGCGCTGCTCGACGCCGTGGGAACAGACCTCGGCACCACCGAGTGGCTCGAGATCGACCAGAACCGCATCGACAGCTTTGCGCGTGCGACGGGCGATGAGCAGTGGATCCATGTCGATCCCGCGCGTGCAACCGTCGGACCATTCGGTGGCACGATCGCCCACGGGTATCTCACCCTGTCACTTCTCGTCCCCTTCACCGCGCAGCTGCTCGAGGTGAACGACGTGACAATGGCGATCAACTACGGTCTCGACCGTGTGCGGTTCCTTCAGCCGGTGCGCAGCGGATCGCGGCTGCGGGCATCCGCGTCAGTCACGAGCGCCGAGACGGTAGGCCTCGGAGTGCGTGTGGGTGTGAAGATAACGGTAGCGATCGACGGCGAATCAAAGCCTGCACTCATCGCGGATACCATCGTGCTGTTCGTCGGCACCACCCCGTTACCGGAAGACACGACAGAGGAGCCCGCATGACCGAGGAAAAGGCCCTGACCGAGACGTCCCTCATTGAGCTGTGGACGAGGGCTCGCCTGCACCTCATCCTGTCGCAGATCGCTCCGACCTTCCTGCTGATCGTGACGATCGCACTGCTCGACGCGGGTCTCACGACCGCGCCGGCCAGCGTGCGAATCGCGGCCGCCGGCATCCTGCTCGCCTCGGGCATCCTCGGTGCAGTCGCGCAGATCTCCGTGACGGGCGAGGCCATTGCGGTGATCGACGATCTCGACGCGATCGTCACACCCTCGGCGATATCGATGCGAATCATCGCCTCCCGCCGCTGGGTCGTCGTACCGAGGTTCGTCACGCCCGCGATCTTCGTGCTGGTCTACATCGCGTTGCTCGTGGCGCTCTTCCTTACCGCCAGATGAGGACCGCCCGATGAGGCAGACCATCGTGCCCGAAGGCTATGGCTACCGCCGCATTTTCGGCACGCGTTGGAACGACAATGATGTTTACGGCCACCTCAACAACACCACCCACTATGCCGCGATGGACACCACCATTACGAGCTGGCTGATCGGCGTCGCCGGTCTCCGCACCGACGCGGATGAAGCGATGGCCGTCGTGGTCTCCTCGTCGTGCACCTATCTCACCTCCGTCTCTTTTCCCGAGTCCTTGCTGGTCGGCCTTCGCGCCGGACGCATCGGAACAACGAGTGTCACGTGGGAGCTTGGGTTGCACGCCGAGTCCACCGGCGCCCTGGTCGCAACCGGGCAGTTCGTTCACGTCTTCGTGGATGCGGTGAACCAGCGGCCGGTGCCGATCCCGCGGGATGTGCGTGGCGCCATCGAGGCCCAGCTGGTGATGGCCCCGTGAGCCGCGAACCGCGCGGACTCTCCACTTCCGCGCTCGAGGCGTGGTTGCGAGCGGAGCATCCGCAGCTCGTCGGCGAGTCGGGGCTCGACGCGACGCTGATCACGGGGGGACGCAGCAACCTGACATACCGCGTGCTCGGTGGACCGGCACCCCTGGTACTGCGCCGGCCGCCGCTCGGACATGTGTTGGCGAGTGCACACGACATGGCCCGGGAATTCCGGGTGATCTCGGCCCTCGGCGGCAGCACGGTGCCGGTGCCCGAGGCCCTGCTCTACCGGAATGACACCGATGGCACCGCCGGCGTGGGTATGCCCTTCTACCTGATGGGCTTCGTCGACGGCCAGGTGCTCTCCTCCCCCGCCGCGAACGCTCCCTTCAGCCCGGCCCAACTGAGAACGCTGAGCCTCGACCTCGTCGCAACCCTTACCGAGTTGCACTCCCTCGATCCCGCCACTGTCGGGCTCCAGGACTTCGGCCGGGCGTCCGGCTACCTTGAGCGGCAGGTGCGCCGATGGGGTGAGCAGTACGACAAATCCCGTAATCGCGAGCTGCCGGAGCTCGATGCGTTGCAGGCTGCCCTGCGCGATCGTGTTCCATCCACTGTGAGTTCCTCGCTCGTGCACGGAGATTTCCGCCTCGATAACGCGATGGTGCGCGTGGATGCCGACGGCCGACCGCGGGTCGCCGCGATCCTCGACTGGGAGATGGCGACAATCGGCGACTCCTTCACTGATCTCGGCCTGCTCGGCCTGTACTGGGATATCAGCAGCATCAGTGAACAGGCGGCGGCTGTCGCCGCAAGCGCTGTCGACCGGGCGGCCGGATACCCAACTTTTGCGGAGCTGCTTGACGCCTACGCTGCCGCCCGCGGCACCCCGGTGCCCGAGCTCTCCTGGTATCTCGCTTTCGCCGCCTACAAGCTGGCGATCATCCTCGAGGGCATCCACCTGCGCTTCCAGGCCGGCGAGACCGTCGGCCCCGGCTTCGACACGATCGGTGGGCTCGTCACGCCCCTCGCCCAGGTGGGGCTTCACTCCCTGACCGAGAGGACTGCCTGATGGACTTCGCCCCGGATGCCATCACCGTCGACCTGGTGGCTCGCATGAACGCCTTCCTCACGGAGTGCGTGTACCCCGCCGAGGCCGTACTCGACGCCCAAGTCGCGGAGACGCCGGATGACTGGAGCCTGCGCCCGATCGTGCGGGAGCTGCAGCTCGAGGCCAGGTCGCGCGGCCTCTGGAACCTGTTCCTGCCCAGCGAGGGCCTCACCAACCTGCAGTACGCGGCCGTTGCGGAGCTCACCGGGCGCAGCCCGAAGCTTGCGCCGGTCGCGCTCAACTGCGCCGCTCCCGACACCGGAAACATGGAGGTGCTGGCCGAGTTCGGCACCGCGGCCCAAAGGGAACGCTGGCTGGCGCCCCTGCTCGAGGGACGCATCCGCTCGTCCTTCTGTATGACCGAGCCGGAGGTGGCCTCCTCCGATGCCACGAACATCGCCACCAGCATCCGCCGTGACGGGAACGACTATGTCATCAACGGTCGCAAGTGGTGGTCGACCGGCGCCATGAATCCCCAGGCCGAGATCTTCATCGTGATGGGTCGCACCGCAACACCGGAATCGGATGTCCCGCGTCATCGCCAACAGAGCATGATCCTGGTGCCCCGCGATACGCCGGGTGTCACGATCGTGCGGCCGCTCACCGTGTTCGGTTACGACGACCGGGACCACGGCGGGCACGCCGAGGTACTCTTCGACGGGGTGCGGGTGCCCGTGACCAACCTCATCTCCAGGGAGGGCGATGGATTCGCGATCGCCCAGGCGCGGCTCGGCCCCGGGCGCATCCATCACTGCATGAGACTGCTCGGCATGGCCGAGCGCACCATGGACCTGATGCGCGAGCGCGCGAAGAGCCGCGTCGCCTTCGGAAGGCCCTTGGCCGACCAGGGTGTGGTGCGCGAATGGCTGGCAGAGAGTCGCATCTCCATCGAATCGCTGAGACTCCTGGTACTGAAGACCGCCTGGCTCATGGACACGGTGGGCAATGCCGCCGCGATGACCGAGATCCAGGCGATCAAGATCGCCGTTCCGCGGGCGGTGCAGCAGATCCTCGACCGCGCCATCCAGCTGCACGGAGGTGGCGGGCTCACCGCAGATGATCCGATCGCCGAGATGTTCGCCGGGGCTCGCGCGCTTCGACTCGCCGACGGACCGGATGAGGTGCACCTGTCATCCCTCGGCAAGGCCGAACTGCGCCGCTGACGTCGTGGCGCTGACCGTTACCTCAGCACAGAACTCAGCAGCAGGCTCGTCTCGCTGTTCACGACGCCCTCGATGGCACGGATCTCCCCCAGCGTCCGGTCGAAGTCGGAGAGGGTCTCGGTACGCAGTTCGGCCACGAGATCCCAGCCCCCGTTAGTAGTGTGCAGGGCGCTGATCTCGGGCATCCCGCGCAACTGCCGGATCACGTGATTGGTGGTGCGCCCCTCGACCTCGATGAAGGCGATCGCGTGGATGGTGAGCGGGTCGAGTTCGTCCCGCACTCGCACGGTGAATCCCACGACCGTGCCGGATGACACCAGCCGCTCGAGTCGGCTGCTGATCGTGGCTCGGGCCACCCCCAGCGTGCGCGCGAGGAACGCGACGGACGCCCGCCCGTCTTCGCGAAGGGCGGAGAGCAGGCTGCGGTCGAGGTCATCCAGCACGGGCATGAACATAATATACTACGGGTAGTAACAGAATGGTTAATCAATGATCAGAATATCATCTTTCTGCTTATTCTCTGTGCATATCACCGAGATCTAGGCTTGAGTCCTATCGAAGTGGAGACGGCCGTGACGCGTTTTGTGGATGTTCGCAACATGGTGCGCTGGGCGACCGCGACAGGGCCCGAGACCATCATCAGCGGCATGATCGGTTACCTGCGGGACGACTTCCTCCGCTGGGAGAGCTTCGACAAGTCGGCGCGCGTCGCCAGCCACACTCCCCTCGGCGTCATCGAACTCATGCCGACGAGCGACCTCGAGACCTACGCCTTCAAGTACGTCAACGGTCATCCGTCCAATCCTGCCCGCGGATTCCAGACCGTGACCGCCTTCGGCGTGCTCGCCGATGTGCACAACGGCTACCCCACGCTGCTCGCCGAGATGACCCTGCTCACCGCTTTGCGCACCGCCGCCACATCCGCGATGGTGGCCAAGGAACTCGCCCGTCCGGACTCCACCACGATGGCGATGATCGGAGCCGGAAGCCAGGCCGAATTCCAGGCCCTCGGATTCCGCACTGCACTCGGTATCGACCGCCTGCGCGTGTGGGACACCGACCCGGACGCGCTGCAGAAGTTCGTTCGCAACCTCGCACCGCTCGGATTCGACATAACCCTCGCGACGAGCGCAGCGGATGCAGTGGCGGGCGCAGACATCATCACCACCTGCACCGCAGACAAGGCCCTCGCGACCGTGTTGACGAGCGACCTCGTCGTGCCGGGCGTGCACATCAACGCGATCGGCGGCGATTGCCCCGGCAAGACCGAGCTCGAGGCCGCAATCCTCGACCGGGCCTCGGTATTCGTGGAATACCCGCCGCAGACCCGTGTTGAGGGTGAGATCCAGCAGATGGCGCCCGACTTCCCCGTCACCGAACTCTGGAAGGTCATCGTCGGTACCGAGCCCGGGCGCACCTCGGCGGATCAGATCACCCTGTTCGATTCCGTCGGGTTCGCGATCGAGGACTTCTCCGCACTGCGGTATCTGCGCGACTCCGTCGCCGCCACCGACTTCTTCGACGAGATCGACCTCGTGGCCGCTCCGGAGAACCCGAAGGACCTCTTCGGCATGATCGGCGCGCTCTCCCCCGTCGGCGGCTGAGTCCGGTGTCGATCCAGGCACCCTCGGCGGTCGTACTCGTGCGTCCGCACCACTTCCGACCCAATCCACTCACGGCCGACGACAACGTTTTCCAGGTCACGGGAGCCATCACCGAGTCCTCCCCCCTCGCCACCGCCGCCTACGCCGAGGTGACGCGGGCGGCCTCGGCTCTCGAGAGCGCCGGCATCCGCGTGCACCTCTTCGACGACGAAAGCCCAGACCGACCCGACAGCGTGTTCCCCAACAACTGGATGTCCACCCACCCGGGCGGTCATGTCGCGATCTACCCGATGTACGCGTCGAACCGGCGGGGCGAGCGGCGGTCGGACGTGATCGACATGCTGAAGAACCAGTACCGGGTGCAGGACGTGATCGACTATTCCGGGCTCGAGCTCGACGACGTGTTTCTCGAGGGAACCGGCGCGATCGTGCTCGACCACGTTTCACGGATCGCCTACGTCGCTCGCTCGCACCGGGCCGATCCGATCGCCCTCGAACGGTTCTGCACGAACTTCGGCTATGAGCCGATGGTGTTCGACGCGGTCGACCCGTCCGGCGTGCCGATCTATCACACGAACGTGATGATGGGGATCGCCACCGACTTTGCGCTGGTGGGTTGTGATCTCATCCAGTCTTCGGCGCGTCGCGCCCAGGTGGTTGACCGGCTCACCGCGCACGGACGCACCGTCATCGATCTCGATTTCGGGCAGGTGTGCGACTTCGCCGGCAACGCGATCGAACTCCACGCCCCCGGCGGCCGTATCCTCGCCCTGTCCCGGCGCGCGGCCGTCACCCTCCGGCCCGATCAGCTCGCGGTGATCGAGCGGTCGTGCACGCTCCTGCCGCTCGACATCCCGACCATCGAGCTCGCCGGCGGATCAGTGCGCTGCATGATCGCAGGCATCCACCTCGACCCGCGACCCGCGGTCATCGCTGCGTAGTGAGAGCCTGTCTGAGTTCAGAGCCGGCCCGAACCCGCGCTGAGTGGTCGCAGCACCGTCGCTATCAGGACGGCGGTGAGTGTTGCCGCGGCGGTGGCCACCAATTGCTGCGACGTCAATGGTGCCAGACGCAACACCTGGCCCACCGGAGTGGCGGCTACGACGAGCCCGCAGGCAATGGAAAGTCCGACCCAGGCGGGGAAGGCCGGGTTCGCTGCCCAGGACAGGCCGGGCCGGGCGCGCACGGTCCAAGCGATGAGCGCGTGGCTTGCGAGCCAGGCGACGATGGCGCCGGCGCGGGCCTGGCCTTCGCTCTCACCGGTGAACAGGACGAAGAGGTACGTGGGGATCACGGCCACCACCAGGGTGAGGGCGACGGTGAACAGGGCGACGACGAAAGTGCCGTCGATGAACCGACCGGCCCGCCGCGGTGGCTGGCGCATAGCTCCGGGTGCGACAGGTTCGGAGACGAAAGCGATGGAGGCGCCGATGTCCATGAACAGTTCCAGCAGCACGATGTGGACGGGGGCGAACGGGACCGGATGACCGGCCAGGAGGGCCACCGCCATGACCGTGACGAAGCCAAGTTTCGCGCCAAGGTAGAACGCGACGGCCCGGCGCAGTTGGGACGCAATCGAACGTCCCTTCTCTACCGCCCGGACGATCGTCGGGTAGGAGTCGTCAGTGAGCACCAGGCCGGCGGCCTGCCGGGCCAGGTCGGTGCCACGCTCACCCATGGCGATCCCGACGTTGGCGGCGGCAAGGGCGGGGGCGTCGTTCACCCCATCACCGGTGACCGCCACCCGGCTGCCTGCCGCTTGAAGCAGGCGCACCAGACGAAGTTTGTCGAAGGGTGTTGCCCGGCCCACCACCGTCCCATCCGTGAGTCTTTTGGTGAGAGTGGCGTCATCGCAAGCCGCGAGCTCGGCGCCCCCACGGAGGGTGGGCCCGTTGGGGAGCCCGGCGGCGTCGGCGACGGCGCGGCCGGTGGCCGGATGGTCACCGGTGATCATCAGGGTTGCAACCCCCGCCTGCCGCAATTCGGCGACCGCTTCGGAAACGCCGTCGCGCAGAGGGTCATCGAAGACGACCATCCCGTCGATGCGGAGGTTCTGCTCCAGCTCCCCCGCCTGCGGCAGTTGATCGGGTGCGGACCGCAGGACCTCCACTTCGCTCTGGGTCAGCGGGCGGGAGGCGAACGCGATCACTCGTCGGCCATGAGCTGCCGCGGCCGCGCTCACCTGCTCCCAATCACTGTGCCGGTCGGGTGGGGTGGCGGCCAGGATCGTTTCCGGCGCACCGCCGACGGCCAGCCAGGCGCCGGTCTGATCCCGCCAGGCTCGGGAGACCCGTTTGCGGTCCGGGTCGAACGGCCACACTCCGAGCGGCTCGGCGGCATCGAGTTGGTCCACCGCGTGCGGCGGCAGTTCGGCGGTGGCAGTAGCGGCGATGACCTGGTCCATCGGCTCGGTACTGTCCGTGTGCGGCCCACCCTGGGCCGCGAGGGCGACGGTGAGAACCCGTTCCCGATCTCCGCGGATGTCGGTGAGGACCATCCGGTTCTCGGTCAACGTGCCCGTCTTATCGGTCAGCAGGTGGGTGATCGTGCCGAGCGCTTCCCCCGCGGACAGGCGACGCAACAGCGCTCCTTTCCGTGCAAGTTGCAGGCCGCCCACAGCCAGCAGCACAGTCACCAGGATCGGGAGCTCTTCCGGGACGGTGGCGAAGAACATGGTCAGCGCGGTCAGCAGCATGTCCTGCGCTGGCTGTCCGGCCACCAGAAGACCCAGCAGCGGCACCCCCACGGAGGCGATCACCGCGAGGATCAGCACCCCCCGGGCCAGCTGGCGCATCGCGTCCTGCAGCGGGGTGCGCGGGGTGACCCCGGTGAGGGCGGCGGTGCCTATCCGGCCAAGCTCCGTGCGCGGCCCGGTCTCGACCACCACGGCTCGACCGTGTCCGTCGACCACGTGGGTGCCAGCAAACACCAGGCTTGTTCGAGTGGCGAGGTCCGCGTCGACCGGAACCGGGGGCACGCTTTTGCTGGTCGAGACGGCCTCCCCGGTGAGCGCGGATTCATCGACGCGTATTCCATTCGCTTCCAGCAGGCGAGCGTCGGCGGAAATCACATCCCCGGACTGCAAGACCAGAACATCCCCGGGGACCACCTGTATCGCCTCCACCGTCACCGGGCTGCCGTCCCGGATCACTCGGGCATGCGGGGCGGTGAGCGTGTCCAGGGCGCTGATGGCCCGAGCGGAACGGACTTCGGAGAATGTTTCCACAGCGGCGGCGAGGATGATGACTCCGATGATCGCCAACGCATCACCCAGTTCACCGAACAGGAATGACAACACCGCGACCGCGACCAGCAGCAGTTGCAGTGGCTCGGTGAAGGATTCGAAGAACTCTTCAATCCAGGAGTCCTGCTTCTTGACGGAGAGCCGGTTCGGCCCAGACGATCGCAGCAGGTCCTCTGCACGGAGACTCGTCAGGCCTGCACGGTCAACACCCAGGGCCACCAGCGTGTCCTCCACCGATAGTGAATGCCAGGATGGGATGTACGCTTCGGTCGCCGTGCTCACAGCCATCTCGGCGTCCCCCTATTCGATCCGATCTGTCTCTCACAGCAGATACGGGTGGATGCGGGAAACGCTACAGCAGTCCTGATCGTCGTCCCATCAAACGGATGAGAGCCCGGAGCGGCCGGAGCGTGTGTCCCCGACACTGGATGTCCACCCGTCCGGGCGGTCATATCGCGCTCGATCACCTGTGTGCGGTGAACCGGCGCGGTGAGCGACGGTCCGACATGATCGACAACTCCAGCCTCGAACTCCACGACGTCTTTCTCGAGGGCAGCGGTGCGATCGTGCTCGACGCCACCGATCCGTCGGGTGTGCCGACCTATGATCCGAACGTGATGATGGGCATCGCCCCGACTTCTCACTCGTGGGGCTTGACGACTTCCAGTCCCCCGCGCGCCGCGCCCGGGTGGTAGACCGGCTCTACGGCAACGGGTCGGTGCGCTGCATGATCACAAGCCTCCACCTCGACCCGCGACCCGAGGTGGTCGCGGCCTGATGCGACTTGACGCGGAGTAGCCGCCCCGCGGAGTAGCGGGGGCCTGCCTCCGCAGGCTCAACTTCCTCAGGACAACATCCTGCAGAATGGACGGACCACCGCAAGACCGGAAGCGCCACCTTCTGCAGGACAACATCCTGCAGAATGGACGGACCACCGCAAGACCGGAAGCGCCACCTTCTGCAGGACAACATCCTGCAGAATGGACGGACCACCGCAAGACCGGAAGCGCCACCTTCTGCAGGACAACATCCTGCAGAAACAGAACGCGACCACGACGCCGACCCGCATCACGTGCTTCTTGCCCCCATATCGCCCTAGCCCGCGGTGCGGGATGATCCGGGAGCGCTTTTCCCTCGAACCGGCGGTGAGTCAGCCCGCAGCCCGAAGGTCTCGACGCTGGTTCGGGCGAGCTGAGTGACGACGCTCTTCTTCTTGCCGCTGGGACGAGACGCTCCGCGGCATCCTCGGACGACTGGGCGAAACCTCGCCAGGTCGGCTCCCAGTAGCACGCGCGCCCGCCAAACGAAGTGAGGCTGCCCTCGGCGCCCTCAAGTTTCACTCATGTTGAGATGCCTGACGGGTTCCCCCAGGGCTAGGGTGCGAACCCCTCGTCAAGCGCCATCGCCATCGCCGTCGCCATCGCCATCGCCACAATCGATGATCGGCCTGGCTATAGCTTCGATCTGACCTACATACGAGTGGAGCGGCAGAAGGGTTATAGCCGATGACAAGCGCGCACGCCCCAGTGATTGGCTCCCCGGTCAATGGCGTCCACATCCAGACGGTCCGGGGCATCTCCGTCGGGTCGAGCCGAGCAGAGGTCTTCGCAGATCGGGGCTGGGCTGTCTGGGACCAGAACGGGGATGGGGTTGGCGACCAGCTCGATTTAGGCCACGCGAGGTGCCTGGGACACCATGCCTGGGACACTATGCCTGGGACACTATGCCTGGGCTATCCAGGCTCAACCGGGATCCGGTTCCCCTCGTCATCATGGAACGCGCGCGAGGCAAGGAATCCAGAGTCCATCCGACGATTTGAGCGAGCACTAGCCCCGGCCATCGGGTTGGCGAACCGGATCTTCGATCAAAACCGCTCCACTGCGAAGCCAACCAACCAACCAACCAACCA
>Ga0209100_1000476_pt1 | contig 35040 bp, 32 predicted proteins | sample lystaG_FD_185480 | JGI IMG/M metagenome (GOLD analysis project Ga0209100, IMG submission 185480) | Glacier valley bacterial and archeal communities from Borup Fiord, Nunavut, Canada, to study Microbial Dark Matter (Phase II) -... | ecosystem: Environmental > Aquatic > Freshwater > Ice > Glacier ... | reverse complement strand
GCCAACCCTTTTTCTGTCGCCGCACACAAAACATCATTGTACCACGCCCGCTTGGTCAGAGCGGTACATTGACCCCTAACCCCCGCCCATTGACCCCTAACCCCCGCCCTTTGACCCCTAACCCCCGCCCTTTCCCCGATTACAGGGCAAGGGAGTCGAACGCGGTGGGAAAGGCCGGGATAGGAGAGATTTAGGGAGGGGTCAACGACTTTGCAATACCCCTGGTATAATCAAGGGCAACTGAGTAACGATCAAGAAAGGGCGCTGGATGAACACGTTAGCGATGTTTTTGGACAAAATGACGATCGGCCAACCGCAGCTTTACGCGAATATGGCGGTCTATCCGCTGCATGTGCAAAACGGCCACCAGCGCCCGTATCAAACGCTGGACGAAGCGCTTGCCACCAAAACGCTTGAGGTGAACGAAGTGAGCGAAAATGGCAGCGTACCGAGCCTGATGGTTCACAATCGCGGTGATAAGCCGGTGCTGCTGGTGGTGGGTGAGGAACTCGTCGGCGCGAAACAAAATCGCGTGCTGAATACGTCGCTGCTGGTGGCCGCGCACAGCGATTTGCAAATTCCGGTGAGCTGTGTGGAACGTGGGCGATGGGCCTATCGTAGTCGTAATTTCGATGCCAGCGTGACCACTTCGCACTTCAAACTGCGCAAAGTGCAAGTTGAGAACGTGACCAAAAGTTTGCGCAGCACAGGCGATTTCGATGCCAACCAGCGCGATGTGTGGCGCGAAGTTGATCAGACGATCACGCGCACCGGCTCAACCACCACGACCAGCGCGCTCAACGAAGTTTTCAAGCAAAGCGAAGCACAACTGCAAGCCTATATTGACGCTTTTCCAGCGCCGGATGCGCAAGGCGTGATCATCGCGATCGACGGCGCAATCGTGGGCGGCGACGTGTTCGATCACGCCGAAACGTTACAGGCGCTGTGGCCGAAGCTGCTGCGGAGTTACGCCCTTGACGCACTCGAACGCAATCAACAGGAAAAGCAGCCGCGCAGCACACCTGCCGCGTTGATCGACACCAAACAATTCATGACGCACGCCCAGAATGCCCACCACGAAATCTACGAGTCGGTTGGTTTGGGTAGCGATATTCGGGTGAGCGGCGATCAGGTCACGGGCAGCGGCTTGGTCTGGAATGATCAGCTGGTACATGCCAGCCTGTTCAGCGCGAAAGCCTAGCCATGCGTCTATGGGGCAGCAGACATTATCGCCTGCACACGTTAATCGCGATCCTCGTAGTTGCTGTACTTGCGCGCACAACAGCACTCATACCGACCGCCGCGCAGACGCAAGAACCTACGCAAGCGCCGCCGATCACCAAAGTGCTGTTGTGGCATCAATGGCTTGGCGAAGATGCGCAGCTGCTCACCCATTGGATCACCGACTATCAGAACGCCCACCCGGACGTTCAGATTGACGCGCGCTACATTGATGGTGATTTACGCGCGCAGTTTGCCGACGCTGTGCGGATTGAACGCGGCCCCGATCTGTTCATCGGACCTTCAACGTGGACGGGTGGTCTGCTTAATGCGCAGTTGATCGCGATACTTGGCACGAAAATCGACCAAAGTTTTCTGGCGCAAGCGACCGATGTAAGCTGGCAGAATGTCGCGGTGAACGGCGTGATCTACGGCGTGCCGGAAAGCAATCAGGGGGTGGCGCTGTATTACAACGCAGCGCTGGTGACTCAAGTACCTGCCACACTGGATGATCTGCTCAAACAGCCTGTGCTATTCGCCTACGATTTTTACACGACGGCGGGTATTTACAATGGGCTAGGCGGCCAGTTGATCAACGCCAATGACACCAATCTGCTGCACGCTGACGCAGCGCTCAATGGCTATTTGGGACTGCTGAAAAGCGCATACCCGAATACGCTGGCAGCCGTCACGCCCATCCCCGGCGATCAATTACCACTGATCGCAGACAATGCGTTTCGGTTGGGCAAAGTGCCTTTCCTGATTGAAGGCAATTGGAAGCTATCGGACTTGCGAGAATACTTAGGCGATCAACTGCGCGTTGCCGCACTGCCAACGCTGGCAAATGGTAAGCCGTGGTCACCCTTCGTGATCAGCACGGCGTTTTTCATCAGCGCCTCAGCTAACGCGCCTGTGCAAGCGCTCGATTTTATGCGCTACGCCAGCGGTACTACGGCGCAAACGCAAGCCGCCAAAATCGGACAGGTGCCGGTCAATCCAAACGTCACGCCTGACGACAGCTTGCTGGCCGCGTTTGCCAAACAATTCGCGCTCGGCAGCCGGACGCCATCCAATACCGCCATGACGGATTATTGGGCAGCGCTCGATCAGGCGGTCAGCGCTGTAACGGTCGGCAAGCAGCCTGTCGATAAAACTGCGCAGGATGTCGCGCGCACGCTCAATGTGTTACATGCTGCGCCAACAATCACCCCGACGCCCTAACTACACGGCGAACAGGAGTCAGCTACGGCGCGTTACCGACGATCGACCAGGTGCCGACGCCCGCCAACGATAATTTGTACACCGCGCCTGACGGCCCCTTGAAGTACAGTTCACCGGGACCCCCTGGCTGGATCACGCCGTTATAGACGATTTGCGCACTGGTTGCCCAACCCAACACATCCGCGATATGGCCGCCATTCGACCACGGCTTATGGAGCCAAATATAGCCGATCTCGACGGTGGGTTGTATGAGATTACCGGGCGGTGGCAGCACGGGCAGCGGTTGATAGTTCCAGTCCATCGGGTAGGCGTTGACGCGGTTACCGTCGTTGGCAAGTATGTACACATTGTTGGTGGTCGGGATATAAAAAGCGATCGCGCGTTCCAGCGACTGATATTTGAAAGCCGCCGACGTGGACGCCTGACCCGCGCAGCCGGATGGCGCAGGCGCAAAAAACCAGGCTACTGCGCATTGAATGGTAATCGTGATCGATTTGCTGGCGGTATTCTTGCCCGTCTTGGCCGTGATGCGATAGATCACCGTGTTACCCAGATCGGGGGTGAGCGTGATCAACTGTTGGCCGCCCGGATCGGTTTTGTTGGAACTCACCAGCGTGCCGGATGCCGTGAGCAAATCGAGCGTCACCGTATCGGCATTGGCAGTTTGCCAGCGCAATAAATCCTGACTGCCTGCTTGCACGCTCGGCAAATCGGCGGTGAAGGTCAGAATCAACGGCAGCACGGTTGGCGTGAAGGATGGCGACGGCGTGAACGTGTAGGTCGCCGTAAAAGTGTTCGTGGGTAGCGGCGTATTGCTCGGCGTGAAAGTGCGCGACGGGGTGAAGCTCGCTGTCGGTGAAATCGTTCCGGTATCGGCGGGCGGCAGCGTCTCGGTCACGGTCGGTTTAGGCGTTGGTGAGTGATATGGCGTGTGGGTAGGCAGCGGCGTTGGCGTATCGCTGGCCGTGAGCGTGACCGACGGCGTGTAAGTGGCCGTATCGGTGGGCAGCAGTGCCACCGTGGGTAGCGCGACCGGCTGCTGTGGGGCACACGCACTTAGCAGTGCCACCATCATGAGCAGCACCGTAAGGAATATCCAACTATTCAGCCGCTGTTTCACCGTTTGCTCCCCAATCGCACAGGTGCTTGCTTACTTTGGTCTGCTGTTCTGGGCGCAGCATATTTTTGCCCCTGCAATAGCTAGGAGCTTCAGTGTACCTTATTTTGCGCCGGATGTTGTGCCTTTTCGAGCGCAGTTACGCTGAGCAGTGCTTGAGCTTTTTCAGCATGGGCCGCTTCACGCTTGCGACATAAGCCGCTTATGCGTACACTCTGGAGAGACTATTCAATCGCTTTAATCCTAGAGTTTTCTCATGCCAACCAACCAACGCGACAAAGTGCTTATTGTGGACGATGATCCTGCCGTGCGTTCATTGCTGCGCGAACAGGTGCTTGACGCAGGACGTTTTGAGGTCTTCGAGGCGCAGGACGGCCCCGAAGGGTTGACCCACATCAAAGCTAATCCGCCCGATCTGATCGTGCTCGATCTGGTCATGCCGGGACTCAGCGGTACCGATTTTCTGGTAGCGCTCAATGCGCAAGGCTACAGCGGCCCGATCATCGTAGCGACAAAACGCGGTAACGAAGCAATGGCGATCGATGCGTTCCGGTTGGGCGCTACCGATTATCTGACCAAACCTTTGCGCGAAGCCGAAGTGCTGCGCGCCATTGAGCACGGCCTCTCTGAAGTGCGCTTGCGACGTGAACGGCGCGATCTGATGGATCAATTGCAGCAGTCGAATAAGCAGTTAGAGCGGCGCGTCAAAGAGCTGACAACGCTCTCCAGCATCGGTAAGAGCGTAACCACTGTATTCGACTTGCAGCAGTTGTTTACGCAGGTGTTGGAAGCTGCCATTTTCATGACGGAGGCCGATCATGCAACGCTGCTGCTGCACGATGAACAGAGCAATCAATTGATCTTGCGGACGGGCAAAAATCTGACGCTGGTCATGCAGGAACGGCTCGGTGAGGCGATCAGCGATGATATTGCAACGCTCGTCATGGCGTCCGGTCAACCGCTCGCCGCGATGGGCGATAACTTGCGACGCTTTCACGTCAGCACCGATTTGCAAGCCGCGATCTACGCCCCGCTGATGTTAAAGGGCAAAGCGATCGGTGTGATGACGGTTGGTAATCATCGCAAGCGGCGCGGTTTCGATGAGAACTTATCGCAAGTCATGGGCATTCTGGCCGATTATGCCGCGATCGGGATTGCTAACGCGCGTTTGTTCAACACGATCGAACAGCGCGCGCGCAGTACCGAACGCGCCTATGAAGAACTCAAAACGCGCGATATGCGCCGTGAACGGCTGCTCAACAATGTACTGAGTTTGCGGCAGCCGCTCTTAACCTTACAGGACGATCTGAAACGACTGTCGGGCGTGAGTGCCGCCACAATGCCGCCGACGCTCGTTGCACACGTCAGCGACATGGAGCGCATGATCGCCAGCTTACTGACTTCCGTTCAGGATGTGGCGCGCTGAGCACTGCTAATCGTTAGAAGCCGTAAATATCGCCGTACTTGCTCGTCAGATACTGCACATAAGGGCGCGCGTTGAGCGGCTCACCAAGGGCGCGTTGTACCAATTCCTTCGGCGTGAACTTGCGGCCATGCGCGTGAATATTAGTGCGCAGCCAGCCGAGCAGCGATGCAAACTGGCCGTGCTCAATGTCAGCAGGGATGGACGGCACATCGTGCGCAGCTTTTTCGTACAACTGCGCCGCTAACATGCTGCCAAGCGCATAAGTCGGAAAGTAACCGACCAGCCCGATCGACCAATGTACATCCTGCAAAATGCCGAGCGTGTCGGTCGGTGGTGTGATCCCCAAATAGGATTTGAACTTTTCATTCCAGGCGGCGGGCGCGTCGGCCACGCCGAGCGTACCGGACAGCAGTTCTTGCTCCATCTCGAAGCGCAGCATGATATGCAGCGAGTACGTCACTTCATCGGCTTCCACGCGGATAAACGACGGCGCAGACGTGTTGACGGCGCGGTAAAACGTTTCCACATCGACATCACTCAACGATTCGGGAAACACATCCTGAATTTGTGGGAAGTAGTGCTTCCAAAAGCCGCGACTGCGCCCGACCACGTTTTCCCACAAACGCGATTGACTCTCATGAACGCCGAGCGAAGTCCCGCTTGCCAGATAATGCGGCAGATCAGCGCCGACGCCTTGCTCATATAAGGCGTGACCCGTCTCATGCAAGACTCCAAATAGTGCGACCTGCAAAAAGCGTGGATCAAAGCGCGTCGTGATCCGCACATCATCGCGCGACATGCCTTCGCAAAATGGATGCACGGCCACATCTTGCCGCCCGCGCTGAAAGTCATAGCCAAAATCATGAGCGACGCGCGCGCTGAAATCATTCTGCTTTTTAACATCGTAGAAACGGCGCAGCACCGAGTCGTTGGCGCGTTCTTTTTGCTCGACAATGCGCGTCACCAGCGGCACTACATCTTTTTTGAGCGCGTCGAAAATGGCGGTCACTTCTGCGGTGCTTGTGCCGTACTCGTACTGATTCAGCAGGGCGTCATAGCGATTTTCAGCATAGCCAATATGATCGGCTTCCTGGCGTTTGAGCGCGATGATCTTTTCCAGCCACGGCGCAAATAATGCATAATTGTTCTCAGCGCGCGCTTTGATCCAATCGGTATGGGCAAGCGATGTGGTATGCGCCAATTCTGCAATGAGTGACGCAGGTACGCGCGTTTTGAGGTCGTAATCGCGCTTTGCCACCCGTACCAGACTGGCATCATCGCTGGCATCATCCGCGCTCGCTAATTCGACGGCGGACTGCTCAAAAAGTTGCCCCATCGCGGGCGTGGTGAACATTTCGTGCGCGATGCGCTCAAGCGTCGCCATCTGGTCGCCACGGGTGGCCGCGCCATGTTCGGGCATGTACGTCTGCTGATCCCAACCGAGCAGCGCAACCGCGCTCGTAATATTTTGCACGTCGTCAAGACGCGCTTTGAGTTGATCGAATGACGCTAAGGACTCTGGCATGAAAATTTCCCACAATTAATCGTAGTGAACTGATTTGTGTGGCAGAGCATAGCATTTGGGCGGGTTGGTTTGCAAGCTGAGGCATAAAACGTGAGGTGAAAATCCCCCTGTCTTTTGGGACAAGGGGACAAAGAAACGGATTTTACTTGGTGGCGGCCATCGTCGCAGCCATCGTTGCGGACGACATGGCAGGTGCCTTGACGGACGTAAACGGGACGATCAACGTATTGAACGGCGCATCCAGCTTGGCAACCAACATGCTCTTGCCAACCGCCTTCATGACATCATCTTTGCTCGGCAGCTTGTACTTGGCAGTTTCCATGTCACCGAGCGCGCCTTTTTTGCCGCTCAACAGCGGGCTGACGACGGGCACAGCTTCGGATACGTTGTAGAACACGGGTGCGCCCAACGCAATGTTGTTGGGGAACAGACCGCCCGTATCGCGTACCAGCGCCAAATGCTGAGCTTCGATCGTGGCAACTTGTGCAGCCGTGGCGGCCAGCAGCGGTTGACCCAATTCAGCAAAGCGGCGGGTAGCGGCCAGGTAAGCGCCGACGAACACGGTTTCAGCGATCGAGGTCACCAGGCCGAATGCTTGCGTGGTGTCGAACGTGCCGACCGGGAAATAGAATTCGGTGGTCAACGGCTTACCACCATTGGACATCAGGAAATCCAGGTGGGCTTGTTCGGATTCGAGCGCAGCCTGAAAGTAGGCCACATCTTTAGGATCGAATTTAGCTTTGGTGGTCGTGGCATCCAGCGCGCGGAAGTAGTGCGTCACGGCGAAGGCTTCAGCAGTGGCGGCGATGTTGAGCATATCAGGGATCGAGTCGCCGTTATCTGCGGCAAACGCACTGCTAACGCCAAACATCCCGCTGAAACCGACTGTTGAGGCGGCGGCAAGCAATGCGCCACCCTGTAAGAAACCACGACGCGACAAAGAGTTATTCTAGCTCACGTTCAAATCTCCTTAACACGAAAGATCAGGTTGGCGGCGTTGATCACGATGAAGTGTGTTGTGTACGCCGCATAATGAGAGTTACGTTACGGCTGAGCGATTTGGATTTAATCGTCATAAATTTGCACGCGCATTCGTCCTGAATTCGTCCCGCCTGATACGGCACACCTTATGATTCGCCAGCATCGAAAAGTCGGCGGGCAAACAGCACTTTAGCGATTGCTTTTTAGAACTAATGTTCCTATAATTATGGGCGCTCTGGCGTTATAATTGAGCACAAGAAGCCTGACGAGCGAGGACTATGTTCAAACGAATCGGCATTTTGGCACATCCGCAGCGACCCGCCAGTGGGCCGATCGGTGAACAAATCAAACAGCGTTTGCAGGAGCACAACATCGCGACTTGGATGCAGACCACCTGGGACGCTGACATCGTTGCGCCGCTGGTGGCCGACTCCGACATGGTGATCGCGATCGGCGGCGATGGGGCGATGCTCCGCGCGGCTCGGTTGTGCGCGCCGCCCAATGTGCCCATGTTCGGGATCAATACCGGACATCTGGGCTTTCTGACTGAGGCAAGCGGCGAAACCTGGGAAGCCGCGCTTTCTGCACTGTTGAACGGCCATTATTGGATCGAACAGCGAATGCTCATTCGATCGGAGGCGTGGCGGGGTACGCAGTTGCTTAGCATGAGCGAGGCGCTGAACGATGTGGTGATCAGCCGTGGCATGATCGCGCGTTCGGTGCTGATGGAAACATATATCGACGGCGGTTGGGCGACCACCTATGCTGCTGATGGCTTGATCGTCGCCACGCCGACCGGATCGACCGCTTACGCGCTGGCGGTGGGCGGGCCGATTTTGCCACCGGAACTCAAAAACATCCTGGTAATTCCGGTTGCGTCGCATCTGAGCATGGATCGCCCGATGGTGCTTTCGGAAGGAGCGACTGTTGAAGTGGTGATCGCGCCGGAAACCGCAGGCGATGTGATCCTGACCGTGGACGGCGAACATACAGCCACCTTGCAAGTGGGCGACTGCGTGATCGTGCGCGCCAGTGAACGAATCAGCCGCTTCATCCGGCTGCGCGAACGGAACTACTTTTATCGCTCGCTGCTGGATCGCATGGAGCCGCGCATTCCGGTACGGCGCGAACCGGCGCAGCGCATTTTGCACAATGATATTCCTGGGCTATCTGCAAATGGTATCAGCGAACTTGACAGCGTTTCTTGACAGCGTTTTACAGACTTTCATAAAGGGGCGGATAGCATGTCGGTAGCAAGTGATCCGATTGACGAGCAGATCGAACAGAAAACGTACTGTTACATTCATCCGAATGTTGAATCGAACCTGCACTGCAACAAGTGCGGCAACTACATTTGTCCGCGTTGTGCCGTGCGAACGCCCGTAGGCTACCGCTGCACGCGCTGTATCTATCAGCAGCAGGACACCTACTTCACCGCACAGCCCAAAGAGTACGTGATCGCGTTTGTGGTCGCCTTTGCGCTGGCAATCCCGATCAATTATGTGCTGGCACGCGCATTGTTCATCGCGATCTTTTTGGGAATCCCGGCGGGCGGCTTGATCTCTGAGGCGGTGCATCGGGCGACGCGGCGGCAGCGTGGACGCTACATGGCCTATATCGTCGGCGCGGCAGTGATCGTCGGCGCGTTGGTGGCCGCTTATCCACAAATCGCGATCGCACTTGACATTCAAGACCCTTCGGTGCTGATCTTTCCGGCGATCGCGGCAGTGCTTTGTACGATCACGGCGGCAGCGCGCTTTCGGCTTGGTCGCTAGGGCGTTGTTTTGTAGGGGTCTGGCTTGCCCGACCTATCCGTTCAATAAAACAATCTGAGGTTTATCGTAATGTTAGCGGAACTGCGTATTCAAAACTTTGCCATTATCGATCGGCTGGAACTGCATCTTGCGCCGCACTTCAACGTGATCACAGGCGAGACGGGCGCGGGTAAGTCGATCATTATCGATGCGGTCGATATGCTGCTTGGCAGCCGCGCCGATCCTGACTTTGTGCGCGCCGGTGCGGATCGGGCGATCGTAGAGGGCGTTTTCAAGATGCCCGTCGCCGTTCAGAATGAACTTAAGCCGCTGTTGGAAGCGGAAGGGATCGAACTGACCACGCCCGATGAAGTGCTGCTGACGCGTGAGATTCGCGTTAACGGGCGCAGCTTATCGCGGATCAACGGCACGTCGGTCAGCTTGCAATTTTTCCGCGAGGTGGGCGATCATCTGGTGGATATTCACGGCCAGAGCGAACATTTATCGCTGCTCAAATCCAAAGAGCATATTTACATGCTCGATCGCTATGCCAATTTGTTCGATCAACGTCGCACGCTGGCCGAACAAGTCCGCAAGATCAATGAAGTGCGCGCCGAAATCGATAACTTGCTGCAAGATGAAGCAGCGATCGCGCGCCGGATCGATATGCTCGGCTATCAAATCGAAGAAATCCGAGCAACCGCGCCGCAAATTGGCGAAGAAGAGACGCTCCGCGAAGAACGGACGCGCCTCTCCAATGCCGAGCAGCTCGCCTCGCTGACGCAAGAAGCGCAAGCGCTTTTGTTTGAAGGCAGCGAGGAAAATAGTTCGGCGGTCGATCTGTTGGGTCAGGCGGCGCTGCTGCTGGCAAAACTGGCGCGTATCGAACCGTCATTCGAGGAATCGCACGCGTTAGCCGAATCGCTCAGCGCGCAAACCGAGGAATTGGCGCGCACCCTACGCGACTACCGCGAACGGATCGAATACAGCCCATCGCGCCTGAACGAAGTCGAGGAGCGGCTGGAGGCGTTGAGTCGTCTCAAACGCAAATATGGCGGCACGATCGAAGCGGTGCTGGCGTATCGCGAAAAAATCCAAAAAGAGCTGACCGACATCACGCACAGCGAAGAACGCCTGATCGAACTGCGCGCTCAGGAAGAAGTGCTGCTCCACAAAATCGGAGAAATCGCCGCTGCCGTGAGTGCGATCCGCCGCAAATTTGCTGCCGCGTTAGGTGGCAATATCGAAAAAGAGTTGCAGGAACTACGGATGGGCGGCGCACGTTTTCAGGTGGCGATCACGCAAACTGAAGCGCCGGACAGCGGCTGCTACGTCGGTGAACGGCGCTTAGCTTTCGATACTACGGGCGTCGATCATGTCGAGTTCATGATGGCCGCCAACACGGGCGAGCCGCTGCGCCCAATGGTCAAAGTGGCGTCGGGCGGTGAAACGGCGCGTATCATGCTGTCCTTGAAAGGGGTACTGTCGCGAGCGGATCAGACGCCTACGCTGATCTTCGACGAAATCGATCAGGGGATCGGCGGGCGTGTCGGCGTCACGGTCGGGAAAAAGTTATGGAGCTTATCGGAGTCGCATCAGGTGTTATGTGTGACGCACCTTGCGCAGTTAGCGGGCTTCGGTGATTCGCATTTCAAAGTCGCCAAAAGTCTGAAAGGCGATCGCACGCTGACCACGATCACGCCGCTCAACGAAACGCAGCGCGTGGACGAGATCGCAGAAATGCTCGGCTCGGAGTCGCACAGCGCACGCCAGAACGCGCAGGAGATTTTGGAGTACGCGCAAAATATTAAGCGCGGCGAGCATCCTGTCCCGATCAGCGTGGCGAGCGATGGAGACGATAAGAAAGAAGATCATGGAGTGCAGCCAGCACTGCTGTAAAACCTTGCGCTAATGTATGCGGCACACCCCTTGCTATCGACTCGACGTATACTGTGATCAAGGTAGCGATCAGGCAAGAGCAAAGGGGTAGTCATTCCATGTCGCAGCAAGAGATCAGACCGAAACGAGTCAATCCGCTCATTCGTTATGCTTCCAGCCGCCTGTTTTTGCTTGCTGCGCTGGTGGCCGGAATCATTGCCACGATCGGAGCATGTGCGGTATTCGCGCCGTACAGCTTTCAGCAGATGGTTCAGGCGGCGCAAGGGGTTGGCCTCAAAACATATACGGTGATCCTCGGCGTGACGGGCAATCCGACGCTTAAAATAATCGTGTATGACGCTAATGTGACCGCTTCCAGCACGGTTACCCGTGATATGGGTGTGCTTGGCTTTTTATATGGTGAGAATGCGCAGATCACCGGCACCGTTCACGTTGCGCTCGGTGCTGATCTCAAAACCAATCAATTCGGCGTGCTGAGCTGCGACGTCGATACGCAAACGCTCAACACGATCGAAAATCGCGCGCCGCTGTCTGGCTCTGCATTCGACAGCCAGCAGATCAAGCAAGCTGCCTACAAAGCGTTTGAGCAGCAATCGTCACAGCAGGCGATCGCGCAATATTGGCCGGAAGCGCGCCGCCGTTTGCAAGGTCAGTTTGAAAGTTGGGCGCTTGGCGTGCAAATCCCGGAAAAGCCGACGCTTGCGGATTGTCCAGCCAACGTGACGCCCGCGCCTGTGGCAACTGCAACGCCGTAACAACCGCTTAGCTCAGCGCTGGCTCGATCGAGAATAAGCGGGCGCGATCGGCTACATAGTTGGGCACATAGTACACGTCGTAGTGACCTTCGATGAATTGCTCGGCGCGATCCGGCTCAATGCTGATCGAAAAATCATCGCTCTGCAAAAAGTATTGATCGCCTTGCTGCAAAAGTTTGACGAAGCCGCTATATTTGACAACCGGGGTGGTGACGCTTTCGCGTAAGGTGTTCCAGACAGCGGCTAAGCCCGCGAACCCTGCTAACAGACCAATCGCGCCAGCGCCTGCAAAACAGGGCGCTGCTACCCATCCGAGCACCAGCCCGATCTCACGTTGAATGGGCAGTGAAAGCACTACTAGTAAGGCGATCGCCAGCAAGGCTAGTGCTGCACCGCGCAAGCGATGCTGTGCACCTGAATAGTGTCCACGCCGATTCGCCAACAGATCGGCGTCGCTGAAATCAAAGATGGATTGCAGATCGGCAATGCTCAGATGATGCGGCAAAGGTGGCTCGATACTCATCTCAACACTCATAAAAAGTGACCTGTTCTAGCGAGAGCAATATCGATTCCTGTAGATCAATTGTAACGTTTATACATTATTTTGAGCTTGTTTGGATTATGTGAAAGTGGATTGCTTCATGCGCCTGTTTTATCGAAACACACCGTAAAACCCCTGCCTTTAGGCATGGGGAGTATGTCACGGAATAGAGTTGCTATCCAGGCGTTGATAAATTGTCCATTGATTGGGTGTAATAGTCCCGACTGGCGTATACTGCGCAGCTAACTGCTGTTTCTTGGCGATTACTCGCGGCGATGTGACCGCAAACGCATCCGGCGAGTCTAACCCCTGGCTCGTCGTATCAATAATCAAACGCGGTTTGTTTGTAAGCAGATCGTCGTAAAAACCCTCAATTCTAGCTTCAGAGGCGTAGCTGTTGTCTACAAGCCGTGACGTGAGCAATGGTAACTGGTATACAAATCGGCTCGGTGCAGTACGGCGGGTGATCAAATTGAGTGTTGTGTGCGTGCCCAACAATAAGACCGTGTCGGTGGGTGCAGTGTGGCTTTCGATATAGTCGCTCACCTCTGAATAATAGGAGTAAGTAATATGATAAACTGTCACTATCTGAGTATATCTACCGAGCATGACGGCACATAACGTGATTACCAGCACCGTTGGGATGATCCAACTCAGCGCTGTTAATGATTGTCGTTTAATAAAATACCGATGGAGCGCGGTGTTCAACTGATAAAGGAAATAACCGGACAAAATGGTTGCCGTAGGAAACAAACCGACGATGTAATGTGCAGAGCCACGCCTTGCCAGCGTTGCAAATACAAAATCGATCCCAAAGCCCAACGCGGTCACCATCAAAACAGGCTGCATACCCCTGTCAACCGCAACAGGAGCAGCAGTGGCAGGCAATGATCGACGCTTACTGATAAGGCTGAGGACATTTTGTATGACGTACAACCCAAGCCCCAGGCTGCTCAGCAGCAGGAGCGGCCAGCCCATGTCCAGAAATGTTTGCAGCACGAATCGCATTGAAGATAAACTGTTGCGCAGACTGCCGCTGCTGCTATAGGCAAGGTTATAAACGACAGTTGCATCAATAAACGCACTGAACCAACCTTGCGCCAGCGCCAATCCCATAAAAGCCGCCGGGATCGTCAATGCACCGGCGGCCATCGCCACACCGCGCGTAAACATGGCGCGAAACTGACGGCGACTGAGTGCCTCACCGACTACGTATATCCCGATAGCGAGCATAATACCGGTAGACGTTTGTTTTGTTGAGAAAGCAGCACCGCCTAACAGTCCAATAGCGTAGCTGCGCCATCCCCAATCGCTTCGGCATACCGCGCTCAAAAATAAAGCCAACATGCCGAACTGAAAAACAAGCGCGTATTCTTCAGTAATATTGCCACCTTGCAAGAAAAAATTGAGAAACCATAACCAGATCAACAAACCCAATACAGCGATATATCTATTAAAAATGGTTTGGAGCAAGCGATAGCTGAGCAGGGCGCTGATTAAAAAAAAGAGCACCTCAATCCCTACAATTCCCCAGCGTGAATAAGAGGTGAACGTCTCGGCCAGCGCATTCAGATAAAACACGACGGGTGGCTTGTGATCCCAGACGTCTTTGTAGGGAAATTGCCCGTTGAGGATGCGCCACCCGACATATTGAAAAACGCCAGAGTCGGTGTTCGGATACCGCATATTCAATTCCGTGAATGGCACGATCAGGCAAAGCAGTAAGCCAACCACAAGCAGCACAACGCCAATTTGTGAACGGATTGCTTTCTGTATAATCAATAGGTTTCTCCGTCTAAGTGATTTGTGTTATCAGGGGCGCAACATGCATCGCCCCTGAAAGTTGACCGTATAAGCAGCTTGCTCAGTGCCTGAACAGGAGTTGATCAACGATCATAGCTAAGAACAACATCGCCAGATACATCGTTGAATATTTGTAGGTGTTTTTGGCGGCAGCTTTGGTGGCAACCCGAATCAGCCGGATCGCTTGATACAAAAAGCCCGCACCTAACCCGAACGCTACGATGAAGTAGAACAAGCCCAACATGCGGAATGGCAAGGGTAGCAGCGTCAGCACGATCAATTGCACCGCGTACAGCAGAATTTGCCAGCGCGTGACCGCTTCACCGCGCGCTACAGGCATCATCGGCACATGGGCGCGTTCGTAATCGGCATTGACCAACAGCGCTAACGCCCAACTATGTGGTGGCGTCCAATAGAAGATGATCGCGAACAGCAAAAAGGCATTCGCGCTGAGCGATCCGTTCACCGCCGCCCAACCGACCAATACGGGCATTGCGCCAGCACCGCCGCCGATCAGAATGTTGAGCACCGTGTTACGCTTGAGCAGCATCGTATACAGCACCACGTAATAAGCCGCGCCGAACATGGCAAGAAAGGCGGTCAGCGGGTTGACCAGCCAACTCAGCATGAACGCCGACCACGCCAACAATCCAAAGCCAAACAACAGCGCATTGATCGGCGCGATGCGACCGGACGGCAGCGGACGGCTTTGCGTGCGGGACATATTCGCGTCCATATCGCGATCGATGTAGCAGTTGAGCACGCTTGCGCCGCTGGATGCACATACGCCGCCAATGATCGTCGCTGCTAACGTGATCAGCGACGGAATGCCATGTGCCGCGATCACCATCGCCGTGACGGTGGTAAAAATCAGCAGGATCGAGATGCGCGGTTTGGTTAGTTGAAGATAGTCGCGGAGCGGGCTGTGCTGCTCTGCGGCTGGACTGGGCTGTGCGATTGTTTCCGATACGATTGTTGAAGCCATGTTACCCCGCTCAAAATTACCATTGCCGACCAGGTTGCTGCCGCGAACGTCACATGCAGTGAGCGCGTGATCACTTTGACCGCATCCGGGTTCGCTGCCGAAAATATGACCAACGCACCGAGCGCCGCCTGCATCAGATACATCACACAGGCAAACGCGATCGCGGAACGGGTCAACGCGCTGGCTCGGCTGCGCCATACTTGAATTGCCAGCGTCAACAGCACAATGCCGAGTCCACCCGCGATCAGCCGATGTGTCATGTTCAGCGTTTGCAGCGGGCCTTGCGCGGACGGCCACACTGCGCCAAAGCACAGCGGCCAGCTTGTGCCACACGCGTAAGCCGCATTATTGCCAGCGACGACCGCGCCCACTAATGCCACACTGTAGGCCAGCACCGACGCGCCGATCACCTCAGTCAGTGGCAGTGTACCTCGCTGCTCATCATTTTCTGCCTGAGCTTCAACGTCCGCTGCTGAACGCACATTCACCCACGCTACCAGATAGCACGCCAACAGCAGCATACTATTCGCCAGATGGATCAACACGCTGAGCCATTCATTGCTGAGTCGAACGGTCAGCGCGCCTAAACCACTTTGCACAAAATACAGCACAAAGCCTAAGATGACCGGATACAACACGCGCGGCGTATCTTTGTATAGACGCACCGCTTGCACCAACGTTGCCAGCGCGAAAACGCCGACGAGCAGCGCAAACAATCGGTGACCATATTCGATCACCACCGCTGTATTAACAAACTCCGGCACGAGCAAGCCGTTACAGGACGGCCAATAAATGCCGCAGCCCATGCCGGACTCCGACACGCGTGTAATAGCCCCGATCACGATCATCATGAACGTGACGATCGCCGTGAATAGTACCAATCGCCTAAAACCCGGATGTTCAGTCCGCGCACTAAACGCTTGATTCATTTTGACGCCTCAAAGACTTGTTAAAAGTGATCCGATTATAAGCATTTGTGCTTTTTTGCGCAATAGCCCTTTTCGCTTAACACCCGAAACGTATTACGCAAATTGTTCGAGCTGTTTTGGCACAATCGGCGGTAACAGCGCGATCACCTCGATCTCGACCTGTGCGCCGAGCGGCAAATCCAGATTGCCAATGGTCGAGCGGGCGGGCGGCGCACCCGGAAAAAACTTTGTGTACACGGCGTTCATTGCGCTGAAGTTACGCATTTCGTGCAAGAAAACGGTCGCTTTGACCACGTTTGCCAGTGATGTTCCTGCTGCTTCCAGGATAGCCGTCAGATTTTTGAAGACCTGTTCGGTTTGCGCGGCAATATCTCCGTCGATCAGTTTACCAGTGCTTGGATCGATCGGCGTTTGGCCGGACACGAAAACGAAGCCATTGCTGATAATACCTTGCGAATACGGACCGACGGCGGCAGGTGCTTGGTCGGTGTGGATGGGTTGGCGATTCATTATTGATATTCTCCTTGAAAGCGAAAAGAAGTCGTAAGCTGACCCTTGAGGGCATCATTAATGTATTGCTGATGGCGTGGAAAAAGCTGCGCAGGCAGTTGATCGGGCGGAAAATAGCGCAGTTCAAGTGATTCGTCGTCGTTGATCGCCAATGTCCCGCCGATCACCCGACAGGCAAACACCATGCCGATCACCATGATTTCATCACCGTTTGGATAGACATGCCGCCATTCTGGACCGCTGTACAATCCGGTCAACCGTTCGGGGATCACTTCCAGATTGGTTTCTTCGCGGACTTCGCGAACTACGGCGTCAGCAGGGTCTTCACCCGGATCAACCGCGCCGCCGGGTAAACCCCAACGCAAATCGTCGCTGCGATGTTGCAACAAAATCTCGCCGCGTTCGTTGGTGATGAAAGCTGCTGCGCCCGGCGACATGATCAGCATATGGCCGATCTTCGCGCGCAATTCAAGGATATACGGTGACGCGGGCATTTTACACCTCCACCGTAAGCGCGCGTAAGGCCGCGATGCCCGCCGTGATGCCGCCTGGCGCTTTGAAGATCGACGTGCCCGCTACAAAAAAGTTCGCGCCGTGGGATAGGACGATCGGCATCGTGCTCACGTCGATTCCGCCGTCCACGCCGATCCCTAGCTCATTCTGCAAAATGCGTGAAACCTGGCGCAATTCGGTCAATTTGTGCAGCGTATTTTGTAACAGCTTCTGACCGCCAAAGCCCGGATCGATGGTCATGACGAGCACGCGCTCCACATCGGGCAGCACTTCGCGGATCATCTCAAAAGGCGTGTGCGGGTTGAAGGCCACGCACGGCTTAGCGCCCAATTCGCGGATTTGCTGGAGCGTCCGATGCAAGTGTGGACACGTTTCGACATGCACATTGATCGAAGTCGCGCCTGCATCGATAAACGCCTTCAAATAGCGTTCGGGCTGTTCGATCATCAGATGCACATCAAGCGGTAATTGAGTCACGCGCCGCACTGCTTCGACAATGAACGGCCCCATCGTGATATTCGGCACAAAATGGCCGTCCATCACATCGATATGAATCTGATCGGCGCCGCCCGCTTCGGCTGCACGCACCTGATCGCCCAGGCAAGTAAAGTCGGCGGCAAGGATCGACGGCGCAATTTGAATTTTTCCGGCCATATATACATTTTTCCTTATTTGACAGCACTTATTCAGACTAATCCACACAGCAGCACAGCAGCACAACAGCGCAACAGCGCTACATCGGCTGCGGAGCATCGGTCGTTGAAATATTCGCGTCCAGGTGTTCGCACAAAAAGTCGAGCATCTGATCCCATGAGTCTTCAGCGGCATGAGCATTATACGTCGGCGCATCAGGATCGAAAAAACCCGCGTCGGCATCGGCATATTCCACCAGTTTGCAAGACGCTGTGGCCGTTTGTGCTGCATCTTGCATCTGGCCGATCATTTGTTTGACGGCGGGGGTATCGCGTTCGCCATAAAAGCCGAGCAGCGGTGTTTGGCAAGCCCGCAGCAGTGCCAACAAATTGCCGAGCTGTCCATCGAAAGCAACCGCCGCTTGCAAATCGGTATGATGCAGCGCGGCCTCGATCGCCAATGTGCCGCCCATCGTCATCCCGATCACCGCCAGTTTGTGATTACAGCGGTGATGGGTCGCCAGCGCATTCAAAGCTGCGCTCACTAATGGCGATCCGGCTTCGCCCAGGTGAGTTTGCAGCGCATGGCCTTGTTCGGGCGTCGCGGCAGTCTGACCATCGAACAAATCCGGCGCGATCACGTAAAAGCCAAGTTCACCGAGCAAGCGCACGAGTCGCCGCGTGTAGGCGATCAGGCCGCGATTATCATGCAGCAGCACGATACCGGGGAACGGGCCGCCGATCTCTGGATGTGCCCAGAATGCCGGAAGATGATGACCCGTAGTGACGATGCTGATATAGCCGCTGACTACCCGATGCTGTACACGCCGCGTCTCGTACATGCTAAATCCCCCGCTCAGAACTTGCTCAGTGCCTAAATCTCGACTTGATCCTGAACTTTGCGCGCAGCATAACGGGTCAGGTGCGTAAAACCCGCGTCTTTGGCAATCTGGATCGCCTTATCGAGTCCCGTGCCGAGCTGAACCGGACTATGGCTGTCGCTGCCGATCGAGAGCAGTTCGCCGCCCATTTCTTTATACCAGCGGATCGCTTCAAGCGTCGGGTGCGTCTGGTTGACGGGCATCCGCAGCGCGCTGGTATTGATCTCCGGCGCAATGCCACGGCGAATGCACGCCGCGAATACCGGACGCACGTACTCTTCGTACTCGGCAATATCAAAATGATTGTTGTAAACGCCGTAGCCGGTGCGCTTCAAAACATCCATGTGGCTCATGATCGTGAAGCCGCCGCCATCGACCATTTCGGCCAATTCTGCAAAGTAATCGCGGGCAGCGGTCTGGTGATCTCGCTTCTGGAAGTAGGGGCGCTCGAAAATGTTTTCGCCGCCCGCCCAATGCAAACTGCCGAGCACCAGATCGTAGGGATGAGCATCCAGTACGGCATTCACTTCAGCACGATTCAAATGAATCTCACCGACTTCCACGCCTGCCTTGATCGTCAGACCTTGCGGTGCAAACTTAACGCGCATTTTCTCAAGTTCTTTGAAAAAGCCGGCAGCGTCATAACGATCGAAGCACATCCCATTACGGACGCGATCGAAGTGCTCCGTAAAGGCGATTTCTGGAATATTCTTGCGGACGGCTTCCGCGCACATCGACTCCATCGTAACGTGACAATCACAGCTGAAGTTGCTGTGCATATGGTAATCAAACGGAATGCGAGTTGACATAGTTTCCCTGTTGAGCGGATCGAGTCGTGGTCTGAACCACTGTTTAACGATATTGGTTAGCGTGTTTATGGATGTGTACCTGAATCAAACGCGCCTATTATAGCAAGCCCTCACCCCTAACCCCAACCCTTCCCCCTCATGTAAGAGCAGGGTAGGGGAAGGGAGTCAAAAGCTGCGTAGAGATTTTGCCTTGTGTCGCATGAATGATGTAGGGAGGGGTCAATCGCCTGCGCTGAGCACATCGGCGCGCGGACGCTCTAGCGATGGTTCGCGCTTCTGAATGTGCGGGTTGCCACGCATGAACATTGCTGGAATAAACGCCAGCAAACATGCCGCCGCGCCGATCAACAGCAGTTCGTCCACCGCGTGAATAGCCGACGAGAAATAGGCAGTAACCGATCGCGCTTGAATTTCGGCGGTACTCAGATCGGCGGGATAGGCGGCTACAATGGCGTTCACCATCTGATTGACGCGACCCAACGCATACGCCGTCATGGATGAAACGGCCACCGTCATACCGACTAAACGCAGCACGATCACCAATGCCGACGTGACGCCGCGCTGCTGCTCGTTCGCCTCATTGATCACCGCCGTACCGACGGGCGAAATAGTCAAGCCTAGCCCGACTCCAGCGACGATCATTTCAGCCGCCATCAGCAGATCAGGGGTGTCAGCGCGCCAGGTCAAACCCGCTGCCAGAAAGCCGATCAGCGCCAATCCGACGCCGATTAAGACGGTTGCGCGGTAGCCGATTCGGTTGCTGAGCGAGCCGCCAGGAATCGCCGCCAGCGCCATTGGGATTGTGAACGCGGATAGCAAAATGCCCGCTTGCTGTGCTGCCTGCGCGATCGAGTCGGAGCTGGCATTTTCGGCACGCAAATTGACCAGCAGCGGCACGCTCACCAAACCGAGCATCAGGCAAAAGCCGACGACTAAATTGGTGAGCGATGAAGCCGCCACGTTGCGCTTACGAAACAAATGCAAATCGATCAACGGATCGTGCGTGATCCATTCCCACACCAGAAATGCGATGAAGCAAACCAAAGCGCCGATCAAGACCGGCAGGTTCAGTGGGAGCGCGGCAGCCTGTGAACTGACCGTCGCCAAGCTCGTCGTTGTGCTGACATCCGAGCTGCCGCCTAACCCAAGACTCAGCGCGATCAATGCCGCGCCGATCAATGCCGCGCCGATCACATCGAAGCGCCCTTGCCCCGCCGGATGTGCTACGCCGCGTAAGGCGAATGCGGTCAGCGCGAACGCCAGAATACCGATCGGCACATTAATCCAGAACAGCGTATGCCAGTCCGGGATTGAACTGTGCAAGGCTTGCGCGATCTCGACGCCATGATCGTTGAAGAATTTGACCATGACGCCGCCGTACAAATGGCCGAGCACCCATCCTGCCGTATCCAGCGCGCCGATCAGCCCGATGGGTTGGGCGCGTTCATCGCGTGGGTACAGATCACCGATCAACGCCATGCTGACGGGCACCATCGCGCCCGCGCCGAGCGCTTGAATGATGCGCCCGATGATCACCGCAATCAGCGTCAGTTGATTCAAATCGGGACGCTCATGCAGCACTTGCCGCGCGATCGTGTTCAGCAGATCGGTTGGAAAATCGCTGCTGGACGCCACCCACCACGATCCAGCCACGAAAATCGCCAGACAGATCAGGTATACCGAACGTCGCCCAACCAGATCGGAGATACGTCCCATGATCACCATTGAGACGGTGTAGGCCAGCAGATAACCCGTGATGGCCCACGCCGCCAGCCCTAAATTGGTATCGATCGGGATGTTGAGGCGCGTCAGCACTTCCGGCAAAATGGCCGAAACGATCGTCAGGTCAAGCGCCCCGATGAAGACTGGAATCAGGATCAGCGCAATAATCAAGCGGCGGCGCTGCGGTGTAACGGTCATGAGCGCCCCCCTACAGGTAGCAAGGATATGGGCAGCGTTGCCGTCGGTAGATCGGTCGGCAGCGGGATCGTGGCGGTGGGTAATGTGCCCGTGATGGTCGCTTGCGGCGTGAGTGTTTGTGTGGCTGACGGCACTGCTGTTTGCGTCATGGCTTGCGTTGCAGCTTGCGTGCCACCGATGGTCAGCCCCTGGCCGAGCGATTGCACGGTCGTCCCTGGCGCAGCGGCGCGCGTGGGCACATTCGGCGCGGTCACCGTGACGGGCACATCGTAATCGTACAATTCCAGATCCCAACGCGTCGGCTTGGGTTCGCTCGCGGTGACGGTATCCGGTTGCAACAGGATCACTTCTTCGGCGCGCATATTATCCACGTTGACGTAAATATCCACGTTGACCACCTTACCACGGATCAAGCCAACGGTCAGCGATTCGATGTCTTTGCCGTCCGCAGTGCCGGTGATGTGATATACGTTCGCGCCGTTGCGGGTCGTTTCGCGCCCGATCATTTTCAAGTCTTTGATCAGTTTGAGTGCTGATTGAATCCCAGTATCGGAAGACACCAGCTTTTGCGCGTTGAAGCCCGGCGAAAAGACCGCGTTAATATATTGACCGCCCGTTAGAATGCTGTTCTTGTACCACTGATCATCACCGATCGCGATCACATCGACCTCACCCGCCACGCCGAGCACTTTGGCGGTCACCTGTGCGCCCACCCGATCCGGCGCGAGGTACTGCGCATCCGCCGATACGAATGAAATGCGGTTCGTGGTATCGACAAAAGCGGGTGCGCCGCTCAATTGCAGCTTGATTTTGACAAATTTGGTCGCCAGGATCGTTTGCGACGCCTTACTGAGCACGTCCGCCGGATCGGGCAGCACTGCTATAGGGACAGGGGTAGCGGCAGGGGTACAAGCAGCCGCCGTAATTGCGATCAACAGCACGGTAATTAACCAACGCGAAAAGCGCATAAACACATCCTTGGTGAACATTCGGCAGCGAATCCATCTTATGTTTGTGTAGCTCTACGCATCTCTACGCAAAAAGGCGGCATATAGTTCCAAAATGCACAACCGTAAACGACGCAAGGCACAGCGCGTCGCACCCTGCCCTGCCTTGCAAGGTGAGTAAAGTTGTCAAGCAACGGACAAATCAGGCGCTAATCGTCTGCGCCGCCACCATCCGATAGACTATCCAGGGTACTGCCGAACGCGCCGCCGTCATCGTCCAGTGGCGACATGACTGTTTCGATTTCTTCAGGGCTTTGGCCTTTTTCGAGCCGTTCGACCACTTCGTTGAATTCTTCGCCCAGGTTCTCGCCTGTTTCATCGCTCATGCGGCGCATATAACGACCCAACGTTGCGGGATCGGCATCCGCCAGATCATCTAACGCGCCATCGTCGGTTTCGGCTTCACCAAAACGTCGCCCCTCGGATTTGGAAAGCGCCACCCGCGTGATCCAGCGTGTCAACGAGGTGCTGCCACAGTGCGGACAAACCGGGCTGGCGCGGTCAAATTCAGCGTACGTTTTGTAATTCAGCAAAACGCGCTTTTTGCACGAATCGCAGCGGTAATCATAAGAAGGCATGGAATCGTAACCTTTCACTAAAATATGGAGATGGGCTATCTACAGTCCAGGCGTTTATGGGGTCATGTGTTGGGATAACGTGCTGAATGCTGCTTGACAAGCAGCGCAATTCGTTATATTATAACCCGCGTTATCCGCAAAAGTCGCACCACATGACCCGCAAAAGCTGGCGCACTTGCCGCTGGACGGGTGCATAGAATAGCCCAAATCAGATCGTCCGCAAGGGCGGTTTCGTGTTTTTTGTCCCCGTAATGTCTGTGCTGATCGTTTCAGGTTGTGTATTCGTATAACATCGCAGGAGTTCCGAAATGTCCGAACAAGTCCATTATCTGACCCCCAATGGCCTCCGTGAATTAGAGACGCGGCTTGATTATATGCGCTCAGTGCGCCGCGCACAGGTCGCTGAGCGGCTGCATAGGGCGCTTGAAGAGGGTGGCGAGCTGGTCGAAAACGCTGAATACGAAGACGCCAAAAACGAACAGGCGTTTGTCGAAGGCGAGATCATGCGCCTGGAAATCATCCTGAGCAATACCGAGATCATCGAACCGACCACTGGCAAAAAAGACGTGATCAGCCTTGGCGATAAAGTGACGGTAAAAGAAAAGGGGCGCAAGGAAACTGAAGTCTTTCACCTGGTCGGTGCGGCAGAAGCCAGCCCGCGCGATGGTCGGATCTCCAACGAAAGCCCCTTGGGACGCGCTTTGATCGGCCATAAAGTGGGCGAAACGATCAACGTGCGCGCGCCGGACGGCAATATCGCGTTTGAGGTCAAAAAGATTCAATAGGCGTCCACGTGGTTTGCAAATCACGGCTCGCGCCCACACCGAAAGCGGCGTGGGCTTTTTTGTTTATCTCGGCTGAGTCGCTTATCCTATAACCCTATAAAAACACTGTAACGTAAATAAGGACGCCTGCTTATGCCCTGGCAACCCACTAACAAGCTAGAACAAGAACGGCTCGAAAAGCTGGAACGGATCATCGCGCGCGGGATCGATCCGTATCCAGGTCGGGTCAAGCGCACGCATACCATTGTGCAAGCCGTCAGCGCCTTCACCGCGTCCGAACCTGCCACGCCGGAGGGTGCTGAACCCGTCCAACTGAGCGGCACACCGCCCGAAAATCCGATCAACGTGACCGTTTGTGGACGGCTCAAATCGATGCGTGGATCGGGCAAGGTGTCGTTCGCGGACATCGAAGACGGCACCGGGCGCGTACAGCTCTTTATCAAGCAAGATAAAGTGGGCGATGCGACTTATGAGATGCTCAAGCGTGACCTTGACCTGGGCGATTTCCTCCAGATCAGCGGTGCAATGATGCGAACGCGCGCAGGCGAGATCAGCGTGCAGGCCGACGAATTGGTGCTGCTCTCCAAAGCGATTAGTCCGCTGCCCGTCGTCAAAGAACAGGAAATTGAAGGCCAAACGGTACGCTATGCGGCATTCAAAGATGTTGAAGAGCGCTATCGGCAGCGCTACGTCGATCTGGCGTCCAACCCGGAAGTGCGCGATTTGTTCCGCGCGCGTGCTCGCACCGTGAGCGCAGTCCGCCGCTTCATGGATGGGGAAGATTTCCTGGAAGTCGAGACGCCGATCTTGCAACCGATCTATGGCGGGGCGGCAGCGCGCCCGTTCACGACTTTTCATAACCAACTGCATCAGGAATTGTATCTGCGCATTAGTTTTGAGTTGTATCTGAAGCGGCTGCTGGTGGGTGGCTACGACGCGGTGTACGAAATCGGGCGTGATTTTCGCAATGAAGGCGTCAGCTTCAAGCACAACCCGGAATTTACGCAGCTCGAATTTTATAAAGCGTATATCGACTACAACGGCGTGATGGATTTGACCGAACGGCTTGTTTCGTCGGTGGCGAAGGATGTAACGGGCAGCACGACCGTTCATTTCCGCGACCATGACATTCAATTGGCAGCCCCTTGGCGGCGCTGGCGAATGCGTGACGCAATCCGCGAACTGGCAGGGATCGATTACGCGGACTATCCGACGGCGGACGCCTTAGAAGCGATCATGCGCGAAAAGGGGCACAGCGTTAAGCCCGGCCAAACATGGGGCAAGCTGGTTGAAGAACTGCTCGGCGGGATCGAAGGCCAGTTGATTCAACCAACGTTCATCATCGATTACCCGCGTGATATTTCGCCATTCGCCAAACGTGCGCCGCATGATCCGCTGCATGTCGAGCGCTTTGAGTTTTATATCGCGGGCATGGAGTTCGGCAACGCCTTTACCGAGCTGAACGATCCGCGCGATCAGGAGCAGCGCTTTTTGGATATGGCGCAAATGTACGGTGAAGACGCCGAAGACGCTACCCCGATCGATGAGGATTACCTACGCGCGATGCGTTACGGAATGCCGCCGAATGGTGGTTTTGGCATGGGCATCGATCGGCTGGTCATGATGCTGACAAACAGCGACACGATCCGCGAAGTGCTGTTGTATCCGCATTTGCGCAAAGCGGACAATCCCACGACTGCGCAAGATGAGAGCTGATCGAAGCTAACAAAGGCGCTGACGCCCCTACCTATAAACCATCACTTTGACAGGGGCGCAGTGCTTTATGCCTTGAGCAAGTCGCAAAGATTTAATTTACGGCGCGAGTTGTGTGGCGTTTAATCCCAGACTGCCTGCTACGCATTTTTCCAGCACGCGATTCAAATCTTCGATCATGGCAGGCTTGACAATGTAATCGTTCGCGCCCGCTGCTGCGGCTGCTTTTTTGTAACCGTCTTCAGCGTTCGCGGAAATAACGATGATGGGTAAACGCGCCGTGAGCGGGTCACGCCGTAAATAGCGGCATATCTCCAGGCCATCCACGCTGGGCATGTTCATATCCACAAACACCACATCGGGAATGATCTCGCTGAGCTGATGTAAGGCACTTCGCGCCCCGAAAGCAACCGCTACGATATGTCCGTCAAGGCGCAGCATATCGGCGGTGAACATAGCGGTTCGTCGATCATCATCGATCACTAAAATATTGTAGCGCACCATTAATGAAGCCTTTGACGATTAGTACGGCAATAATTTGAAGTTTTGGGTATCACATAGTGTATCCAGGTGGCATTCTAATCTAATATTACACAATGCAGTTCAATTCATCAAAAATCGTTGTCAGCGCAAAAATTGTAGATCAAAAAAGAGTGCCCTGCCCATGCAGAACACTCTTTTCAATTGACTTGCTTAAGCGATAAAAAACGAGGATCGCTTAGCGAGCAATACTACTGAGCCATCGTCGCAGCGGCGGTCGGTGCTTCTGGTGCCATAGCGGGTGGCGCGAAACCCGGTACCGGGCTGGTCACGAAAAGCAAGGGCTTGACGGCAACGTTGCCGCTGATCGTACCGGTCGCGAATACCGAGTAAATCTGATCGGCGTCGATCTTGGTGCCGGTCAGCGTGATCACAGCTTTGGACGCATCCGTTGCACCATGCGGCACAACCAACAGATCGTAAGTGCCTGGCGGAACCATGATCGTGATGGATGAACCATACGGCAAATCGTTGACCAGAACGGTCTTGAAGTCAGCGGTCACCAGATCAACGTTTGGCCCATCGGAAATCGCATGGGTCACCTTGACGCGCGCCTGACCTTTGGTGTCGCTCACATCATCGACAGTGATACGGATACCAAACGACTTGTCAGCCAGCAGACCTTCGGCAATGACGGTAAGTGCTGTGCCGCCCGTGAAGGTTACTTTATCATCGTATACAACCGTTTTGGTGTCGCCCGCCGCAGTGATTGTCAGTTGATGATCGCCCGCCGGAATGACCTTGTAACCATCGGTGGCAGTGTCGTACGCCAGGTTAGCAATGGCCGGGGTCGCGCCCTTGTCCAGATAAACATCAACGTTTGGCGAGGCAGGTGAAGCGTGAACCACGCGCAGCAATGTCGTTTGGGCAATGGTCGCAGCATCCATCGTCGCGGCGGCTTGCATCGTCGGCGCAGCGTTTGATACGTGGCCGTTCAGCGCCAGCAATGCGACAAAAACGGCAGCCAATGCTGCAAAACTAAAAGTACGGGTTTTCATGTAAGACTCCTTTGAAGTGTGGAATGCTACAGCATCCCTGCTCATCCATTATAACGATTTATGGTAAAGTTGCGCGCAGCAAAAATAAGCGCTGCATTAGACATACAAACTCAAGCCTTACGCGGCGCACGTTTGAGCGGAATGCCAAAGAGCAGACTCACGCATAGGCCGCCGATGATCACCCAATACGGCATGAGCGGCGCGCGAAAGCGGACGAACGAGAAGAATACCAGCGCATTGACGATCGCACCGATCCACAAGGTCGCGCATAAAACCACGAACGCCCGCACGTCCCGATCCTGCACAGCGCGCCGAATGCGCGTCCGTACCCGCGTGCGCAAAGCCAAAAGCGCCAATGCCAGCACGCTCAACATGCATAAGCCCATTGCCACGGCGTCGTACCATACATCAGAATAACCGTGCAAGTTGGCGACTTTTATCAGTTCGGTTTGTACCAATTTGGGGAGCGGCACGCTGTGCAGAAAATCCAGCGCGGCGCGTGTTTCGGCACTGTCCCGCGCAAACTCATCGAGCGCTTGAAAACGACTCCAATCGGGCAATTTTTCTGGCTCTAACCAAAGTCCGCTCGGCGTCTTGGCCGGATCAACGCCAAACGACACCGGATTATCCGCCCCCCATAAAACTGCCCCGCTGCCTGACGAAAACGGAATCAGGCGGCCAAGCGTGATCCAATTGCGCAGCGTCCATGGAATGATCAACAGCAGCGCGCCCATTGCCACTAATCCCCAACGACGACGCGGGATCACGAACAGCAGGAGCGGAAGCGTCAGCAGCAGCGTTCCACGCGTCAATAATAACAGGCCGATCAAGATTCCGAGCAGCACAAACGATCGAGCGCGGCGCGCATAGACGAGCACGATCCCGAAGATCAGCAGCAGCGCCGTAAATAGCGTTTCGGTGAACAACATATAGGCATACGTGTACATCGGGATGTTGACCAGCATCAGGCCACCCGCGATCATGGCCGCGACCGTGCCACCGAGCCGCGCGGCAAACTGTACCGTGGCGAATGCGATCAGCGTGATGAGTACCGATTGCAATAATCGAATCGGCTCAATCGGATGCTGATCGCCAAATAAAAATAAGTTGAATGTCAACCAAAGCGGATAACCCGGCAAACGGTACGCGCTGGCATGGGCAGCCCCTGCGCATTCAAACGCAATCTGATCAGTCGGCGGCGCGCAATCCTGGTAGCCCTGCCCGCGATACAGATGCAACGCGTAGCTCATGTACCAATCCCAACTCTGTTCTACGCGCAAACTGTGAATATCTTGAATTTTTGTGATTTGCAAAGAAAGAAACAAGGTTAGCAATGCGTATACGATTGCCAATCCCGTGGAAAAGTTGAAGCGCACAGCACAGCCCCCATCGCGGACAGATGCTGATCAGCCTACCCAACTTCACGTCAGACTTCAACTTTTTGAGCAGTACAAGTTGGACAGCGCAAGAACGCTCAGGCGGACAGGTGCGCACCCGTCCGCCTGAATAGTCAAAGCAGAGCGACTATGAGAGGGTGATTTATGACTTGGGGAGAATGACGCTGTCGATGACGTGGATCACACCGTTATCGCAAACGATATCGGCTTGCGTAACTTTCGCGCCATTGATGGTGACGCCACCTTCATGACCGATGGTGATGTCCTGACCCTGAACGGTCTTAGCGGAGTGAACCTTCATCGCGTCGGCGGCCATGACTTTGCCAGCAACGACGTGGTAGGTCAACACAGCGGTCAAGCGCGGAATGTCGGCCAGCAGACCTTCGACAGTGCCAGCGGGCAGCTTGGCGAACGCGGCGTCAGTCGGTGCGAAGACGGTGAAAGGACCCGCGCTCTTGAGCGTATCGACCAGGCCAGCGGCCTGAACAGCGGCGACCAACGTTTTGAATGAACCAGCAGCAACAGCGGTATCGACAATATCAGACATTTTAGAATCCTCTTATAATGCGGTGACCAGATTTGTTGAGTTACAAGCACGTGCATGTACAGCCAACAAATGGACTTTAATCAAACGGTTGCAGTGTGCCAAATTAACTTGGATTAAATATGCAATTGTGCTAGGCGATACGAAACCTGCTGCTTTGTGGGGTAAGCGATCAAAGCACACAAAAACTTTTACAGTGCTGTCATGAATGAATACGCGCCCTTGAATATCACACCATTTTCAGATATGATTGCCTCCGATATTTATCCTTGGAAAGATCGTGCCGCCATGAAAGTTATTCTAACTGATTACGTCTACAAACACGGCGTTGCGGGTGAAGTGGTCACCGTCGCTGATGGGTTTGCCCGCAACTTTTTGCTGCCGCGCAAACTGGCAATGAAAGCGACTGCCGCCAATCTCGACAAAGTGGCGGATTTGCGCGCTAAAGCCGTTGAAAACCGTGCCGAGCTGAATACGCGCCTGAGCGAAGCCTCGCGCCAGATCGACGGCGTGGAACTGGTGTTCGGCGTCAAAGCAGGCAACAACAATAAGCTGTATGGTTCAATTACCACCCAAATGATCGCCGAAGCGCTGCTCAAAAAGACAGGTGTGGACATCAACCGCCGCCGTATCAGCGAGCGTCCACTGCGCGAATTGGGGCGTTACCGTATGCCCGTGCGGATGGGCAACGATCAGTCGCCGTCGCTGGACATTGTGATCCTGCGCGAAGATGAAGTTGCGTCCTATTTGGCCGGACAGATGAAGGGACCAGAGTTGACCGAAGTGGTCGATGAAGCGCCTGTCCCATCCGTTGAATTCAATGATGCGCCAACGAGCGACTCGACAACGACTACCGACGGCAGCACTGCGGAATAACGGCGAACGTTTACGACGCGAGCCTTTATATTCATAACATCCATAGCTGTAGCGAGCGATCATGAGTGACGCTGAGACGCTCGGCGCAGAACTGCGCACAGCACGCGAGGCGCGCGAACTGTCGCTTGATCAAGCTGAACAGCAGACGCGCATCCGCGCTTTTTATCTGGAAGCGCTCGAACAAGGCAACTATGCCGAACTGCCATCCGCCGTTCAAGGGCGCGGCTTTTTGCGGAATTATGCGCGCTTTTTGGGATTAGATGGCGATGCACTGGCGCTGCGCTTCGACTCGGTGCTGCGCCTGTACAATTCGCGACGCGGCAACCGTCAGCCGCTTTTCTCCGATGATCAAACGCTGCCATCTGTGACGCGGCGAACCGTTCGGCGGACGCAAAGCATGTCTGCTGTACCGCCGAGAAGTGCTGCCACCAGCTCGGCCAATACTCCAACAAATAGCACTCCTGATCGCGCGACAGCCCGTGCAGAACGCAACCCGTCGCGAACATCACGCCAGAGCCGCACGCGCAATATGACCCTTGGCACGTTGGCGATCGCGATTATTTCACTGATCGGCCTGTTCCTGATCGTGCTGTACGTCACCCAAACGGCTAATCCACAGCCCACGAATAGTTCCATTCTCAACCCGCTGCCTAGCCAAGTTCCAGCGACCGATGCGCCGCTGCCTACGGATACGCCCGATCATCCAACACCGCTTCCTAATCCGCAGCTGCCTAACCCGAACGGAGCAGTCAGCACGAGCGTCGCACCAGTCAGCGGGTCAGGGAATGGAAGTGGCGTCGTTGTTCAGATCGTCGTCAAAGAGCGCAACTACTTGAAGATCACATCAGACGATACGATCGTGTATTCAGGTTCCGCGCCACCCGATACGAATCTGCAATTTGCCGCCAAAAAGTCGATCGTGGTGCATACCAGCGATGCGGGCAGCATTGAAGTCACCGTCAACGGAGTGGTACAAGGTGCGCTCGGCCAACGTAAAACGATCGTTGATAAGACGTATACTGCTAATACGCCGCTGCCAGCCATTTCGCCACCGCCGTCCGCCGTCGGTGCTCCGACAAGTCCGGCTATCAGCGCAGCGATTACCGTCGCCGCTCCATCGTTGAACCTATCTATCCCGTCGAAAACATCGCCATTGGCAGCGTTAGCCGCTTCTGCGTCACCCATCGCGCCGACCGTACTTCCGACTACAGTAGCACCTTCGACCACTGCGCTCCCGGTAACTACGGTGCATCCAAGCGCATCGCCACTGCCCACGCGCACGCCTTCACTGACGCCAACGACCAAAGCCAGCCGCTTGCCGCCAACGGCAACGCCAATGCTGAGCATGACCAGCAGCGTTACCAGCAGTCCGCCCGCAGTGCTGCTGCCACATGACACCATTACGCCGGACAGCCGCCCAAATTAGCCACCCGCTCGCGAAAGGAATCCGCCCATGACATTGCCGCGCAACCCGATCATTTATGAGATCAATACATGGGTTTGGCTGAACGCACTCAGCGTCCATGCTGATCAGCCGATCACGCTGGCGACCGTGCCCGACGCTATCCTTGATGAGCTGGCAAGCTGGCATTTTGACGCGATCTGGCTGATGGGCGTGTGGCAGCGCAGCCCACAAGGTCGCGAAATTGCGCGCACGCAGCCCGGTTTGCAAATGGAATATGCGCGTGCGCTGTCCGATTACACGGATGCCGATGTGGTCGGCTCGCCGTACGCCGTCAATCGCTATGAAGTCGATCTAGCGTTGGGCGGACAGGACGGACTGGCGGCTTTTCGCAAACGGCTGGCCGCCCGTAATCTCAAATTGATCCTGGATTATGTGCCTAATCACGTTGCCGTTGATCATCCCTGGACGCAGGAATGCGCGGCTTGTCTGGTGGCGGGCACTGAGGACGATCTGAAAAATCGCCCTGGTTATTATTTTCGCGCGTCTGCCACTGCTGACGGATCAAACAGTGGGCTGATCTTTGCGCATGGCCGCGATCCGTACTATCCAGGCTGGACAGACACCGCACAGATCGACGCTTTTTCGGAGACGGCGCGCCAACATTCGCGCGATACGGTGCTGGACATTGCGGCGCAATGCGACGGCGTGCGCTGCGATATGGCAATGTTGATGGTGAATCGCGTGTTTGCCAAAACGTGGGGCATATCCGATTTGCCGACCGACGAATTTTGGAGCGTGATCATCCCGCCGATCAAAGCAAAATACCCGGATTTCGCGTTCATGGCCGAAGTGTATTGGGACATGGAAGCGGATTTGCAAACACTCGGCTTTGATTACACCTATGATAAGCGGCTGTACGATCGGATGCGCGATGATGGCGCGGGCAGCGTGCGCGATCATTTATTGGCGGCGTCCGGCTATCAGCAAAAGATGGTGCGCTTTGTCGAGAATCATGACGAAGCACGGGCACTGGCAGCGTTCGGGTTGGAGCATTCACAGGCGGCGGCGGCGTTGGCAACCTTGTTACCCGGTGCCCATTTGCTGCATGACGGCCAACTTGAAGGGCGACGACTCAAATTGCCGGTACAGCTAGGGCGGCGTCCGATCGAAAATCCGATCGAGTCGCTGCTCACTTTTTACCGGGCGCTGCTGAGTGAAGCCGCGCAGCCGCCTTATCATCAGGGCGTGTATATGGCATTGGCCGCTAATCCGCTGTCCGGCGACTCGGACGATCCGGCGGCGCTGATTGCGTTTGCCTGGGCGCTGTCGGACGATTGGCGGATCGTGGTGGTCAATTTCAGCGGGCAGAGCATTCAGACGCGCCTGATTATCCCGTTTCCACATTTGAGCGGCTTCACCACCTGGGAATTCACCGACGCGCTGAGCGGTGCAACGGCGCTGCATGGTGGCGCGGACGTGCTGACGGCGGGTTTACCGATCGCGCTACCTGCGTATGGTGTGCAAATCTGGCGGATTGGGCAGTAGGATGTGACCTACCGATCAAGTTATCTGCTTCCGTCCTCATAATGGTAATGCTCTTGACTTGCTGACGAGAAGCGTTGGATAAATTCAGGTATTTTGTGTTTATCTTCTGTTGGCTCAAAAAAGCCATTCTGGATTGCCCAATCATATATACCTATATTGAGCGGGTAAGCTGTAAGTATGCCTGTCAACCGCTTTTTTGCGATCCAAGCCTCTGCATTTTCTTTGGACGAAAATACTGCGCTCGCGAAGTGACCTGATGAACCATTGAAAACCCACACAATTTCATCCATTTTTACCTTTTAGTCAATCAAAGGCAGTTAAACCGCCTACATATGGCGTGCAAATCTGGCGCATCGGGCAGCAAGGTGTGTAATAGGTTCATGCTTGTATCAAAGTTCGGGCGCAGTGTGCTGCGCCCGATAAAACGTATGTCGCGATGAGCTATAGCTTTAGCACTCGCTATAGGCGCAGCTATAGCACTTACGGCAGCCTTCCTCGCTGACCAGTGACGCTTCGCCACACTCCGGGCACAGGTCGCCAACTGCTGTAACAGCGCCTGCGCTGATCGGCAGCACGCGATCGTTATGATCAGTGTGATTATTGGTTGCTGCGATGGGCAGCGCTTTGGATGCAGCAGGCGCGGCGACTTGTGGCGATGCTTGTACAGGTGACAGCGCCGCTTCCGTTTCCGCGATGTACTCGCTCAAAATCTGCGCGATACCATCTGGCAAACTGCGCACGCGCGCCGCGCCGAAGCCCGTGGAACGACCGCCGCCGATCCCTTCCAACTGACGGATGATCTCTTTGACCCGTTCGCGTGGGCTGATCGGTGAGGTCAGGCGCAGTACGAGCGAGATCATGCGACCGATCGCCTCACTGACTGCTGCCGTCTCTGATCCGGCTTTGCTGGTGTGCGTGAAGATTTCAAACGGTTGGCCGCGTCCTTCGCCATTCTCGTTGATCGTGACATACGTTTTGCCGAGCGGCGTACCCACCTGAAACGTGCGCCCGATCAGCTCACGCGGGCGATCCTTCTTGACCACAGCGGAAGTCAAGGGTAATGCGCTTTCGGCGTGCACGGCATGATCCATCAGTGCGAGCTGCGGCGTTTGTAACGCTTCTACAGGCATGACCGCTTCATCTTTTTGCTTGGCTTGTACGGTCGCGTGCGTTTCCAGCACCACTTTATCACGGCTGCCCGTCACGTATACGGTCATGCCTTTGCAGCCGAGCTTCCAACCGAGCTTGTAGACGGCGGCCACATCACTCTCGGTGAACGTGCTTGGCGCGTTGATGGTCTTGGAAATGGCGTTATCCACGAATGCTTGCATGGCCGCTTGCATCCGCACATGTTCTTCGGCGGAAATGTCACTGCTGACGACGAACGTATGACGGATACGTTCTGGGATGCTTGACACATCCTGACACGAACCTTTGACGTTGACTTCCTCGACAATGGCCGTAATCTGATCGGTGTTCAGTCCGGCATCGCGCAGCGCCTTCTCAAACAACGGACTGGTGTACTGCAATTGCAGATCGCGCCCTTTGTCGTTGACGTGCCGAATGTACGACAGCGCAAAGACCGGCTCGCAGCCATACGCCTCACAGCCGGAAACGGTCGCGATCGTACCCGTGGGCGCAACGGTAAGCTGTGCACCATTGCGAATGCCATGCTTTTTGAGCTTGGACGTGATCTTGTCCCAATCCAGCGTCGGACGTTCCCAATTGCGGGTGTACGGGAACAGCGGTTTAGGCGCTTGCCACTTCAGGTTATCGGGATCGTAGATGCTGCCTTTGATCGCAGGGAACGAGCCGCGCTCCTTTGCCAGACTGATACTCGTTTTCATGGCGTGATAGCGCACGAACTCGATGATTTGTCCGGCGAACTCCTGGCCTTCTTCTGATCCGTAGCGCACACCGAGCTTGTACATCAGATCGCCTAGCCCCATAATGCCCAACCCGATGCGGCGGACGGCGTGAGCGGCAATCTCCAACTGCGGCACGGCGGGCACGTACTTATTGGCGGTCACCACATCGTCCAGGAAGCGCGTGGAAGTTTCGACCAACGTTTGCAGGTGTGCCCAATCGACCTTTTTGTCAGCCGTGATTGTGTTAACAAGATTGATACTTCCGAGGCAGCAGTTTTCAAACGGGCCTAAAAATTGCTCGCCGCATGGGTTAGTGGACTCAAGCTCATACAGATGGGGCACTGGGTTCTGGCGATTTGCTG